>Ga0070738_10000695_pt1 | contig 87386 bp, 86 predicted proteins | sample Coa_R2_2_FD_66446 | JGI IMG/M metagenome (GOLD analysis project Ga0070738, IMG submission 66446) | Surface soil microbial communities from Centralia Pennsylvania, which are recovering from an underground coalmine fire - Coalmine... | ecosystem: Environmental > Terrestrial > Soil > Unclassified ...
GGTTCCGTGCGGTGCTGATCCGATGGTGCAAGAAGCCCGAAAACTACCTGGCCACCTTGCACTTCGCCCTTGCACTGATCACGTACCGAGCTACCAGGTTAACCGGATAGGCTCTTAGCCAGACCTGCTCCTCGCTGTCTACGCCGCCCGCAGCGTGAACACCGCCAGTTCCGGCCGCACGCCAAAGCGGAAACGCCAGCCAAAACCAACGCCCGTGTTCACGTACAGGTGGCCGCTCTGCAGAGGATACAGACCCGCCGCCCAACGACGAGCGGATTTGCCCAGAAAGAGCCGCCCCAGGCCCGGCCAGTTGATTTGTCCGCCGTGTGTGTGACCACTGAGGATCAGGTCCGCGCGGTGCTCGCCGAGTTGCTCGACAGTTTGAGGATTGTGGGCGAGCAAGAGTCGCGGGGTGCTCGGGCAACTCCCCGCAAACGCAGCAACGGGATCCGACTCACCACTCCACAGGTCATCCACCCCAGCGACAAGAAGTGCTCCGCCGTTTCGTTCGACTCGAACACTCCGATTCCGTAACACCTGGACGCCCTCCGCGCCCAGCGCATCGGTAATCTCCCGATCGAGGTCGGGATAACGACGGACTCCGCGTGCTGTATGCACTGCAAAGTCGTGGTTTCCGAGTACCGCGAACACTCCAAGCGGCGCCTGGAGGTTGCGGAAGAGTTTCGCAGCAGCGCGAACATGTTCCGGTCCGCGATCGATGAAATCGCCCGTGAGCGCGATGACATCCGGTGCATCCGCGAGAGTTCGTTCAATCGCATCTTCGAGGTAGCCAGGCGGGATATGTGGTCCGTAGTGAAAGTCGCTTAATTGAGCAATTCGCAGACCTGTTAATGCCCGCGGTAACCCCGGGATCGTCATCTCAATGCGGTTCACGGCGAGCCAGGTTGGTTCAACGTGGTAGGCATACCCCACCCGCGCCCATGTGCGACCGAGAAATCGGGCCATTCGGCCAAGGAGAGAACCGCTAACAAGCGGAGGCGCGCTCGCGTCGGAAACAGCGATGGGAAGTCGGGGGTTGAGGCTGGAGGAAAGCATGCAGGATTGAACCTTCGCGAAAGAACGACCCGAATGATTCTAGTGTAAAATTAGATGGCGGGCGTTGGGGAAGGATTCAACTTGCTGTGACACCAGCGGGACATTCTGCCGTCCCGCTGAAGGATTCCACCAAGAAGAGAAGAGGAGATTAGCAGGGTAGATGCTCATCTCCTCTCGGTGAAAACTAGTCCTCTTCTCCTTCGTCCTCCTCTTCGTCTTCGTCCTCGTCATCGTCTTCGTCATCATCGAATTCTTCGTCGTCGAATTCCTCGTCGTCGAATTCTTCGTCGTCGAATTCCTCGTCGTCGAAATCTTCATCGTCCAGGTCTTCGTCGTCGAAGTCTTCATCGTCGATGTCGTCATCCTCCTCATCGTCGACATCGTCATCCTCATCGTCATCAAAATCTTCGTCCTCATCTTCATCCGCAGCGCGGAGAACGTATGGAACGGTATCATAGGGCTGGGGCGACAGTTCCTCAGTCGCTTCCAAGCCCGTCAGGGTGAGCGGCTCACATGCGGGCATTCAAGCATTCCTCATGTACGAGTAACGGCCGGAGGCCAGGATGGCCCCAGTGCTATCGGTGTCCGCCGGCCCGAACTCCAGTCTCGAATCCGTTCGCGGGCCGGATGTCCCGCGGCGGTCATTGCGATCTGTTGTTAGGAGCGAACTTACGAATCCTGGTTCGCAGATTCGTTCCTCGGCCTTCAACGCGTCACCTCTTCTCAGGTACGGTCAAAGGTAGGCGCTTCTTAGGAAAGGCTTCCGGGTGTGTCAAGCATTGAGTGCAGAATTCTGGATTTGCGCAAGCCTATGGCGGATTTGCTGTTGCGTCAATATCATGAACAAATCTTCCAATTTCGAGCCCGAATCGCGGGTGGTTGAGGAGGACCCGTGCCAGAAACCGTAACTTCAGAACCGGGGACGCCGTCATCGTGGGCCATTCCTGTCGGCGGACGACTTCCCGACGGCGGTCCGCGCTACATCGAAACACCCCCCAATCCCGTTGCATCGGACGCTCCGCCCATCGCAGAGCCGTGGAATGCCATCACCGCGTCGTTCTTTATTTGGATCGCGCTGGCTTGGTTGTGGCGTCTTCGAAACCGATACCGCGATTATCCCTTCGTGGCTGCAGGAATGCCAATTTTGCTTGCAGGCGGCATCGGCGGCACACTCTTCCACGGCACTCGTGCGTCGTGGTACTTCTTCATGCTCGACATCGTGCCCATCTCATTGCTCGGCCTCGCTGGCGCAGTCTACATGGCGTTCCGATACTTCGGCCGAAAGCGACTCTGGATGCTCTTCCTCATCATCATCTTTTACGCGGCGATGAACCGGCTGTTCTTCTCCGCGCTTGGCCCCGTAAACCGGCAACTCAGCATCAATTTGTCCTACGCGTCGCTCGCCACCATCGTGCTTGCTCCGATTGTACTTGTGTTGTGGCGAACGCGATTTCGACACGGCGGTTGGGTTGTCGCCGGACTGGTGAGTTTCGGCATCGCGTGGTGTTGCCGGCTTGCGGACCAATACAGCGGGGACTATCTGCCAATGGGAAGCCACTGGCTATGGCACACGTTCGGGGCGATTAGCACCGCCGCGATGGTGCAGTTCTTCTACAAGGTTGAGGGCGAGACGCTGGAGAAGCAGCCACAGCTTGAAGAGCAAACTTGGTAACAGCATGAGTTGATGCGTGGGCCAGGGCGTCCGCCGCGCAAGAAAGCACTACAACAACCTCCTCCTGCTCATCGAGGTCGATTGGATGCTCACACTCAGCAAATACTCGGTTGGTGTCGGGGATCGTTTCGCCCATCAAGCCAAGGCGCAACTGCGTGCCTGCATGCTCGCCGCGGACGCAGGAGTAGACGTGATTCCCGTCTGGAACAAGTCGAACCGCGAACACACGATCATTGGTTCTGAGCCCGGGAGTGTGCGAGCGGCAGCGGACGCCGCGGTCAAGGAACTCAGCTGGAAAAAGCCCTATCACGTCGATGCCGATCACATCCGTCTTGAAACGGTTGATCGCTTTCTCCCCGCCTGCGACTTCTACACGATTGATGTCGCCGATTCGATCGGACACCCAGCAACGGGCGACGCGGTCACAGCATTTGCGAACCGGCATCCGAAACTAACGGGCACTTTGACCATTCCTGGGGTGTCCGCCCCGTTCACTACGACACGAGCGGATGTCGAGCGCATCGCAGCAAAGTATTTGAAAGCCGTCCAAGATGCAGGGGCAATTTACCGGAAGATCGCGACCGCCAAAGGTGCCGAGAACTTTATCACGGAAGTGTCAATGGACGAAACGGACGCGCCGCAAACACCGTCCGAACTGCTCCTCATCCTTGTCGCGCTCGCCGATGAAAAAATCCCACTCCAGACGATCGCTCCGAAGTTCACCGGCCGATTCAACAAGGGTGTGGACTACGTGGGCGACCTCAAGCAATTTGAGAAGGAGTTCCGGGACGACCTCGCCGTGATCGCGTTTGCGGTGAAGCAATATGGACTGCCCGCGACATTGAAGCTCAGCGTTCACTCCGGAAGCGACAAGTTTTCGTTGTATCCGATTATGCGGCGGGCAATTCGTGACGCGGGCGCCGGGCTCCACCTGAAGACTGCGGGAACGACCTGGCTGGAAGAGTTGATCGGCCTTGCGGAGAGCGGCGCGGATAGTTTCGGGTTGAGTGTCGCGAAAGAAATCTACGCGAAAGCACTGACGAAGAAAGACGAGTTGTGTGCACCTTATGCGACAGTGATTGACATTGACCCCAACAAACTCCCTTCCGCCGAAAGCGTGAACGCTTGGACGAAGGAACAATTTGTCTCGGCTCTCCGGCATGACCCAGAAACCCCAGCGTTTAACCCGTCATTCCGACAACTGCTTCACGTCGGGTTCAAGATTGCAGCGCAGATGGGCGACCGGTACCTGAATATGCTGCGGGCATGCGAATCCGCTGTCTCGCGGAACGTGACAACAAACCTCTATGACCGACATTTGAAGCCGCTCTTTGTGGGTTAATTGGGACGTTAGCCCACGAGTCGCTGAACTCCGGCCACACGCCGGTGGAGAAAGCCCTTATGACCAATTTGTTTGACCTCTCCGGAGAAGTGGCCGCGGTGTTTGGCGGTACTGGCGTGCTGGGCGGCGCGATGGCCGACGCCCTCGCGGCGGCCGGGGCGACCATCGCTGTGCTTGGCCGGAGCGAAGAGCGCGGAATGGAGCGAGTTCGCGCCATCGAGAAGGCTGGCGGGAAGGCGATCTTCGTTCAGGCCGATGCCATGAGTCGGGAATCGCTCACGAAAGCACGCGATGCGATTCTCGCGAAACTCGGCAACATCACAATTCTCGTGAACGGGGCAGGTGGAAATAAACCGGAAGCCACCGTTGCCCCCGGCGGCGACTTCTGCAAGCTTCCAATCGAAGGCTGGAGTGCGGTTTTTGATCTGAACCTCGTCGGCGGCACACTGTTCCCGTGCCAGATTTTCGGCGAGAAGATGGTCGCGGCGGGGAAAGGGAGCGTGATCAACATCGCGTCGATGTCGGCGATTCTGCCGCTCTCGCGCGTTGTTGCGTATTCTGCTTCCAAGGCCGCCGTGCTGAATTTGACGCAGTGGCTGGCTCGGGAGTGGGCAACCAAAGGCGTTCGCGTGAACGCGATCAGTCCCGGTTTCTTCCCCGCCGAGCAGAATCGGCGCATGCTCTTGAAGGAAGACGGCACCTACACCGAACGCGGACAAGCCATCGTCGGCCACACGCCAATGAGTCGGTTCGGCGAAGCGCACGAACTGGCCGGTGCGGTGGTGTGGCTTGCATCGCAGCGTGCAAGTGGATTCGTGACTGGGCAGAACATCGTGGTGGACGGTGGCTTCTCATCGGTCACCATCTGATTCACATAGTGGGGCAGGCGTCCCGGCCTGCCGTAGTCGGGGGGGTAAGGGGCATCCCCCGCGCCCTGGACTGCATTTCTTGGGCAGGCTTTGCCTGCCGGGAGGCCTGCCCCACTGAATCTGCGAAGACTTACACTCGCCCTGCGCGCCAACTTCCACGTTGAGCGAGTCCCTTCCTTAGTCGGACGATGAAAGGCCATCTCTCATGTCCGGTACCCTCCAAAGTCTGATTACGGCGTTCGATCCGGAACTTCCTCTTGAACGTGCCAATACGATCCCCAATTCGTGGTACACATCGCCCGAAGTGTACGCGATCGAACGCGATGCAGTGTTTGCGCATGCCTGGCAAATGGTCGGCCGGCGCGAACTGGTGGAGCATCCGGGCCAATTTCTCACGACCGACATCGCCGGTGAGCCTGTTTTGGTTGTGCGGAACGAAGATGGCAAGCTGAATGCCTTCTTCAACGTTTGCCGGCACCGCGCCGCTCGCGTTTGTACCGAAGAATGCGGGAAGACAACGAAACTGCGTTGTCACTACCACGGCTGGACGTACGACCTGAGCGGCAACCTCCGTGGCGTCCCAGAGTTCGACGGCGTCCAGAACTTCCGCCGCGACGATAACGGACTTCCTCCAGTTGCGGTTGCCGAGTGGGGACCATTCGTATGGGTGCATCTCACACCGCCGCGCGAACCTCTGGAGAAGTTCCTCGCTCCACTTCATTCCTGGGCAGAGACGCAGCAGGCGTTTGGTGAGTTGCGGTGGTACGGGCGGAAAAGTTACGATCTCGCCTGTAACTGGAAGGTCTACGTCGATAACTACCTCGATGGCGGTTACCACGTAAACACGGTCCACCCCGCTCTTGCGGGTTCGTTGGACTACACGAAATACCGAACCGTCTGTGATGGCAACACGGTACTGCAAAGCAGTCCGACCAAGCCTGCCGAGGGCGACGCCGGGCGCACCCGAACTGGCGACGCAGCGTATTGGTGGCTCTACCCGAACTTCATGCTGAATGCGTATGCGGGGGTAGTTGATACGAACCTGGTGTTACCGCTGGGAGTGGACCGCTGCCGGGTTGTCTTCGATTTCTACTTTGCGGAATCGCTCGACGAGGACTTCAAACGCCAGAGCATTGACGTTGCCGAACAAGTCCAGGTCGAAGACATCGGCGTCTGTGAGGAGGTGCAACGGAACCTCCACAGTCGCAGTTACACGACTGGTCGATTCAGTGTGAAACGCGAGAACGGCGGGTACCATTTTCACGCGATGCTCGGCAGAGTGTTGCAGACTCGGAATCGGGAGATAGGGCCTGGGAAACCGGGATCGGATCAGCCGTGATTTCCGATACCGAGTTCCCAACCTCTGACTCCTGTTCCTGACTCCGGAGGATGAGGTGTCTGATTCTTCAGCGGCATATCGCTCGGGCTTGGCGTTTGGCCTGGTTGCGTATCTGTGGTGGGGGCTTGTGCCGCTTTACTTCGCGGAACTGAAAAAGGCCGACGTTCGCGCATGGGAAATCCTCGCCCATCGCATTTCCTGGTCGCTACCCGTTCTTGCGGTCCTCCTGGTTCTGGCATCGGGGTGGGGGGAAGTCGTTCGCACCCTACGTTCCCGGAAACTGGTTCTGCTGCTGCTCCTCTCGGCCGTTTTTCTTGCCGTCAACTGGCTGATATACATTTATGCAACCGTAACGAAGCGTGTAACCGAAGCCAGCCTCGGCTACTACATGATGCCGCTTGTGAATGTGGCATTCGCGACGCTCTTCCTCAAGGAGAAGCTGCGACCGGCTCACTTCCCCGCGCTGGCACTTCTTGTCATTGGAGTTGCGATACCCTGTTTCGTGCTGGGCTATCTCCCGTGGCTGGCGGTGGCATTACCTGTCACGTTTGGCTTCTATGGCTTGGTGCGCAAGAAAGCGCCCGTGGACAGCATGACGGGACTGACAGTTGAAACACTTCTCTTGCTCCCGCCCTCACTTGGCTTCCTGATCTACCTTTCCGTAACCGATCAGAACCACATGACCGGGGCGGACTGGCACCTGAACGCATTGATCGCATTCAGTGGAATCGTGACGGTGGTTCCGCTCCTGACTTTCACGCTCTCACTCCGGCGCTTACCGCTCCTGGCGGTCAGCTTCATTCAATTCCTCTCGCCGACAGTGCAAATGCTGATCGCCGTGCTCTGGCTTGGTGAAGACGAATCATTGACAGTCGCAAACATCGCAGCGTTCATGTGCATTTGGCTGGCGGTCGCCATCTTTATTGTGGATGCCGTTTGGGAAGCTCGACGGACAACGCAGACAAAGCACCAAACAGTGGAGAAACGAGACGTCACAGCCGCGTTGCCAAAGATTATTAAACGATAATCCTTGTCACTTCTCGTTGCGGCTCGCCGCCAGTGACGTGAACGTTCCCGGCAGCGTCGATATAGACGTCAACCTCGCTCCGCACCCCGAACTCGGGGAGATAGATCCCCGGCTCGATACTGAAACAGGTTCGGCGAATGATCCGGCGGTCATCGCGTGTTTCCAGTCCGTCGATGTGTGCGCCGTTGCCATGCACTTCCTGGCCGATGTTGTGGCCAGTCCTGTGCGTGAAGTGATCGCCATAACCCGCCTTTTCAATCACCGCTCGTGTCGCGTTATCGATTTCCCATCCCTGGAGTGATTTCCCAGCGGCGAAAGCGTCCTTCACCGTCTTGATTCCGGCGTCGCGTGCGGCCGCCACAATGTTGAAGATCTTCGTGTATTCGTCCGGGACGGTCGCGCCAACAAATGCAACTCGCGTATAGTCTGCGTACACACTGCGCGGACGGTTCATCTTCGCCCACAGGTCAATCAGCACGAATGAGTCCCGCTCGATGGGGAGGTCGGTGGTGGGGCTGGTATCGAAGTGCGGATCGCCGCTGTGGGGACCGACACCGACAATCGGCGGACTGTAGGTCGTCATTCCGCTGTCGGCGAAGTGCTTCATGATGCGTGCTTGTACCACCGTTTCCAGCACATGTCCTTTGGCCTTGATCTCATCGGCGATAAACCCGAAGGCGACATCGTAAGCATCACGGCAGAGGCGAGCGGCCTCGAAGTGCGACTTCTCCTGCTCGTCGTCCCACGTCGCTTCAAATTGTTGGATCAGATCGCCCGAGCCGACAACAGTGCAACCGAACGAGCGCACGAGCTCAACCGTCCCCGCATCCACCCGGCCGATGTACGGGTTGGCGTTCCGCTCGCTGTATTCCATCGCTACCCGGTTGGCGCCGGTCAGCAGTTTCCCCACTCCGGCCTCCAGCTCCTGCCAGCGGCGGTAAACGGTCTTCTGCGTGCCGGGGAGGTGATCGAGTGATGCTGGCTCAATGGCATGCACAAGCTTGCGCGGTTCGCCACTGGCGGGCACGAAGTAAAACCACCGACGCGACAACTTCGGCATCACCCCGGCCACACGCTGAGCAAGGATGTTCTGCCCGCGGAAGTCGTACAACAGCCAGCCATCGCACCCCGCTTCGCGAATCGCCGCTTGCACCGCACTCAGATCGAACATGATTGCTCCCTCTGGCAGTCCTTAGAGTGGCTAACGTAGATGATTCCTCTTGCGACTGCCAGGGAAACAGCATACCACTACCCCACCATTCCTTCTAACTAGTGGAATTGCCTGACCACCACAGCCCACACAGCACAACACCCGCCAAGAAACGGCGGGTGTCTTTGTTAGTGCACATGCGAATCCTAATAACGATGCTTCACCGACCCCCAGCACGCCATTACAGCCCCTCTTACGCCGCATAGCCCCCACAAACACCACCACAACTTCTACCGGCCCGTATAGACGCAGCCAGACCGACCAGCGAGGCAACCAGTCTAGACAAGCTGTGAGATATGCACGAAAATACAGTTCTACCTTCCTGGGGTCAGCCATGCCTTTCGATCAGGCCGTCAAGACGGCTATGTTCATCCGCTGCAACCGGCTCTGTTGTCTCTGCCGCAAGCAGTGTGGGCTGAACATCGAAGCCGCTCACATCATCGACGAAGCTGCGGGTGGCCCCAATGACGAGGATAACGGCATCCCGCTCTGCTTCGACTGCCACCAGGAGATAGGGTCTTACAACGACAAGCACCCAAGAGGCAACAAGTTTCGGCCCGATGAACTCCGTGCCCGCAGAGACCGAGTTTACAATTGGGTGGTTGAAGGCAGGTTTGTGGACCAAGCACCAGAAGAGAAGCGTGCTCAGCCCCTCCCTAATCCCATCCACAGGATCATTGACTTACTCAAGCAGTACCACTGCGCATTGGAGCGGGTTCATCAGTCGAACACCGATGAAGCGCGGCTTGCAGCGCTCGCTGAGTGGCGTTCCTGTCATTACCCCGTCTGGGCGAGGAGTTCGGTTAGAGACGACACCATCCGAAACCTGGCCGACCCAGCAAAAGAATGGTTAAGCCAGATCAAGTGCCCCTATGTTCGCGCTGAGGACTTCAACCTCATCGAGGAGGGGGCTCACGTTCTTTCAGTGTTCGCAGTTAGTGCCTCACCGATGGCGATGCCGGATGTTTACTCAAAGAGGGACACCCCTGAAGACGAACTCTGGCAGCGCTGGAAAGAGCAGGGTGATCGGTATATGGCGCTGGGTGGCCTCATCACCCGGTTAAAGGAAATGACCGCGCGTGCGGGACAGAAGTGGAACCCTCCGCCCCACCCACCTACGTAGCTTGTGGTGGTTCTGTTCGGGCTGTAGTCTGAACGTGCATCAATGACGCACTTGGAGGTTCTATGGCCGCTCTCTTCGTTGGTGGTCCGCTTGACGGTCTATCGTTCAACCACGAGCAAATCAACAAAGTCGCGGGTATCGTCACGCCGTACTCAGAGTCAGGGCATCGCAACTTCCTCCTGATGCCATCACCCGCAGATTGCACACGGATACTTCGAGGGGACGTCACGAAGCAAGAATGCCAGGGAGAGCGCACCGCCTACGAGTTACTTCGCAAAGCGGACGGATCAGTCGAATACCACGAAGCGGGAGGTGCGCTTGGTCACGCACTTAGACAGAAGAACGCACCCCTCACCGACGAGCAGGTGGAACTGAAGGTGGCCTTCGCTACGAGGGCTGACCAGTTCATCGAGCAACTGCAATCAGCTGGGGTCACCGCAGACACTGACGTGCGCCTTGTGCGATTATTCCGCGACCGGGATGGGAACACATTCCCAGAAACCCCAACCCCAATCACGGGCAAAGCGACCTTCACCGGCTTTGATCCCGAAACTGCTAAGAGATGGGCTGATGCTTCGGCGCTCCGCACAGCGATTGACAACGTCAACTCACTGGTACGGCACGCACCGACAGACTTCGTCGATTGTCCCGGTCACCCCAGCAACGTGCTTCAGATCTACGACTTCGAGTTGTTGATTAGCAAGACGTAGCTCTGCCGTCCGCACACTCCAATAGACGCAGCCAGACCAACTAGCGGGGCAGCTATGATGGTTGACATTCGTTTAGGGCGGATTACAATCTGTTGTATGTTGTGATGAAGAGTACAAACACTTAATTCGGTGAAGAAATGCCAATCACCATCTCATACGATTTGACTGATGGTCGATGACGCAAATGACCGGACCTACATTCGGAGCATGTTGGAGCGGTTCCACTGGCGGAGACTGGGTGGCAGTGTGTTCCGGTACGATGGTGTCACGAACGAAATGGATGGGACACTGTACGAAGACTGGCTTAATCACGTTGTTCCCGCAATCATGTTCCTGCGTTCATTCTTGATCTCTCGCGGTATCACGCTCAGGTTCTTCACGCTGGACGCATCAAGTACTTCGTTCATTGACCAAAGCGATCCAGCATTATTGTATGGCCAAGAGCCCCAACGTGGGCCTGACATCGATCTAGCAAACCCAACGAACCTGCAGTCGTCTGAAGGAACAATCCGCGCCTTCGTCGATGCAACAATTACTGCAACTAACCCAACCTAAACACAAGATCCCGGTAGCGGCTGCCACCGGGTCTCTGGAGGAAGTGTAAGTCAGCACTGCTGGTCGTGTGGCATCTGGTCAATCGGCTCCAGGCAGCGCCCACAGTATCCGCCGTACAACTGCCCACTTACTCCGCATCCCATGCACAGTCCACGTTCTGCCCACTCCGCACTCTGACACTTGTCGGCTTGCTCTTGGACACCCCACGTCATACCGATACGACATCCGCGGTAGACTACCAGTACAGACGCGTGGTATGGTTTTGCCTTTGCAACCGCCAGCAGCTTCACGATAATCAACTACTCTCCCTCCTTCACTACGACTCCCGCCACACATGCAACACCGACACTTCCTCCTTGCGCTCGCCTTGCTGCTGCCTGCAAGCGCGGTGAATGCCATCGAACCCTCCGACCTGAAACCGGGGCTGCTTGCTCAGTACATCGACGTCGAGAACGCAGTACCGGGCAAAACAGTATTCCGTCTGGAACCAACAGTCGCGATCACGCTCCATGCTGGTGAATCACCCCACCCCACGCTGAAACCCAACGGGCGCTACATGTGGGAGGGGTATGTGAACATGACCCGCCGCGGCAGTTACACGTTCTCTGCCACAGTGCGCGGCGGAAAGTTGAACGTTGTCGTCGGCGGAAAGCGTGTCCTGGCGGTGGAGGCCAACGATCAGGAACCGAGCACAAAGGTCAGTGAGGAAATCACATTCGAGGGAGGTGTGGCACCGTTCCTCGCGACATTCGTCCACACTGGAAAGGAAGCGCGCGTCGAACTATTCTGGCAGGGGCCGGGGTTCATTAAAGAACCGCTCGCGCACCAGTTCCTGGGCCACCTCGCGAAGGATCGACCGCAAGAGTTCACGATCGACGGCACACTCGAGCACGGTCGATTCAAATTTGAAGAACTGGCCTGTGTGAAATGCCACCGAGCTGCTGCAGATGACAAGATGGCCAAAACGCTGGTGGATCGCACCGGACCGAATCTCACGGATGTCGCGAAGCGAACATATGCCGGGTGGATTTATACGTGGCTCGCCGATCCGAGTAAGCTCCGCGCCCACACAACGATGCCGAAAGCGTTTTCCGCTGACGATACCGGCACGGCGGAACGTTACGCCGTCACGCAGTATTTGATTTCCCTTTCAGGCAAACCTCTGCCGCCCTATCGGCTCCCCACGATCGTGCCGAACGACTTGAAGCAGAGCATGGAACGCGGTCGCGTGCTGTACCACGTCACCGGTTGTGCCGCGTGCCACAATGATCCGTTGCCCAAAAAGAAGAATGAGGAGGATGATAAGGAACCGCTGAGTCCGGCGGACTACGTGTACGGGATGAACGTGCTGGCGGGCCCTGCCGCGAAGTATGAGCTGGGGGAACTGGGCAGCAAGATGCGCCCGGAAACGCTCGCGACGTATCTCCAGAACCCACTGAAAACGAATCCCGCCGGTCGCATGCCGCACATGAACCTGAGCGGAGGAGAAGCTACCGACATCGCACGCTATCTCTGTCGCACCGTGGACGAGAACGTCAATATCGATCAATTGCCTGTGCCCGACATAAAGCCGACGGAGCTTGCCGAGCGAGTCTTCCCGAACGCTACCGACGCTGAGAAGAAGCGGATCGCCAAGTTGAAGAGTGACGCGCAGTGGAGCGAACTCGGTGGGAAGCTCGTGGTTAGCAAAGGCTGCGTGAATTGTCACGCCATCGAGCAGGACGGGAAGCCGATTCCCCCTCTCCAGGCGAACTTACCCACTCTTGAGCAAATCAAGAAAGCCGGTGCGAAGGGTTGCCTGGATGTGAAGCCCGAGGCAAGCAAGTCGCCGGTCTACAAGCTCGATCCAAAGGAACGCGAAGCGATTGTTGCCTTCGTCAAGAATGGCTTGAATGGCGCAGGTTCACCGGCACCGGCGTACCAAGCACGAGTGGCGCTCAAGCGATTCAACTGCCTGAACTGCCACCAACGCGATGGCGAGGGAGGCATCCCCGTTGAACTCGCCGACCAGATGCGCCTTCTGGAGAAGGCCGAGAACTCGGATGACGTCCGTCCCCCCGTTCTCACTGGCGTCGGGCACAAGACACGGACGCCCTGGCTGAAAGCCATTCTGACGCAGAGCGGCCGCGCTCGTCCGTGGATGCAACTCCGTATGCCCCAATACGGCGAGTCGAACGTCGGCTTCCTGCCAGAAGCAATCGCTTCATTGGAAGGTACCATCCCGGATGACAAGGTTTATGTGGTTGAGCGCACCACTGCGAAGATTGCGGCCGGGCGGAACATTATTGGCAAAGGTGGACTGGGTTGTATCTCGTGCCATGACATCGGCGGAGTGGCCAACACCGGAACGCGAGGGCCAGACCTCGCCACGACGAACCAACGCGTGCGTTATGAGTGGTACGAGCGGTGGCTCAGTCAGCCGTTGCGGATGGCACCCGGCACACGAATGCCGCAAGCCTTCGTGGAGGGTAAATCGACCCTCAAGTCTGTCTTTGATGGCGATCCGCACAAGCAAGCCGAAGCGATGTGGGCCTACCTCGCTCTGGGTCCTGGTCTGCCGCTGCCCGACGGGTTGGAACCTCCCAAGGGCCTGGTCATCGCCGTGAAAGATCGGCCAACAGTTCTCCGCACGTTCATGCCCGACGCGGGTGCGAAGGCCATCGCAGTGGGTTACCCGGGCTACGTGTCGCTGGCTTTCAGCGCCGATGAGTGCCGCACGGCTTATGCGTGGGGCGGCAACTTCCTTGATGCGTCGCCGGTATGGAATAACCGCGGTGGCGCACCGGCAAAGTTACTCGGCCAGAAATTCTGGACCGCTCCGCCGGGCCATCCCTGGGGCCTCACCGCGAACACGAAGGTTCCCCCCGACTTCCTGACGCGAACGAACAACCCGGCGTTCGGCAGGCCCATCCCGCTCGAACCTGCACGCCTTTATGATGGCCCAATGGCAGTCCAGTTTGATGGCTACAGCCTGGACAAAGACGGCAGACCCACTTTCCGCTACCGCCTCGACGAAAGCGGTAGGGGAGCGGTGCTCGAAGTCGCCGAGACGCCCGCACCGCTGAAGGGGTTACTCGCGACCGGTCTGGCGCGCAGGTTCGAGACACAGATCCCTGGCGGGTTTCAAGCGTGGTTCTTTGCAGGAATGACGAACAAGGAACCACGAGTCTATGACGCGCAGACCCAACCGACGAAGCTCGACCTGAAAGCCGAAGACATCAGCACTCCGGCGGTGGGATCCCGCGTGGTGCTCTCCACGGATGGCGACCGCGCCACGGTGCTGCAGGTTGCCGGCGCGCCGGCGGGGAGTTCGTGGCGATTCGTGCAAACCAAGAGCGGTTGGCTCGCGCTGCTGAAGTTGCCCCAATCGAAAGATACTCAGAAACTCGACTTCACTCTCAACCTCTGGGCGCTGCCCAAGGACGACGAAAGCCTTCTCAAGGACTTGCTTGGGCAGTAGCCTGGAAGATCTCGTCCCGAGAGGGCTGAAGTGAAGCAATGCAAACGTTCTCGGCGGTCCATTGGACCGCCGTTTCATGTCAGGTTCATCCCATGCTCTCGCCTGCTCCAGGAACGGCATCCACTTCGCCATCCGCCGACCCACCCGCCGACGCGGCTCCGCCCGAAGTCGCCCTCCCGCCAACGCCGCGGAGTTGGCGATTATTCATACTCGGAGGGCTCGTCGTCATTGCCTTGGTGGCGTATTTCGGAAGTGCTGGTTTTAGAACCGCTGGAGATTCTCAATCCGCTCAGCGTATCCAGGCAGGGTGCGGGATCTGTATTTTCCTGGGGCTGGCGGCATTGTTCTCAGTGAGTCTCCAGTCTGTAAGCTGGAAGACGATTCTCTGGGGCGTCGGCCTTCAGTTCACACTCGCAATAGCCGTTCTCCACTCGCGATATGTCCGCATGGTCTTTGAAGCGGTCGGGGACCGCATCAAGGCGCTCATCACAGCGTCGGATCGGGGAGCCGAGTTTGTCTTCGGCGATCTTGCGAAAGTGAATGGCCCACTTCATTTTGTCTTCGCCTTCAAGGCTCTCCCGCCCATTATCTTTGTTTCGGCTTTCTTCAGCGTGCTGTATTACCTCGGCATCCTTCAGTTGTTCGTCCGGCTTATGGCCCGCGCGATGATGTACATGATGGGCACCAGCGGCGCCGAAACGCTTTCCGTCGCCGCAAACGTCTTCATGGGACAGACCGAAGCGCCGCTCATCGTGAAGCCGTTCGTGCCGAAGATGACGCGCTCGGAGTTGCTCGCGTTGATGGGCAGCGGCATGGCACATATCTCCGGCGGGATGATGGCCGTTTACATTAGTTACGGTGCCGATCCCGTTTCGATTCTCTGCACGTGTGTGATGGCCTGTCCCGCCAGTCTCTATCTCACCAAATTGATCCAGCCCGAAGCGGGCAAACCGGAAACGCTCGGCGAGTCGCGAATCATTGCCGAGACACCCTACGTGAACGCGATCGATGCGGCCGCCGCTGGCGTGAAAGACGGTTTGTGGTTGGCGCTCAATGTGGCCGCGATGCTGATCGCCTTCATTGCGTTCATGGCCATGTTTGACATCATGCTCGGAAACATCAAACCTCTCCTCGTCGAGGCGGGTCTTCCCAAGCACCGCCTCCACTGGTGGCCGGATAATTTGAAACTGGAGATGATCTTTGGCTGGTTGTTTGCTCCTGTCGCTTTTCTGTTAGGAGTTGAGCCGGGAGAATGCGACCCGGTGGGTCGGCTGCTCGGCATCAAACTCGCCGCCAACGAGCACGTGGCCTATCTGACTCTCTCTGGAAAACTCCCTGACACGGAACATTTCAAAGCCCTCTCCCCCCGATCGAGACAACTGGCGATCTTTGCACTCACCGGATTCGCCAACTTTGCTTCGGTGGGAATTCAGCTTGGGGGTATCGGCGCGATCGCACCCGGCCGTCGCTCCGATCTCGCTAAGTTGGGGATGAAGGCGTTGTTCATTGGCTTCCTCGCGACACTTCTTAACTCCGCGGTGGCCGGTATGCTGATGGCGGAGTGAACCCGCAGTCGAGACTGCCAATGAATACCTACCCACCGCCCGTGGACAAGCTGCTGGCCCTCGGCTGGCCCGATCTTGATCAGCACCAAGTCGATTACCGTTCGCTGGGAATCGACCCGGAACAGATCCCGCAGTTGCTCCGGCTTCTTCAGGATGAGGAGCTACTCGCTGCGGCAGAGACAGCGCAGAATGAAGACGATCCTCGCTGGTACGCGCGCATTCACGCATGGCGAGCTCTCGCTCAACTCAGAGCGCAGGAGGCTATCGAACCATTGCTCGATATGGTGGCGGAGAACGCCGTCGGGGACGAGTGGAGCGACTGGGTTACGGAAGAGGTTCCCACAACGATTGCTCAAATTGGTCCACAGGCACTCCCTGCACTGCAGGCACGGCTGCGCCAACTCAGTTCGCACGGTGATGTGTCGATGGCCTATACCCGCGTCTTGGAGCAGATCGCCGAGAAGAATCCAGAGACCCGTGCGGAGGTTGTCGCGGAATTGTGCCGGATGTTCGAAACCGCCGCGACGAACAATGCTGAGGCAAACGGCTTCATTCTCGCCGCTTTACTCGACCTGAAGGCGGTCGAGGCATGGCCCGCGATTGAACACGCATTCGCGACCGGCAACGTCGATGAGTTTATCGCAGGTGGCATTGACGACGCGAAGTGGGAGTTGGGACTTGGCGCGAAACCAAAGCCGAGATCCGGTTTCCAGCACCCGCCCGCAAGTGGACCGCGCCCCACGAACGCGAAGCAGCGATTTAACGAACGCCAGCGTCAGAAGAAACTCGCAAAGAAACAAAGGAAGAAAAAGAAGTAATCCTCTCGGGTGAATCACCACGCCTTTACTTTGCGTTTGCTCCCCTTGCCCTCATCGTTTGGCGCTTCCACGCCGTCGATGAAGCGTTTGGCATTGGGAAGCGCATCGAGGAAGACCTGACCATAGTGCTTCGTTAACACACGTGGATCGAAAAGAACCACCATTCCGGTATCGGTTGAAGTGCGGATGAGCCGGCCAAATCCCTGCTTCAGTTTGATCGCCGCTTGCGGAACTTGATAGTCCATGAATGGATTGCCGCCATCGAACTCGATGGCTTCCAGCCGTGCTTCCGTGAGGGGTCGATCCGGCACCGCGAAGGGTAACTTCGTGATGATAACGTTGCTCAGTGCCTCACCGCGAACATCCACGCCCTGCCAGAAGCTATCCACGCCGAACAACACCGCTTTCTTCGCTTCACGGAACTGATCCAGCAATTTAGGGGTCGGCAGGCCACTGCCCTGCACCAAGAGCGTGTAACCGTGTTTGGCAAACCACGGGCTGAGTTGCGCCGCGGCACGGTTCAGGAAGCCGTAACTGGTGAAGAGGACGAACGCCCGGCCCTTGGTTTTCTCAACGTAATCCGGAATCCGCTTGAGCACTTCGTCCTCAAACTTCGCAGCCATGCTGGAAGGATCGGGCATATTCCGGAACAGGTGCAGTTCTGCCTGCTTCTGAAAGTCGAATGGGCTCCCGAGCAGTCGCGTTTCGGAATCCTCAAGGCCGAGCCGCTTCTGGAAATGCCGGAACCCCTCCTCGCCGCCAACTGAAAGTGTGGCGCTCGCCAGAACGACGCTCGGTACTTTGTCGTAGAGTTGCTCCTTCAGTGCTGCGCCCACTTCAATGGGCGCGCTCGCCAGTGTGACACGCGGTACGCGGCCAGGTCGCACTTCCACCCAGTACACCTGCCCGGCAAGATCGTGGTTGAGCCACTCCGTCACGCTTTTGGCCATCGCATAGAGGCGATCGGCGCGACTGGTGAGTTCGAGACGTTCCTCCTCCGCGTCGCGCCCCTTCGCCAGTTCATGCAAAGTGTCGCCAAGCTTCGAAAGTGGGACACTGAGCGTGTCCTCCACCGACTTTGGTTCGCGCACGCGACCACTGGCGCTGGCATTGGGTCCATTGCCCTTCGGCTGGGACAGGTGCCACTGATAAACCGCGAGAAAGAACTTCTCGGCGGCTTGCCTCGTCCCGTCCAGTTGCGCGACTGCGTCGCCGTCACCCAATGTGGCGAGAATGCCTTTATGCGTTCGTGGAGCGAGGAGTTGATTCAAGAGATACTCGACGCCACCTTGCGAAAGCCCGATTCCGAGATGGTCGGCGGCGACATCTTCGAGTGTGTGTGCTTCATCGAAAATCACCGCCTGATAGTCGGGCAACACTCCGCCGCCAGAACGACGCAAAGCAAGATCGGCAAAGAACAGCGCATGATTCACAACGAGGATGTTTGCCCCGAAAACGCGCTTCCGGGCCTGGAAGTAAAAGCAATCCGCGTTGTGTGGGCACTTCCGCCCGAGGCAATTGCTGCTGTCGCTCTGCACCAAGTCCCACACCGGCTCATAGGGTTGCACCGGGAGGTCGGACTTACTTCCGTCTTTCGTCTGACGCGACCAACGGCCGATTTGAATCAACTGATCGATGGCTCCGGGCGTATCGAGCAATGAACTCGCCTTCGCCTGCGCAGCGCGCAGACGACGTAGGCTTAGATAGTTTCCTCGCCCTTTGACCAGTACTGGCCGGTAATCGCCAGGGAGGACCGATTGCAGAAACGGCAGGTCTTTGCGGATCAGTTGCTCTTGCAAACTGATCGTGTGTGTTGAAATGACGACTTTGAAGTCCTTCCGCGAACTGACTGCGCGGATCGCGGGGACGAGATATGCAAAGGACTTCCCCACTCCCGTTCCGGCCTCAACAAGGAGTTTCCGCTTGTTGTCGAGCGCATCGGCAACGGCATCGGCCATATCGAGTTGCTGAGGTCGCGACTCGAACCCTGGGAATTTCCTGGCAATCAGCCCATCCGGGCCGAGTATTGTGCGTGCGTCCATGTGGGAATTGTCGCTGAACGCACGCGAATGGAAAAGGCCGGTTGCAGAGGAAAGAGGACAGAGCAGAGATCAGAAGACAGAGGGACTTTCCTGTCCTGCTCTGTCTTCTGACCTCTGTCTTCTGATCTCTGACTTCTAACCGAATGGATTCTCACCAGAACTTCGTCCGCCAGTAGTCGTGTGGCGAGGAGGTGCGGCCGAGGAACCAGTGTCCGTCTTCCCATTCCAAGGTCACTTTCCGCCAGCCAAGCGGCACCTTTGGGAATGGATAGAACGGACCGATGAACGGGAATGCGTTATACGGGTAAGCCGTGGGGTATGCGACGCGGCTCAAGTTGTTGTACGGTGCGTAGGTGGGCCAGGCGTACGGCGGGAGGTTCGGGGCTTGCATATCCGGGCTGATTTGCCCAGGCACACCCAGCGGGGCCGGTTCGACAATCGGATTGCCGACCGGGCCAGGCGGGGGACCGAGAGGAGCAACGGGCTGAGCCAACGGAGCACCGAAGCCCGGGCCGACCGGTTCCAGAGGCAGCGGGGCGACCGGAGCAAGACCGACAGGAGGATCTTGCACCTGCACCACCCCCGCGTTGAGAACGCGGATGTTGTCCCGAATCACAATCACGCCTTTCACAGTATTGGCGTCGGCGAGAATTCGGGACTTTTGGACGGCGTCCTTGGCTGTGCCACCGAGGGTGACGATGCCTTCTTGCGCCACAATAGAGATATCCGCACCGACGGCGTTCCCGGTGGAACGGAGCCGATAGGCGACATCATCAGCAAGAGTTTGATTGGGGTTAACCGCAGAAACCGGCAACGGGGCGGGCGGATTGGCAAAGCCAGAGCCCGCAAAACCGGCTGCCAGGGCCAACGAGAACAGGGCGCGCACTTTCACGACGGACCTCCTTGTACGGTTGAAGTGCGTCGGCACTCATAACCATGTGGATCATTGCCCGAGTTTCGCGTGCGGTCAAATTGTGCGGCGGCGACTTTCTCGTTCCCGGATTTACACCGTGCTGCGCAACACGCAGAACTACGGGAAGAGCTAAAGCCCGTGCATCGGGTTGTTTTCGATCATACGGGGAAGGAATTCGCCGAGAAATATTCAAGAACTGGTGTCACGCAGCACTTGCGAGGCGGCGTGCGTCTCCTGTCGCGCACGCCTCGCTTCAATAGAGAGTAAGTCGGCGTGGTACAGCAGTTCACAGCGAGTTGACGACACGGGGATCCAGTCACATACCGATACGTATTGACGTTGGTCCGAGAAGGCAATCGTGGAGTCTTCCGTGAAGCATTACTTGTACGTCCCGTTTTTGCTCGATTACGACACCGAAGAGGTCGTAACGCTCCAGAAATACTTTGGAGGAAAGAACTCTGGCTATGAGATTATTTTCCGAGCCGACGACGAAAACTGGACCATGGGCCATCTTCAGCAGCACCGAACTCATCAGCTCCAGGGAGTGGAGAACGACGCGGTTTTGACAGTTGCTGGACACGGCGGAAGGGCGGATTCCGATAAGATTGAATATGGGCTCACTTCGCCGGCTGGGTGCTTCGCCCCTGAAGGGGAATGGACGGCAAACAACCTCGCTCAACACTTGATCAGGCAAGGGCTCAATAAAGGGCATATCGCAATTCGCCTCATGATGTGCTACGGCGTGGGCACCGTCTCTGGTCCGCCGTCCAATCCTGTGATCAAAACCGGAACGGAGTTTTTTGCTGCTGTCCTGGCCACAGCGTTGTACAAGAACGGCTTCACGAAAATCGTTGTGGGCGGTTATCCCGGTCTGGTCGGCACACCGATCGGTCAGAAGAAGACCGTGTCGTGGACGAACTCCGGCGAGATGCTCAAAAACAAAGTGGCCGCGAAGGGCATGTTTCGATGGTTCAACGGCGAAGGAAAGGTCGTTCCGCGGCCTTACAACAAGTAATCTCACCACCCGGACAGAGCGCTGGCTGACGAGCCGCGCGAAGGCGGCAGAACCTGGACCACACAAGTGCCAGCGATGATGTCCTTGTGAAACGCGCCGTAGCCGCAGATCGCGCGAGGTGCTAGGATTACTATGCTTCGCACCCATAGCTCAACTGGATAGAGCATCGGTCTACGGAACCGAAGGTTGAAGGTTCGAATCCTTCTGGGTGTACTCCCAAATCCATGAAATAAGCGGTTACGATGAGCCTGTGAACTCGACTTTCGCGCGCTCCCAATCTGAAACTACAGCCTGAAACCACGGCATTTCGCAGAATCGATCCCTGATCCAACGCGAGAAGCCCAACACCATCACTGGTTGGCGTCAGGCTTCTCACGTTTTCCTGTCTTTCACCGCCTCCTTCTTCCAGTCGCCCGCCGCAACTGCAGCGTCGTTGATTGTGTGCCGGCTGTGGTGGTGTTTCAACTCCTCTGCTTGATGTTTGATGTTCACCATAAACGTTACTTCTGAGAACGCAAGGGCTGTTGCGTTCCATCGCCGACCGCTGTAGTCTTCGTACCGTTCTCGTGCGTTTGTTTAGCTCGTCTGTCCAGTGCCCGATCCGGCGGAACATCCTTGTTCCGCGAGGATCGGGCGGGCAGCAGGGCGATGTTGCGTCGTCCGAGTGATTCGCCGAGCATCGGTCGTGAGGAAGGCTGTTCCAGCACCGCTTTCGCCGTAATTACGGCAGCGCTGCGGTTCGACTGGAACGATCACGCGGGTCGCGATCCGAACCGCAGCGCTGCCGTAATTACGGCGGCGTTGCCGTGAGCCTTCCACACCCCAGGATGAGAGGTAAACCCTGCGAGAACACGAGCGGGCCGGGATTATCTCCCGGCTCGCTTCGCTTCGCAGGTGTCGTTCGACGTTCGTGGAGCACTCCCACCGAGAAGCTCAGGGTGAAAATACAAGAACGCCAGACTGTTCGTGTCGAACAAATCAAAGGAGACAGGCAATGAAAGCTTTATTGCTTCTGCCGATTCTGGGCGCGCTACTTTTGACAGCACTCCAGGCCCGCGAAAAGGATCAACCACCGACCGAGACTGCCGCTGGCTGGAAGAAATACTCCAAGAACCCGGTCCTCGGCGGCGATCTCGGAACCTGCTTCGACATCTCCGTTCTCAAGGAGGGAGATACCTACCGGATGTGGTTCTCGTGGCGACCGAAGAAAAGTCTCGCACTGGTTGAAAGCAAGGACGGCATCCAGTGGAGCAAACCCGAAATCGTTCTTGGCCTCAACGGCAAGACGGATTGGGAGAACGATCTCAACCGCCCGGTCGTCATCAAGAACGGCGAACGCTACCAGATGTGGTACACGGGGCAGGCACGAGGTAAGTCGTGGATTGGCTATGCCACCAGCAAAGACGGGAAGGCGTGGAAACGTGAGAGCGACAAGCCCGTTCTCTCCGCAGAACAAACCTGGGAGAAGGTCGCCGTGATGTGTCCGCACGTCATTTACGACGACAAGGCAAAGCTCTACCGCATGTGGTACTCAGGCGGTGAGCAGCACGAGCCGAATGCCATCGGTTACGCCACCAGTGAGGACGGACTGAAATGGACCAAGCACGAGAACAACCCGATTTTCCGTCCCGACCCAAAGAGCGATTGGGAGAAAGAACGAGTTACGGCCTGCCAGGTGATCCGTCAGGGAGACTGGCACGTGATGTTCTACATCGGATTTCGTGATGTGAACCACGCACAGATCGGCATCGCACGATCGAAGGACGGAATTACCGACTGGAAGCGTCTTTCCGCAAACCCCGTCATTCGACCCGGTAAGGACAAGTGGGACCACGACGCTGTTTACAAACCTTATGCCATCTACGACGGGAACAAGTGGCTCTTGTGGTACAACGGTCGCAAGGGTGGCGTTGAGCAAATTGGACTGGCGCTTCATGAGGGGGAAGACCTGGGCTTCTGATCACGGCCGGTATGAGCCGGGTCACGTGCGGCCCGTGCGTGGGACTGATCGCCGAAGCCCCTGAACGATGGTATGGCAACGAATTATCGCATCACGGGTTGAGGTTGGCTCAGGCTGTCACGGACGAGCCGCGTGCCGATGTTCATGAGCGGTTGACCGCTTGGCCGCAAGGATCGCAAAGACGACGTGACGGAGTTCTCACCCGGCGCGGTTCGCCGTTGGGGAAGCCACCGGCGATAGCTCGATCCAGACGAAGGGCGGCTCTCGCTGTACTCGCAGAATCAGTCCGTCTGCAGGTTCCCGGCCCGGTAACCTCACGGTCACGCGCAGCCCTTCAATTACATCGAGACGGTAAGCCTCGTCCAGCGATATGCGCACGCGGCTGACGTCCCCGATGATCGTGAAATATGCGTAGATCATTTCACCGCCCCACTCAACCGGACCTGCCCCGCGCATGACCGTTTTCTCCGTTACTCAAAAAAGACGAGTGGAGAGAGTCTCACGCTTAGTTCGTGCGTGCAAGGATCGTTGGCGTGATCGCAGGGACGGATTCTGCGAGGAGACCGCACGGCCGTTACCACCGGCCAAACCCAAACCTCAGACTTGTGGCCGGTGGTGGAAACCACTTGGACGCGAGACCATAAAGCTGGCTCCTAGACGAGAGTGAGCCCACGACAGAAATCCTGACCGCGACCGCCAGGCAGAATCGAACTTGGAGTGGTCGATATTGTCGGCTCGGAGGCGTTATCCGAACCACAAGGCTGGAGAAAAGGATGGAACCTGGCCGAATTGACTGAGCAGAGGCATGGAGGTCAGCAACGAGCAATGGACGAACGAACCTTTATCCCTGGCCCAACCCCGAACACCGTCCGATCTGCCGATGGCCGCGTCCTGACCGTCACAGAAGGGTGGATTCTTCTTCCCCCAGGTGACGCGGCGCTCACCCGCCGAGTGAAAGCTGCAGGCGATCATTGGGTGGTGCAGGAGAAGCGGGGTCGAAAGGTCTATTCCCGGGGCGTCTGGGCGGCGGCAGAAACCATCAACCGCATCCGGGCACAACTGGAAGCCGAGCGATCCACCGAGAGTTTCGCCAAGAAGAAGGAAACCGACGCCCGACGCCGAGAGAACGCGCAGGTCAAATACGTCGAGGATTTCCACGTCGCAGTCATGGCGTTCCTCGCTTTTCACGAGAACCACACCGACCTTGCCGACCGGCTGGCCCGGGCCGTCACCGACCACGCCACGCCGGTCGGGAGCGGCACAGTTGCCAGGACGAAACGTATTCCCATCGAGCGGCGGGCCGAAGCCGCAGTCATCGCCTGGATGCGCCACCAGACGACCGGCTATGACGGCATGGTGATCCCCAGAGTGAAAGGCCAGCGCCGAAAAGTTCGCCGGATGTTAGCCCAGCGGTCGCAACAACTGCTCAAGCGGTATCGGAGCGGGGAGCCCATCGATTCAGGCTGTCCCTTGAAGAAGGCGTTGGGCGTTCGTGACGGCGCGGCGTATGAGCCGGAAGCCGATGAAGCTCACATCCCTGCCAAGCGAACCGATGACTTCCAATGACCGTAGAGGAATGGCTGACGACCGGAGACGCGGGCACAATGTTCGATTTTCTCTGGCATCTGATCGGCTGGCGAAATCTGATACATGACCCCGCTGGAACAGTCGCAGTCCAAGCGACACTGGTGAGCAGTCGGGTCGATGCCGCTTGCCAGCGGCAGGGCTGCACAGTTCCCGAAGTCGCACGCGAGGCGCCGAGCAGCATGTCGGGGTGGGTTTGGAGGTAGTTCTCACAAAATCCGGCAGAAATTCGGCGCGCGCAAGATCCGAGACCCAGAGATAGTGGGCGCCAAACCAGGACGAGGGCCGCAAACTGGCCCAGGGCACGTCCCGGCTGGCAAATTCGTTGTTCAAAACAAAGCAAAGGGTATCCGAATGTTAAGGCTTGGAATGGCGTTGCTTCTGTGTGCGTTGGTCGGGATCGTCGGTTGTGGCTCTTCAAGTTCCACCACTGGCGGTGGCGAGAAGAAAGCACCCACTCTCGTCGGAACCTGGGAAGCAAGTGACCCCGGCATAAAGGGCATCACTCTCGTAATGACATTTACCGCAGATGGGAAATTCACCCGGGAGACGGTGATGGAGGGGCTACCCAAGGAGCCAAACGTGAAAGTTGATGGCGGCAAGCAAGAGGGAAGCTACAAACAGGAAGACAAAACCCTCACACTCAGCACGCCGGGTAAAGACACCAAGATGACGATCAAGGAACTCACGGACTCGAAGTTGGTGCTCGCCAATGCCGAAAGCAAAGAGGTGTCGTTCACGAAAAAGAAGTAGTCGCCTCAACTCGACAAGCTCAGACGAGGTGCTCTGCTGAGACCTCGGGTTAGTTGTCGCGAAGTTCGTTTTTTCGGGTTTCGAGTCCTCGGATGAGCTGGACGCAAATCGCGAAATAGAACCGGCCGAGTGTTTCCTGCCCAATGAGGCCCAATGAGACTGGAAACACTCGGCCAGTGAAGATGCTCCCTCAACAACTCTGTCGGCAAGAAAGGCAAGCAAGCCCTGCTGGCTCGTCTCGGCGAACAGGTGGTCAGCTTCCGAGAACCGCTTCGCATTGCTACAACAACTCTCGCCACTTCTGTTTTGGCTCGTGAAACGCAAAGGATTCGCACATGGCGGTGCCGTCCGATCTGATTGTGTCGGTGTCTGGGATTCGCGGAATCATCGGCGCGGGGCTGACGCCCGAAGCCGCGGCTCGTTTCGCCGCGGCTTTCGGCTCAACAGTCGCTGGTCAGCGCGTGATACTGGCCCGCGATGGGCGGCCCAGCGGCGAGATGCTTCGACACGCGGTTCTCGCGGGGCTTCTCGGCGCGGGCTGCACGGTTGAAGACATCGACATCGCACCCACGCCGACCTGTGGCTTCGCCGTCCGGCAGTTGAACGCCGCGGGGGGAATCCAGATCACGGCCAGCCACAATCCTGCGCCGTGGAACGGCCTGAAGATGTTCGGAGCTGACGGGGCGGTGCTTTCGGCCGATCGCGGTCGGCTGATTCGCGATCTTTATGAATCCGGTGACTTCGCCCGTGCTGGCTGGGACGGCATTGGCGGCGTTCGCGTACCGCCGGAAATCGGTACAGATCACGCACGGGCCGTTCTCGACACGGTCAGTGTTGCGGCGGTTGCGGGTCGACGTTTTCGTGTCTTTCTGGATGCTAATGCTGGCGCGGGTGGGCCACTCGGAACGCGCTTACTCGCCGATCTCGGCTGCGATGTGATTCAATACGCTTGCGAACCAACCGGACGATTCGCTCACGAACCGGAACCGATCCCCGCGCATCTGGGGGAGGTGGCACCGTGGGTGAAGCAGCACGAGTGTGCGCTGGGTTTCGTGCTGGACCCCGACTCCGATCGCCTTGCACTTATCGACGAGACCGGCAATTGCGTGAGCGAAGAATGTACACTTGCGCTGGCGGTGAAGTACCGACTCCGGCAGCAGAGCGGCCCCGTCGTCATCAATATGTCCACTTCGCGGATGAATGAAGACATCGCGGCCGCGGCCGGTTGCCCGTGTTATCGTTCTGCGGTGGGTGAAGCGAATGTCGTTTCGCTCATGCGCAGCACCAACGCCGTCATTGGCGGCGAGGGTAACGGCGGCGTGATCGATCCGCGCATCGGCTGGGTGCGAGACCCATTCGTCGGCATGGCTTTCATTCTCAGTTTGATGGTCGAAGAGCAGAAGCCTTTCTCACAACTTATTGCTGAACTCCCTCGATACGCGATGCTCAAGACGAAATTCACTGTCCCACGCGAACGGCTGGGCGACGCATTCACAGCGCTCGAAGCACGCTGGCCAGACGCTCGGGTTAACCGCGATGACGGACTGCGACTCGATGGGGCGGACTGGTGGTTGCACGTTCGCGGCAGCAATACGGAGCCAGTTGTTCGCGTCATCGCAGAAGCTCCAACGGCCGAGCATGCAGAAGAGTTGTGCCGCGAAGCGGGCGATGTGGTGACGGACTGAGCAGTCAATGCCGCCCTGTGCGGGCAACTGTGAAGCTCCTGTTTTCAGAGGGGCGGCGAGGTTAGCGATTTTTCTGCTCGCCAACGAAGGCGATCAGTTCCGGATAAAAAGCATGGAAATCCTCGGCGATCTCGGCATCGCGAGCAATCAGGAGCGGCATTGCGTCGGGAAGCCAGATGGCGCGGTTGGGAATACGCTTGGCGATAACCCGCGAAACGCGGGCCAGCGTGTCGGCGATGCCATCGAGCGTGGCATAACGATTCAAGCGGTCTTCATCCACGAACTTGCGGATGAAGTCGCGTGCGTCGTCTGGCAGCGCGCTGTGGCGCTCATTGAGGACGTGGTAACTCCGTGCGGCGAAATCGCAAAGTTGCTCCGTGCTGTAGCGCGACCATTCGCGCGCGAGAATGTGATCGTAGTAAATGTCGATGACAATCCCGCCAAACCACCCCATCAAACGCGACACACGGCTGATGCTGCGGAGTGTAACCGGATGGCGGTCCGTAAAGCCATCAATCAGCCGGTGCAGCATGACGCCGCGAAGGATATCCGGTTCCAGGCGGTGCAGGTCGGGGTTGCGAACGAAATCCGCTGCAACCCCTCCGGTCATGTCGCCGGGGTCGCCATCCGCCAGGTGTAAGTGAGCGAGAAAATTCACCGAGTCCGTCCGGGGTTGGGGGGAGAGAGCATCAAGAGGGAATGATCGAGATCACTCTCTGACGCTCTCTGCGCGCCGGAAATCACTTCTTGCCACTGGGAGTGGCGTCGCCCTTCACTTCGCCGGTGGCCCATTTCAGACCGCCAAGCAGGTGCGACTGGAACCGCTTGTCTTTCCACACTTCTTTCCGGTGACCAAGTGAAGTGTAGAAACTCTTGCCCTTGCCGTATTCCTGGCACCACGCAATCGCATAGTCCTTGTCCTTGCGCTTCCCCTTATTCACGTCAATCGACGAGTTATCCACACTCATGATGATGTGCAGCTTCTCACGGCTGTAGGGATTATCCCGAAACTGGTAGATCTCGTCGGTGATCTCATCGCCTGTCATGAAACCAGCGGCGGCCGGGTGCTTGGGGTCTTCGACATTCACCTTGATCTTCTGGTGCCACGGGTGGCCATCAAAGTATCCGCCAACCAGCGATCCATAACTTGTGCCATAAAGCGTATCGGTGGCACAATGCGTGCCAGCGAATGCCCCGCCGGCTTTGACCCACTCTTCGAGATCGGCCAGTTCCGCCTTGTTCAACGGATTGCCGGTGGTGAAGAACAGCACCACATCGAAATTCTTCAGCGTCTCCTTGTTGATCCGCCCACAGTTCTCTTTCTCGACAGGGATCTTCGTCACGCGGCGGAAATCATCCTGATACTTCTCGAAGATGGTCTTGTTGCCTGCTTTGTCTTCAAAATTGCCGGTATACCGCCAGCAGGTGACGTCGAAGCCATTCTTGGGGCCAATATCTTTGAGAATTTCTTCCGCAAGCCCGACGGAATCATGCACAAAGCCCGTGCTGTGCGTGACAAGCAGGAGGCGCTTGTTCTTGGTTGGCGGATCAGCCGCTGATGTGGTTGGGACTATCGCGATTGCCGCGATGGCCACGAGAGCAAACAGAATCGCGAGCTTCTTCATTGTGAACTCCGCGGGGAAAGGAACGCGTGCATGGTGGGGCCGACACGCGGATTGTAATCGCGCGGAGGATAATCTGCCAGCGTGCCCGGGAGCCAATACTTCACGTTCGCTTGACGACTACCAAAGTCTGGTCATCGGCCGCGGTAGTACCGGATGTGAAGAGTGAGTGCGACGCGAGAATTGCTCTGAGCAACGCGACCGCGGTGGGAAGACAGGTTGCGAGTTCTTCATCGATACGGTCGGAGCCGAACACATCGCCGTCCGTGTTCACTGCTTCGATCACACCATCGGTAAAGAACACCACCTGATCGCCGGGCAGAAGCGGTACAGTTTGTTCTAGGTAGGTCTCATCCGGCTTGATACCCAGCGGAAGCTTCTGCGCACGGTTGAGAGCGAGCTTGAATCCATCGGCAGCGCGAAGCAAGCGAGGTGGATTGTGGCCGGCACTTGCGTAACTGAGCGTGCCGTTCATCGGGTCAAAGACTGCGTAAAACGCCGTCACGAAACTGCCGGTCGGGCGCGTGTAGCGCCGGGTGAGGTGGGCGTTCAGATAGGTCAGGAATTCACCTGGCCGGAGAGGCGGTTCGGGTCGCGTGTGCGCGATACTGTGCGCAACGGCCATGAGGACCGCAGCGGGCGCACCGTGTCCACTGGCATCGGCGATCAAGACGCCGAGCCGGTCGTTGGGGAGCGTGAAGAAGTCGTAGTAGTCGCCGCCGGCGCGCTTCGCGGTCTGGTAGTGGACCGCAACATCCAACCCCTGCACTTTCGGCTTCTCGGCGGGAAGCAATGATCGCTGAATCTCCGCGATCGAGCGGAGTTCGTAGTCGAGCCCGTCGAAGGCTTCCTTCACGGCTTGCGAAAGCACGATCGTTTGAGTCGCACGGGCAAAAAGATTACTGAGCAGAACGAGATCAGCGACACGTTCGCGCGGGAACGAATCGGTGTCCTCGCGTGTAACGATCACCATATTTTGCGCCACGCCGCTATCGAAGTGCGGGATGGCGAGCAGCGAACGTTGACCGGCGAGGTAGTCGGCGGCGGGGTCGTCGGGGTCGATTGTCAGGCCGTCGATAATGCGCGGTTGATCGCCGTAAAGCAACTCGGCAAGCAGACCGCCACTGTGGACCGGCAGTCGGTGCGATTCCTTCCACGGGTTGACAGCATCCTTCCACTGACTGAAACGCGAAACGCGATAGTCTGGGTGGCGGAGTCCGCGGCGCGAAAGCGTCAGATGGCGACTAACAGGGAAAAGCTGCGTCATGCGCCGGGCGAAGACGGCATACATTTCCTGCGGGTCCGAAGCGCGACTGAGTTCGCGCATGACCTCCACGCTGACGGCCAAGCGGGCACGCCAGTTCCGCGGTTCAGTTTCGAAGAAATCAGGTGCCACGGTCATTTGCCGCCTCCGCGGCTGCGATGCGATGGGGCAATCCTTTTTGTTGGGCGGAAGCGAACCAGCCAGACAGGACGCTCTCAGTAGACCCGCGATTGCGATTAAACGCAAGCAAGTTGGCTAACTTTACCTGTTTTTCATTTCCGGACATGTAAAACTGTGCGGGTTGCGTTGCTGTTTGTGCCGCGCAATCGCGACTTCCTCTTGCCTTTTGAACATAATGCATCCGCTTGACGCGCGCCATTGGTGAGGCGACGATGAACACGCTTCATCCAGTGGAGTCGATCATGCGAGCGCGCAGTCTCCTTGCTTTCTCTTGTGTTATTACGGTCGCGGTCCTGGCGTGGTTCACAACCGCCGACTCAAAAGCCAAGTTGAAACACTGGGAGAAAATTGACTCGGGCGTGTACCGCTCGAAGGATGCGCCTTACAGTTACGCCCTCATCGATCGCGACCGCGCTTTGCTTATCGATGCCACAGTTCCGCCAGATGCGGTGCTGGAACTCGGGGTGAAAAATATCGAAGCTGTTCTGTTGACGCACCACCATCGCGATTCCGTCGCGTGCGCGAGCGAGTACGGCAAGAAGAAGGTTCCGGTGCAAGCGGGAAAGGATTCCGCCGACTGGCTCGTCCCGGAAAAGGTCGCGAAGTTCTGGAGTGAAGCGATCCCACTCCGGAACTCGCGCACGGCTTACTTCGTGGTTCCAGAAGGTGTGGAAGGTGTCGAGTATACACTCACCGATGGGAAAAGTTTCACCTTCGGAATGTGGACCGTAACACCCATCGCGACGCCGGGTCATTCGCGCGATCACCTCGCGTTCTTCGTGGAATTGGCGAATGATGCGAACGGCCCGCGCTACTTGTTCGCAGGCGATGCGCTGCATTCGCGTGGCAAACTCTGGACGCCGTATACGACCGATTGGGATCACTGGACCGACGTGGGGTTGAAACCCGCCGCCGAGTCGCTCCGCAAACTTGCGAAGCTGAAAGCGACCGCGGTCTTGACCGCGCATGGTCCGATCATTCGCGACGACATCGCCAAAACGCTCCTCGAAACCGCCGACGCGGTGGAGGAGGTCGGGTTCATGAAGAGCTACGAACGATTCACGAAACAGCGGTTAAAGGACGAGCCGAAGTACGATTTCCTTGTGCCGAAGGGAATGATCGCGAGTGCCGGCGACAAGCCCTGGGCCAAGGTCGCGGATCGTCTTTGGATCACCGGGAATACCTACGTTCTTCAAGCCAAGAACGGCACTGGCATCTTCGTGCTCGACCCGTGGGGGCAGCGTTCCGCCGACCAAGTCGCGAAACTCCAGAAGGACGAAAAGCTCGGCGACATTGAGGTGGTCGCATTCAGCCATGCTCACTACGACCACTTCGACGGAATTCACGTCCTCAACGGACGCGACAGATGCGAAGTCTGGTCGCTCGATTTGGTTGCGGCACCCTTGAAGGACCCCAAGCGGTTCCGCGCCCCCTTCCTCGATCCGCGGCCGATCAAATTCACGAAGGAACTGAAGGACGGAGAGACGGCTGCGTGGGGCGGCTACACCTTCAAGTTCCATCACCTTCCCGGTCAGTCGTATTTCACCAGCGCAATCGAAGTGACCATTGACGGGAAACGCTGTCTGTTCACGGCGGACAACTTCTTCCACCAGGATCAGTTCAGCGGGACCGGCGGGTGGATGGGGCTCAATCGGAGTTATCCCGCTGTATATGGCACAAGCGCAAAGAAAGTGCTCGACCTCTCGCCCGAACGCGTGCTGGCGGAACATGGCGGGCCGTACAATTTCAGTGCGGAGGACTACCGGCGTCGCGTGAAGTGGGGCGAAGCCGCGGGAAAAGCAGCCGATGCGCTCTGTTTGAGCGGAAGTCACCAGTGGGACTGGAATCCGAACCGTGTGGAATTTGCCCCGCACCTCCAGACCGCCAAACCCGGCGACAAATTGAGCGCAAGTCTCATCTTGAACAACACTTCCGCAAAAGGACAGACAGTAATCATCAGTGTGCTTGGTCGCGGGGTGGTGCCGGACCAGAAACACACACTCACCGCCCAGGCGGGAATGACCAAGGAATTGTCCCTCGATCTCAGCGTCAATACCGGCGTTAAACCGGGGCGCTACGTCATCGCTTTGCGAACCGAGGATACCAGCGGAGTTGCGGGCTGCGACACCTTCTTCGCGGTGGATGTGCCATCGCCCTAAGTTCAATAATAACGAATATTTGAATATATTTATTAGAAAATAAGTTCGAGTACCCACACGTTGAAAGTGAATTCCACTGATCGTCATAACCGTCACGCACAACACTACTTACCGCACAGAGCGTACGCTCTCATACTGCCCTTCCTTGCAACAGGGGAGGGATAACCGTATAACGAAGGAAAGAAATGCCCGATGTGCGTTCCCTGCGGATCGGGTGATATAGTGAAGTCCCGATCCCGACGGCCGGCCGCCTCTCCGCGTCCGTGCGCCGCGAGGTTCACCCGATGCCAGCTCTGAAGCTGCGGCGGATCGATCTGACAGCATCGAACGCAGCGGCCCAAATCATCAAACTTCGAGATCAGTTCCGCACCGACGCCGAAGTCGTCTCGGCCGCCAGCAAAAAGAAAACGCAGGCGGTCTTTGGCGAAGCGTTGCCTCCCGCCCGGGCGGTCGAGCGGATCTGCAACGATGTCCGCGACAAAGGTCTCGCGGCGGCGTTGTACTACACCGAAGCGTTCGACGGCGTGAAGCTCAAGCCCGATCAGCTTCGTGTCAAGCCAAACGAACTGACCGAAGCCCACGCCGCCGTCGGCGATGACTTCCTCGAAGTCATCCGCCAAGTGCGTTACAACGTGATGCAGTTCCAGTCGGGACTGCTGCACTGCGATGCAGAGATGCGGGTTTCCGGAAAGCACGAACTCCAGGTGCGGTACCGGCCCCTCAAGCGCGTGGGTGTCTACTGTCCCGGTGGTGCAGCGGCATACCCCTCCACACTCCTCATGACGGTTTGTCCGGCCCAGGCGGCGGGGGTGCAGCAGATCGCGGTGTGCATGCCCCCCAACGAACGCGGCGGCTACAACCGCGAAATGCTCGCGACCTGCCAGGAACTCGGCATTTCTGAGGTGTACCGCCTCGGTGGAGCGCAGGCCATCGCGGCGATGGCGTATGGTGTTGAGGGGCTCAAGCCGGTCGATATGATCGTTGGCCCAGGCAACCAGTATGTCGCGCTGGCGAAAAAGCACGTGTTTGGGCAAGTCGCCATCGATTGCATCGCCGGACCGAGCGAAATCGTGGTTCTGGCAGATGATTCCGCGCACCCGGATTACGTGGCACTCGATCTCATTGCCCAGGCCGAGCATTCACCCGGCGTCGCGGTACTGGTGACGTGGTACGAGCCGCTCATCGAAGAAGTGAACCAGGCGCTGCAGAAGCGGCTGGCGAAACTCTCCCGTGCAGACCTCGCCCGCGAAAGTCTCGAACGCTACGGGGCTCTGGTTTTGGCTCCGAGCAAGGCGGCGGCGGCGGAATGCGTCAATTCCCTCGCACCCGAACATCTGCACATCCAGACGCGCGACCCCGACGCGATTGTGGAAGAGATCGATAGCGCCGGAGCGGTCTTCCTGGGCCCGTTCACGCCGGTGGCGGTGGGCGACTACGCCGCAGGGCCCTCACACGTCCTTCCGACAAGCGGCACAGCCCGCTTCGCCAGCGGACTGAACGTTAACGATTTCCGCAAGCGCACGAGCATTCTGCGATTCACCCGCAAGGGACTGCAAGAAATCGCCGGCGACGTCGTGTTCATGGCGAACAAGGAGGGATTGACCGGCCACGCCGCGAGCGTGGAATTGCGAGCCAACGACAACGGCCCCGCTGCTCGGCCCAAGCCAAAGCCAGACAAGGTGGCCGCCGCACCTTCCAAGAAATAGCGTGTGCCAGTGAGTGCGAGCGACGAGTTTCCCCGCGGAACGCTCGGGGCTGTGCGGCAGAATGTTCTCGCCATGAAGGGATATACGCCCGGCGAGCAGCTCAACGACCCCGATATCATCAAGCTCAACACGAATGAGAATCCCTACCCGCCCAGTCCGCGGGTATTTGAGGCCATTCGTGCGGCCCTCACACCCAACAGCCTGCGCAAATACCCGCAGCCACTCGGCGATACCTTCCGCCAAACCGCCAGCCGCGTGTTGAATGTCGATCCCGACAGCATCCTCATCGGCAACGGCTCCGACGACATCCTCACCATTCTCACGCGAACGTTCGTGCCCGAAGGCGGGTTGATCGCATCCCCCACGCCAAGTTACATTCTCTACAAGAGCCTGGCCGAGATTCAGGGCGCGCGGTTTGAAGCAGTGCGGTTCCGTTACGAGTGGGAACCGCCCACGCTCTACTGGCCGGATGGTACCAATCTCAACTTTGTCCCGAACCCGAACTCACCCTCCGGGACGGTTCTCACTCCGAACGAAATTGAACTTCTTGCGGATGAACTTGCCCCCGCCCCACTGGTGCTGGACGAAGCCTACACCGACTTCGCGGAATGGAATGGCTTGCAACTTCCCGAGGTGCCCCCGAACCTCATCATCACCCGCACGTTGAGCAAGTCATACTCACTCGCGGGGATTCGCTTCGGCTTTGCCATCGCTCAGCCGGAAATCATTCGCGAACTGGCGAAGGTGAAAGACTCCTACAACTGCGACGTCGTCAGTCTCGCCGCCGCCACCGCCGCGATCGAAGATCAGGACTATTTCCGCTCCGTGCGTGCGAAGATCCTCGCCACGCGAACACGGATGACCGCCGAACTCACGGCGTTGGGCTTTGACGTGACGCCAAGTCACGCGAACTTCCTCTGGTGCCGACGAATAGATCGACCAGTGAAGCCGATTTACGAGGAACTGAAACGCCGCAAGATCCTTGTTCGCTACATGAACTACCCCGCAGGGCCGGTAGGGGCTCCGGAAGGCCCTTACGACGGCCTCCGCATCTCCGTTGGCACCGATGCTGAGATTGACCAACTCCTCACGAGGCTGCGTGTTATCATGTGAGTTTGTATTTGATTACCGCCAAGGAGGTCGCAATGAACCGGTTCGTGTTGCTCCTCGTGTGCTGGCTTTCGGCTCCGGCTCTCGCTCGGGCCGCGGATGATGATGACGACGATGTGAAGGATGTTCCCGCACAAGATCTGAAGATCGGTAAGGACGAGAACAAGCGGTACTTTTTGATTGGCCCGGCGAAGAACGCGAAGGCGCCCGCGGCGGGGTTCGGCTTGATCGTGGTGATGCCCGGCGGACCTGGTACCGCCGATTTCCATCCCTTCATCAAGCGGATTTACAAGAATGCCGTTTCGGAGGGCTATATCGTCGCGCAGCCGGTTGCAGTGAAGTGGAACGAGGATCAGGAAATCGTCTGGCCGACCGCAAAAGACAAGGACGGCATCAAGGGGTTGAAGTTCACCACCGAAGAGTTCGTGGACGCGGTGATCGCCGACGTGAGCGCGAAGCAGAAGCTGAACCCGTCGCGCATCTTCACGCTGTCGTGGTCGTCGAGTGGCCCCGCGGCGTATGCGGTTGCGCTCAGCAACCCGAAGGTTCGCGGATCGTTTGTCGCGATGTCTGTTTTCAAACCGGATCGGCTGCCGAAACTCGATGGCGCCAAGGGTCACGCGTTCTATCTGTATCACTCCCCGGATGATGACGTTTGCCCATACCGGATGGCCGAGCAAGCCGCGAAGGATTTGGATAAGGCCGGAGCGAAGACGAAACTCGTCGATTACGATGGCGGCCACGGCTGGCGCGGTCCGCTGTACGACAACATCGCCGACGGCATCAAATGGCTGGAATCGAACGCAACTGCTGGCAAGAAGTGAACGAGCGAACTATGCCTCGCACCGCACGAATCGAACGCAAAACCGCCGAGACGGAGATCGACTTTACCCTGAACCTCGATGGCACCGGGGTCGCCCAGGTGTCATCGGGGGTCGGCTTTTTCGATCACATGCTCACACATATCGCCAAACATGGCCTTTTCGACCTCACCGTGAAGTGTAAAGGCGACACGCATATCGACGCTCACCACACCGTCGAGGACGTCGGCATTTGCTTCGGCAAGGCGCTCGTGCAAGCACTCGGCGATAAGGCTGGTATTCGACGATTCGGCGATTGCACCCTGCCAATGGACGATACGCTTGCCACAGCCGCGGTTGATCTGAGTGGCCGGCCGTATCTGGTGTGGCGTGCGGATGTGCCGCTGGAAACGCTCGGCACGTTTTCATCGCAACTGGCCGAGGAGTTCTGGCGTGCGGCCAGTTCGGCCGGGCTGTTCAATCTGCATGTCGTCTTACACCACGGCCGGAATACGCACCACATCGTGGAAGCGACCTTCAAGGCGTGTGCCCGCGCTCTGCGTGCCGCCGTGGAACCCGACCCGCGAGTCAGCGGCGTGCCGTCCACCAAGGGCGTTCTGTAAGAATCGGTGGCGAACTGAGTGCTGATTGGCGCCATTGCGAAATGCGTGGTATTTAGTATACTATTTCTTGGGCGGGCTTTCGTAGCCCGGTATTCGTCCGGCCTGCGTACCAGTGTGACTGAGCTGATACCGGGACGTCGATCTTGCGCAGCTTGTGAGGAGAAGGAGCGGTCGGCGTCGCCGATGCGGGGGAACTGATATGAAGAGGTGTACAGGCTCGACAAAAGCTCTGGCGGGGGTGTTGTCTTGACAGGCGGCAGGTGGCCGACCACCTGCCGTCATGACGCGGGTCTTCGGCGGTGGCGAGTGACCGGCGACAGACAGCAGACCACGGGAAAAACGCTCGAAAACCGGAAACCAGAGGAGAAGGAGAAACAAAAGGCTCGAAAACATGACACTAGACGACACCGGACGACACAGAGGAAAAAAGCTCGAACACATGACACCAGACGACACCGGACGACACACGAAAAAGGCTCGAACTGTATGCCGAGCGGCAACTGTCACCCCCGTGACAGTTGGCCCAGCCCGCGAGAAGCTCCGCTGAGAGGACGCAGAGAAAGAACAACTTGTTACTCCCTTGAAGGACGTTGAGGACAAGGACGTGGCGAAAACGAAGACTGCGGTTTCTGTCGACGAACTCGTGAAATCTGCGCTGCTGAAAGCTGCAGAAGTGGGGGAAGCGAAACTCACAGGCAAGGACGGGTTATTCTCCTCCGCGAAAGGTGCCAACGCCGACGCGATCGCGGAATGCCAGAACGCGGAAAAGCCACTGCTGGCAGTCGTCCGCAAAGAGGGGAAATCCGAGTTCGTAGGTCTTACGCCTGCGGGCTTTGAGCGGATTGCCAACGAACTGGCGGAAGAGAGGGTCGGTGCGGTCGCGAAAAGTGTGGCACAACGCGTTCCGCTCGCCTCACGGGCGAACTTTATTCAAGAGACGATTGGTCGAACTCCCCCCGCCGCCACGGAGTTGCTTCCGTTGCTCGAAGAAGCCATCGCTGCAGAAAAGGCAGAGCAAGAGGCGAGGATTGCGGCAGCGACCAAGCGAAAAGCGGCCGAGGAAACGAGTCGGAAGGCACTTGAACGGGCGATTCAACTACTCGACACGCGCCGGCAAGCGCGGGTTGAGGCACTGCGTCGTGAACTGGAAGCTGAAGGCGAATCGACAGAGGAAGTAGTTCTTCCTCTCCGAATTGAGCCGACGCTACACAAAACACCCGTTGCCCCAACCACGACTGAAGAGAACGATTTTCGGCGAGATGTCGCCAAGCAACTCGCCGCGTCGTGGCGCGCGACCTGGGAAATGAATAAGCCGGAGGTCCGCGAGTTCCTCGAATCCGCGATGTGGAACATCAACGGTTTAAAGTTGATTGGGGAAGTTGGGGAACGAATTGCGTTTAGCGGCAAACTTCACGAGAGCATCCCGGGAGTCTTTAACAACGATACGGTCCGGATTGTCCGTCCTGGCTGGGTTCTCGACGAAGATGCCGGGGAATTTGTGGTTCTCAAAGCAGTGATCGAAAAGTGAGGGAGCCGCAATGGCCGACCGGGTGTTCTGCATCGATTTTGGCAGTGCGTACACCAAGGTTGCTCTTCGCCGCGACCCAAGCGCGGACAGCCAACTTCTTACCTGGCCGAATATCGACTTCTGTGTGCCCAGTACGGTTGCGGTTGATCGACGCCACGGCACCAAAGCGAAACTCGCGTTCGGCGATGAGGCGGCCGACTTGCAAGCGGGCGGAGGAATCGAGGTCTACCGCAACTGGAAGAAATCGGTCTTCCTCACGCCGGCCAATCGGCGAACCGAGCAGTCACCTCTTGAGCAGCTTCTGGAGTCGGAGGAACTGCTGCAATTAGCAAACAAGTTCGGCGTTGCGCGCGGGCAAATTACCTACCTCCAACAGCTTGTCGGTGCCGCACGTTCGCTCATCGCAGGGCCAGGCGGCCGGGTCATTTCTGCCGAATCGCAACAGCAGACGCTCGCTGCGGCTCTGGCCGCCAACTTCTTCTACTGGCTTCGGCAACGCGTGCTGGAGGCTTGTGCTAAGCTGCCAACGACGGGGTTGAAGTACGAGGAGATTCCGGTTCGCATTGCGATCCCGGCGTTTGCCCACGACTCGGACCGATCGCACCCTGGCTGCAAACTCATCCTCGAAGCACTCAATCGAGCCGGATGGCCGGTTCATCTCGAACAGCCGACCGTGGCCGAACCCGATGCCAACACCATCGGCATTCTGACGAAGGCGTCGAACGTCTTGAGCAAGAACGGGCGAATCAACCTTGGCGATATGTTCAGCAAGGGTCCGCTCATCACTGTTCTGAAAGGCGATGCCCACCACCCGACCTACCAGGCACTCGTCATCGACGTGGGGGCCTTTACTACCGATTTCGCAGCTCTTGCAGTGAAGCCCGACAGCAAATCCATTCTGACGGCTGGTGTAGGATTCAGCGTCGTTCAGCATTCGGTGCCGTTTGGGATTAGCGATCTGGATGAACAAATGCGTGTGGTGTTGAAAGTCGACGAATGGCCCGTGAAACCAACCTGGTCGGACTGGGCCAAGGTGCAACAAAGTGTTTATTCAGATGGAAAAGGATACCGCGCGCCGGGGTTGGGCCGCGTGGTGGGCGGACCGACCGACAGCGAAGCGGTACAGAGTTGCCTCGGCGCGTTCAGTCAGCGGCTTGCGAAAGAAGCAGTAACGTTCTGCGAGCAACTCGTCCCCGCTTCCATACAGGAACTGATTCTCACCGGAGGTGGGAGCAGCATTCCCGCCATCCGCGAAGCCCTTCAGAATGCCGCAACCGTGGGTGGAAACACGTACGTCAAAACTCACGCTCCCGATCTCAAACGCGTGAAGAACGGTCCGCCTGTGGACAAGCTCGACGACCACTTTACTCGGGGTGGAAGTGCTCTTGGTGGGGCGAGTATCTTTTATGAGAAGGGTTACTACTGACCCGTCCCCCACCCTTCTCCCCTTCCCCGCCAGTCGGGTTTGCTTGCTGGCGAGTTCGTGTGTACCATTCGCTTTATCGCGCCCGCGTGCGTTGCCGCTGGGCATTTGACCCGCGCTCACGAATAAGACACATGGCCTCACCACCCGTTACCTTTCCCTGCCCATTCTGTGGACGCCGCATGGGTGTCCCCGCGGAATTGCTTGGGAGACAAGTCCGCTGTCCGCATTGCAAACAAGTCGTGCTCGCCCCCGTCACGGCTGGGCCAGCACCTGCACCCGCCCCCGCCACAGCCCCAACACCGGCATTCGTTCCTCCGTCGGCACCCGCGCCGGCCCCTGCCCCAGCACAGGCACCTGCGCCGGCGGCGGTCCCGCAGCCCGCACCTGTGATTCAGATTGTGAGCCCGCCGCCAGTTCCTGCCCCCCAACCCGTCGCACCGCCGCCTGTCGCGCCGGCTCCGATCGCTCCTCAACCAATTGCCCCGCAGCCGGTTGTGTCTGTTCCACAGCCGGTTCCCCCTCCCCCTCCGCCAGAACCCGAACTACCCGTTTTCAATCTCCCACAACACAAAGAAGGTGCGGATAGCATTCTTGGCGAGCCGGATGAGTCAGAGGATGAAGTGTTCGGGTCGCATCCGAGTGGGCGACTCCAGACCGTTCCTCCACTGGACTTTAGCGCCGTTCCTCCTTCTGCTCCACCTCCGCCCCCGGCCGCCCCCATCCCCGTGCAACCGGTCGCGCAGACAACGGCACTTTCCGCTGCCACTGCACCCGCGCCAGCACCTGTCCCAGCCCCAACGGCTCCGCCTGCACCCGCGTTCGCGGTACCACCACCACCCGCGTTTGCGCCCCAGCCATCACAGCCGGCGCCCGCATATGCAGCTCAGCCAACGCCACCCGCACCCACGTACGCAGCGCCAACGCCAACAGCACCTGTGTTCGCACCTCCGCCGCCAGCACCTGTATACGCGTCCACACCACCCGCCTACGCACCCCAGCCGACGGCACCCGCCTCGGCGATGCCGGCCACGCACCCGATCCCGCAGCCACCAACCCCCGCGCCCGGTCTTGAGCCGGTCAGTCTGCCAGGGGCATTCCTCCAGCCCGCCCACCCTGCGCATCCTGCGCCTGCACCGACTCACGCTGTCCACGCTGCGCCGGTCCCGACTCACCCGTACCCCGCGCCGGCACCAATTCCGGCCGCCATGCCCCAAGTTGCACCGAGTCCCGCAGCATTCCCTCAACAGGTCGCTATGCCGCAGGCTATTCCGGCACCAGCGCCAATCGCACCCTCCGCCCCATTTCCGACGGCACCTGCGTCTTATCCCCAGGCCGCGCCTCACGCGCAGGTTGCGCCGCATCCGCAGGCGTCCGTGGCAGCACCGGTCGCTCCACCGGCGGCCCCGGCTGCCTTCACACCGGGGGGCGATAATCCGTTCTCGGGATTTGATGCACCCGGCGCTCCCGCTGAAGCGAAACCTGACGATAAGGCCGAAGACGAGGACCGGCCGCGCAAAAAGAAGAAACGCGATCGCGATGACCGAGACAATGAACGCGCTGACGAAAAGAAAGGCGATAGAGACGAACGTGAAGACCGGTCCACACGTGCTCACGGTCGCGCGCCCGCCAAAGCTGGCGGAGGGGTGATGCTGATCCTCCTCATCCTCGTGGGCGGCTATGCCCTCCTGGCAACCGGACTTGCAGCATACGGTCTGTTCTTCAAATCCGGCGATAGTGTCGAGCCGGGGCATCCGCTTTCGACAGTCCCGGACAACTTCGGCGAGTTTGACCCCGCAACCCGCAAGAAGGTGTCGCTCTACAAATTCAAGGTGGATGGCGAACTCGGCTCCGCACAACGGGGCAAAATCGGCGACAAAATCACCGTTGGCGATCTCGTCATTCAACCAGAAGAGATTGTCAAGCGACCGCTGAGAATCGAAACCGAAGGCAAAGACGGCGAGAAGATCGCTCGCAACGCCGGCATCGCCCTCGTCATGCGGATGATGATCAAGAACAATAGTGACCTGAGTATCTATCCAATGGATCCGGCATTTACCCGGAAGACCAAGGGGGATGACAGGCCAATTACCCGGATCGTTCTGAACAAACAAACGGTGTTCGCGGGGGGGGCAATCACCTGGCCTTTTGGCGACAAAGTCAAAAGGAGCATGGAACATCAACAGGCCAACGATTACGAGCCGCTCCGCCCTGGTGAGTCACGCGAGTATGTTGTCTTCACAGATACGGATCGAAAAATCATCGAAGCCGTGGGAAAGTCCAAGGAGACCATGCAGTGGCGGGTCCAAGTTCGGCGCTCGCCGATCAAATATCGCGGCAAGGAAGTGCCCGTGACCGCGATCATTGGCGTCGATTTCACAGCCTCGGAAATCAAGGACAAGACTGACGTTCGGCCGGGCGGTTAAACCTGCAGCACGGGCCCGCAAGCTTATTGGCACTGGACCCCCACCGAACGGATCCATTCGGTGGGTCGCTTTTCTTTACGGGTCGTGTCATGAATGAGCGTGAAGCCTTCTTGCACGCCATCGCCGCCAACCCCGCGGATGATACCGTCCGCCTCGCCTTCGCCGACTGGCTCGACGAACACGACGAATCGGGGCGGGCGGAGTTTATTCGACTCCAGATCAATCGTGAGCAATCCGGGGGCAAGGCCGACTCTACTGCGATGTCATCACGCGAAACAGAACTGCTGAAGCAACACAAAACAGAATGGCTCGGCCCTCTCCCTGCGTTGGAAACCTACCAGGGTTTTGCATACACGTTTCGTCGCGGATTCGTGGAATCTGCCGAGATCCATGGACGTCTGCTTACCGAACACGCCGAGGCTCTGCGCACTTCCTGTCCCGCAATGACCGATCTGGACGTGATCGGCGTTCGCGGATTTGGGGAACACATTGCGAAAGGACTGCCAGCCAGTCTTCGGACACTGCGCCTGGAGGACTGGCCCTTCCCCGACGACGCGAAAGCCATTGCCTCATCTCCACTCGCCCCGTATCTCGAAACGCTCAGTTTCTGGGTGGGGAGCAAAAATGACGAGTCTGTCTGCCGCGAGTTCGTGGTCGCGCAGACTCTTCCGACGTTGCAGCGGCTCGAACTCGTGCAACTCGATGGAGGGATCGACGCTTTCGAGTACGTTACGGAACGAGATGCCCACGCCGACCGTCTGGCGGAACTGATCAACACCCAGAAGAACCGGCCACTCGCAATCGTCCATCGTCCCTGCTCGGACCTGTACCCGCTTGCACCGCACGTGGGGCGATACAAGCACGGCGGCCATCTCCCAGACGGGCGCCAGGTTTTGATTTACGCTCAGGGAGACACCACACGTTGTGTGTGCTATCTGCACTACTTTGATCGCGCGGGGCATCTTGTCTCTGGTGAATGCATCGAAGTCATGGAACTTCAAAAGAAACCGAAGTATGGTGGTTATGATGAGGAAGAACTCTTCACGATCATGAACCGTCGGATTGGTTTCGTTCCAGGTATGATTCGCGTCCATGAGTTTGATGCCGAAGGGATTGTTCCCAACTGCTGGACGAGACTCTACCGGTTCCCTGGTAATGCGCGTGAGTTCATCGAATCTCCTGATACCGACCCCGAATGGTTTGAAGATCGAGAAAGCGAGATCGAGTTTGTTCGCGCGTTTCTTCGTGACGGGAGCTTCTGTATAAACCACGGCGGTGATGATGTGTGGCTCGGACAGGACGGCAAGATTCACTCCACATAACCGGCGAACCACGACTACACTTCCGCTATCCTGTCTGACATGACCGAGCGTGAATTCGCACTCGATGTTGTCCACAAACTCCAGCGCGCAGGATACACGGCGCTGTGGGCGGGGGGGTGCGTGCGCGACGAATTGCTCGGCCTCACGCCGCAAGACTACGACGTCGCCACTTCCGCCCGCCCCGAACAACTCCGGCCGTTGTTTCGTCGCCGCAATGAGATCGGCGCGCACTTTGGCGTTGTGCAAGTGATCGGCCCACGCGCCGACGATGGCGAATGGCTCACCATCGAGGTCGCGACCTTCCGCTCTGATATGGGTTACACGGACGGTCGACGCCCCGACGCCGTCGTCTTCTCGTCGCCCGAAGAAGACGCCAAGCGACGCGACTTCACCATCAACGGTATGTTCTTCGACCCGGTGAAGGTGGAACTCATCGACTTTGTGGGAGGACGTGCGGATCTGGACGCGAAGATCCTCCGCGCGATCGGCAATCCCGTCGAACGATTCACCGAAGACAAGCTCCGTATTCTCCGGGCTGTCCGGATCGCCACGCGATTCGATCTCACCATCGACCCGGCCACGCACGACGCGGCCAAGCAGATGGCGGGCGAAATTCGTGTGGTGTCCGCGGAACGCATCGCGGAGGAATTGCGGAAATTGCTCGTTCACCCGAACCGAGCGCGCGGAGTTCGGCTGCTCCACGAGATGGAACTGGTCGCTCCGATTCTGCCCGAGTTGGCCGCGGAGGATGAGTGGGAGTACCTGGTGCGCGTGGTGGAAGGACTGGATCCTGCTTCTTTCTCGCTCGTCTTTGGCGCACTCCTGCATCCGCTCGGTGTAGTCGCCGCCCAGAAGATCGCGGAGCGTCTCCGCCTTTCGACTGCGGAAACCGTGCGGCTTTGCTGGCTGGTCGAGAATCATCGCGTGCTGCTCGATGCGCCTACAATGCGAGCAAGCAAGCTCAAGCCCCTGCTGGTTCATCCCGGCATCGGGGAACTGCTGGCGCTGCACCGCGCGATTGCACTGGCGCGAAGGGAGAGTCTGGCACACGTGGAGTTCTGCGAACGAGTCCTTCGCGAAACTCCCGCGACCGAATTGAATCCTCCGCCGCTTGTCACGGGCGAAGACTTGATCGCATTGGGTCTTAAACCCGGCCCGGTGTTCAAGCGGCTGCTCGATGCCGTGCGGGAGGCGCAGCTTGAGGATCGCGTTCGCCTAAAAGCAGAAGGTCTGAGCTTTGTGCAGCAACTTCTTGCGGAATCGGCATCTTCGTCTGCCACACCGCCGGAGTGAACGTGGGCTTTCCGCGCACCACTTCACGCCACCAGAACTTGAGCAAGGTGCTCGCTGTGCGAGGTACTTCGCGGAGCGACACCTTGCTCGTACCACCCGCCCGCGGACGGTGCGTCACTGCTACTTCGGCCAACGCCAAGCCGTGTTGGCGTGCCCGGGTCATCATCTCGGTATTCACGAAGAACCCGCGCGACTCCGGGAGAAGACTTCCGAGTATCTCGCGTCGGAACACCTTCAGCGCGCAATCGACATCACGCACGCGCGTTCCGAGTAGCGTACGAGCCAGGACGTTGTAACCCCACGAAAGAAAACGCCGTTTCCATGGATCGCGTCGGTGCGCGCGAAAGCCGACGACAACCGGCACAGTCGCCGCTAGAGGAGCAAGGAGCGACAGCTCGGTCAAATCGAACTGACAATCCGCATCCGTGAACGCGACCAGCTCGTACCGGGCCGCCTCAAAGCCTGTACGAAGCGCCGCACCATACCCCCGATTCACGCCATGCCGCAAGAGCCGGGTGTGCGGAGCATCCGCAAGACAACGCTGAGCGATGGCCGCCGTCTGATCCGCACTGCCATCGTCGACGACAAGAATTTCAAACCGTTCGAAACGAGCCGCAAGCGCCTGTTCGGCCTCTTCGATGGCCCGAGCAATCACAGCAGCTTCGTTGAAGGCAGGAATGACCAGACTCAAACCGTTCGTGGTCATATGCGCGGCTCCATGCCCGCCGCGCGTCCGCTCACTTGAATAGCGAACCATTGGCAATTTGCGCAGCGTAGGGGGTTCCATAATCCCCGCGAATCAGCCGCCCGGCGTCGTGGACATACACCAGGAAGCACACGGAGACGGCGGCTTGTAGCAACCATGTCGCGAGGAGTAAAGCCTGCCCGCGCGTCCATCCCCAGACCAACATGCGGCGATCGCTTAACGCCACAATCGCAGCCCACAGATACATCACCGGGAAGGTGAGGATCATGTAATGTCGGTGGATGGGCAAAAATGAGAATGTGAACACCAGTCCCAGCCCGACCCAGACCGCGCCGACCACATGGCGTGTCCGGGTATCGTCCGGGCTCGGACTTGCCGCAATTCCCCGCCAATTCACCCACGCCCGGACGGTGCCACCCAGGAGGATCGCAATCGCCACAATGGCGAGGCCAACATGCGCCGCGCCCATCAGATAGGTTGGCTGTCCGCCGACGAGCGGATATCGCAAGAAATCCGCGAAGTCTTTGCCGAGGCTGTAGTGAATACTGATCCCGAATGGTTCCGTGATCCACCGCAGCCAGTAGCTAAGCGTGAGGGGATTACTCAAGCGAATTTGCCCGGTCGATTGGGTTGGCGTCGTGAGCACGGCATAAATCCAGGGGATCAGCCCCCAGCCCACGGCGAGTGACCCCGCCAACCACCAGCCCCAGCGCACTCTCGCTCGGTCGAAGGCGAGTGCCCACCCCGCCAACGCCACCGCGAGGAACAGCCCACCGACGTGAATCATTCCCACAATCAGGACCACACTTCCCCACAACGCTGCGCCCCACCGTCGGTCGCGATACCAGAAGCCAATGAGGACGAGCAGCAGGAAAGGCGGAGTGATCGAAATCGGCCAGATCTTCCGTTGCAGAACCACGGCAATTGGATTGACCGCAAGAAGCGCAGCAGCCCACAGCCACGCTACACGTGAGCCTTCCGGCACCGACGTGCGGATAAACACCAACAGCCCCACCATGGCGAGTAGGTTCAGGCACTGACACACGCGGGCCAGTTCGGGCGGGTCTGCGGCGGGATAGATGTGGTCGACAGTCAGAAACACCCAGATCATCATGCCGTGTGCGGGTGCATTCTGGCTCGATGGGAAACCCAGCGCCGGCCAGGGCGCACCGGCCCGGACCGCGCACACGGTTTCGTACATAATCGCTTCGTCGGCCTTGTACTCAATGTCCTGAACCCAGACCAACCGCAAGAGCGCCGCGACGAGGAAAATCCCCACCGCGATAGTCCAGAACGCGAGTTCTCGCCGTGCGCCGGGAGAGTGATGGCGCGGGGAGAGCCAAACCAAGGGCATCCTCAACTGGAGTGACATCATCGGCAGACCCCATCGGAGGTGAAATTACCCTCAGAATCGGCCTGCGACGGCTATCCGCTTCAATCTTCCTCCCCCGCACTCCTTCACGGGAAAGGGCCAAATTACCCATATAACCGCAGTGAAGCGAAAATAGCACTTGTCAAGTACACTTCCGTTGCTACAAAATGGAATAGCGTAGGTGCTAATTCGGATTCCCTGTTTTGAGAGGGCAAACCGTGACTCTGCTGAGCCGTAAAGCGGATTACGCCCTCCTCATTCTATCGTACCTGAACCAACACAAAACCGGCGGGACTGCCCGAGCCATCGCGGAACAGTTTGATCTGTCGCGGCCGTTCGTCGCGAACATTCTTAAAGAACTCTGCCAGAAGGAGTTCGTGACGAGCCACCGCGGGGTGAAGGGTGGATACGCCCTGGCTCGCGACGCGGGAACCATCAGCCTCGCGGAACTCCTCGAAGCGATGGAGGAAGGGTTTCGGCTCACCCTTTGCAGTCACTCAGCAGAGGAAGAGGATACCTGTTCACATGCTGGCGTCTGCACTGTGAAAGGACCAATGGCCGAAGTCCATCAAAGACTGATGGGTGTCCTGCGCGGAGTTACGCTGGCGGAGCTCTTTGACCCCAAGGCCAAACCATCTGCTCTGCACGCTCTGCCTGTACTCGCGTCGCAGGGGTGCTGTTCGTCCGCGGTTGAGACATTCCCCGCGTGACGGTTAGTTCATTACCGGCCGGCTCACGCCGACCGTTCGCCTGATTCGCAACAGGAATCGGATTCATTATGAAGAAGATGCCTATTTACATGGATAACAACGCCACGACTCGCACTGATCCGCGAGTGGTGGACGCTATGCTCCCCTACTTCACGGAGAAGTATGGTAACGCCGCCAGCCGTAGCCACGCGTTCGGCTGGGAGGCTGAGGAAGCGGTTGAAAACGCACGCGGCCAGATCGCGGAGATTATCGGGGCTTCCGCCAAAGAAGTGATCTTCACCAGTGGCGCCACTGAGAGCAACAATCTGGCGATCAAGGGCGTCGCCGCGATGTACAAGAAGAAGGGCAATCACATCATCACGCAGGCAACCGAGCACAAGGCGACGCTCGACACCTGCAAGCGGCTTGAACGCGACGGACTCCAAGTCACCTATTTGCCTGTGGACAAGTACGGGCAGGTGCACGCCGATCAAATTCGCGAAGCGATGACGGATAAGACGATTCTCGTCACGATCATGGCCGCAAACAACGAGATCGGCACCGTTCAACCCATTAAAGAAATCGGCCGCCTCTGCAAGGAAAGGGGCGTGCTGTTCCACACCGATGCCGTTCAGGCAGTAGGCAAGCTTCCGCTCGATGTGGAAGAGATGGGTATCGACCTGTTGAGTATGTCCGCGCACAAGATTTACGGACCGAAGGGCATCGGCTCTCTCTACGTCCGCAAGAAAGACCCGCGGGTGCGGCTGGAACCGCAAATCGATGGCGGCGGACACGAACGCGGAATGCGATCCGGCACGCTGCCGGTGCCACTCATCGTCGGCATGGGAACGGCCTGTGCGCTGGCCAAGACGGAAATGCGCGAGGAAGTCCAGCGTACCTTCGCCCTTCGCGAACGGCTTCGCGAGGGGATCATGTCGAAGTTGCCGGAAACCTATCTCAACGGCCACCCAACCGAACGCCTTCCCGGCAACGCGAACATTAGCTTCGCATATGTGGAAGGTGAGGGGCTGATGATGGGTATCAAGGATGTGGCCGTGTCGAGTGGTTCGGCATGCACGAGTGCCAGCCTCGAACCGAGCTACGTGCTTCGCGCGCTCGGCGTGGGTGATGAACTGGCTCACTCCAGCATCCGTTTCGGCCTCGGCCGCTTCAATACTCAGGCGGAAGTCGATGCGGTTGTCGAACTGGTGGTCCGTGAAGTGAGCCGGCTCCGCGAAATGTCCCCGTTGTACGAGATGGTGCAGCAAGGTATCGATATCAAGAAGATCGAGTGGGCGCACCACTAATCGGTAGAAGCCCGCTCGTTGCGACGCATAACGTTCCACCTGAACCTGACGAACTCTCAAAGTATCTAAATAGACGGAGATTGACATGCCATACAGCGAGAAGATCCTCGACCACTACAACAATCCGCGCAACGTCGGCAGTTTCGACGCAGCCGACCCGACCGTGGGTACGGGACTTGTCGGCGCGCCGGAGTGCGGCGACGTGATGAAGCTCCAGATCAAGGTGAACCCGGAGACGGGTGTCATCGAGGACGCTAAATTCAAGACCTTCGGCTGTGGCTCCGCGATCGCGTCCAGCAGCCTGGCAACCGAGTGGCTCAAGGGCAAGACAGTCGAAGAGGCAATGGGGATCAAAAACACCGAGATCGTCGAAGAACTGGCTCTGCCGCCCGTGAAGGTCCACTGCTCAGTTCTGGCCGAAGACGCGATCAAGGCCGCGCTCAAGAACTACCAGGAGAAGCAGGACGTAACCGAAGGTGCGACGAACGAAAAGACCAAGCAACGGGAACCGGCTGGCGTGTAACCCGACGTGTGCGACGGTGTATAGTAAGAAAAGCCTCTACCCTTCGACGACTTCAACATTGGTTACCGCTAATTACAATGTTGAAGGGTAAGAGGTATCTTCTGCGACCACATGAGCAAACTTCACCATAACCAGAAAGGGTAACCCAATGGCAACGGCTGTTGCAAACGAACCGCAAGGACTTGGGCTCAAGGACGCTCCGAGTGCCGCTCCGCCGATCACGGTGACCGAGAAGGCTGCGGCCGAGGTGCGTCGGCATATTGCGTCGATGATTGAGTCCAAGGAAATCGAATCGGATGGTAAGTTGTACCTTCGTGTCCGCGTCCAAGGCGGCGGGTGTAGCGGCTTCCAGAACAAGCTCGATCTCGATCCGAAGTACGACGAGAAGACCGACCACAAGTTCGAGTTCCATGGCGTCGAAGTCGTTGTGGACAAGCGGTCGCTGCTCTACCTCGCTGGTGCCGTCGTCGACTTCCACGACGACCTGAACAAGCGCGGATTCACGATCACGAACCCGAACGCCAAGAGCACCTGCGGCTGCGGTAGTTCGTACAGTATGTAAGGAGATGTGAGCGGCGGGCTAGTACCCTGCTCTTCCGCTGCTCACGAGTCACTATGCAAGATTGCTTCCACCGCCTCGGCCTTCCGAGGCGGTTTGTTCTTGATGCGGCCGAACTGGAGCGAGCGTACCTCGCGCACTCCCGTGCGGTTCATCCGGACTATCACCTGACGGGCGCGTCGGCAGACCTCAGCGCGAGTTTGGAACTGTCTGCGGCGGTGAACGAGGCATACAACACGCTACGCGACCCGTTTACGCGCGCTGAGCATTCGCTCGCGCTCGAAGGTGGACCCAGCGCCGGCGAGCAAAAGCAGATGCCGCCGGCGTTTCTCGCGGAAATGCTCGATGCTCGCGAGGAGATTGAACAGGCTCGCGGCAACGAGACGAAAACGGAACGACTTGCCAGTACGTTCGCGGAGCGCTACGACAAGTTGATGGGCGAAGTAGCCGGGTTGTTTCAACAACTCGAAGGGCTTCCCGCAAACGATCCCAACCGAGCGAACCTGCTTGGCCGGATCAGGGGTCTGTTGAACGCGGCGAAGTACGTCCGCGGGCTGATTCGCGATCTCCACGCTGAATGAGGGAGCCGTCCATGTACGAATCGGCAAATCTGAAGAAGGTCAAGACGCTTGGCACCTTGGCCCCGGAGGGTATGGCGGCATTCCATGCGTTCAACGACGCTGCAATGAAAGACGGTGCGATCCCGAAGAAGTACAAAGAGTTGATCGCACTAGCCGTGGCGTTCACCACGCAGTGTCCGTACTGCATTGAGGTCCACGCGAAGGCTGCGAAGGCGGCTGGTTGCACCGATGCGGAAATCGCGGAGGCAACCGTGGTTGCAGCTGCATTGCGAGCTGGGGGAGCCATCACGCACGGCACGCACGCGATAAGCTAAATCGACTGGCTGAATCAATCGGGCGCTTAGCTCAGCGGCAGAGCACTCCCCTTACACGGGAGGTGTCACAGGTTCAAATCCTGTAGCGCCCACTGCAAGAAAAGCCCACAGACCCAAGCGTTTTAGCTTACCTGCCGACGTTCGGCAGCGCGTGGTCGAAACGGCGAGTTTACGGGAGCACTCCCGTAAACGTCCCGGAGACCTCGCGAATGCCTCGTCCCAAGAACACCACCCCCGTCTACAAACTCCACTCCTCAACCGGCCTGGCTCGATGCTGGGTGAACGGCAAATGGACGACGCTCGGCAAATACGGCTCGGCGGAATCGAAGGCCGAATTCGCCCGCATCGTCGCGGAACTAGCGACCGGTTCCCCGGCTGCTGAGATCGGCCAGCAGAAACAGCGCGAAGAAATCACCGTTGATGGGTTGCTGGTCGCGTGGTGGAAGTACGCCAACCAGCACTACCGCCGGCCAGACGGTTCGCCCACGAACCAGATCACGGAATACTTCCACACGCTAAAACCGGTTCACGAGCTGTACGGCCACACGCTCGCGAAGGATTTCGGCCCACTGGCGCTCAAAGCGGTTCGGGTGAAGATGGTCGAGGCGAAGTGGTGCCGGTCGCAGATCAATTCCCGCATCGGCAAGGTGAAGCGTGTCTTCAAGTGGGCGGTTGCTGAGCAGCTCGTTCCCGTCGCGGTCTACACCGCACTGGCGACCCTCACGGGATTGCAGAAGGGACGCACCGAGGCCGCGAGACGGAACCCATCGGACCAGTCGATGGCGAACACGTCGCCGCCACCCTGCCCTATCTCAATCGCCACGTTCGCGGACTGGTGCGGTTTCAGCAACTCACAGGCTGTCGGCCGGGGGAGGCCGTGCTCGTTCGTCGGTGCGATATCGACATGACGAGCGAAGTCTGGTTCTTCACTCCAGAGAGACACAAGACGGAATGGAAGGGGAAGTCTCGCGTCATTGCCATCGGACCGCGAGCACAGGAAGTGTTGCAGCAGTTCTTCACGGCGGACGCGGAAGCGTACTTGTTCGATCCGCGCCGCGCTGTCGATGAATACAACGCTGACCGGTCAGCCAGGAGGAAGACTCCGTACTACCCATCGCATCAGAGACACAACGCCAAGTGGAAGGCGAAACAGCCGAAGAAACTCGCGAACCGGTACACGGCGCACGCATATGCTGTTGCCGTTTCGCGAGCGATCGACCGCGCGAACCTTGCCCGGATCGAAGCCGGGGTGGAACTGGAACTGCACATCCCCGGTTGGGCGCACCTTCATAGATGTTGGCACGGATCACGGCGCGAGCCAGGAAGTGATGAGGAAACGGGGCTGGTGCACGATCGGTTGGGATGTCTCCTCTGAAGGGCGGCCACGCGGGACAGTCGTTTCGCCGGAGTTCCGCGCCGAACTTTTCGCCAGATCTTTTGACGCGGTGCTTTGCCGCGAAGTGCTCGAACACGCCCCGAATCCGCAAGGATTGTTGCGCGAACTGTACCAAGTAACGGCGGCGGGTGGAGTCTGCGAAATTACAACACCGCGGCCAATGGACAATCCCAAGATCGATGATCCGGTGTGTGTCTGTTACCACTGGGCACATCTGTGCCTGCGGAGCGTCGATGCGCTCTCCACCGAGTTGCTCCGGGTTGGCTTCTTGATCGAGGAAAAAACGATCTGGGAGTTCGACCAACGATACCTTTGCCGACGTTGAATCATGAAACTTGAAGTAGCACTTCCATTCGGGCTCTCCTTCATGCATGTTGTTCGAGTAAGGATGGTAGCGCGGTCACGTTGTTCACTGCATCAATTTGCCCGTGTACCATTTGACACGGGCTTCCTGAAGCATTGCCGCCCAGTTCTCAAATCGTGTGTTGGTGGCAATGAACGCGTTCCACTGTTCTGACGCGAGGTCTTCCGCCGTCTCGATTTTGCACCCTGAACCTTCGACCAGACCGGAGAACGACGCGAACTTTGAGCAACTCGCAACGAAGGCGTCCGTCATCAGTGGTCGGCTGAAGAGAGAGCGAATGGAAGCACGGGGCGAATTCTCCTGGCAGCGCGTGCGGTTCGCTGAACGAGCTATTGACTCCGAGAAGGAGTACAATGAGTGTAACGCTCCCCGCCGCAGACCACATCGGCCTCCCGCGCCGAGCGTCACATCGAGGAGCGGGCCAATGATCCCGACCTACATCCTGACTGATCTGGCGCCCAACGAATGCGTCGCCGTTTTCTCTCGGGGTAACGAGCTCCACTTCCACGTCCATTCAACCGAAGAAGCCCCCGAAGCAGTCCACTTGTTCGCCGCACGAGAGGGTTCGGAGGTACTCGCCACGCACCTGCGCGACCACGCCGCGATTCGGGCGCTCGTCGCCTCCCGTGAGAGGGATGTCGGCGGTGAGGGATGACGATCAACCTGATCCACGAGCTACGTTGAGAGCGGATGTGCGACCGTTCGACGGGAAGGCCGTCACCGCTCTCTTCACCGCAGTTGCTCCGTGCTACACGTGGGGAATCGGCGGCAAGATCGCGACCATCACCGGACCTGACGACAAGAACGACGGCGCGGAGTGGTCGGTTGTGCTCAGGGGAAATCGCCTCCATGATGTGGGCGAAGGCGACCGGCTGAAGGTGCGAGGCGTATTGCACGTCATCAACCACCCAGCCGTGGTAGTCAATGGCGTGTTGATTCTGCGGTGGGTTGAGGTTCGCGTTACCGAGCAGTGAAACCGACGATCGACTTGGACACGCTCACCCTGGCGGAGATGCGCCAGTTCGACGGCAAGCCCGTGGTGGATGGGGTGTTTGCATTCCAGGCTTCGCGCCCTTGCCACGATCACCCCTCCCGATGCAATTTTCCGTGCGTGTTCGCCGATCGCCTCACCAGCGCGAAACTGGCGCGTTTGGTAAGGGGCGTTGACGAACTCGCGGCGTCTGCGAAAATCAGTCGCGAACAATCATTCGGCTCGAGGGGGCGGGAGAAAATGCACAGGGGACAACTCAAACGAAACCAACAACCGGGAAGCGTCTCCCAAGCACAGGCCCTCGCGAAAAGGGACGGGATACCGACGTGCCGGGACTGCGGCCACACCTGCGGCCGCAAAAAGGCAATCAAGGAAAGCCACGGGCGGTTGAGGTGTCCGAAGTGCGGCGGGATGATGGACCGGCAGGAGAACTGATCTCCTCAGCCACTGCGGCAATCTGCTTTGCCTTCTCGTAGGTGCGACCGGATACCCAGAGCGGAAGCAACCTTGTCGCGGGTCCGGCCCTTCACGCCTTCGGGCAATTTTCCCGAAGGCTTCGTGTGTTGGTTTGTCCCCCTGGTTCCGCGATGGGTGGAGGCGCGCGGAACAGAGGAGTGAGTGTAGAATGGTGAGTGGTTCATCATCAATGGTTGCCTGCAATGATTATTCTTCTTTCGCAAAATCGGCGGCAGCAGAGGGATCCCCTCCGACCGCGCGCTCCTTTTCGCACCATGACGCGAATTCAGTTAGCCCGGCGCTTATGGCTCATGCACTTGCAACAACGCTCCCGCGGGACGGCCATCCCTGCCAGAACACGAACTGCGATCGGCGGCCGAAATGGACTGGCGTGATCGACAACACCAGCATGTCCTGTCGCTGGGGGAAGGGAATCCCGGTTCACAAGGTGAAGCCGGTTGCCGCTCGGGGAGGAGGCACAGACGAGCGGCGGGGATTGCCGGCTTGAATTCGGGTTCGCATCAGTCTCTAAATCGAAGGTTGGGGGTCGCCCTGTTGGGCGAGTTTAGCGCGGAAGATCGCCTGTTGCTCGGCGTCGAGAGTCACGATGCAGGGGCGATCCTCTGTCGCTTGAGTTGGTTGGGCCGTGTACATCTCCGGCTCGCACTGCATCCGTCGTTTGGCCTCTTTACGCAATTCATCCCAGATCACCAAACTGGTCCCGCAGTGGATCCAAGATGTCTGCGATGGGTTCTCTGTGCCCAGACTCGGGCTGATTGGCGACTGGATCAATGCAGACATAGGAGACTCCATTATTTGCAACGCCAAGGAGCCAACGGTACAGCATGCGGGGCTGACCGGCAGGCATCGACACCCAACCGGAGATGTGCATCGCTGCGGCAAATTGGTCCGCAATCGCCTCCGAGGTGAACACGAGCACTTCGCGACCAATCTCCACGCCGTGTTGCATGACCGGGCGCTTGTAAAGTTCCGACCCGCTGCCCGCTTGACGCATCAAGAATACCGCTGGTCCTTGTTGGTGGTCGTGTAGGTTCTCTGTGGTTTCGTCAGCCATCACTCTACTCCTGCGAGCGGCGGGTCGCGAGGGAGTAGTAACCCGGCGCTGCGGTCGCGACTTCATCAGCGGTAGCTACTCCGCTGGCCGTCAGAGAGAGTATACCACAGGGTATGACACCCCGTCTTCCGTGGCTTCACGCACGACGGCGACGCGAACGGGCAGCAGTGGTTCCGCAAGAATGCGGTCAAGTGACCGTCCGGGCTCAAGTCGCATTCGGGACGGGAAGAGTTGCCACTTCCGCAGAGTGGCAACTTCGCTGTCTGAGCTTGTTCAAAAACGTGGGAGGCTGACACAATGAAGTAACTGTCAGCAACCGCGAGAAGTGTGCCTGTACCGTGCTGGACCCATCCCTTCGGGGATTCGATTGCGAGCGGAGTGACCACATCCCGGAGAAGTGGGCGAAGAGCCTCACCCATTTCGCGAAAGATGGGACTCATATCTATGCTCCCACTCATTCCCACACCTTCGGAGAAGCGGCATGCTTCCGTACCGCAGTTCTACCGCACAACCTGCGGTAACTACCGTAATTTCCGGCGAATTCTCGCAGAGTAACTCCTACCTTGCAATGGTAGTCGGACGTGATAAAGTGCTTGAATTGAAGGCGTTTCGAGACATCGAGTGGGTTTTCGTCGCCCCCTGTAGCGCCCACTGCAAGAAAAGCCCACTCCAGCGTCAACGGCAAGGGTGGCTTTCGGCATGTCCGGCTCACTCACCAGTATGGATCAAGTCAAGGATCACTTCACGAAGGTCCATTGCCGGTAGAAGATCGAGTTGATGGGCCCGACCAGACGCCGGACGATGGCGAGGATGCCGCGCAGGAGCCCCGGCACGAGGCTGGGACGCTGGATGTCGAGGAACATGCAATAACGCGGCTCGTCCGACTCATTGCACGATTGGTGCTGTAGCGTGTCGTCAAAGATAAACAGCTTCGAAGTACGCCAGTAATGCGTGTGGTTGCCCACCCGGATATAGACCTGATCGCTCTCGATGTGATTGATGTTGTACAGTACGCGCAGCGTGATCCGCAGCGGACCATAGTGCTTACTGGTCGATTGCCGTTTGTTGAACACTGAGACGCCAATCGTTTGAATGTACCGGTACTTCTGATGGAATTCCGGCACGTCGAGCGTCGTCCGGACGTTTCGACCGTACCACTTGAAGAAGTACATTCCCCGCTTGTATTGCTCGGTCCGGGCCCGCAACTGACCGACGATGTCGCGTGCGTGAGCTGCTTCAATGATGGCCCGAATTTCCGCCTGATAAGCTTCTGGAAGATCCTCGAGACGATAAATCCCCCTGTTCCAGTGCGGCAACGAAAGTAGGTCCATCATGAGGTTGAACGGGGAAAGCAGCCAAGTGAAAACACCGTTCCCCGCGAAGTAGCGGTCGATGGTCGAACGAGTCCGGCGCGTGTTCCGGAGGACGTCCAGTGTCCCGCACAGTACATAAAAAGCGAAGAGCATGGGCGCGAAGTAAATCGCAAGGACGAGCGGCACAGTCCGCTTGGTTGTTTTGCGCAACCACTTCGCGGGCTGAGGCCACCTGATCCGCAACGATTTGAAAGGGGCGAGCATTTCTGCTTTCCTCACCCAATCCATGAGCACCCGGTCAAAGTCTCGAATACGTCCTGGACTGCATCTCGCGACTCAATCGATCGCCACTGAAATGTTTTCGTCGCAATTCACGGCTCGCTCGCCAAATCACGACAGGAAACAAAAAAACCGCGTTTGATAGACCCCCGGATGTGATACGCTCCGCAAACTCGGTCTGTCCCGGCAGGTGGAGTGGCGCGTAACCACCAGCCGTCGGCTCAGTTCGGAGGGGTTGCGACGACACTGATCGCCGCGGCACTGCAGATGTGTCAGTCGATCGACGCGATGTGCTGCGGAGATGATGCAGTCGGGATACTCAGTGGTACTATGGACATAGCTCCCCTACACGGGAAGGTGTCACAGGTGCAAATCTTGTCGCGCCCACTCACGAAAAACCCGCCCAAGTGTTTCAGATTACCTGCCGATCTGCGGCAGACCTCACCCTTGTCGCCAGGCAGTAGCCGTTTGCTGAAGAATTACACACAAACAGTCTCTTCTCCCTGATCGATGTCCAATCTTGTACCGGTTCGCTGATCTCGCCGACAACCCGCGCGTTCTCCCCCGAAACGATACCTGCCTTCCACTCCCGCACGGGCTCTGGCGGAGGTGGAGAGTCAGATGGAAGTGCCGGTGGCACGTCAGCAGGCGGGGGAACTGAGACGGGGGCACGGCACGTGGATTGGTACCGACCACACCGGACCATGCGACCAGCCGCGTCATCCGCCACGCGAAGGGGTCGGCACACGCCGCACACTGGAACTCGATGGCATTCTCCCCTCCTTGCAACCTGCGACGGAGAACCCATCATACTGGCAGTGAGAAAAAATGCTCTCGGAAATGTGCCGGACGACCTCCGCCGAACAGAACCGGAAAAGTGAAGAACCCTCACCTGTTGAGGGGCGCCCGCTACCCCTTCAGTGCATCCCGAACGGTCCCGTCGGTCAACCAGACCTGATCCACCCCCGCCTCGATCGGTCCGACCGCCCCAGCTTTTTTCCGCCCCTCGGCGAGGACCGCCGAGTGCCAATACTCCCGCGCTCTCGCCACGTCCACGACCTCCATCACGACAATCACGGTGTCGGGCTCGTCGGCAGACTGGAACTGTCCGATGTCCTGCAGCCCGTGGGCTTCACGCATCGGCTTCAACTCATCGAACGCAGACTGGAATTGCCCGAAGTCTACGACCCGCTGTTTCACGATCATGTAGTTCGTCATGCTGCACCTGCCCGTGGGACAAGGTGCAAACCACGTTCCGCACTCAGCTCAGACATCAACCGGAAAAAAGCAGAAGCTGGCGACCAAAGTCTCGGCACCAGTTCCTTCACCGCGGCGCTTCCTCCTGACAGAGGAGATATCAGAGGTTCAGATCCTGTGGCGTCCACCGCAGAATGAGGCAATTGCAATCGCACGGCGAGCCCATCACTGGACTCGCCGTGCGTTGAACGTTCACGGACGACTACGACCGGTCGGAGCGTCCTTTCAGCCGCGAATCTCAGGAACTCCCCACGCCTTGGACCTGAGTGAGCAGGTTCACAAGTGTGCCCTGGTCGCGCACCAGATTCGCCACATCCAACTGGAATGCCGGATCGGATGTGAGGGTTGACGCCTCCTGAGTCAACAACCCGACGAGTTGATTCTGAACACCAGCCAACTCATCGACCACTGGCGCCAGAACGATCGGGTTGGCCGCCGAGCTCACCTCCTGAGCCAGGAAGTTGAGGATGGTGGTTTCGGTGTTGATGATGTTGGTCACGGCTTGCAGCGGCGGTAGGGAGATGCTTCCCGATCCACTGCCCGAACTGCTCCCGCTGCCAGACGATGAACCGGAACCGCTCCCCGAACCCGAGCCGGACGTTGAGCCGGAGCCGCTGCCGGAGGTCGAGCCAGAGGTACTACCGGAACCTGAGTTGCTGCCCGAGCCCGAAATGCTCCCACTGCCGGACGTTGAGCCCGAACCCGAGCCGCTCGTCGAGCCGGAGCCGGAAGAGCTGCCCGAGCCGATTCCGACCTGAATCGCAAACAGGTCGTTTTGAGCCGTCTGGATCTGGCTGATTTCCTGTTGGGTCAGATTGAACACTTGGGTCAGTTGCTGACTGACCCTCTGAGCGATACCGGGAGGCAACTCTGACTCGATCGTGAACAGTTTCTGCTCGAACTGCTGTGCCGTCGCCAGCACCTTCGAGAGATCGTTGAACACGCTGGACAGATTGATGGACGCACTCGCCGAGGCCGACGCCGATGCGCTTCCACTGGCGGAGCCGCTGCCCAGTTGGCTGACAATGGCGAACAAGCCGGATTCTGCGGTCTGGATCTGCTGCACCTCCTTGCCAGCGAGGTTAAACAGAGCCGTCAGATCGCTCTGGACGTGATGGAGAATACCCGGCGGAAGTTGTGACTCCACCGCGATGAGTTGCTGTTCGACCGATTGTGCCGAATTCAGAATGGTCGAGAGTTCGCTGAATACGCCGGACAGTTGGCCCACGACGCTACCCGAGCCACTGCCCGAACCCGAGCCGCTGCCCGAACCCGAACTGCTCCCGCTGCCGGACGTTGAGCCCGAACCCGAGCCACTGCCAGAGCTGGAACCGCTGCCGCTGGTTGAGCCAGAGGTGCTACCGGAGCCCGATCCGCTACCGGACATCGAACCCGATCCGGATGTGCTGCCGGACGCCGATCCACTGCCAGACGTTGAGCCCGAACCCGAGCCGCTCGTCGAGCCGGAGCCGGAAGAGCTGCCCGAGCCGCTGTCGGAGGCGGAACCCGAATTGCTCCCCGAGCCCGACATACTGCCGCTGCCGGAGATCAGATTCACCAGCTGCGCTTCAGCGGACGTGAGCGTTGCCAGTTCCTGTTGAATTGTTCCCGGGTCCACGCCCAGAGTCGCTTCCTGCGAGACGAGCTGGACGAGTTGATTCTCGGCCGACACCAAGTCGCCCAGCGCCTGTTGGAACTGAGCGGCGGGGACCGTGCGGTCCTCGTACCCTTCCAGTGCTGGGGTAAACCGATTCGTTGGAGTGCTCACCCGGCGTGCGCGTCGGCGTGCCCTCTGCGCTCCGAATGAACGATCGATAAACCATCTCATCAGCAATTTCCACATCGCGAGTTGCTCCTTTCCGACCCACATCGGGAAGACGCCAAGCAACCTCGGCCTCTTGCCCCAGTGGGAACCGGGCGATCCTCACCGCAAGGGCGCCACAAACTCGGGGCGACACCCCGAGTACTTTTGACCGTCCAGACCCGTTGCCGTAACGCGCGGCAATACTCTCCACCGGTCACAGCCGGGAAATGAGGGAGAGCCTCAGGTGGAGGCGATCGTTCGCACTGTAACTATTGGGGGGCGGAGGCAGCGGCGAAATCAGCCCACATGGGCCGACTGCTCGGGGTTGCTGGCAGGCGGGGTGGGATGCCCCGACAGATCAGCGTGCGACGAGTTCAAACGCACGCGGTTTCAACATCACAATTCGGGCGGGAAATGCGTTGAGTATTCCATTCCTCTCAAAGACGAAAGTTCTGAACCATTGGGCGGGCGGGTGACCAGCAACGCCGGTGCCATCCCGGTCAAAAGCGATTCCAATCGAATGAACTCCTTCCATTCGAACGAGGACTTGGACCAAAGCAACGTCGCAATTGTTCAATGAATAATGATCTTACGGCGACGTCACGGAGCCAGGTCGAAACAGCCCGAACAAATGATTTGGCGTTGTATGGTGTTCGGGTGGCGCCAGATCGCGAACAGCGTCCAGTCAGAAAAAAACGAATGTCACGGACCGAAGTGGACCGCCGAACGACTGTTCACGCAGCCCCTTTCGCAACCACGCGCAGCGTTCCACCAACCGAAGCCTACACGCTCCTCCGATGGGCAGGGGGAAATGGCGTCAGCAAATTGGGAAGTTTCCAACACCCGTCGGGAAGTGGCCCCTGATCTGCCTTCCACCATTATCAACGCCTTACCGCTCAAACGATGTGCATCTGAAACAGCTTGACGAATTCATCGAGTTCCTGGTCGTTGAGATCGGAGATCACCCAGTACGCCATCCCAGCCTGTCGCCATGAGCGGATGTGGAATCCTTGCCGAGAGCGGGACCGCACGGGCTGTTCCTCCGCATCCGCTGCAGGCCATGTAAACACATTGATCAGATGATCCCGACGGTGATAGACGAGAGCGGCTACGGAGTGGTTGTCCAAGTAGTCCAGCCGACCACCCGTGAGCTCGAACCCCGCTATCGAGAGATCGGGCACCTGTGGAGCAAAGTCGGTCTTCCCCTGGAACCACGGTTTCACGATGTGCTGCTGAGAAGACGGTACGTCGGTGGCGTGCGCAACCTGGAGTGACCGAATGTGACCGGCAACTACCTCCTCCGTGAGCCGATCATCCGCGCTGGAATGGAGGAGGAACCCACCCGCCAGAAATCCGGCGACTACGAGCACAATTCCCGCGGCAGTGGCAAAGAGAACTGCCGACTTCCAGCGCCTCAGACGAGTTGGCGCGGCAGACGTGGACTGCAATTGCCGACGGAGTGAGTCGGGAGCGTGATGGTACAGCGAAGGAGACGCCAGGGCTTCGCGCAACTGCCGCAAGCCGCGCGTTCGCTCCGCGCACTCGGCACATTCGGCGAGGTGGTGTTCGATTTGCAACTGGCGGACGAGGTCAAGTTCGCCATCGACAAAGGGGTGAAGCAAGTTCTGGACGTCACGACACTCCACGTCAGTCCTCCCCTCCCGAGCACGGGGCCAACCGTCGTTGGAGTTGCCCGCGGGCACGCGACAGCCGGGACATGACCGTTCCGACCGGTACTTCGGCCACAGTCGCGATCTGTTGGTAACTCAACCCCTCCAGTTCCCGCAAGACGATCACTTCGCGGTACTCCGGCGGAAGTTCTTCGACCGCTTGTCGGAGTCGTTCCCGGTCAGCCGTCCGAATTGCTTGCTGTTCGGGATTGAGCCCGTCATCGCGAGGACTGTGTGCCTCTTCGTCAAAGGGAGTGAAGGCGGCTGAAGCGCGGTGTCTCTGAAGCCAGTCGTAGGCCGCACGACGAACCACCGCCAAGAGCCACGTCCGCCCGTCGCCGCCGCGGAAAGTCGCGAAAAAGCGCGCAGCACGGTAAAGCGCCTCCTGGACAACGTCCTCGGCGGAATGCGCGTCCCGGGTTAACCACCGGGCCAGATTGTAGGCGGCGTCCAGGTGAGGCAACATGGCCTGTTCAAACCGCCCCCGCTCTTCAGAATCCAATCGCACTCTCCGCGGGGTTCTCTTCCGCCCATACTCTCCCGTAACTCTACCGCTCCGCGCGGATGTTTATTCCCAAGAATTGCTTTCTTTCCCAACTGAGAATGCGGCCTGCCACATTCTCAGTTACTCCACCAAGGGAATTTTCGGCCTGGTTGGTCGGTCTGGTTCCACGAGGCTCGCGGGAATCCATCCGCGCGAGCCGGACTGGAACTCTAACGCAAGGACCGAATCATGCAGAACAATAACGAGACGCCGCGTAAGCATTTCGCAACGGAGGATGGGATCGACCGTCGCGGGATGCTCCAGTGCATGGCCTGGGTGGGCACCGGGCTTGTGTGGAGTGTCAACGGCGGCGTCGCCTCTTCAAAACCGCTCGATGAACAGCCTGCCGCCAAACCGACATTCACGTTCGTCCAGATCAGCGACAGCCATCTCGGGTTCTCCCGCGAACCGAATAAGGATGTCGCGGCGACTCTCAAACAGACTGTTGCCAAGATCAATGCACTCCCCACCCCACCAGCGTTCGTGATCCACACTGGCGACCTCACTCACCTCGCCAAACCCGAGGAATTCGACACGTGCGCCGAACTCCTTAAGGGAACCAAGGCCGGAGTTCTTTACGTGCCCGGCGAGCACGATTTCGACGGGGACGGGAACAAGGAGTATCTCAAACGATATGGCAAGGATACGCGAGGGCTTGGCTGGTACAGCTTCGACTACCGCGGAGTTCACTTCGTCGGGCTGGTGAACGTCGCAAACGCCAAATCGGGCAGCGGAGACGGCGGGCTTGGCGTGATCGGCAACGAGCAACTGGAGTGGTTGAAGAAGGATCTCGGAGGCTTGAAGGACAGCACGCCCGTCGTGGTTTATGCGCACGTTCCGCTCTGGGCTGTCTACGAGAAGTGGGGTTGGGGGACCAAAGACGCCGAGAAGGCACTCGAACTCCTCAAACGATTCGGGTCGGTGACGGTTCTCAACGGGCACATTCATCAAGCCATGCAGAAGGTCGAGGGGAAGGTGACGTTCCACGCCGCCCGCTCCACTGCATTTCCGCAATCGAAACCTGGGGTGGGGACACCGGGACCGATGCGCGGTGTACCCGCAGACAAACTGAAAAGCGTGCTGGGCATTTCGACCGTGTCGTATGTCGAAAACCCTGGTGCACTCGCGATCGTCGATTCTCCGCTTGAGTAGCTGTGTTGAAATCCTCAACCGGGGATTTCAACACAGCTCCGAGTGACCTCACCCCTGCCCATCCGCGGGCATCCGACTGCTGTCCGCGGAGGTCGCCCGAGAAGGAGCAGATCCGATGAGATTCCCCTCTGGAATAGTCGCGTGTCTTATGGTTGTTTTGGCGCCGGGAGGTGCTCAAGCACAGCCCACCACCGAAGAGCACGGACTGGGAAGCGAAGTCCGGCGGATCTTCACGGTGAAATGTGCTGGCTGTCATGGACCCGACTTGCCGAAACCCCAGGGACGGTTCGGCTACGTTCTCGATCTTCGGCGAGTTGCGGGGAATCCCGAGATGGTGATTCCAGGCCGGCCGGACGAATCCGAGTTATGGGCGTTAGTGTCACACGGCGACATGCCCCCGGCGGACTCACCGCGAGGGCCGCTCACAGCAGCGGAAAAGGAAATGGTCCGTGCGTGGATCGCGGCCGGTGCCCCTGATGTCGCAGTACCGCAACCCGAACGCGAGCAACCCACAGCCGTTTCTATCTCCACGCCGCAACGGGCAATGCGGTTCCTGGGGAAGTTTCACTTACTCCTGCTCCATTTCCCGATTGCACTTCTGATCGCAGCTGGGCTCGGAGAGTTCCTCCAACTTCGGCAAGACCGTCGTGTGCCGTCTCCGGTCGTCCGTTTCTGCCTGACGCTCGCGGCGCTGGCCGCGATTCCGACGGTCGTTTTCGGCTGGTTCCACGCCGCGGCGGGTAGTGGGGTTGCGGTAGCCGAAACACTGAGCCTTCACCGTTGGCTTGGCACAGGTACCGGCGTCTGGGTACTCATTGCGGCGCTGTGGGCCTGGCGAGATTCACAGTGTGGAACCCGGAGTTGGAGTGGGCGGGTCGCGCTCGCGGGGAGCATTTTGCTCGTCATCGCTACTGCTCATCTGGGCGGACTGCTCACCCACGGCCGTCACTTCTTCGACTGGTAGATCGTTCGGCGGTGCTTGTTCTGCGAAAAATCGCTCTCTGGGTGAAGGCTGCCGGTGCGGTCATGGGCCTGAGGGTAACGCGATAGGAATGAGCAACGATTACATCGTGCCTGACAGAATGGGTTTCCCTGATCGTGCGAGGAGAGCGACATAGGCGGCGTGCTTGAACAAGCCACCGAGAGTGGGGTAGTTGAAACAGGTGTGGAGAATCATATTGAGTCCACCCCCGGCGCGCATGACCATCAGTCCGGTGTGGATCAGTTCGGTGGCTTGTTCGCCGATGACGTGAACCCCGACCAGGCTCATGTCCGGCTCGCGGAAGAGGAGTTTCAAAAAGCCTGTCTCGTCGCCGATAATCTTCCCGCGCGGATTGCGAGTGTAGTCGGCCCGGCCGACGACGTACTTCACTCCCCTGCTCTTCAGGGTCTGCTCGGTCTCGCCCACCGCGCCCACTTCCGGAATCGTGTAGATGCCGGTGGGCAATAGTAGCGGCATGTCGGCCAGTTCTTCCAATCCAAAGGCGTGACACGCCGCCGCCCGTCCCTGCTCTGCGCTGGTTGATGCCAGTGCTGGGAAGCCGATCACATCGCCAACAGCGTAGATGTGCGGAACGTTGGTCTGAAAGTGCTCGTTCACCACCAGTCGTCCCTTATCTCCAAGCACGACACCAGCGGCATCCAGTTTGAGTTGATCGGCGTTGCTCGTCCGGCCCGCACAGACCAGGACATGACCCACCTCAACCACTTGTCCCGACGACAGCGTAAGCCGGACGTCGCCTCCCGATGGGCCGTCGCAGGACGTCACATTCTCGCCCCAGATGAACGAGATCCCAAGATCCTGCATAGCTCGTTCCAGGGTCTCCGATATCTCGGCGTCGAGGAAGTGAAGGAGCTTTGTCCGCCCGTCAATCACGGTGATCTTCACTCCAATCGCTCATCACCACGAGATCGGCCCCAACGCGCTCGGCAGCGGTACAGATGGCCACCGCGATGTGACCGGCGTGAATCAGAAGAGGGTGGGTCTGTACCTGCCGGGAGTCCGCAGAGTGCGCGGTTAACCGACTGGCCAGCCGGCCCAGATACGAGTCCGGCGGAACTTCCCTCGCCTGAGCGGGGCCCGACTGAGGAGGACCAACATGAAGGAGATGAATGGCCGCATTGGTGCGTCGGGCGACACTCATCGCAAGTGGAAGGGAATGCTCAGAAAAGGCCGAGCCGTCGAGCGGAACGAGTAACGACCGATATATGGCCCCTCCTTCGGGACCGCCCGTGGCTCGTCCGTTCATTCACGCGAGAGCGTGTGCTGCGAACCCGGACAGCGGTGGGGAGAGCAAATTTGGAGCCGCATCCGGGCATCGATTCACACCGGACAATCGGAATCAGCATTTCCGTTGGTGGCGGCAGCGATTGCGGTTGGTGGGCTGCTTTGATTTTCCACCCCCAGAACTCTGCCGCGTGCGCAATCCAGCCCATGAAGGGACGGCTTCTTCTCAAACAAAAGGGAATCCGACCAGCGGAAGAATCCCTTGACAGCCGATGTGGGTCTGCACAATGAACAAATGAGAACGCTGCCTGCCGAGTTCTCTTTCACCAAACTGAACAGAAGGGGGCTCAACAATCACCCCTTACTCGCGACGGAAACCGTGGCCGAAACTTCCATTAGCTTGCTTGAACGACTCCGGCTGGGTCCGGATCCCACCGCGTGGGAACGGCTTGTGGAGCTGTACACCCCGCTGATCCGCAACTGGCTTGGCGGATACGGTGTCGCGTCGATGGACCTGGACGATATTTTGCAAGAAGTGTTTGGAACGCTCTGTCGTGAACTCCCCGCCTTCCGTCACGACCTGCGGAGGGGAGCTTTTCGCCGCTGGTTGCGGACGATCACACTGAACCGGTTGCGGAACTTCTGGCGCGCGCGAACGCGAAACGCCAGCCCCAATCCCGAACCACTCCTGGCTCAGATTGAGGACCCCGCCAGTGACCTGAACAAGCGCTGGGACGAGGAGCACGACAAACACGTCGCGCGCCGCCTCCTGGAGTTACTGGAACCAGAATTCGAGCCAGCCACTTGGCAGGCATTCCAGTTACTCGTTTTAGAGGGGCTGGATACGCGGGTCGTGGCCGACCGCCTGGGCATCACTCCGAATGCGGTTCGGATCGCAAAATCCCGCGTTCTTAGTCGATTTCGCCAGGAGGTTGAGGGGCTGATCGATTGAAATATCCCTTTTCTCTGAAATGATTGGCGCTGTTCTGCTCTTCCTCTGGTGAGATTACTCACCGGAGTTGAGCTCATGCCAATTCGTCTTGCGTGTGCGTGCGGGAAACAGTTGCAGGTGCCGGACACCGCGGCCGGAAGAAAAGTTCGTTGCCCCGCCTGCCAAGCGGTTGTAATCGTTCCGGTCAGTACCCCTTCCGCGTTCGAAGTGGTCGATACTTCCCCCGTGTCGGGGTCCAAGCCCGCCCCCGCAACCAAAGAGGAAGAGTCTCGGACCACATCATCGGGTGCCCGAGAGGAGAAGGCGGCGAAACCCACGAAACGTTTCGCGGACCTCGATGAGGACGATGACGAGGAGGCACCCAGGAAGAGCCGCACGAAGTCCGCGAAGACATCCGACCGCGACGAAGAAGAGGACAAACCGGTCTCGACAAAGACCGGCTCGAAATCAACGAAACGCATGAAGGTGGAAGAGGAGGAAGAAGACGAGGACGAAGCGGAAGAGCGCCCATCCAAGAAACTCACGAAGAAGAAATCGAAGCCTGACGATGATGCGGATGACGAAGTCAACAAGAAAGCCCCACGCAAGAAACGACCGCTATGGATGATCCTGCTTGGTCTAGGGTGTGGTGGGTTCCTCTTGCTGACGTGTCTCGGGGTGGGGACCATCGGTGGCTTGATGTACTACGTGGACTCTCGGCAAAACAAAGTTGCCGGAAAATGGGTTGTTGATCAAAACGCGCCCGAGAACGCTGCACTGCCTCCAATCAACAAAGCGATGCAGTTCGAGTTTGAAAAAGGCAACATGCGGTGCACGATGCGTGTTCTCGGTGTCGATTTCCTCGGCAAATGGAGCATCATTCGGAACCGCGAGAACGATGCCATTCTGGTGCTTGTGGATTTTGAAGAGGCGCGGGGGCCCGATGGACAGAAAGTGAAGGGAGGAAAGCAGGTCTTCCAAGCCGCGTTCGAGATCACGCCCGTCGATGCCGATCACATCGATCTTGTGGATGTCAAAGATCGGCTGGCTCGGATGCGGATGAAGAAAGTGACTTCTTTCGAGAAAGCGGCCGAGCCTGCGAAGAACCTCAACGAAGAATTCGCGTTAATCTGGAAGACACGCTGACCTCACTGGTGACTTCTCGCTCACGGGTCGGTAATCGCGAAGGCGAAGATCTGGTATTCTCAATACTCGGCAGCGGCGGGGTGAGATCGCTCACTCGCCCCGCCGCCATTTTGTATGATGGCCGGCAATGAACTCCAAGCGCACTCACCCGACACCGCAACAACTCGTCGCTTTCGACTCCGGACTCCTCCCACCCGATGACCGGGAGGCGGTGGAGCGGCACGTGGCCGAATGCCCACTCTGCTGCCAGTTCCTTGAACATCTTCCCGGTGATGCGTTGGAGGTCCGTATCCGCACGTTTGTCGGCAGATCAACGGCCAGCGCGGCCGAAACCCCGCATTCTGATCCCGACGCCACTCTCCCCCCCGATGAACTCCCTGAGGGACTCCGCAATCATCCGCGCTACCAGGTGCTTGGTCTGCTTGGAACAGGAGGCATGGGGACGGTGTATCGAGCCGTTCAACTCACTCTCGACCGGATCGTGGCGATCAAGCTTCTCCGCCGCCAACTGACCGATCGACCGGGTTTCGATGACCGTTTCCGTAACGAGGTCAAAGCGCTGGCACGGTTGAATCATCCGAATGTTGTGGCCGCATATGACGCCGATCGGGCGGCGGATCTGCATTTTTTGGTGATGGAGTACGTTGAAGGAGAGAGTTTCGAGACGGTAGTCGCCCGACGAGGTTCCCTCCCCGTGGGTGAAGCCTGCGAACTGGCCCGCCAGGCGGCTGTAGGGCTTCAACACGCACACGAGCATGGTCTCGTTCACCGAGACATCAAGCCCGCCAATCTGCTGCTCACTTCCAAGGAAGTGGTGAAGATTGCGGACTTTGGTCTGGCGCGGCTGGTCGTCAGTGAAGAACCTCCGCAGGATGGATCGGTGCCGGTCGTCCTGGGAACACCGGAGTACATGGCTCCGGAACAGGCACGCGATCCCAAGAATGCAGACATCCGCTCGGACCTGTATTCACTCGGCTGCACGCTCTATTTCCTGCTCCGTGGCCAGCCGCCTTTCACTGGTGGCTCCCGGTTGCAAACTCTTCTCGACCATCAAGACGCCACGCCAGCCGCCATCCCCGAACTCCCACTCGCCGTCTCCGCCGTTATCGAGCGATTGCTCGCCAAAGACCCGGCAGAGCGGTTTTCCACTCCGGCGCAACTGGCAGAGGCGCTGAGTCGGGTTGTCGGTACACAGCAACCAACAACAGCTTCCTCCATCCCCACCCGCCGCCGGTGGCTGATGTTCGGGGGTGGAGTCGTGATTGCGGCGTCAATTGTAGGCGGAGTGATCGCCCTCGGTGGACGCGACATTCCAGTAGACCCACACCAACAACGGATCCCGACCCCTCCCGTCGCCGAATCGACGGTTTCGCCGTCGCCTGCACTGGCTCCGCTCCCGCGTCTGGTGGAACGAGGATCTTGGACTGGGGGATTGGGGCAAGCTGGAAGACCAGCCATCGCTCCTCTGCCGCGTCTGGTGGAACGAAGCCCGCTGGCAACGGCCGACCAACTCGCAACCATGCGGAAGCAGGCGATGGATCAAATGGTCGAGTGGGTGCGTGTAAACAATCGTTGGCGGCCGGACTCCGAGATCGCGGTCGGCACGGCCGCGCGTGTCGCGGAGGCGCCCGCGAAGGTGGATGGCTTCGAGTTGACGTTTGGCGGTGGGCTGTTGAAGGGCGAAAAGCCCATGCTCATTTCCGCGCGGACAGGTGGGTTCTTTGTGTTCGAACTGACGCCGGAACAAGCAGAAGGAGCCAACCTGGGGCCGCGCAGCCATGTCGTCACCACTCACATGCACGCGCGAGATGCCCGGCGAACCGTCCCGCGCATCCGGTTGTCGAACTTAAGGCTCGACGATGCGGATTCCTATTCACCTGGGACGCGGGTCAATGGGACGGTTACGTGTGAGTTCCCTTTCGCGCCGCGTGCCGCCGAGTACCTGCGAATCACCCATTACTCGCGGGGGGGCGGTCGCGTCATGTTCCTCTATCATCCGAAGCAAACTCTGCTGGCTGGACGGGTGACCATGCGGTTCTCGGCCAATCCGATCGAGGGACGAATGGGAAAAGGAGATCGCTTGGTCGTCGTTTATGCCGAGTGGGTTTCGGAACCCGGTGCAACACCCATTATCGAAAGCAATACTGAGGCGACACTGCTTCTGATCAATGCCGATTGATCTGTCCCGGTCCTCCCCACGGCACATCGCGAAATCCGGTATTCAGTTTCACGACATACCCCATTGCCACGCGGTGCGGTGTCGGTGCCGCACCCTCCTATCTGCGTCATTCAGCGCTGATCCTGCAATCGCGGACACCGGCGTCATCTTCTACACCGCGCACTACCGCGAACAGGAGACCCGCGCTGGCACAGGCCTGCGCCGTTAGAGCGGTGATAACCAAACCCGGCGAACCCCAAGTGATTTTCGACGCGGTGGACGCGGCACTGGGAGTCGTCCCCCCGACGCCGGAGTTTGATCGCGATCAACTGCGACTATTGACCGACAAGAGAGCGCGCGTGTTATTGGAGAGTCGGCCGGGGATCAAGGTATTGTTTCTGTCGGGGTACACCGATGATGCCGTGGTCCGGCACGGTATTTTGCTATCGGAGGTGGCGTTCCTCAATCCCGTATGTATGTGGTTCCCTGTTGCTGCGGTGCTTTTTGAGGGCCAAGGGCGTGAACTGCCCCACAATACTCTGGACGGGGTTTCGTTATTGAGGGCGTTGAACCATGCCGACACCCGAACAGGCACCCACACCCGTTCCACCGCCAACGCCTCTGGCGACGATGGCTGAGCAACCGCTCAATCTTCCCTCTTCCCCCGACTCTCCCACCGCGCGGCGACGCCGGTGGGTTCGAGTCCTGGTCTGGGCCGCTGGCCTGACCGCCCTCGCTGCCGGCTTGGCGATCCCGTTTTCGTACTGGGGTTACCGGTTCACACACTCGATGACCAACGACGGGTTTGTCGAAACGCGGATCGTCCACCTCGCACCACAGACATCGGGGCTGCTGGTCAACGTCCGTGTTGAGGAGAACGACCGAATCTATGCGGGGCAAGTTCTGGCCGAAATCGACCCAACTCCACGCCAACGCGAACTGGACCTGGCACTATCCAAAGTGAAGGCAGCCAAAGAAAGCCTCCGCTATGAGCAGGCCACACTGGATCGGTTAGAAAAAGAGTACCCACGCAAGGTTGCGGTGGCCAAGCGCGAACTGGCCAGCGCACAGGCACTGGGAAAGGAGGCGCAAACCCGGCTGGAGGTGACTCGCGTGCGAACCGAGAAAGCCGTGAAAGCGGCTGAGGCCGCCGTTGATGCCGCGCAGGCCGTGCTGGTGAAGGCGAAAGAGGATAATGACCGTTACCAGAAGCTTTATGCCGAGAAATCGGTGCCCCAGATCCGCGCCGAAGAGGCCGCTCGCGCCTATGGCACTGCGAAAGCCGAACACGCCGCTGCTCTTGCCCGGCTGGACTCGGCGCGAGCTGAACTCGGGCAAACCCGCATCGCCGAGCGCGAGGTCGATGTGAGCCGACAGGCCATCGAGAAGGCGACGGAACTGCTCGAACTGGCGAAACTTGGCGACCTTCTGATCGAGGAGGCTCGCGTGAAAGTGGAAATCCGAGCCGCCGAACTGGTGGCGGCGAAACGAGCGGCCGACACGGCCCTGACGCAGCTCCAGTACTGCCGCGTGATCGCTCCGTTCGATGGTATCGTGGTGAAACGCTACCGGAGTCCCGGCGACAATGCCCCCATCGGCTCCCCGATCGTGAGTATCTACAACCCGAAGTTGATCTACGTCACGGCCAACATGGAAGAGGACCGGCTGGAAGGAATCGCGCCGGGCAATACGGCGATTCTCTGGATCGATCGCTTTTCGCGACGATTTACCGGCAAGGTGGTGTGGATTGGCGAAGCAACCGGGGCGAACTTCGCCCTCGTGCCCCGCGATGTGAGTACCGGAGAGTTCACCAAGGTTCCGCAACGAGTTCCCGTGCGGATCGCGATCGACCCGGACGAGCGGCTCCCGCGCGTTGTCCCCGGACTATCGGTGACCGTTGCGATTTCACACGCACCGGGCGACGCCGAGTGGGCGGCTCGCGAAGCGGCGGCCATGCGGGCTCTGGCAGCGGAAGGACGAAGTCCGGTCGTTCCACTGCCGGAGATGAAGAAGTGACGCCAGTACCGTCGGCTCCCCCGCCACCGCTCACCCCGCGCGAGCGACTCGCTGCCGTCTGCGGATTCGCCGCCGCAATGCTTTATGGTTTCCATAGCACACTTCCCGATCTGCCAGGACCCTTCGAAGTCGTCGACATCGGCTCGGACCGGTACCGATTTCAATGGGTTTCCGGAGCATCAAACCTCGGCTCGATCGTGGGCATGTCGATGCTCCCCTGGCTGCGTTCGCGCTTCGGGTTACGGCGGTGTTATTTCGCCGGGTTGCTTCTGTATGCCCTCGGCGGGCTGGCTGGCGTGTGGGTCCGTGACGACATGGTGCTGGCCGCCACCACGCTCGTTTCGGCGGTCGGGAACGGGCTTCTGATTACGACGGTCTTGTCGCTCCTCTGGCTGGAATTTCCCGGCCGGCGCGATTGGTCGATCGGGCTGTACGTCGCGGGGCTGTACCTCGGCCGGATCGTGGCTCCAAGCGTCAGTGGGGCCCTCATCAACGAACCATCCTGGCGAACGGTTGTGGTCGCTCCCGCGGCCGTTGCGGGCCTCGTACTCATCGGAGCCTACGAATCCCACCGGGCCGATTCCCCTCCGCAAGACACCCATGAGCCATTCGACTTCCCCGGTTTGATTCTCCTGCTGATCTGGGTGACATGCTTGTTCGTCGGCCTCGGTCGATTTCAGCTTTGGGGATGGGCCACGTCTGATCTGGCCGCAGTGATCTATGCCACCGGAGCGATAGCGTTTGTCGCGTTCTTCGTTCGCCAGTTCACGGCGTCTCACCCGCTCTTCGATCTGTCCCTCTTGCGTAACCGCCGGTTTGCGCTCGCCGTGGTGATCAAGGCCGCGGCCGATGCCACCTTCGCCACGGTCCTCCTGGCGGTTGTCCGATACATGGTCATCGAACGGGCCTATCCGCGGACGACGACCGGACTGGTCCTGCTACCTTGCGTACCGGCAATGCTCTTTGCCCTGTTATTCACAGCGCGGTTCGGAACGCGTGCGAACCGGAAGTTGCGTCTGGTGCTGGGGATGTTCGGCATGGCCGTTTGTACGTGGTATCTGGCGCGGATTGACCTGTTCACAGACAAGCGGTGGCTGGCAGCCGTACTGGCGATCTGGGCTGGTTGCGCTGGGCTCGCTGGGTCGCCCGTGGTCTGCATCAACCTCGATGGTCTCACCCGAGCACAGGTGGCAGCCTCAGCGAGCATCAAAAACGTGATGCGGGTATTGCCCACAATGGTGGGAGCTGGCCTCCTCGCTATCGTTACGGATCTGCGATCGAACGCTCTGTTCGATATCGAGCGACAGACGATCGAGGTGAATCGCCCGCCGACGATTGACGTTTCGGCTGAAATCCAGGATCGCCTGGCCCCGTTCAGCACTCGTCCATCCGATCTTCCCGCGCAGGCAAACCATGTTTTGGGTGGATGGGTGAAGGCCAACGCCACAGTGTGGGCCACGCAGGCCATCCTGGGATATTTCGCGCTCGTTGCGGCGGGAGCTGCCGTGCTGAGTTTGTTCCTACGGCCTCTCCCCCCCGACGCCCCGGGGCCGCTCAAGGGGTAAACTCGGCGCGGGAGAACAAGCCAGCAGCGCGGGGAGTGGAACACCTGTTGCGAATTCCATGCGTGCCAGGGCAATCAAGTAGCCGTAGCGGGCGTTGTTCGCGTTTTGCTCGGCGCGAGTGAGGGCAGTCTGGGCGTCCACGACATCGGTGGGTTTGGCGTCACCGCGATTGTATCGTGCCTGCACCAAACGGAGAGTCTCTCGGGCCTGTTCGACGGCGGTGCGGGTTTGAGAGATCCTCTCCCGTGCTTCAACGATATTCCAGTACGCCACATGGACTTCAAACGCAATGGTGTCGCAGATTTGCTGGGCCTCGGCGACCGCCGCACGGACATCCGACTCGGCAGCTCGAAGTGCTCCTTCCCGCCGTCCCCCTGTGTACAGATCCCACTTCATGAAAATGCCCGCGTTGAAGACAATCGAGTTCTGAACATCGACCCCCTCCACTACCGACCCCGTCGCCCGGGTTCCGAAGGTGGGGAGGAAGTCGGCGCGTGTAGCATCCACTCCTCGGGCCGATGCCATGATCGCCTTTTGAACCACGGCGAGCTCCGGACGGTTCCGCACCGCAAGGTCCAGGCACTCTTCCAGACCCAGCCCGAAGGCCCGGGACGCGAGTGTGGGTGTTGGGCCAGGAACTGGCGGAAGAGCACCCGGCAAAGCAACAGCGACTTCGGTAACGCGGGTCGGAAACCCCACCGTGATCCCAATCGCGCGATTCAGCGCAGCAAACGCAATGTGAACGGCACTCCGGGCGGTCGTGAGTGCCTGGCGGGCATCGGCCACCTGAACTTCCGCTCGAAGAACATCCTCCCGCGTGAGAACCCCTCGTTTCTCCAGGTTCACCGCGTCCTTGAGTACGGCTTCTGCTCGTTCGACCGTTTGTTCGGCGACCGTCCGCGCTGCATATGCTTCCAACACCTCAACGTACCGGACACTCACATCGAACCCGACCGACTGCCGCGCTCTTTCAGTCTGGAGCCGAGTGATGTCCCAACGCAGCATCGCCTGATCGTGGCGTGCCACTCGCTTGCCGAACTGGTAGACGGTGTACCGCAACTCCAGGTCGAGAACCTCGTAGTCTTGGGCTCCCGGGCCCAATCCGCGAACCGGAAGTTGTACGAACCGCCGGCCCTCCTTGACCCCGACAAAACCGGTGCGCGAGGTGACATCATCGAATTCGTATGAGAAGCCGACGGAAGGCAGGAAATCGGCGAAAACGATGCGCTCCTCGGCCGCAGCTCGGTTGACCGTTTCCCGCACTCGATTGAGTTGGGGATTCACTCGATCCGCAAGTTCCTTGGCTTCCTCCAGGGTCAGTGGTCCTCCCCCCGGCAGCGGGAGGGCAACAGGTGTGGATTTCTCCACAGGGCCGCGATAGGGAGTCGGAGTGGGTGGACTGGTTGTCGCCACTGGCACCGGATTTGTAATTCGCCTGGCCATACCCTCGGCATCAACCGGAGCCGGGGAGCGGATGCACCCGGTTCCGGCCAGCGTAATGACAAGCAGGATGATCCGGGCAAAATGCGGCATCACTCTTCGCCGCGGGTCGAACCCACGACCGCCGAGGCAAGTACCATCGATAGATCTTCGGAAGAGTGGCAGATACCGGGCACGCGGTGGGCTTGTCCAGATCAACTGCGGCGCCGCGCTATTGCTGTTCAACTGTCCAATCCCAGCGCGACAAAAACCTTGTTCGGCTTGCGGCGGCGTGGTAATTTCAGTCCACCCTCATTCTTCCTACCCTGAAGCCAATTTCGCCACTACCAATTACAAGGGGTTCGAAGGAGCATGCGTCATATTTTCAATGTGACAGAACACTCATCGGGAAAACGAATCAAGTAGCCATCACCACAAACAGCCAAACGCAATGACCACCTCATCTCGGTGTTTGACTCCCATCCACCCTCGTTGCCTTCTTGCCATGACAGCCCTTTTTTGTGCACTCTGGTTGGGTTTGGCGCAGGCGAACGACGTGACGACAGTGAAAGAGAAGCTGTATCAGGCGAAGAAGGAGTACGACAGCGAAGTGCGCAAATTCCGCAAGTCTGTTGCGGAATGGCTCGAAAAACGCGAAGACGCCGCCCGCAAGGCGGGCGACAAGAAGCAACTTGACCGCGTGAAGATCGAACGCAAACAGTTTGACGAAACAGGCGAACTACCCGCGGAACTCCCCACGTCGGCCCGCAGACAGGTGCTTACGGCGCGTTTGGCTCTGGACAAGGCATATCAGACAGCCGTCAGCGAATACATTCGCCTCAAAGAGGATGCCGCCGCAGAAGCGATCGAGAAGGAACGTGAACGATTCCTGTTCAACTCGGCCTTCGTCGTGAACAAACGCACTTATCTTGCGAGTCTGAAACCCACCGAGATTACCGCATGGAAGAACTGGTTCGAAAAAGACACGGATAAATCCAAGATGGGCGAGAACATCATTCCCCACAGTCTGTTCTTGCACCCAGACTCCAAGGGGATCGCATCCGTCAACTACACCCTCCCGGCGAAAGCGTTCGCATTTCGCGCATCTGTCGGCGTTCCGAAGAATGAGGAGAAGCTGGGAGAGCCTTCTTCACCACTCACGTTCGAGGTACTCGGCGAGGGCAAATCGCTTTGGAAGTCGGAACCCGTTGCGAGACGCGAGATGTTCCAAACGTGCGAGTTGAAAGTGGAGAAACTCAAAACACTTACCCTCCGAGTTCACTGTCCTCAGGGAAATGGCGGGGCCCACGCCGTGTGGTTCGCACCGTTCGTGGTCGAATGAAGATGGAACGCGTTGTGACCCTTCCGACCCAAATCATCCCAGGAATATCTCATGCCAAGTTGGTCTTTTCGATTCCTCCTGAGTGCAGGAGCCTTCACCTTCATACTGTGCCTGACGCGGGGGGACGACACCGAGACAGTGAAGGAAAAGCTGTATCAGGCCAAGAAAGCGTACGATGGCGAGGTGCGGAAGTTCCGCAAGGCCATTGGCGACTGGTACGATAAACGCGAAACCGACGCCCGCAAGGCGGGCAACAAGAAGCAGCTCGACCGTGTGAAGGCCGAACGCAAACAGTATGAGGAGACGGGTGAGGTGGCTGTGGAACTCCCCACTGCCGTCAGAAAGCAGATCGTGGGGGCTCGGTCGTCCCTGGATAAAGCGTATCAGTTGGCAGTGGCCGACTACCTCCGCCGCAAGGAGGACAATGCGGCGGACGCCATCGAGAAGGAACGCCAAAAGTTCCATCTCGACTTCGCACTCCAATACGGAAATCGCACGTATCTGGTGACGCTCCGTCACTCGGACGTTAGGGCCTGGAACAATTGGTTTTCAAACAACGGAACGCAGGCGGATAAACCGGATGTCAAATACAAACTGAACGGCGAGCTTGTTCCCCACAGCATCAACGTGATCCCGACGCATCGTGGAACAGCGCAAGTGAAATACATGTTGGGTGAAAAGTGGACGGCGTTCCGCGCAACGGTTGGTGTGCCCAAAATCGAAGACAACGGCCGGGACCCCGCTTCCGCACTGACTTTTGAAGTTATCGGCGACAGCAAATCGTTGTGGAAGTCCGAACCGGTCACGAAAATGAATGAATTCCAGCAGTGCACGGTGAACATCGAGAAGGTGAAAGCTCTCACGCTGCTAATCCATTGTGCGGATAGGGCCGAGTGGGCACGAAGCGTCTGGTTTGAGCCTATGCTCTACGAGTGATCATCCTGGTCGTTTACGAGGGATGTCAATGCTGCCGATGTCGCGACTTGTGTGTCTCTGTGCAACGTTCACGGTGGCGTTTGCCCTGGGTGAGGCGAGGGCAGATGACCTGGGCACTGTGAAGGACAAGTTGTATCAGGCCAAGAAAGAATACGATGGCGAAGCGCGGAAGTTCCGCAAGGCCGTGAGCGATTGGCTCGAGAAGCGAGAAGAAGCGGCTCGCAAAGCTGGCAACAAGAAGCTTCTCGATCAGGTCAAAAGCGAGAAGGAGAAGTACAGCAGTTCCGGCGAAATACCATCGGATTGCCCAAAAGCATTACTCACGCAGATCAGCACGGCGCGAACCAAACTCGATAAAGCGTACACAGCGGCGGTCAGAGACCTCGTGAAGCTCAAGGAGGATTCCGCTGCTGAAGCGATCGAAAAGGAACGGGAAAAATTCGTGTTGGATGCCGCCCTCCAGTTTGGCGCTCGTACCTACCTCGTCGCGCTCAAACACTCCGATGTGCGCGTTGATCAGAATTGGTTCTCCACCAACGGTACAGGAAGCAACGGAGAGAAAGTCAAGGTGGATGGTCGGCCGGTCCCACACTCCATCTTCCTCCACCCTCCCGCCAAGGGGGAGGCGCAAGTCAAGTACGCTCTGGATGCAAAATGGGTCGCGTTTCGAACCACGGTTGGGGTTCCCAAGATCGAAGAGAACACCGAGAACCCCGCCTCAGCTCTCACATTCGAAGTGCTCGCGGATGGTAAATCGGTGTGGAAGTCCGAGCCTGTGTCAAAAGTGGGAGAATTCCAAACGTGTACCCTTCGGGTGGAGAAAGTGAAGGTACTGACACTTCTTGTGCACTGTCCCGACCAAGCATTCTGGTGCCGGGCCTTCTGGTTCGAGCCAGTACTCGCGCCGTGAGCGCTCCTCGGGTACTCCGGGGAGCGCTTTTGGTAGCGAACAGATGGGTGTCGCGCAGGAATGCTTGCTTCGTGAAAGCTGACAACAGTGCATTCCTGCCTCACCCCTCTACACAAGTCACGGCAGGTCAAATCGCCAGAGCATCCCTGCTTTCGGGTCATGCACGATTAACGCGCTTGCATCGGCGGAAAGTGCGAAGGTCGGCACAGCGCCCTTCGTCGGGATGGTCGCCGAGCCAACAACTGTTCCCTTCGGCACACTCACCACTTCGATCGTCGCGTTCATTGGCGTCAGTTCCTTCAACACGGCCGCATAGCGGCCATTTTCCGAGAGCGCGACACGCGAGTGTTCAACGTACCCTTTGCCGAAGCGATGGAGGACATCACCGGTCTTTCCATCAATCAGGCACGGAGCGGGCTCGGTTTGGTCCTGCGCGGTGCCCGTGTACCCGATGACGTGGCCACCGGAGGTGATGGACGTCACAATATGCAAGCGTTTATCTGGGCGGGGGGGGTATTTCCATTCCTGTGGGTCGGCTTTCTCCGCGAGAGAGAACCAGCGGAAACGTCCGTTGTACTCCGCGACCAGCATCCGCGATGAATCGCCGGTAAAGTGAACGCTCCCTCCTGTCCAGGTGGTATCCACGAGCGTCTTCCCAGACTTGTCGGTTGCGAATACCCGGAACGGAACCTCAGGGTGGATCGTCGGTGCCATCGCTCCACGCGCAACTGCGATGTATTTCCCATTCGGAGACACCCAGGCGACCTTTTGTCTCGCATCCCCGGACCCGGAAGGAATGCTCGGAACAGAGAACTTTTCTCCGCGTTTGCCGGTCTTCACGTCCCACGTCCACATCTCTGTGTCGTCCGGCTCGTACTTGGCCACGCGGTCGCTATCCATGGGACAGAAGACATCGCCGCCCGTGAGATCAATCTGGTGAAATGGCGGTTGTTTTGTCCCGCTTCGGAGATCGATCGCCGACAACGACGTTCGCGGACTCCCCATCAAGATTGTGTTGTCGCTGACATGGAGAGTGGCGGGAGTGCCATCGGTGTCCACCGCTTCCTTCCAACGCTCCTTAAAGACAACTGGTCCCATCGGCATGGGTGGGTCTTTTGGCGGATTTTTTGGCGGTGAGCCCGGTGTCACCAGGTCATACCGGATCAGTTTCGACGGAAAGACAAACGCGATGACGCCGCTCCCGTCCGGCAGGACCGTCGTATGAAGGAAGATCGAACCCTTGGGTGGAACGATTTCGCCCAGGATCGCCCCAGTCGATGTATTGATCACATCCGCGTTGCGGATCTGAGTACCTTCGGTTTTTGGCGCGACAAGTAACGTTCCGTCAGCGGAGAGGCTTGCACTTCCCGGTTCCAGGTAGGGTCCGGGAAACGATCGCAGAATCTTCCCCGACCGTCCATCGATCAGATGGAGCCCCTCATCGTGGCCAGTGAGAACACCCTCGTAGAGCAGGACAGAGCCGTCCGAGGAGCCCGTGAACAGATACCGGCCCTTCGTTGCCACCTGGGAGGGTTGGAGCTTCCAGCCGCCACCGGACTCACGGGAGGGGAGTTTGATCCACCCACACCGGCCATTGTCTTCCGAGAGGAGGACACGTGACGAGTCAGATGTAAAGAAGATGTTCTTGCCAGCCCATACGGTGTTGAAGGTTTTCTTATCCCCGATGGACCTGAATACGAGCCTCTGTTGTTCCGAGGGCATTCTGGGTCCAACAGCAACGTACTTGAGGTCGGGGGACACATACTGCGACACGGCACCCGTCGTCGGTACGGTATCCAACATTTCCGACTCGCCGGTTCTCATATCGATGATCGGAATCGGCCGAGAGCTGTTGGACAGCATCGCGAATCGGCCGTCGTTGAGCGGGAAGGCTCTCACCACTCCCGGAGGAGGTTGATAGTCAACGGGGAGTATCTTGCCCGATGCGGCGTCCATCGCAACATAATGCGCGTTGGCCGCGTTGTAAATCACGACCGTCCGACCGTCCGCGCTACACTCCGGAAGCTGGCTATAAGCAAACTTCTCGGGGAGCAGAGTTGACCATGCCAGGCGTACTTCCAACTCGCCCGGGTTTTTTGGCTTTGGTGTCGGGTCGGTAACCGGATCTTGTGGTTTGTTGGGCACCACCGGATCGGATCCTTTATCTTTCGGCGGCGGTTTGGGGGTCGGCCCCGGGGGCGCCACGCCGACTGGATCATCGTGCTTTGGCTGGACAGTTTCGGTGGGCTTCTTTCCGCCCGTGAACAACACCACCGCGACAATAGCCCCGATCAAGAGAAGCAAGCCACCACCGCCGGCCGCGAGCAGAAGAGGAAGCTTCGATTTCGCCGGTTCTTCCTGTTCGTCCTCTCCGTCCTTGTCTTCCTTTCCTTCCTTCTTTCGCTTCTTCTTGAGGGAACGGGATATCTCGACCGGTTCCACATTGAACTCGTCATGTTCTGGGGTCTCAAGCGTGGCAACCACCATTGGGACGACAGCCGGAGGAGGCGGCGTTGCCGGGACTTGGACGACCTCGATTACCTCGGGCACAGGGAGAGGAGGCGGCACGACGGGAACTGGAAGCGCGATTCCCAGCGCAGCTGCGGCCTCCTTATAGGTTTCGTTGTCCAGCGGCTCGGGTATCCCCTCGGGGGCGAACTGATCCAACCACGGTGTTTGGGGGATGGGCTTTTGACAGGCGATGGCAAGCCGACCGACCAGAGACTGGACGATGGGATTCTCGGTCTGCCACAACTCCCTCATCAGCTTGGATTTGGCCGGCGCGCGATAGTCGCCCTCGGTGAACAGCAAGTTGTCTCCATTATCGTATCGCTCCCACAACGCGGTACCGCCGACAGACAGTCCACGCAGCGCCGTGCCGACAACCAAGTGCGAAAACCGATCCACATCCGGCGAATATCCGCGCGTCGCGGCCCGTGCGGGGTGTTGATAAGAGGGATGGCCCGCTTCCCCCGATGGCGTGTTCGCCAAAAGCGGTACCCACATGCCGTCGTAGTCGATCAACTTGAGCCCGTATGTGCCCGGCCGGGACCCAGGTACCAATAGCACGTTACCATGCTGCACATCCGCGTGTGCCAGCCCCGCCTCTCGCAATCGTTTGCAGAGCTTGACCCACATCTGCCCCAACGCTGCCAACACCGCCGGTTTGCCCGCGTTGTCTCGGACGACCTGATTGAGTAAAAGCCCCTCAACCCACTCCATCTTCACCACCGGACGCCATTCTCCGCCAACGAGAATTCCGTCCGAGAGGAAGGTGAACCCAACGGTGAAGGGAAGACTGGCGTTCGCCAACGCCTCGCTGATGCGCGCATAGCGATCCGCCAGTCCGGCGACGGGTCGCGTGAAGCATTTAACGGCCCAGTCGCGCCCATCAGCTCCACGGACCTGATACACGTCGGCAAAATTACCCGAGCGCGGAAGAGGAAGACCGGTTGCTCCGACCACCGTCTCACCAGTCTTGAGATCGGGATCGGAAAAGACCACCTGGGGGTTCTGGATTGCCTCGTTGAATTCGTGCGACAGCGGCCAACTCATGACGGCTCCGAGGGCTGGGAGTCGGGAATACGACCGCCAACGAGTCCTTGCGGTGGCGGAACAGGACAATTCGCGAGCGGTGTCAGGATGAAGCGAGACAACCTGGCGTTCCGTCCGCAAGACACTCGTTATTTTTTGGCGCGCACAGCCGTCCCTTTGGCGGTCAAGATGCCATTGGGATAGTTGCCGGGAGGCGACCAGTGATCGATTCGGACTTCGCCGTCCACGAGTGCCCAAACTTCGACGAAGTGTTCGCACTTCAGGAGCAGCTTTCCGTCCACGAACAGAATCTTCCCCTCCGATCGCTTGCCATCGCGGATACGAGTGAAGGTTCCGTCTTTGCTGAACTCGATGCTCGCTCTGGTCCCTTCATTGTAAGACTGGGCGTATGTACCGGGAGGAAATAGCGCAGCCCAGGTATTGGCGTCGTTCTGGCGGATGCTTTCCCATTCTTTTTCGACGGCGGAGGCGAGTTCGTCCTTGCCCGCCTTGGTATAGGCTTTGATCGCCTCGGTGTAGGCTGACTCCAGAGCTTTCTTCGCCCGACTCTGCCTCTGAGCAATGGTGGCTGGCGTGCTCTTGGGCAACTCACCATCGTCCTCGTAATGCTTCCGTTCCTCCTTCACCTGATCGAGAGCCTTTTTGTCTCCGGCTCGGCGGGCGGCGTCTTCGCGTTTGTCAAACCACTCCTCAACCTGCTTGCGAAACTGGCGCATTTCCTTGTCGTAAGCGACCTTCGCTGCAAATAGCTTCTCACGAACCGCATCCTTCTCCTTGTCGTCACCAAACGCCGCCACGGCAGACGATAGGGCGACAATCGCGACGAGGTTCCGAATCATGTAGTTTGCCTCAGGCTTGTTCGATGAGTCCCCACCAAAATAACGACGAAACCTCGCACCTGTTGGATGTCGAGCAACAAATTGGTACGGAGCAATATCTTACGAACTTCATCTCTCACGTGAGGATGTTCCCTTTTCCCGTCAATGTACCTGCCTCAGGCCAAGCTCAGAAAGAATGGTAAACCGATCTCGTCACACGGTCAATCTTAGCGAGCAACTTCACGTTACCCTCTTGAGACATGGAGCATTTCCGCGCAGCGCACTTGGGGAGGAAACCCATGTGGCGAGAAATAGGCATGAATCACCGACCAGAAGGAGAAGTGACTCGTGTGCCAATGTCGAGAAATCGAACGATCGCGGTTGGATCGGCATTGATGACGACCCCCCGCGCGCGGGGTTGTACGTGATGTCCCTCGGTCTTGGCGGCCTCCCACAGCTTCGGCGGAAGGATGCTCGACATACGGAAGAGCAGTTTGGCGCAGTTATCGGGGAAGTGGTCCTCGGTGGCCGGGAAGTAATCGGGCTGAACGGGTTTATTGGAAATCAACAGATTGAAGACCAGTGCTGCTCCGTCACTCGTCCTCATGTTACGGATGCTTCGAGCGTGCGATTGCGGGTTGCCGTCGCTCGGCATGCCATCGGTCAGGTTGAGGACAATGGGCGGATACGAATTGGGATATTGTTCCACGAATCCCTTGATGGCCAACCCCGCGGCGGAAAAGGCCTCACACATGGGAGTAGTGCCATCCGCCACGGCGTCGAACCAGATGGGAAATTTCACCTCACGCTCCACCAGCCCCCCTGCCCCATCTGGAATGAGCTTCATCCGCGATTCCACGCGCAGTGGATGCATCCCCAGCTCGCTGACGGGAACCAGGGTGTTGAAGGGAAGTGACCCGCCAAACCCGGCCTGGATACCCTTGCCGTACCCAATTACACCAACATGGAAATAATCTCGCACCCCGTCTGCCTTCGCTGATCGCAGCACGACATTCTGGATCAGACGATTGAGTGCGTCGGCAACCACTGTCGCCTTCGTCTGTCCGGGGTTGCCGATAAACGGCTCGGCCATTGACTGGGACTGATCTACGAGGAAGAGCAGGCACGATGGGTTCGTTCGACTGATTTGTGCAGAATACTCCATCGCGCCAGACGACGTGGATGCCCCCAAAGGCGAAGCCGGCAGAGGCAGGAGATGAGACTCGTCGATCTCGATGACTTCGGACTCGTCCGATCTCGCTGCTTTTCTGCCTGTCTGGTGGATCTCGTCCACCAACACCCAATCGTCTTGAATGACGAGGTCGATGAGGTCATTCAGGCCAGTCGGGAGCGCATCGGGCAGAGGCTTACGAAATACGGGCGACGACTGGTCCAGGTTCATTGTGTCCAGTACGAAACTGAACGCATTACCGATCGAGGCCTCCAGTGGCTTCCCGGGCGCGCCGAGGTATGTGCCCACGACTTGCGCGAGTTTGTAATCGCGGATATTCCGGTGGTAAGGCTCGTAGGTGGTGAATGTTAGCTTCGAGATAGTCTTTTTGGGGAGGAGTCGCGTTGCTCCATAGAGCAGAAGTGCAATGACACCCGGTTCGGCATGGACGAGAAGCCGGGTCTTCTCCTCTTCCGTGAGCAGGACCACGGCCTGAAGAAAGCGAGCGAACAACTCGCGGCGTCGGCTGGCCGGTCCGCGAAGGCGCCTGGGGCAGACCGTCGTGCTGAGGTCAAGCGGACCGGGGGGATGCTCGCTCAAAAAGGCCGTCAGGTTGGTGTCGTCGACCAGAGTACCGACGGGCAAAAACACGTCGGGGCTGAGTTCCTTCTCGGCACCCTTCGGGTAACTCTTGATCCATTCCTCCGCGCCCCACGACTGCAACACTGCACCCGGATCCGCCTTCGGCAACAGAAGCAAATGTGAGAAATACGAACGATCGCGCCCCACAGTGTCCTTCGTCAGATATGCCGAGTGAACCACCCACACCCCGCCCTTGGGGTATTCGGTGCGAGCTAAACGGCAGGGAGTATCGGCAACCGCCGGCAGGTCCTTCCACATCTCGAGCGGGAGTTCGTATGGGGGGTACTGCAACGCCGCGTTGAGTTTGTCGCGCTTTTCCGACGAGGCAGCTCGAACGGCGTAACCTGGGTTCTTCAGTACGCTGTCCATTGCGAGGCAATGGGTCACGTAGAACTGGTCACCTGTGGTTCCAGCATTTCCGCCCGTTCCTGACACAACTCCCCCCGCCTCTCAGCGATGAATTGTGGCGCGGTTGGACCGTACCACCTGGGCTTTCCGCACAGATCGATGTTCGATTGCGGCTCTTGCCACATGTTATCACCACCCCCGGATTGATACAATTGCCGGTCTGTTCACCCGAAGTCGTTTCTACCCGCCGGACTCCGTTTCTGCGATGAATTGGTATGCGATGGTTCGAATCAATTCTGATTTCATGGGTGTCCCGTTAATCGGGTAGCGGATCACTTTCGCCATGCTCCTTGCCTGCGCGATGTAACCGCTCCACGAACTTCTGCAAATCACTCGGCAGCGGCATCGTCCAGTGCAGGTGGGTTCCCGACGCGGGGTGATCGAAGCCGAGTTCGGTTGCGTGAAGAGCCAGCCGCGGCGCGTCGCTGCGATCTTCGTGGACCTCGCCGTTGAGTTTCTTCACATACACCTTGTCGCCGCAAACGGGATGCCCCGCTTCCGCGAGGTGAATGCGGATCTGATGGGTCCGGCCCGTTTCTAAGCGGCACGAGAGAAGGGTATAACCCGTTAGCCGCTCTTCCACAGATATGTGTGTGATGGCTTCTTTCCCCACGTGCGGTAAGCGCGTACTGCCACGGCGACCATCGCCACGATCCTCCACCAAATGTGAGCGAATCGTCTGGGCGGGGAGGAAGCCCGGCACGACGACAAGATAGCGACGCTTGACCGTGTGCTTCCGGAACTGTAGCCCGAGTTCCCGCTCGGCCAGCACCGACCGTGCGAAGACAACCAGCCCGCTAGTCTCTTTATCGAGCCGGTGCACGATGCGAAGACGCGGGAGTTCGCGTGCAGGTCGATGAAGCTGGTGGGCGATCGCCCACTGCGTCAGGTCTTCGAGTGTGGGGTCGAGCGCGCGGCGTTCCTCGGCCCATTCCAGTTCCGCCGGGTGGCGCACGGTGTTCACGCCAGAAGGTTTCTCCACCACCACGACATGCTCATCCAGGTGCCGCACGACGAGTCTTTCTGGGTGTGCCGTGCGCGGAAGTGGTTTGGGATGTTCAAGAAGAATAACGACTTCGTTTTCCTTCAACCGGCGAGCTTCGTCGGAACAGATCGCATCGCCGACTTTCACACGCCGAGCGGCGATGAGCTTACGCACCTCATTCCACGATGGCCCCCCGAGCCGCGACCGCAGCACTTTGGCAAGCGTGAATCCGGCTTCCTGGGGAGAAACGGTGAAAGGGGGGAGCGTCGGAGACATCGTTATTCTTTCTCGTCTTCGGCAGCGCCGAAATCCATGCCGGACCAGTCGTCCTCCGGATCGGGAATGTCCATGTAATTGCCGCAGTGCGGGCACACTTCGGTTGTACCCATCGAAGAAGCTGGCCACTCGGATGACTTATTGCAATCCTCGCATGTTGCAGTCACGGTGCCGGTACGTGCTTCACGCTTGGCAACCACCGCGCGGACAGCCGCCATCTTTTCTGCGGTCGCAAGCAGTTCGCGGGCTTCGTCTACCTTCGTTGGCTCAGTGACGAGAATCGGAAACTCATCTGCTGGTGGCACGACCAGGCCCGAGAAGGCGGATTGTTCCGGTAGCGGAGCTTGCTGAATCTCCGCGGGGATTCCGTTGGCGGCGAGGAGCTGAATCACCGCCTCGGCGACTTGACCATTTTCTGCAACAAATACAGTGCGAGGATCGCGCTCGGTCATTTTGCGTCTCCAGAGGTCAGTTCGGTTTTGCCCCACCGCTCGGACGGCGACAGGATCAGCCCAATGAAAGAAAAGGGCCTGGGATGATACCCGTCTTAAAGCAATAGATACACGAATGGAGGCAGCGGCAACATGAATGGGTCGACAAGGATTGCATCGCTTATCCTCCAGCGGCGGCCAAGGCCTGTTTCATCTCAGCGGTGCGGGCCACATCAAGCGGTGTGACACCGCGGCGATCTGCCGCGTGGGGATCGGCCCCGTGCCGAACGAGAAGGCGGACGATCTCAATCTGCCGGCAGTTAACAGCCCGGCGCAACGGCGTCTCCTTCTTGGCATCGCGCGCGTCAATGGTTGCGCCATGGTCGAGCAACGCCTGCGCAACGGAAACGCGTCCCCGTCGTGCGGCTTCGTGCAACGCCGTTCCCCGTGTGGGGCCGCTCGTGATATCAACGGTGGCGCCGGCAGCGAGGAGCACGCGGGCCACCTCCCCCGTCGAGGCGCGATAAAGCGGCGTGTGACCCTCCGCCTCCTTGGCATTGGGGTCGGCTCCCGAACGAATGAGCACTGCAGTAAGTTCTGCCTCGCCAGCCATCGCGGTGTCGTGGAGCAAGGTTTGGCCACGCAAACCGAGCAACCGCACGCACGACCGGTCACGGTCGATCTCCGCGATGAACCGGTCGCGTGTTGCCACCCGGAAGACAGCGTGGACAGGCGAATCCGGTCCGATCAACCGAGATGCACGGGCGTAGGTCTCCATCATCGCCTGAAGATGGCGAAAGCGACCCAGGTCATCTCCCGCTTCGGGGTAGCAGTCGAGGTCACGGTGCGCGAGGAGAGTCTCGATCACTTCGAGTGGCTTCGCCTGTTTGGACCGGCGACCGAAACGTCGATCCGCACGACCCGTTGGATCGAGCCACTCCGCGAATGCGTGGCGCATGAGTTCCGCATGTGGCACCAAACGCATCGGCAGCATGGACTGCATGAGGGCGAGATCGCCCTGCGAGACCGCGTCGAAAAGCTTCTCGGCCTCCGCCATCCAGTTCCACTGTTCTCCCAGTCGTGAGTCGAACCGGTCGACTTCCGTCGGGGAGTGGCCCTTCTCCGGCGTCTCGGACGTGTTTACGAGCGCTCTGGCCCCCAACTCGAGGTGTGCCAGGAGCAGGCTCGCCTCCGTGGCCGGTATTCCCACTTCCTGCACAGCCGCTTTCATATTAGCAAGCCAGGCGTCGCGCGCCCTGGCATCGATCGCGAACGGCAGATGACGCCGGTGGAGCCGGGCACCACGAAGGTCGTAGACAGGGGGCCCTCCCAACCAAGTTGTCAGGAAGTTGGTCAGGGCATGGATCGCGCAGGAGAAAGTCTTGCCGTAAAACGGGCGGATCACCGGATCGCTCTCGACACGCGCGTAGAACGCAGCCACTAATCGCTCCACTTTTTCAGGACCGATTCGTTCGTACAGCGATGTCTCCGGATCGACTCCGGCTTTCTGAGGGCGAACCGGCGAGGACATGCCCCTGATCATTACAGTTCCCCAGAGGACTGCGAAATAGATCCTACCTTGTTGTCGGTACTTATCTTCTCGGTGAGGAAGTTCGAATCTCGCGGAGTGGCTTTGCGGTCACCGGATCAGAAGTCGGAATATCAGGAAGTGCGTGACAAAGAGCATCGGCACCGCGACGGTCGGGATGAAAAAGCGGCCCCGCTCGTTACAGGTCGTCTGGTGTCGTGTTTTTGAGCCGTTTTTTCCGCTGTCTTCCGCTGGTTTCCGGTTTTCGAGCCGTTTTCCTGTTTCGTCCTGTTTCGTCTGATGTCGGCCGGTGTCGTGTTTTCGAGTCTAGTTTTCTGCTGGTTTCCGGTTTTCGAGCCGTTTTCCTGTGTCGTCCGGTGTCGTCTGGTGTCGTGTTGCCGAGCGTTTTTCCCGCG
>Ga0070738_10000699_pt1 | contig 86993 bp, 68 predicted proteins | sample Coa_R2_2_FD_66446 | JGI IMG/M metagenome (GOLD analysis project Ga0070738, IMG submission 66446) | Surface soil microbial communities from Centralia Pennsylvania, which are recovering from an underground coalmine fire - Coalmine... | ecosystem: Environmental > Terrestrial > Soil > Unclassified ...
GGCTGCGTCCAGTGGATGTTATTTTGCGCCGGGTCGACGACACGTTTTGTGATCCTCTTGAACTGCGCGCCGATTCCTCTCTGGGAGTCCCCGGCCTGGTCCAGGCTATTCGAGCGGGCAACGTTATTTTGGCGAACGCCCTTGGAAGTGGAGTGGTTGAAATGCCCGGCCTGATGCCCTTCTTGCCTGGAATATGCCGGCATTTGCTGAATGAAGAGCTCCAGCTGCCGTGTATTGCCACGTGGTGGTGCGGACAAGCCGAAGCTTCGGGTTATGTGCGCGACCACCTTGATGAGCTGGTTATCCATCCCGCTTACGTTCCGGTTCGGGTCGAACCGAATCCCGTTGGTAAACTCGACACGGCGGCCAGGGAATCTTTGCTTCAGAAAGTAATCAACGCGCCGGGAGATTTTGTGGCCCAGGAACAGATAAGACCGAGCACGGCCCCCGCCTGGGGGAATGGTGGACTGGAGCCCAGGCCGGTTGTGCTGCGGGCTTTCGTAACCGCGAGCGAGTCTGGATTTTCCGTCATGCCGGGAGGATTAACCCGGTATTCGGGCGGTTCAGGGGAGACAGCTGTCTCGATGCAGCGAGGTGGGGCCAGCAAAGATACCTGGGTGCTGGCGGATGGTCCGATCAGCAATGTTACCCTGCTGCGCCCGCCACCGCACGTCATTCGACTCGAACGCTCAGCGATTGAGGTTACCAGTCGTGTGGGGGATAACTTGTTTTGGCTCGGGCGCTATACCGAACGGCTCGAAGACCTGGTCCGGGTGCTCCGGTGCCTTTTGGTTCGCTTGACGGGGGAGGCCGGCTCCGAAGAGACGCCTGAAGTTAGCGCGCTGGTGCGCCTGCTGGTGAACCTGGACCTGTTCCCCCAGCGATTTCGGCAGGGTTATACCCTGGCGGGTGTTGAGCGGGAGACGTACCTGTTGATTTATCAAACGCATCGACTGGGCACTGTGCGGGAAGTCGCCGGGCGGCTGCGCGGATTGGCCTTTGTGCTGCGCGACCGATTTTCTGCGGATACGTGGAACATATTGGGCCGGGTGCAGGTGAGCGCCCGGGCCCGTCCAGGTCGCGCGCAGGCGGGCGAAGCCCTGGGTGTGCTCAGCACGCTGGTGGCGGACCTCGCCGCTTTCAGCGGGATGGAAATGGAAAACATGACGCGCGGGCACGGTTGGCGTTTGTTGGATTTGGGCCGGCGGCTCGAGCGCGCCATCAACGTGATAACGCTCATGCAGGCCGCATTGGGCCTCGAAAAGCAGAGCCAAGCCGTCCTTGACCCCGTGCTCGAAATCACGGACAGCGTGATGACCTATCGCCGGCGCTATTTTGCGGAACCGCAATGGCCGGGAGTCCTGGACCTTCTCTTGTCGGACGAATCCAACCCGCGCTCGCTTGCTTTCCAGTTCGCGGCGCTGGCCGAGCATGCCTCGCATCTGCCCAGGGAAAACGCCCCCGCCGGCTTGGAGGTTCCAGTCGCCCAGATTGGCGCGTTGCGTGAGATGCTTCAGGAAGGCGATTGGCAGGCGCTTGCCGAAAGCGGGGAAGAGGCCCTGGAGCAAGGTGCTTTGGCATTGCTCGAGCGCTGCGGTTTGGGCCTGCGCACGGTCTCCGACAGCATTACGCATTTGTATTTCAGTCATGCAGAAACCCGGGTGAGTTGAGGACACTGTGCGATACTCTGTTTCACACGAAACCTCTTACCATTACAACAATGCAGTTTCGGTATCTCATCACTTGATCCGGCTCACGCCGCGACCTTTGCCCTACCAGCGGCCGCTCAATCACGTGATCACAGTCCTTCCCCGGCCCGCCGTTCTCGATACGCATTCGGATTATTTCGGCAACAGCGTCAATTTTGTCACGATTGAAGGGCCTCACCGCGAGTTGTCCGTTCGATCCGAATGTGAGATTGAGCTCAGCCCAAAACGCGCGGTGGATGCAAAAAACACCCCGGCTTGGGAGAACGTGCGCGAACTCTGCCGTGGCAATACTCACCTCGATGCCGGTCGATCGTGCGAATTTGTGTTCGCGTCCCCGCTCATTCCGTTGCGGGACGAGTTTTTCGAATACACCGCCGAGGTGTTCGCCGCCGGGAAACCGATCCTCGAAGCGGCGATTGATTTGATGCGCCGCATCCACGATGAATTCGAGTTCGATCCTAAGGCCACGACTGTCGCCACTCCCCTGCAGCAAGTGTTTCGTCAGCGCAGAGGAGTTTGCCAGGATTTTGCCCACCTCCAGATCGCGTGCCTGCGTTCGCACGGATTGCCCGCCCGGTATGTCAGCGGTTATATCGAAACCGTTCCGCCACCGGGCCAGCCAAAGCTCGTCGGGGCCGACGCTTCGCATGCCTGGCTTCAATTGTGGTGCGGTGAATCCGGGTGGTGTGACCTTGATCCTACCAACAACCTGCTGCCCCAGGAACGCCACATCACCCTGGCTTGGGGCCGCGATTTCGGCGACGTCAGCCCATTGCGCGGTGTGCTTGTCGGCTCGGGCAATCACCATCTCAAGGTGGCCGTAGACGTCACCCCTCTGCCTGAGCCCGCTTGACGGTCCGAACTTGAACTGCGAGGTTTCTGCCGCTTGGCGCAGAACCCTTCACTCGAAGCGACAAGCAAATTGTTCGCGAAGATTCAGCAAACCCCCGCTGTGCAATTCCTTGCGGAAAGCGCGGGGCGCGGCGGCGTTTTGTCTTGCGGCGGGGTTGCCCAGGCCGCCCAACCCTTCCTGGCGGCGTTAATGCGACAGCGTTTCCCTTCGCGGCCTGTCGTCGTCGTCACAGACCAACTCAGGACTCAGGAGCTTTTTCAGCAAGATCTCGCCACCTGGCTGGGCAAACTGCGGCCGGCTGTGGGACCCTCTTGGGTTTCGCTGTTTTTTCCGTCATGGGAGATTCTTCCGCACGAATCCCGCTTGCCGCATGCCGATGTGGTTGGCGACCGATTGGAAACTCTGTTCACGCTCTCGTCCTGGAATCGTGCTTCGGAAAAACCAGCCCCGCTGGTTGTGTCCACCGTGACCGCCATGGTTCAGCGCACGTTTCCAAGAAGGTGGTTCGAGCATCAAAGGCGCACGCTGACGCGCCGGGACCGCGTGGAACCGTTGGACCTGGTGGAATGGCTCGAGGACCGGGGCTATGAACCCGAAGCGCAAGTCACGCAAAAGGGCGAGATCGCTTTGCGGGGGGGCATCCTGGACGTTTTTCCACTGACCAGTCCCTGGCCGGTTCGACTGGAATTTTTCGGAGATGAACTCGAGTCGCTGCGGTTTTTCGATCCTTTGACCCAGATCTCGCGCGAGGAAGTTGGATCGGTTTCGATTCCGCCCGCCGGGGAGCTCGGGTTGCTGAAGAAATCGCAAGCAGCCGGCGGAGTTGCGGGCAACCAGGCTGAACCTTTGGGAACGCTGCTCGATTACTTGCCAAAGGACGCGTTGATCTTGTGCTGCGAGGCCGGTCACCTGAAAGCCGTCGCGGAGGAATACGAGTCGCAGGTGGCTGCGGATGACCCGTTCTTTACCCGTTGGTCAGAGTTGAGATCGGACGCCGCGGCGAGGGGTCTGACAATCATTGATGTCGCCGAAGCCCCCGACGGCGAACTTAAAAATCCAGCGGCCGACCTTCAAAGCCTCGAAGCATACCGGCCGCTCGTGGACCGAGTTTCTGACCCTCAAATCGCCCAGGCCCAACGGAAGGAATTTTTCGCGCAGCTTCATCGGTGGTTGCGCCAGGATTATTTGGTCCAGGTTTTCTGTAACAACGATGGCGAACGCGACCGATTTCTGGAGATCTGGAATGATTTCGGGTTTGAAACCCCGTTAACGGCGGGCCCGGGGCAAGCCAGCGGTCGGATTCCAATTCAAATTGGCAGCCTTGCCCGGGGCTTTCTAAGCGAAGCGGCCCGGGTTGTTATCGTTACCGATTCGGAGATCTTTGGCCGCTACAAGATCCAGCGCCCCCGCCGGCTCAAATCCCCGCATGCTCAAGCCGCCCGATCCGCCCTCGATATCGATTTCACTGACCTCGAAGAAGGGGACTACGTGGTCCATTTGCAACACGGGATCGGCCGTTACCAGGGGCTGACCGTTTTGCCTATGGGCGCGGGCCGAAAAGGTGAAGAAACCCTCGAGCCGCAAGCCCCGGCGCCACCGGGCCGCAGCGGACAGGAGTGCCTGGTAATCGAGTACGCGCCGCACGATCCGTCTCAACCGGCTCCGCGCCTTTATGTGCCAATAACCGAGGCGCACCTGGTGAGCAAATACGTTGGGACGGGCAAGGCTCGTCCGCCTCTCAACACGCTTGGCGGCACGCGTTGGGCTGCGGCCAAAGCCCACGCTGAGCACGCGGTGCGCGATGTCGCCAGCGATTTGCTTGCGATCCAGGCGGCGCGCGAGTCGCAGGAAGGGTTTGCGTTCCAGCCCGATTCAGCCTGGCAACACGAGTTCGAGAGCGCGTTTTTGTTTGAGGAAACGCCCGATCAAATGCGGGCCATTGTCGAGACAAAGGCCGACATGGAACGAGCCAAGCCGATGGACAGGCTGATCTGCGGCGATGTTGGCTTTGGAAAGACCGAAGTGGGGATCCGCGCCGCATTCAAGGCGGTCATGAACGGTAAACAGGTGGCCGTGCTGGTTCCGACGACTGTGCTGGCCCAGCAACATTACAATACCTTTCGCGAGCGAATGGCCGATTACCCGGTCCGCATCGAGTTGCTCTCACGATTCCGCACCCGTGGCGCGCAGACCAAAGTGGTCCGGGATCTCGCCACGGGCGCCATCGACATTGTGATCGGGACCCACCGCCTGCTGCAAAGCGACATTGCATTCAAGGACCTGGGCCTGGTCGTCATTGACGAGGAACAGCGGTTTGGGGTGCTTCACAAAGAAAAATTCAAAATGCTGCGCCGGTTGGTCGACGTTCTGACCCTCAGCGCAACGCCGATCCCGCGCACGTTGTACCTGGCCCTCACCGGCGCTCGCGACATGAGCACGATCCAAACCCCGCCGCACGACCGCTTGCCCGTCGAGACGATTGTCACTCCATACGACGAGCGGGTGATCCGCGACGCCATTCAACGCGAGTTGAATCGCGGCGGCCAGGTTTTCTTCCTCCACAACCGCGTGATGACCATACAAACCATGGCCCAGAAGCTCGAGGCCCTGGTGCCAAACGCCCGAATCGTGGTGGGCCATGGTCAGATGCACAGCGACGAACTGGAAGAAGTCATGACTCGTTTTGTGAATGGCGAAGCGGACATTCTGATTTCGACGACCATTATCGAGAGCGGCCTGGATATTCCCAACGCGAACACGATCATCATCGACCGGGCGGATCGGTTCGGTTTGAGCGATCTCTACCAGCTTCGCGGACGCGTCGGACGATACAAACACCAGGCATACGCTTATCTGTTGCTTCCGCGCCATGCCGGCCTGCTGTCCGACGTGCGCAAGCGCCTGAGCGCGATCAAGCAGTATTCCACCCTCGGCAGCGGCTTCAAAATCGCCATGCGCGACCTTGAAATCCGCGGCGCCGGGAACCTGCTTGGAGCCGAACAAAGCGGTCATATAACCGCTGTGGGGTTCGACCTTTACTGCCAGCTTTTGAAGCAAAGCGTCTCATCCTTGAAAGGAGAGAAAGTCAAACCGCGCGTCGAAGTTCAGGTGCGGCTTGATTTTCTCGCTTTGAATCCGACCGAAGAGCGACCGTCAGCCACCCCCGCTGCAGTAGCCGGGGAAAACGAGCCTCGGTCTGTTTACCCCGGCGGATCCGATGAGGGCGGCAAGGAGAGCGCCAACCGTCGCAAAGCTGGCTTGCCGCAGCCTCCCACGCTTCCGGCCGCGGCATATATTCCGTTTGGCTACATCTCTGATTCACGCCAACGCATCGAGATTTATCGCAAGCTCGCTCAAGCCGGTGACCGGGCTTCGCTTCAAAACCTCGAGAAGGAGTTGCGGGACCGATTTGGTCAACCACCCGGCGCGCTCGGCCTGCTCCTGCAGGTTGCGGAACTCAAGCTCCTTGCTTCTGAACGCGGCATAGCTTCGATCGAGGTCAAAGACGACAAAGTGATGCTGAGCCGGAACAAAGACTACATCATGGATGGAACGAAGTTCCCCCGGCTTTCGAAGAAGGACCCAGGGGCTCGGTTAAAGGAACTAAAGAAATTGCTGGCGGCGCTGTAAGTGGACCGGGCAACCGAAAGAGATGGTATCGGGTCCATTCACGCGATGGGAAAAAAGGGGAAAAAAGTGGGATCAAGTGGGGTCAGGGTCAAGTGGGGTCACATCTCAACAAATGACAATCAGGATTGACTTATTTACCAAGACCAGACTTAAATTGCCTCATGGCACGCGCACTTCGCGTCGAAAGACCTGGAGGTCGACATCACGTGACCGCTCGCGGCAACGAACGCAAGCGGATCTACCGTGATGAGTCGGACCACACCCACTTTTTGGAACTGCTGGCCGAGGCCACCGAGCGCTTTGACTTGCGCATCCCTGGTTACGTGCTCATGGACAATCATTTTCACCTGATGCTGGAGACACCCGAACCCAACCTGAGCCGCTCCATGCAGTGGCTTAACGTGAGCTACAGCGTCTGGTTCAACCGCAGGCACCAACGCGCCGGCCATTTGTTCCAAGGCCGGTTCAAAATCGGTCGTGGTGGAGGATGATGCCGGATGGCAGGAGGTGGCGCGGTATATTCACTTGAACCCGGTCCGTGTGGCGGGCCTGGGATTAAACAAGCGACAACAATCCGCCGCGCGGGAGGGCGCCATTTCACGTCCCGGCAAGGATCTGGTGGCCCGACGCCTGGCCACCCTGCCGGAGTACACCGAGGAGCCGGTACGCCAGGGAGAAATTGAGCGACCATGGGACTGATTGATGGGAGGCCTGGTTTTAGGGACAGAGTCCTTCGCAAGGCGGCTATTACAGAAAGTGCGCGCCAACGGCCGGGAGCAAAGGGCCGTACGCAGGCTCAAGCCAATGGGCGGAGATTGTTTCAGCGCTGGAGCAAGTCAAAGGAGAAACCTGGGGTGAGTTCAGCGGACGGCACGGAGACTGGGGCCGGGACGTGGCTCTGTGGCTCGGCCGCAAACGGGGCCAGTATACCTTGGCGGAGCTTGGCGAACTGGCCGGAGGCGATGGACTACGCGGCCGTGGGCCAAATGAACAAACGCCTCACCAAGCCCGGCGCGCTTCAACGCCAGCTGGTTAAATTGGAACAACAATCGTCAAATGCTGCGATTTGACCCTCCTGCTTCTTCGCCCTTTGCCGATCGCGGCGCCCCCCCGCGTCACCGCCACGCAGGCTTGGGGAAGCGCGTCGGAATGGAACGGTTCTTTGCGTAGGTCAAAGTCTGACAAGCACCCCATATAAGGCTTGAATTTCACGGAGATGCGTCGGCAGTTTGGCTGGCTGTCACGCAGTCTTTAACAGGCGAACCCGATTTGGGGATTGATCCGGTTATACGTCTGATAAGCTGGTGGGATGTCAAAAGAAACCAGCGCTGCAAAGCGCGCCTGCAACGGGACAGATGCATTCACTCTAATCGAGCTGTTAGTGGTCATAGCCATCATCGCCATTCTGGCAGCGATGTTGTTGCCGGCATTGGCCAAGTCAAAGACTAAAGCCCAAGGAATCAGTTGTCTCAATAACGGGCGTCAGATGATGCTGGCTTGGCGAATGTACGTCGACGATAACCAGGAACGTTTGCCCGAGGCGTTTGGGACGGAACCCTGGGTCGAGGGCAACCTCGATTTCGATGGCGCCAACCGCAGCAACTGGGACGTGAACCAGGACCTGGCCAGGAGCCCGTTGTGGCAGTACTGCGGAAAGAACGCCAAAGTTTGGAAGTGCCCGTCGGACCCGAGCACGGTTCAGTATAACGGAGTGACTTATCCGCGTGTGCGAAGCATCTCGATGAACTCATGGTTTAATTCGAGCGACACCCACTGGTTTGGCGAGGGATTCCGTATCTATAATAAGATGAGCGATCTTACTGATCCGGGCGCGGCGCATACGTTTGTGTTCGTAGACGAACGGCAGGATAGCATCAACGATGGCGAGTTCTGCGTCGGTATGTTCGGTTATCCTGATGCCCCCACAGAGTGGAAGTTGGTTGATTTCCCAGCCAGCTACCATAACCGAGCCGCCGGATTGTCTTTTGCCGACGGACACTCTGAAATCAAGAAATGGCTGGATCCCCGAACAACTCCGCAAGGTAAGACTGCGACAGATTTGCAGCTCAACCTGTTGAGCCCGGGAAACCAGGATGCCTTTTGGCTGATGGACCGATCGACCCGCAGAATTGTTTGGTTTAACTGATATGCCCGCATTCCTTGTGCCGGCTGACAATCCATTAACCAGCGCCTTTCACCACTGGTCTCAACGTGGCGTACGCCGCGTTGAGCGCTCTCGGCGCTCGGCTTGCGCCTTGGCTTGGCCGATCCATTTGGGCGAACAGATCCGGGTGGCCGTCATCCGGTAGGGGTCGCCGTCATCCGGTAGGGGTCAGATCTCAACAATTGACAATTCGAATTGACTTAATTACCAAGACCAGACTTAAATTGCTTCATGGCACGCGCATTTCGCGTCGAAAGACCTGGCGGTCGATACCAACATCTTCCGGGGCGACACGGCCCGGTTTCATTTCCTGGAACTGCCTGGCCAATTGAGCGAGCGCTTCGGAACGCGGGTTCATGTCTACGTGCTGACGAGCAACCATTACCATCTTCTGATTGAAACACCGAGGCCAATCTGAGCCGGGCCATGCAATGGTTCAACGGCAGTTATTGCGTGTGGTTTAGTGAACGGCATCGATGGGAATATAATAAGTTAAATTGAGAGGCCTCCTCTCCCCGGCCCTCTCCTCCAAAAGGAGGAGAGGGAGAATCTTCGGCAGTGATCTGGAGACGGACACGGCTGGCGGTTCAATCCGGCCGATCACAATCGAGAAGGCTATTGCGTAATTCCACAGAGAAAAGACCGGCGGGCGCGTTTTTCCGAAGCGCGTTCTGCGGAGGGTGGACTGCCGCGTTTTGCCTCATGCCCAATCGTTGTCGCTTTCACGGCCGGAGCCCAACGCGAGAATCGCGCCTGGCAAGTCCGCCAGACTTGCCGAAGTGATCATTTTAACGGACACCGGCCTTAATGGACGACCGAAAGAGATGGTATCGGGTCGAAGTTCATGCTACAAAGGCATAACCACACTGCTGGCGCCATGCATCCGGCGGTGGTGTGTGCGGATTTGGCGTGAAACCATTGCCGATAACGAAGTCTGAGACGCTGAAGGCCAGGATTGGCCTAAGCGGCCCCCCGCTGAACCGCATACCGGGTCCGCCACCGCAAATTCCCGACCACGAGATGGTCCGATGCATTGGTCAAGGCAGTTACGGCGAGGTGTGGCTGGCTCGTAACGCGGTTAATACCTGGCGAGCTGTTAAAGTCGTTTACAGCCAGAATTTCAAGGATCCAAAACCGTATGAACGCGAGTTCGCAGGGATCCAGCGCTATGAGCCTCTCTCCCGCAGCAACGAAGGTCTTATTGACGTGTTGCAAATCGGGCGCAACGACAGCGCGGGCTACTTTTATTATGTGATGGAACTGGCCGACCCTGCCGACCCCGACCCGAGTGAGGAATCGGCGAGCGAACACTGCGAAGCCGGAGGTTCAACAAACGGTTCCAAGGACGCGGCGCGCGGGTTTGACCCTGACTCTTACGTCCCCAAGACACTGAGCCGGGTGATCCAGCAACGCGGCCGGTTGAGCTATGAAGAATGCCTGACGCTGGGGTTGACGTTGAACCTGGCGCTTGGCCACTTGCATCGAAATGAGCTGATTCACCGGGACGTTAAACCATCCAATATAGTCTTTGTAAACGGCGTGCCCAAGCTGACAGACATAGGGTTGGTCACAGACCTCGCAGGCGCGGAGTCGTTTGTCGGGACGGAAGGTTTTATCCCGCCGGAAGGGCCCAACTCGCCGCAAGCGGACTTGTACGCGCTGGGCAAGGTGCTGTATGAAGCCAGCATGGGCAAAGATCGTAACGAGTTTCCGGAGCCCATGACTGGTTTGGGGCTCAATAACGAATCCAAGGCGGTGATGGAGCTCAACGCAGTTCTGGTTCGCGCCTGCGCTCCGGATCCCAAGGAACGATATCGACGAGCCGAGGAAATGAACGCAGACCTCGCGCTCCTGCACAGCGGCGAGTCTGTCCGCAGCAAGCACCTTCTGCAACTGCGGCTTAAACGGATGAAGCGAGCGGCCATGGTTACGATGGCAGTAATCGTGCTCGCGGTTGTCCCTTACTATCTCGCATTGCGGGAAGCACGGATTGCTAAGACCCAGAGTCATCGAAGCGAGGCGGTCGCCCGTTGCCTTGAAGACATGTTGAAAGGGGTAAAGCCTTCGTACGCGCTGGGCCGCGACACGACCATGCTCCGCGACCTGCTGGACCACGCTACCAACCAATTCGAGAGCGACTTAAAAGGTGAGCCCGAAGTCCAAGCGGAAATGTGCATGACCCTTGGAGGGGTGTACCAGGAACTGGGAGCTTATGAAGTTGCCGCACAAATGTTCGCAAAAGCGCTGGAAATTTACCAACCGCGGCTCAACCGGGACGACCCTCTGCTCGCCCAATGCCTGAGTGACCTGGCCCTTGCGCTTTCATCGGAAGGACAGGGAACAAAAGCCCAAGCGTTGCAGGAGCGGGCTCTTGCGATCCGCCTCAAACGTTTTGGGCCCGAAAGCGCTCCAGTAGCGGAAGCTCTGCACAATCTTGGGGTGATCCTCGCCGGTGAAGCCCGGCTCTCGGAGGCTAAGGCTCGTTTTGAACAGGCTTTGGAAATTCGAAACAGAGTGTGCGGCCCTGAAAGCAAGGAGGTCGCCGAGTCGATGGACGGAATAGCGCACCTCCTGAACTCCGTGGGGTCATGGTCAGAGGCTGAATCGATGTTCCGGGCTACGCGCGAGCTTTACGACAAGCTCACAGGGCATCCGAGTCCCAGCTCCGTCGGAGCATTAAACGGGCTGGTCCAGGCGCTTTCGTCCCAGAAAAAGTTCAAGGAAGCCGAGGCGACCGCCCGGCTCAGTTTGACCGCGCAAAAGAAACTTTTTGGCGCGGACCACCCGTGGATAGCGACCTCCTTAACAATTCTGGCAAGAGTACTCGCAAGCGAGCATAGACCTGGAGAAGCCAAAGCCAAGCTGCAAGAGGCGCTGACAATCTGGAACAAGCGAACCGGTAACCAGGACCCGAGCATGGGTGAAACCGTCTCAGCGCTGTTCGATATTTTGCTGGAGGAAGAGAGATTTGACCAGGCGGATGAGATCTACAAGAACGTGCTGGCTCAAGCCGAGTCCAACGACTCGCCGAACAAGTCTGTATTGGCCGCCTGCGGTCATTACCTTGCGCGACTCGGCAGATGGGAACGGGCGATCGAGGTCTTCACAAAACTCAAACAGCTGGAGCCGCTCAATCACCACAATTACCAGGCCCTGGCTGCCCTTTACATCCAGGTGAACGACATTCCCGCATACCGAAATCTGTGCGAAGAGATCTACAAGACGTTTGCACCGGTCACCAACGATTCGCGCATTGCCGATCGCATGGCCAAGAGCTGTTTGATCCTCCCACCGAACGGACATGTTCTTCGCAGAGCGGCGGATTGGGCCGATCTAGCGGTCAATTTTGATGAGACTTCCGCCAATAACCCGTGGTTCCACTTCTGCAAAGGATTTGCCGAATACCGCCTCGGCAATTACGAAAGCGCCACAGGCTGGATGGAACGGGTATTTGAGCACTTGCCAGACGGCTCCCACCGGGACGTCGAGGCTTACATGGTCCTGGCCATGGCGCTTCACCGCTCCAATTACCCCCAGGACGCGCTGGTAGCTTTCGAGGAAGGCAGGCAGCTGGCGGAACGCCGGCTCCGGCCTCTCGAGAAACGCGATATCCAATCCGGTTGGACAGATTGGGTGTTGGCCAAAGCCCTGATGCGTGAAGCGGAGCAGGTGCTGACCCAGCCGCCCGGACCCGCTGCCCAGGTTTCGGAATCACACAGTTCGAATCCACGTTGAACCCGTTCATTGCGTCAGACTTAGGCGCGGTCCACGCATTCCCGAGACCAGCCCTTTTCCCGGGATTCCCGCCCAGGCCCGCTTCTGAAAATGACTTGCATCCAACCCACTGAGGGTGGATGTGTTAGGCGGAATTCGTGATGTCGTTCTGCCGCTTGAATCGTGTCGGAGACCCCTGCCGAATTGCTTCAAAGCCAATCCCGAAGTTGGCCCGGCGGCCATTAGCTATTCACCCACTGGTTTCGTGTTTGCATTGCGTACTGCGTAAGGGAATCACACTTGCCTCCATCTGCTGCGCTCTGGGGTTCCCGGCTGAGCTAAGGGCCGGAGCAAAACACAACCAACAAGCCCAGGAATTCTTTGATTCCACCAACATGGCCGTTTTCCATGTGGAATTGGACGATTTCGAAGCGGGACAACTGGCGCGACGACCCAAGGCGTACGTCGGTGGGCGCGTTCGCATAGGTGAGCAGGTGTTTGAAAATGTCGGGATTCGACTCAAAGGCAGCGGCACTTTTCAACCGATCTCCGAGCATCCGAGCCTCGCCGTGAAGTTCAACTGGAAGGAATCCAACCAGAGGTTCTCCGGCCTGGCCAAGTTGTTTCTCGAGAACTCAGCCCAGGATGCCAGCAAGATGTGCAAGTTCGTTGCCAACGCAGTATTCGCCGACGGCGGAATCCCCGCGCCGCGCATCACCCACGCCCGGGTGTTTCTGAATGAGCGCGACCTCGGCATTTACGTCGTGGCCGAGGCGATTAACAAAGACTTTCTCAAGCACCATTTCGGGGACAGCTCCGGCAACATGTACGAGGCGTTTTTCAGTGATGTCGGCCGAGGTCTCAAGCAGGACAACGGCCCTCTGAGCGACCAGTGGGATCTGAGGGAGTTGGCTGCTGCTGCCGCCATCCGCGATGAAGCGGTGAGAAAGCAAAAGCTTTCCCAGTTGCTCGACGTGGACGAGTTCCTGGACTTTCTGGCAATTGAAACGATCCTTGCGAACTGGGACGGATACGCATACCACCAAAACAACTATCGCCTCTATCACGACCCGGTGTCGGGCCGGATAAAAATCATCCCGCACGATCTCGACAACACGTTTTCGGAATCCGGCATGAGTTTAATGCCGCCGCGAAATGCGATTTTGACCTCGGCATTGCTTGCGACCCAGCAGGACCGCGATGCCTTTCGCGAACGTGTTGCGCGGCTTTTCCCTCGCGTGCTGGACGCCCAACACGTTCAAAGAAGGGTTGGCACGTGTGTTGCGCGCCTGAGTCAGGGAGCATCACCCGAAGAGATTTCGAGGATCCAACGCCAGTCGGAACTGCTCGAGAAAAGGGTCCAGGAACGCTGGAACCACTTTGGCCAGGAACTGGCCGGAAATCATCCGCCGACCCCAGCGTTCGACTCGGGAGGCATGGCGCGGTTGACCGGGTGGTCTGCCAAAACCGATTGGAACAATGCGATTGTCAAAGCCGTTGTGGATGAGGACACCCCCGTTCTGCGGATCGACGCATCCCAGAATTATTGCTTTGGGTCGTGGCGTCTGCCTCTATGGCTGCCGCCCGGCCGTTACCGGTTGGAAGGAGAAGCCAGGACTCGGGGCGTTGTGGGGTTACCGAGTCAAACCGGGTCAGGAGCCGGCGTCCGCGTGCTGGGTGGCCGGCGGGGGAGTGGAATCCAGGGGAATTGCGGCCACTGGGCCCAGGTGCGACACGATTTTGTCGTCCAGGAGGATTGCGAATGGGTCGAGTTGATTGCCGAGCTCCGGGCCACTTCTGGCACGGCCTGGTTTGATCCGGAAACCCTGCGGCTCATCCGTTTGCGTTAACAGCGCGGGTTTGCACATGACCTGCGCTTCGGGTTTTACGCGGCATGGCCTTGCGTGGTGCCGCTAAAAAGACACCCGCTTGAAAAGGCATCATACCGGCCTTCTTGCGTTAATCTCAGGTTTCCTTGGAGTTGAGTTCTTGTTAGAGTAGGAACTGGAGAAGCTGGGGAGCAAAGCGATTCCTGGTTTCAAACGCCTATGAGCAAGTTCACAGACATTCTTGAACGCCCTTCCCACTCCGCGACAAACACCATCGGCGCGTTGGACGCGCGTGTCGCGAGAATGCTCGATCGGATGCACGCAATGGGAGCAAACCCCAAACTCCTAATCGCGGCGGCGGGATTGATTGTGATTTGCTTGATCGGCTGGATCAATCTTCATTCAGCGCATGGTCTCAACCTGGAATACTTTTACCTGTTCACTTGCTGCGCGGCTGGCTGGATGGCCGGGGGCAGGGCAGGCTGGGCTTGCTCGGTCCCGTCTTCGCTGCTGCTGTTTTGCGCCGATGTCGCAGGACCTGGCGGTCTGACCGGTGTGATCCCGGCGCTGAATCTGACGGTGCGGCTTGCCGCCTTTGGCAGTATCAGCTGGCTCGCTGCGACGGTCGGCCGGTCCACACGCGACCTCCACGACGCGGTTGAACAACGAACCATCCGGCTTCAACGGGAAGTGGAAGGGCACAAAGAAACGGCCGAGATGCTTGCCGAGGCCGTTGAGATGTTTCGGCAGGTAACCGAAAACATCGCTGACGTGTTCTGGGTGACCGATCCTTCGAAAGCTCAGTTCGAATACATTAGTCCCGAGTTCGAGTCGCTTTGGGGGCGGTCCTGCGAGTCGCTGTACGCTTCGCCTTCCATTTGGCTCCAAGGTGTCCACCACGAAGACCGTGAGCGCGTGACCCGGGCGGTGTGCGGAAAGCAGGTAACGGGCGATTACGACGAGGAATACCGGGTCGTGCGTCCGGACGGTTCGTTGCGCTGGGTCCACGACCGAGCCTTCCCGGTCCGCAACCAGGAAGGCGCTGTCTACCGGTTGGTCGGTATCGCCGAAGACATCACCGAACGCAAAAGAACGGAGCATCTTTTGCAGGCTGAGCGCGATGTCGGCATTGCTTTGGGTTCCACCAGTGATCTGCAGTTCGCGCTGGAAAAGCTATTGGAAGTGGCAGTTCAGCTGGATGGAATCGATTGCGGGGGTGTGTATGTGATGGAACCGGAGACCGACGAACTGCGGCTGGTTGCCCACCGGGGCTTGTCGACTTCGTTTGTTTCGAGGATATCCCGCTACAAGTCGGATGCGACCGAAACGCGGATGGCGCGGTTGGGAAAGACGGTGTATATGCGCCAGGATCAGATTCCGCGGAAACTGGAAGTGTTATGGGGCAGCGAAGGCCTGAGCGCGCTGGCGATCGTTCCGCTTCAGCATAAAGGCAGGGTGCTGGGTATGTTGAACCTGGCCTCGTACCGGCATGACCAGATCCTGCCCCGAACGCGAATCGGTATCGAGATGATAGCGTCCCAGGTGTCCGGTGCCATTGCCCGCATCCAGGCCGAGGATTCGCTGCGCCGCAGCGAAACACATTTGCGCACAATTGTGAACAGCGCGCCCATAGCCCTGGTCGCGACGGACGCCAGCGGAGTGATCACCTTCGAGGACGGCCAGGCGCTCAAAGCCATGGGAGTTGAGCCCGGCCAAAATGTGCGGCGGCGCGCCGAGGAAGTGTATGCCGATTTTCCGCTGGTCCAGGAGAATATCAGGAGAGGTCTTGGCGGGGATGAATTCAGCTCCTTGCTCGAATTTGATTCGACGGTCCTGGAGTGCCGTTACACGCCCGTGCGGGACCATCAACAACGGCCGGCTGGTTTGATAACCGTGGCTACGGATGTCACCGAACGATTCCGTTTGCAGCGCGAGATCCTCGAAATCTCCGATCGCGAACAGGCGCGGATTGGACAGGACATCCACGACGGGTTGTGCCAGCAGTTGATCGGCCTTGCCATTTCCGCCAACACAATGGAAGCGGCGCTCAGCGCGGAAGGGCGGGCCGAGGCGGAATCGGCTCGACGCATCAGCAAACTGCTCGACGACGCCATTACTGAGGCGCGCGGCGTGTGCCAGGGACTTTATCCGATACGGCTCAGCACTGAGGGTCTTCCCCCTGCCCTCGAGGAACTGGCGGCTTCGATCTCTGAACGGCACGGCTTGTCATGCCGGTGCGAGCTGGATTTCAAATCGATTCGGTGCGACATGCCGACCGCAACTCATCTTTACCGTATCGCACAGGAAGCTGTTAACAATTGCGTGAAGTACAGCGGCGGCCGCAACATCGTGATTCGGCTGTTTAGCGGGCCGGACGCAATTACTTTGCAGGTGGTTGACGATGGGAAATGGCGCGCGCCCAAGCCCTCCCGCAGGTCGGGAATGGGGTTGCACATTATGAGTTACCGGGCCCAGCTGATCGGCGGAATCTTTCAATGCGAAGGCAGCGACCACGGGACGGTGGCCACGTGCCGCGTGCCGCGCATGCCTCGAAACACGACCCAGCCATGACCAGTTCATCTCCTCAGGATAAACACAAGGCCACCACCGTGCTGCTGGTGGATGACCACCCGGTGGTTCGCGATGGTTTTGCCGAAGTCATCAACCGCGAAGCCGACCTGACTGTCTGCGCGGCCGCTGAAGATCGGTCAGGCGCTCTCGAAGCCATTGAAAAGAAAAAACCGAAACTGGTCGTGATCGATCTGACTCTAAAAAATTCCAGCGGCATGGAGCTCATCAAAGACATCCACGCCCGCTGGCCAGACCTGCTGATCCTGGTCGTCTCGATGCACAACGAAAACCTGTACGCCGAACGAGTTCTGAGAGCCGGCGCCCGCGGTTACATCACGAAACAGCAGGCGACACACGATATTTTGCGCGCAATCCGGCGTGTGCTCGGCGGCGGCATTTATCTCAATGAAACCACGGGCGCGGCCGTTCTCGCGCGCCTTGCTTCCGCGCCGCAGGCGAGGGAAGACGCCATCCTGGATCAACTGACCGATCGTGAATTGCAGGTGTTTGAATTGACCGGCCAGGGCTTCAATACCCGCGAGATTTCGGCGCAATTGCATATCGACATGAAAACGGTCGAGACCTACCGGCTTCGAATCCGGGAAAAACTGAACCTGGAAAGCTCGAGTGAATTGCTGAAACTGGCGATCCGCTGGCGCGAGGATCGATTGTAGACGGATGAGCGGCCCGTCTTCGCAGGAGACCACGCCCGCGCTGGCGCGGCCGGTGATAACTCTCTCGGGGGTGGGTCCCGAGCGGGCTGGGTTGCTCGGAAAACTCGAGATTCATTCCGTTGAAGACCTTCTCCTTCATCGCCCCCGGCGCTATGAAGATCGCCAAAAGCTGGTTAAAATTGCCGAACTGCAGCTCAAAGAACCGGCGATCACCCACGGCCGCATCGTCGCCCTGGGCACCAAGTGGTTTCGAAACCGCGCGAAATCAATTTTCGAAATCATTCTCGACGACGGCACCGCCCGGCTGCACTGCCGCTGGTGGAACCTGCCCTACATGGAAAAGTATTTCGCTGCCGGGGATGACGTGCTGGTCTTTGGAAAACCGCTTCAGCTCAAGCCGCGAACCATAGATCATCCGGAGACGGAAGTTCTGGAAGGCGGGGAGGAGAACTTCATCCACCTCAACCGGCTCACGCCGATTTATCCACTGACCGAAGGATTGGGCCAACGGTGGTTGCGCGCGCTCCTCTGGCGGACGCTGCAGGAATTTGGCCCGCGCATCCAGGACCCGTGGCCTGATTACCGGGACACCGAAGCCGGACCGAAACTTTCTCGAGCGGAGGCTCTGCATTTCACCCATTTCCCTGAAACCGTGGAACAAATTGAAGCAGCCCGGCGCAGGCTCGCTCTCGATGAATTCGTCGAACTTCAGTGCCGCATCCAGTCAAGGCGCAGGAATTTCGAGCTTAAATCCCAGGGCCTTCCCTGCGGTGGCGATAACAGCCTCATCAAGCCGTTTTTGCGAAGCCTCCGATTCAAGCCCACATCCGCCCAGACCCGGGTTCTGAAGGAGATTCGAGCGGATATGGCGGGGAGCCACCCCATGCGGCGACTGCTCCAGGGTGACGTGGGTTCCGGCAAGACCCTGGTGGCCGCCTGCGCGGCCCTCATGGCGCTGGAAAGCGGGTTCGAAGTGGCCTTGATGGCCCCGACTGAGATCCTCGCAGAACAGCACTTCAAAACTTTCACCTGTTGGTTCCGGGACCTCCCAGTTGACCTGGAATTGAGAACCGGCACTCGAAAGGTTCACGAGGACGGAGCGGACCTCACCCAAAGGCTGGAACATGCGGTTAGCGATCCAGGTCCGAAACTGACGATAGGAACCCATTCCCTGATCGAATCGGGCTTCAGTCCCGGAAAACTTGGATTGGTGATTATAGATGAGCAACACAAGTTCGGCGTGTCTCAACGGGAAGAGTTGCTGCGCAAAGGACGCTACCCGCATCTCCTGGTGATGACGGCAACTCCAATCCCGCGCACCCTTGGACTCACGCTTTATGGAGACCTGGACATCTCCACGATTGACGAGTTGCCGCCCGGACGTGGGCGGATCAAGACGTTCACGCGGGGGTTGGCTCAACTGCCCAAGGTATGGGAGTTCATCAAAAGCAAAATTGCGGAAGGCCGCCAGGCGTACGTGGTATATCCTCATGTAGAGGACGCCGGGCAATCGGGCGTGAAGGCCGTCAGCACCGAATTCGAGAACCTCCAACGCTTGCTGGCTCCGTTCACGGTCGACATGGTACACGGGCGGCTCCCGGCGCAGAACCGGGAGAAAGCAATGGCCTCTTTTCGTGAAGGTAAGACCAACGTATTGCTGGCGACCTCGGTCATCGAGGTAGGCGTTGACGTTCCTAATGCGACGCTGATGTTGATCGAAAATGCGGAACTGTTCGGATTGGCGCAACTGCACCAACTGCGCGGGCGGATTGGCCGCGGCGCGCACGATTCGTTTTGCATCCTGGTAACGTCCAGAAAAGGCGGGTCCGCTCACGAGCGCCTTCGAGTCCTGGAGGAAACAAACGATGGTTTCCGGATTGCAGAAGCTGACCTCACGCTGCGCGGGCCCGGCGAACTGCTGGGCCAGCAACAGAGCGGGGCTGCCCGATTCCGGTTTGGGGATCTGACAACGGACCTGGCTCTCATCAATGAGGCGCGCGAAATTGCCAAGCGCATCAAGGCCGGGCTCGCTCCGATGTCAAAGACCTGAATCGGAAATGTGTTTCAAGAAGGGTGTCAGGGCGCTTTCACGCCGACACGGTAGAAGACGGGGCCGGGGCCTGCCGCGTTGGTGTCGGAATAGCTTGTCGTCCCGGCCTGCCCGACGATGTTGGTGGCCACGACCAAACTGTTCGTTTCAATGAGGAAAACGTTCGAGGACCCGCCGACGATGTTCGTGACTTCGATCGAGAACGGTGAGCCTAGATTCGCACCGCGCTCCAGGAAATAGTTTATCCCCGCGACGCTCTGCCAGGTGACAGTCACGTTGGCGCCGAGGGTAGACGCAGAGAGCAGACGCAGGACGGAGAGCGGGTTGGTGGGGCAGGTTCCGCAAACCCATTCCTGCCAGTTGTTCATGCCGTCGCCGTCGGTGTCGACATAATCGGCCGAGCCGTCGGTCGGCAGGCCCCATTGCTGGAGCCAGGCGTAGGAAATCACCGAGGCGGATTCTTGGAACTCGTAAGCACCCATGTCCACCGTGTCGCCGACAATCCGCGGGTTCCCATCGAGATCGGTTGCGCCGGACACGAAAGCGTTGTTGCCGGAATTGATACAAGGGGAGAGAGATTGGAGACGCAGGTTACCGCCGGCGTAATCGACAAAGAGCGGCGCGTTGGTGATATTGCCGAAACCGGAGGTGGGCAACGGCGTGGTGCAGCAGTAATTCAGAGTGCTATAAGAGTAGTTGGTTTCATAATTCGCGCCGCCGGGGGAAATGTTGTAGTAGGAAATGCAGTTGTTGAGCCAGCACCAATAGGTCCCGCCGCCGCCGCCGCCGAAGCCGTTGGTCGCCGAGTTGCCCGTCAACGTGCAGTTGTTAAGCGTGCAATGAGCGGCACCGCCGCCCGGTCCGAACTCGGAGCTGTTGCCGGTCAATATACAGTTGTTGAGCGTCGAGTCGGCCGCCCCGCCGCCGGACCATCCCGATGAGTTGTCGCGCAGGGTACAGTTGTAGAGCGTGCAGCTTTCGGCTCCGCCGCCGCTAGCGACGCGTCCAAAGGCGCTGTTGCCGATCAACGTGCAGTTATAGAGCGTGCTCCCGGTTGCCCCGCCGCCCCCATCGCCCGAGTTGCCGCTCAAAGTGCAGTTGTAGAGCGTCCCCCCAGAAATTCCGGCGCCCGAAAGAGCCCGATTGCCGGCCAGCGTACAGTTGGTGAGAAAAGCGTTTGTGGATGCGCACTGCACGCCCCCGCCGAAAAAGCCGTTCCCGTTGGTGGCGGTGAACCCGGTGAGGCTCGCACCACTGGCCAGAGAGGCGCACGCATTCGTGCCGGCCCCATCGATGATAGTGAACAGGGGCCCATTAACGCCAACCAGCGCAAGCGGCTTGGGTACTGCCACCCCACCGACGTAAGTCCCATTGGTCACCATCACGACAGTGCCCGGCAGCGCCACATCCACCGCATTCTGAATGTTTGTGGCCGCGGTGGCCCAGGATGAATAAGGCGGCTGGGGATGGGCGTTGGCCGCCGCGACATAATACGACGGTGTCAGCAAAACGTGGACCGTCAGGGCAGCACCCACTCCGCCCGGCGATGTATCATTATAGGCTCGCAACACGACGGAGTAATCTCCAGGCGCGGCCCACGAATGCACCACATTGAGCGTGTTGCTCAGGACAATGCCGTCTCCAAAATCCCAAGTGCTGAGGGTGGTTTGGCCTTCAATCGACGCTGTCAAACCGACCGGAAAGCCCACGGTGACGTTGGTGTAATTGGCCCCGAGGTTGACGGTTAACGGTCCGGTCATCGGCCCGTCGTGGTACTCATAGCACCCCATCGAGGGTGGATTCCCCCAGGGAACGTCGTCGATATCGGTCGCGGTCAGTGGGGAGGTGCCTGCCCCGCGGCACGGCGAAGTGGCGCTTAAAGACTGCGGACTGGCCAGCTGCGGGTCGGCGGCAATGTTTCCCAAACCGCCGTCGGGTAGAGGCGTTGTGCAGGAGTAATTCAGAATTGTTCCTGGGGCATAGTTTCCACCAACGTTGTAATACACGATGGAATTGAGAGCGGAGCCGGCGATTCCGCCCTGGTTTTGCACCACAGTGCAGTTGTAAAACGCACCGCTCGAGGCGCCGTTGTTGCCCACCAGCAAGCAGCTGTAAAAGGTGCCGCTCGAACCGCTGGAATTGCCAAACAGCCGGCAATTGTAGAGAGTGCCGCCATCGACACCCTGGCCAGTGTTTCCGGTGAGCGTGCAGTTGTAGAGCGTGCAATGAGAAACCCCGCCACCGTATTCGCCCGACGAGTTCTGGGTGAGTGTGCAGTAATAGAGCGTGCAGTTTTCGGCTCCGCCGCCGTACCACGCGGCCGAGTTATCGGTCAGTATGCAGTTGTTGATCACGCCGCCAAAGACTCCAGCGCCCCCGTACGCCGAGTTGCCGGTCAGCGTGCAGTTATTGAGTGTAGCGCCGTACGTCCCGCCTCCATACCACGGCACCGAATTGCTGGTCAGTGTGCAGTTATAAAGCGTGCCGCCATACACCCCGCCGGCAGACAAAGCCGAGTTGCCAACCAGCGTGCAATTGGTCAGGACCGACGTGGATTCACACCATGCTCCTCCCCCGTTTGCCTGAGGGTCGGAATAACTCGGTTGCGCCAGGGTCGCTCCATTCGTGAGAGTAAAGCCGCTCAAGACTGAACCGGCGCTCAAATAGGCGCACCGGATCGCTCCCGGGCCCTCGACTGTGGCCGATACCTGGTAGCCCTCGATGACCGTCGCTTCCGGCCCATTGACGCTCCGGACCGTCAGTGGCTTATTCAACGTGACGCGGTTGGTCAGGAGATCCGTACCCATGGGTCGACCGCCGGCGGCGTAGACGCCGTTGGTGACGAGGATCTCGTCGCCTGGACTTGCCGCATCAACGGCGTCCTGGATGGTAGCGGCCGCAGTACTCCAAGTGGTGTAGGGCGCAAGGGGGCTAGTGCTCTCAATGTTCACGTAGTGCAGCGATGTATCCAGCACGTGGATTGTGACGGCAGCTGTTACCCCGGCCGGTAAACTATCGTTGTAAGCCCGCCAGACCACCTGGTAATCCCCAGCCGCAGGCCATTGATGCGTGGCGTGAAGCCGATTGCTGATGACCGTTCCATCCCCAAATTCCCACCGTGCGGCAGACGGCCGACCAGAGACTTGCCCGATCAGATCCAGGGCAACACCCCTGGCGACATTGGTCACGGGCGCCACGATCGCGACGCTCAACGCTCCGGTAACCAAACCGCTATGGTATTCATCGCAGCCGATCGAGGGAGGATTGAGCCAGGTCTCGCCATCGAGGTCCGAACCACCAGCGAAAGCGGAATTGCCGGCTCCCCGGACGGGGGAATTCCAAGCGGGGCGCCAGGGGCTCAATAGAAAAGGCTCATTGGTTATGGTGTTCCCCCCGCTGTTGGTGGTGCTGCAGCAGTAATAGAGGGTGCTGGACATCGCGTCCGAGATCTTCGTGCTATTAAGCACAGTGTTGTAGTAGACGATCGAATTGTAGAGCATGGAATCGTACGCTCCTCCATCATAAACCGCCGCCGAGTTGAAGGTCACCGTGCAGTTGGTGAGCGTACAAAAAGCCGCGCCGCCACCATTGGCCTGCGCCGAGTTACCGAAAACTGCGCTGTTGGCGAGCGTGCAAGATTCCGCCCCGCCTCCCTCAACCTGGGCTGAGTTGCCCGTTAGCGTGCAATTATTGAGCGTGGCGACATGCGCTCCGCCGCCATACTGCGCCGAGTTACCGGTTAGCGTGCAGAAATTGAGCGTTCCACCATGCGCTCCACCACCGTATAAGGCTGAGTTGCCGCTCAAGGCGCAGTTGTCGATTGTGCCACCGTCTGCGCCTCCGCTGAACTGAGCTGCCGCGTTGCCATTCAGGATGCAATTCGTTACCACCGCACTGCTCGACTGGCACCAGACTCCACCTCCGCTAGCCTGCGGATCGAAATTACCCACCGGGTATAACGTCGCTCCATTGGTCAGAGTAAACCCGTTGAGGACCGCGCCGCTGCTCAAGTAGACGCATCGAATCGCTGCATACCCATTGGTCTCGCCGGGCACCTGGTAGCCCATGATAACCGTGACGTCCGGTCCGTTGACGCTCCGCACTGTCACGGGCTTATCCACTACGACGCGGTTGGGTAGCGCATTTGAACCTACGGACCGGGCGCCGGTCGCGTAGATCCCATTGGTGACCACGACCTGGTCTCCGGGGATGGTGGCATCCACTGCGTCCTGGATCGCATGGGCGGCCGTGGGCCAGGTGGCGTACGGCGGCGTCGGGTTGGGACTGTTCTGCCAGACAAAGCTGGTCCCGGTACGCACCGCAACGGTGAGACTGGCTGCTGCGCTGGTAAGGCTCCCCAGGGCATTGCTTACAATCACCGAGTAAAGTCCCTCCTGGTTGGTCGTCACTGCGGTCAGAGTCAGGCTCGAGTTGGTGGCATTCGGAATGGCAGTTCCATTAAACTGCCATTGCCACGAAAAGGGCAGGGAGCCGACCGCGCCAACGGTGAAAGTGACATTGCTACCGACATAAGCCACGGCATCGAGAGGCTGGGCGACGATCCGGGGAGCCGAGTTTGTTACGGTTACCACCGCCACTTGGCTGGTTACCGAGCCAAGGTTGTTGGCGACCACGACCGAATAGCTGCCTGCCTGGTTGGTCGTCACAGGCGCCAGCGTCAGGGTAGAATTAAGGGCACCCGGGATGGCAACCCCCTTGAACTGCCATTGCCAGGAAAGGGGCAGAGAGCCTACGGCCACGACGCTTAAGGTAACGTCGCTGCCGGTAAAAGCCGTCTGGCTGGAGGGTTGGCCGGTGATCAAAGGCGGACCGGACGGTTCAAACTCATAGGCGCCCAGGTCCACCGTCCCGCCAAAGATGCGTGGGTTGCCGTCGAGGTCGGTCGCGCCATGCACGAACATGTTGTTGCCGGCATCGATGCACGGGGAGTTGGATTGTAAGTGCAAGTCGCCGCCCGCGTAGTCGACCAACATCGGCGCGTTGGTGATGTTGCCACCGCCGAAATTAGGCAACGGCGTCGTGCAACAATACAAGAGATAATAAACGTTCGTGTAATTCGCGCCGTGTGGAGCGTTGTTGAAGTAGATAATCGAATTGTAGAGGATGCCCCCGGAGGCTCCGCCGGCGGTGCTCGCGGAGTTACCGGTGACTGTGCAGTTGTAGAGCATGGAGGAACAGGCTCCTCCACCGATGCCGCTGGTGGCCGAATTGCCGGTCAATTGGCAATTGTAGAAAGTGGCCCCATAGGTGCCCCCTCCGTTTTGCGCGGCGGAGTTGCCTGCGATGACACAGTTGGTGACATAGGCGTTTGTGGTACTGCACCAAACGGCGCCGCCGTTTTGGGCCCACCCGTTCGTGAGGGTGAACCCGGACAGGTTCACCCCGTTCGTGATGGAGACGCATTGTTTGCTGCCGGCGCCATCGATTACCGTAACGCGGGGACCATTGACGCTCAGCAAAGTGAGCGGTTTGCCCACGGTCAATCCACCGGGATAAACCCCGTCGGTCACCAGGATCAATGCCTGGGCTTGCGCCGAGTCCACTGCATCCTGGATGTTGGTGGCCGCGGTCGCCCAGGTTGCGTAAGGGGGAGTTGGATTCGGGCTCCCCCGTGACACATAAAGGGTGGCGGCGGAAAGCCGAGGCAAGACCAGAAGAACCATGACCGCGGTCAGCCGAAGAGCGGTTTTCATTTTTGCCTCACTCCAATTGGGTTCACGACCAGGAAAGCTGCTGAAGAGAATCCCGAGAATTAGCCTGGCGAACGTCGCACGGTTTCACCTTGTTACCGCCAAATGAGAAGTGGCGATTCATACCGGTTTACCGGATTGCACTCTCCACACACCGTCCGTTGAATTGCAACGCAAGAGACTCGCGGCGTGGGCTACATAACTTGACTATCCCACTGAGGCCGCAAATAGGCAAGGAGAATAGAATCCGGATCCAGGCTTTTTGCGGCTCATTTCTCCCCAGGAAAACCAGGGTTTGCGACTTTGCTGTAAGAACCAAAAAACGGTGAAGTTTTGGGGTTTTTTCGAAGTTCGCAGCAGCTTGACACTTTTGACTTGGTTGATATGCTCTCGCGTTCCGTTTTCGGGGTGGTTCCTGACACTGCGTCATGTGGAAACAACCGCGCGGGCCAGCTTTGAACTGTTATGAAGAGACAATATCAACCGTCGAAAATCCGCCGCAAACGGCAACACGGCTTCCTCAACCGGAATTCGAGCAAGAGCGGCAAAGCCATTTTGCGCAATCGCCGGCGCGTTGGGCGAAAGCGGTTGACGCCTGTCTGAGGGGGACCGGCGCGGTCATGACCGCCCAGTCTTCAGGCCGTTTCCGATTCGGTCGATCTGCTCGAATCAAGCAGGCCCGCGATTTTACCCGGCTGCGCGCCGAAGGCAAGCGGTTGACATGCGGTTGTCTCATTGCCAACTGGATGTCCCTCGGCCCTGGCAAAACCTCTCGGGTGGGTGTCATCACCTCCAGTCGCATTGGAGGAGCTGTTGTCAGGAATCGGGCACGGCGGCTCCTGCGCGAGAGTTTTCGACAGCACCAAAGCCGTATTGCGCATCCGGTCGATCTGGTGTTAGTAGCTCGTCCATCGATCGTTAATAAAAGTTTTTTCGAGGTTGAACAGGATTTTTTGACATCTCTGTCGAAAGCAGGATTGTTGAAAGGGCCTTCTGGGACGTGAATTTGGCGCAACACATCTTGATTTCAGCGATTCGGGCATATCGCCTGGCGCTTTCTCCTCTGAAGGCGGCTCTGTTTGGGTCGTTTAGTCACTGTCGCTATGTCCCAAGCTGCTCGGCTTATGCGCTTGAGGCTATAACAGTGCACGGTGCTCTGCGCGGGACGTTGCTTGCCCTCAAACGGATCGGCCGGTGCCATCCGTGGGGCGGTTGCGGTCATGATCCTGTGCCTCCCGCACACTCCGCAAAGCCCGTTGTCGCCTGACTTTAAATGGACCGCAAATCAATCATCATTCTCGCTGCGTGTTTTATCGCCTACTTTTCGCTGCAATGGCTGATAAACAATAAGATTTATCCTCCAAAGCCCGCCCCGGCGTTGACAAACTCGGTTGCCGCATTGGAGACAAATCAAGCCGCGTTTTCGACGAATCTCCCCCAGATGTCAGCAGCTCCCGCTGTGTCGAATCCTGCAGTTCGCGACGTTTCGCTGCCTGAACAACTGGTGGAAATCACCAACGCCTACGCGCACTACACCTTCAGTTCCTACGGCGGCGGGTTGAAGGAAGTGGAGTTGCTTCAATACCCGGAAATGGTATCGACTACGCGGCAACATCGGTCTCAAACAAACCGCGTCGCCACTCTGAACACGTTCACACCTGAACCCACTTTGGCGATTCTCGGGGGCAGCGCGGTTCAAGGCGACGGCATTTTCAAACTGACGCAAACGGCAACGGGCCTGCGCGCTGAGAAGCAGCTCACCAATGGGCTGAGCCTGGTTAAGGATTTCGATTTGAGTAGCAATTACCTCGTGAAGGCGAGCGTGCGCCTGGAGAACCGCTCGGATAATCCGTTGCAGCTTCCGCCGATGCGCTGGTTTGCCGGCACCGCCACACCGATGAGCCCGCGTGACGACGGCTCAGCCGTCGGAGTCACGTGGTACAACGGCTCTAAATCGCAGGAAGTGGGCGCAAGTTTCTTTTCGACGAAAGGCTTTGCGTGCATGCCCCGCGTGCCGCCGGCGGAATATCGAGGCGGGCAGACGAACATCGAATGGGTCGCGTTGCACAACCAGTTCTTCGCTTTGATCGTAATGCCGCCACAAACCGACCCCGCAAGCCAGGTTGTCGTTCGCACAAACCCGTTGCCCAAGCCGAGCGAGGAAGAGTTGACCTATCGTTCCGTCCGCGAACCGGTCGGTTACACCGCCGAGTTGGTTTATCCGGGCCGTACTTTGGCGCCGCATCAGGCGATCACGGACCAGGTGATGATTTTCGCCGGTCCAAAAGAATACCGGACGCTGGCAACCATTGCTGCCGTCTTAAACAACAACGTTGATGCCGTGATGGGGTACGGCGGGTTTTTCGGGTTCTTTTCAAAAGCGCTGTTGCTGGGAATGAACGCCCTGCACCAAACTCTGAAGCTCCCCTACGGCTGGGCAATCATCGTTATTACGGTGATCATCAAGGTCGTGTTCTGGCCGCTCACCCAGGCCAGCACCCGGTCGGCTAAGCGGATGCAAATGCTTCAACCACAGATAAAAGCGTTGCAGGAAAAATACAAAGATGACCCCGTAAAAGCTCAGCGCAAAATGATGGAATTCTGGAAAGAACACAAGATCAACCCCATGAGCGGTTGCTTGCCGACCCTGATCCAGATGCCGGTGTTCTTTGGGTTCTTTTTCATGATTCGTTCAGCAATTGAATTGCGCGGGGCGCCGTTCCTCTGGGTCGGGGATCTTTCAAGCCCCGATACGCTGTTCATCATCCCAGGGATTAATTTCCCTTTCAATTTGCTACCCCTGGTTATGGGGGCAACCATGCTGTGGCAAGCGCATCTCACGCCCCCCTCACCGGGAATGGACCAGGCCCAGGCCAAGCTCATGCGCTATATGCCGTTGATGTTCCTGGTTTTCCTTTATAACTACTCCGCCGGCCTGACGCTTTACTGGACGGTGCAGAACCTGCTCAGCATCGTTCAGACTAAACTCATCCGCACCACGGCCGACCCTGCTCCCGCCGCAAAAGGTCCGGTATTGACGGCGCCTCAAAAAAAGAGGAAATAAGGGCCTGTCACACTCGAAGCGCGTCAACTACAAACTACCCTGCCATGCCTGCCGAACCCAAAGCCACGCTGGAGAAAATCCTCGAACTGCTGGGCTTCCCGTCCACAGTCGAAGAGCATCACATGGAGGATGGAGTGTTGCTGGATGTGAAAACCGAGGATTCGGGCAGGTTGATCGGGCGCCAGGGCCAAACGCTGGCCGATCTCCAATACGTAACGAACCGGCTGCTCTTTCAGCAGGACCCGTCCGCACCCAAGATCATGGTGGACGTTGGGGGGTACCGCGCCCAGGCCCGCGAAGCTCTTGTCAAGAAAGCCAAAGAGGCGGCCGAGAAAGTGCGCAGGTGGGGCGACGTTGTCGAACTCGAGCCGTTGAGCGCGTTCGACCGGCGGATCATTCACCAGGCACTTAAGGACGATCCCACCATCGAGACACACAGCGTCGAGGTCGAAGGAACCGAGAAAAAAGCGATTCTCCTTCGGCCGAAACACTGAGGCTGAGTTCAGTACCTGGGCACAGACGGGTCGATTTCGGTCGACCACGCGGTTATTCCCCCGCAAACGCTCTTGAGGTTTTTGAAACCTTGCTGCCGAAGGAATTCGAGGGCTTTCATGGAGCGCCCCCCCATTTTGCAATGGATGTAGTAGGCCCTTTGGGGATCGAGCTCCGTTAATCGCTGGGAGAGCTGGCTCAAAGGGAAGAGTGGCACACCCTCGATATGAGCGATTTGATATTCGTCTGGCTCCCGCACATCAATCACGTGGATGCCGAGGCTGGGGTCGTCGAGGGCTTGCTTGAGTTGTTGCACTGTGACTTCATCAGGATGCATAAAATCGGAGGCGGGTTGGATACCACAGAAACCTTCGTAATCGATTAGGCTTTGGATTGTGGGTTTGTCGCCGCAAATGGGACATTGGGGATCGCGGCGGAGTTTGAGCTCGCGGAACTTCATCTCGAGCGCGTCATAGAGCAAAAGGCGGTTCAACAAAGAATTGCCCTTTCCGAGCGCCAGTTTGATAACTTCTGTGGCTTGAATGACGCCAATAACACCGGGGAGGACTCCCAGCACGCCCCCTTCGGCGCAGCTGGGCACGGCTCCCGGCGGCGGCGGTTCCGGGTACAAGCATCGATAGCACGGGCCGCCCAGGTGCGGAGCGAAAACACTTGCCTGACCATCGAATCGAAAAATCGAGCCGTAAACGTTCGGCTTTCTTAGCAGAACACAAGCGTCGTTCGTTAAATACCGCGTCGGAAAATTATCGGTGCCATCCGCTACGATATCGTAAGGGCGGATGATCTCGAGAGCGTTGGCGCTGGTGAGGCGCGTATCATGGAGAATCACCTCCACGCCGGGGTTCAGCCGATGAATGCTGGTCCGTGCGGATTGAGTCTTGGGGGTTCCAACCGTGCTGTTGCCATGGATGATTTGGCGCTGCAAATTTGACAGTTCAACCCGATCGAAATCAACCACGCCAATTTTGCCGATTCCCGCCGCGGCCAGGTACAAGACAAGCGGCGACCCCAGCCCGCCGGCGCCGATACACAGAACACTCGTCGAGCAGATTTTTTTTTGGCCATCGAGGCCGACTTCAGGCAGGATCAGGTGCCGGGAGTATCGGCGGAGTTGGTCCGGGCTCAATTCCACAGTCATGTGCTCGAAGGTTCTATGGCCGTTGCGTCAATGGCAGGCGGTGCGTTCAACTGGATCCTACCGTTGCAGGAACGTGTGTTGAGTCTAGAGCAGAACGCGTCGGGAGGCAATCCAGGCAACCCACAGAACCAGAACGAACCACTCGTGACAAGATCATGAAACGAAGAGATCCGGGCGCAAGCGCGGCTTGGATAAAGCGGCTTTCGTCATTGCGGCCCGAACTGGCCGTCATCGGGGGCACCGGCTTTGCCGAAATGTTCAGTGAGGTAGTTGCCGAGGCGCAAGTGCCTTACAACCGGATTCCGGGCTTTCCGCGAGCGCAAGTTCCCGGGCATTCTGGCGAATTGATTCTCGGCCGGCTTGCAGGTGAGCCGATCCTCGTCCTGGCCGGTCGTTCTCATTATTATGAAGGATGCTCAATGTCGGAAGTGGTCTTTGCAGTGCGCGTACTCGCCGCCTTCGGGGTGCGGTCGGTGCTGCTCACCAACGCAGCCGGCGGCATCAACCGAAGATTTCGGCCGGGGAACTTTATGGTTTTGGAGGATCATATCAATCTGATGGGGGTGAATCCTTTGGTCGGATACACTCCCAACGGGTTGCCGGCCTTTGTGGACCTGAGCCGGTTGTATGATCCTGGCCTAATCCGGCTTCTGCGGCGGGCAGCCCGTTCTTCCAAGCTCCGTTTGTGGTCCGGCGTTTATATTGGGGTGAGCGGACCCAGCTATGAGACACCCGCCGAAATCCGGGCTTTCGCCAAATTGGGGGCCGATGCGGTTGGAATGAGCACGGTTCCGGAAGCAATCGCAGCGAGACAATGCGGGCTGAAAGTCGCCGGTTTGTCCTGCATCACCAATATGGCGTCCGGGATTCGGTCCGGGCCCATTTCCCACCGGGAAGTACTGGAAACCACGCGAATGGTGAGGAAAGCGGCCCGTAAGTTGCTCTTTCAATTTGCGCGGCTGTACGGGCGTTATTCACAAGATTCGAATTGAGAATGAGTGGGTTGCCGGTAAGCTGGGTGGTCTAATTGGCAAATGAAGTCGAGTGCCGTGTTTCTGCTTGAGAACGCCGGATGGCCGGCGCTCTTGTTGGACGGCTCGACGAACCTGTGCCGAGTTAATCAGGCTGCTGTCAAGCTCTTCGGCCAGGCCTTGGAAGGATCCACACCCCTGTTGTCGACCATTTGGTCGAGTGAAAACGCGACCAATCCCCAGCAGTTCCTTGCGCAATGGGAACGGTCGCCTGCTTCGCCCGTCCAGGTAAAACTCCGAACGCGCGGCGGCGGCAGCACAGCATTCGCCATTTCCATCTGCTCTTTTTCCAAAGATGGCGAAAAATTCTTTCTGCTTCAGTTGCCTGCCGAAGCGGCGCCCAGCTCTCCCCAACAAAACGAAGCCGCCGAAACCGGGCTTGCGCTCAAGCAAAAGCTGGAATGCGCGCTGCAATTGGCGCGGACCGTGGCTTTGGATTTCAATAACGCCCTGACGAGCATACTCGGCCATACCTCACTGATCCTGAGCCGCATTGAACCGAATAACCCGTGGCGGCGGTCTCTGATTGAAGTCGAGAAATCGGCCGCCCGGGCCGCGGAGATTGCCAACGACCTCGGCATGTTCAGCCGTCAGGAAAAGGAGCCCCGGGGACAGGCTGCCGGCAACCTCAACCTTCTCACCCAACGTGCCGTCGAGTTGTTCCAGCACGAAGCCTCGACCGGGGCGGTGCAATGGAGTTTGCTGCTCGAACCGCGGCCCTTCACCGCCCGCTTTGATGAAGCCAAATTGCAACAGGCCCTCATGCGCATCCTGGAAAACGCGGTCCAGGCAATGGGGAGTGCGGGCAGGATTACTGTCCAGACCCGCAACATCGAACTGGCCGAACCGTCGCAGGATCAAAACGTCCACCTCGCTGCCGGCGCTTACGTTTCGGTCGAGATTACCGATGACGGCGAGGGGATCCCGGCGGAAGTTTTGCCCCGGATTTTTGAACCGTTTTTCACTACCAAAGGGAAAGCCCATCGAGGCCTGGGGCTGGCCTGGGTTTACGGCGTTGTGACGAACCACGGTGGCGGCGTCGCTGTCTCAAGCCAGCCCGGCACCGGCACTTCGGTCCGGGTTTACCTGCCCGCCGAACGGCACGTTCTCAAAGAAAACGGAACCGGCGCCATCGACCTGCGCGGCACTGAAACAATCCTGATGGTGGACGACGAAGACCTGCTGCTGACCATGGGCCGCACCATTCTCTCGGCTTATGGCTACACGGTCCTGACCGCCAGCAGCGGAAAACAGGCTATGGAGACTCTTGCTGCCCAACATTCCGTGGACCTGGTTATTACCGACCTGGTCATGCCCGCCATGAGCGGCCGCGAACTGGTCGAGCATATTCACCAGGCCTCCCCCGGCACCCGAATCCTCTGCACCAGCGGCTATGTCTGGCCCGCGGGCCACCACACCGAATCGGATTACCTTCAAAAGCCTTTCACGAGCCAGGAACTCCTGCTCAAGGTTAAACAAGCGCTGGCCCGGTAAACAGCCCTCTTTTGCCGCCGGGTTCGCCGGCTCGATTGCGAATTGGAGAGTGCGGTTTGTCCAAAGATTGCCTAAAGGGGAAGCCTCGGGATAATCGGGCCTAACCCTGAACCGCGGGACAGGGGCGAATCAAACGAACCTGAATCATCACCATAAGTTTTACAAAACATAAGTTGACTGATTGACTCATCTCTCGTAGTTATCACGCTTATGCAAATCGAGAGTCTCAAAGTGTTCTGCGACCTGGCGGAGACCGAAAGCTTTACCCGGGCGGCGCAGATCAACAAAGTGACTCAATCGGCGGTGAGCCAGCAAATCAGCGCCCTGGAAAAGCTGTTTAAGTCGCTGCTCATCGAACGCAGCAAGAAGCGCTTTCGGCTTACCCGCGAGGGGCAGGTGCTCTACGAATACAGCAAAGAGGTGGTCCATACCTTTGACGCCCTCAACCACAAGCTTCAGCAAATCAAGGAGCTGATTTCCGGGACAATTCGGGTGGCGACGATATACAGCGTTGGGTTGCACGACCTGCCGCCGTACGTAAAAAAGTTTTTGAAAAACTACCCCACGGTCAATGTGCACGTGGAGTATCGGCGCGCCAACCAGGTGTATGAGGACGTGATTGGGAACGTTGTCGATTTGGGGTTGGTGGCTTACCCGGCCCGGGACGCGAAACTGGAAATCGTGCCGCTGCGAAAAGATCCCCTGGTGCTCATCTGCCACCCAAAGCATTCGCTCGCAAAATCCAGGAGTGTGCGCTTAAAGGAGCTCTCGGGGCAAAAGTTCATCGGATTCGAGCCGGACATTCCCACTCGAAAAGCGCTGGACCGTATTTTAAAGGACCATTCGGTCCAGGTGCAGCATGTGATGGAATTCGACAATATCGAGACGGTCAAGCGCGCGGTGGAAATCGACGCGGGGGTTGCCATCGTGCCGAAGGGCACCGTGCTCCAGGAGATCGCCAAACAGACGCTTGCGCACGTGAGCCTGGAGGACGGCGAGTTCTACCGCCCGCTGGCCGCCATCTACAAGAAAAACAAGGTCCTTTCTCCTGCCATGAAAGAGTTTCTGGCGGCTCTCAAGGAAGAAAAAACCGACTAGCGCGGCAGGGCCCGCGTTCAGCCGGCGCGGGTCACTTCAGGTTCGCGGGATTAAGCCCTTTCAAGTCTTTGGTGACGAAAAGCCCGTTCTTGCGAATGAGTTCGCCGTCGAACCAAATCTCGCCGCCGCCCCATTCAGGCCGCTGAATCAGCACCATGTCCCAATGGACCGCTGAACGGTTTCCGTTGTCGCAATCCTTGTAAGCCTGCCCCGGGGTAAGGTGGAGCGAGCCGGCGATCTTTTCGTCGAAAAGAATGTCGCACATTGGATTGAGAATGAATGGATTAAAGCCGAGTGAAAATTCGCCGGTGTAGCGTGCGCCCGGGTCGGTGTCGAGAATCTCGTTGAGGCGTTTGGTGTTGTTGGACGTGGCGCCGACGACCTTGCCGTTTTTGAATTCGAGGGCGACGTTTTCGAACTTGGTCCCCGAATACAATGTGGGAGTGTTGAATCGAATAGTCCCGTTGATCGAATTCCGCACCGGGCAGGAGAAAACCTCGCCGTCGGGAATATTACGATCTCCTTTGCACATTTTTGCTCCGATCCCTTTGATGCTAAAGGAAAGGTCCGTGCCGGGGCCTTTGATTTGAACACGGTCCGCCTTGGTCATTCGTTTGTGGAGCGGGGCCATTGCCCTGGCCATTCGGCGATAGTCCATGGTGCAGACATCGAAGTAAAGATTCTCGAATGCTTCGGTGCTCATGCCGGCGCCCTGGGCCATGCTGGGGGTAGGCCAGCGCAGGACGCACCAGCGGGTTTTGTTTACCCGTTGGTTGAGCACGGGCCGGTTGATGCGCGAATAGAGCCCCATCCGGTCCGAGGGCACGTCTGCGTTCTCGTTGGCATTGGCGCTGCCTCGGATGGCTATGTACGCCTGCATTTTTCGCATCCGGGCAAGTTCGATGTCTCGGACCAGGGTTGCATGCTCGGCTGTAGTCTCGCGCAACATTTCCCGCGTAAGCCTTGTGTGGCGCGCCTCGACCAGGGGCACGGCCCCAACGCGGCGAGCAGCCCGGATCAGTTCGATGGAGAAGTCGTCCGGCACATCGATCATGTCCAGTAACACCCGATCTCCCTTCTTGAGGGCTGTGGAATATTCGACCAACAACCGCGCCAGCTTGGTGTAACGGGGATCTGTCATAGCTCTTGGAGTGGAACTTAGTTTAATTGATTTTTTTGTCGAGGTTGGATGCTGTGGCATGTTTCTGTCCGACGCGCTCTTCTTTGCGCCAGGCCCGCTCACGCCGGTTGATTTCGGCGCGCAATAGATCCTCGGCGGACCATCCGCGTTTTTGCGCCACGACGACCAACTCGAAAATCCGCTTGCCGATTTCGCCTCGAGCCACGGCAGTCGATTCGGGCGCCTGCGTTAACTCCGCCTTCCGTGCTTTCTTTATGAGTTTCTCGGCTTTCATGAGGGACGGCAGACGCTTCGGAATCCCGTCCAACACCGACCCCCGGGCATGCCGTGTTCCGTGCTTTTCGGCCCGTTTGATTTTCTCCCAGTTCGCCCAGACCTGGTCCACATCCTTGACGCGCACATTGCCGAAAACATGGGGATGCCTGCGAATGAGCTTGTCGCAGATCCGCCGGGCGACTTTCTCGAGGTCGAATGCATGACGTTCTTTGGCAAGTTGGCAGTGAAACACCACCTGCAGAAGCAAGTCGCCCAGTTCCTCTTCGAGTTCCTGGTCGTCCGCGGATTCGATCGCGTCCATCAGCTCGTACGCTTCTTCGACCGCATGCCACCGAAGTGAACGGTGGTTTTGCTCCCGGTCCCACGGGCAGCCATTCGGACCCCGCAGGCGCGCCATGATTCCGACCAGGTCGTTTATCGCCGATTGTTTCTTCATAGTCCGGGGTTCAGCTAGAGAATGACCAGGTCGTCACGATGCACAATCTCGACGCGTTTCAGAGTTCCCCCTCGGATTTCACCCGAGCTGAATCCCGGGATCCCGCGGGCGAACTCGGTTCCATCGAGATCGCATATCCTGACCACTTCGCCGGCCTCGAAGTCTCCCTCGCACCGGGCCACGCCGGGCGGCAGCAAACTTTTGCCGTTTTCACGCAAGGCTTTGCGGGCGCCGCCATCGACAACCAACGTTCCTTTGGGGTGATGAAAGAAAGCGATCCAACGTTTCCGGCTCTGCAGCCGGTTGGTTTGCGGCACAAAAAGAGTGCCTTCCTCCTGTCCGGCCAAAACACGGGCCAGCACCTGTTTCTTTTTGCCCGAAGCGATGACGAGGGGAATGCCTGAACGCACAACAATTTTGGCCGCCTGGATTTTTGAAGCCATGCCCCCAACCGCAGTTTCGCTGTTGGTGCCTCCCGCGATCTTTTCCAACGCGAGGTCTATCCGGTCGACCAACGGGACGATCCGGGAATCTGTTCTGCCGAAGTTGTTCAGCAAACCCTCCACCGTGGTCAGGATTATCAGCAGGTCGGCCGGCAGGAGCGAAGCCACCAGGGCCGAGAGCTTGTCGTTGTCGCCAAACTTGAGTTCAGTGGATGAAACGACGTCATTCTCGTTAATGATGGGGATGACGCCACGCTTCAGGAGGGTGACCAATGTATTCCGGGCGTTGAGATGGCGTTCATGATGCTCCAAATCATCATGGGTCAGGAGGATCTGGGCAACGGTCAGCCCAAACGCTGCAAACAGCTTTTCATAAGTTGCCATTAGCCTGGACTGTCCGACCGCCGCGCAGGCCTGCAATTCAGCCAGGTCGGTTGGACGTTTGGCATGGCCCAGCACGCCCATGCCGGCGCCTACCGCGCCCGAGGACACGATGACCATTTCCTTTCCTGCTTTCCGTTGCTCGGCGATTTGTGCGGCCAACTGTTGCATCTGGGCAAGGTCCGGCTGTTTCCGGCTGTCGGTCAGGACACCGGTGCCGACTTTGACGATGATGCGAGTGGCGTCTTTGAGTAACTTCGAACGCACACGGGTTGGTAGCAAACTGCCGGGAACGTGTCGAGCGGGTTGTCCCCCGAGAAAGGTCCAACCAATCGACTTGCAACAGCACCGCATTGCTGCAGTGTTGGTCATGCTCGAACTCGAAGAAGCTCTTGAGCGGATCCTCCGGGGTGTCCAGGCCGCAACTCCGGAGCAAGTCGCCGTTTCGAACGCACACGGGCGGATTCTCGCCGAAACATTGAGCTCACCGATCGATTTGCCCCCGTTCGATAATTCAGCCATGGATGGCTACGCGATAAGGTCAGATGATGTGCCAAATGCTACCACGGACAAACCGGTTCGGTTGCGAGTCCTTGGAACTGTGGCCGCAGGCAATGTATACGGCGGCGAGGTAACCCCAGGCACGTGCGTCCGAATCTTTACCGGATCACCGCTGCCTGCCGGCGCGGATTGCGTGGTCATGCAAGAGGATACGGCCCCGGATGAACAGGAACCGGGGAGTGTGAAGATTCTGGAGGTGGGCCGTCCGTGGGAAAACGTGCGGTTGAAAGGCGAGGACGTCCGTGCCGGAGAAGCAATCATCCCTGCAGGCTGCGCGCTCCGGGCTGGGCACCTATGCCTGCTTTCCGCAGTAGGCATCTCCGCCGTGAACGTTGGCCGCCGTCCAAGGGTCGCGTTGGTGGCGACAGGGACTGAATTGCGGGAGCCTGGAGAGCCTTTAAAACCCGGAGAAATATACGAGAGCAACCGGGTTGGACTCTCTGTATTGATCCGCTCGGCGGGCGGAGAGCCCGCCTTATTCCCGATCGTCCACGATGATGCCGGAGCCACTCGCCAGGCTTTGTCGGAGGCTGTTTCCACATCGGATATCGTCGTCAGCGTCGGCGGCGCTTCGGTGGGTCAGTTTGACCTGGTAAAGCCCGCAGTATCGGATTTGGGCGGGCAAATCGAGTTCTGGCGTGTCGCGATTAGGCCTGGGCGTCCGTTCGTATTCGGCCGGCTAAACCAGAAGCTGTTTTTCGGCCTCCCCGGCAACCCGGTTTCAGCAATGGTAACCTTTTTGGTTCTGGTCCGACCGGCCTTGAGGAAATGGCAAGGCGCGTCCGACACTGGGTTGGAGGAAGTCCCCGGGACTTTAGGCGAGGATCTTCATAACCCGGGAGCGCGGCGGCAATTCGCCAGGGTAAAAATGGACGCAAACGGCCTTGTGAGAACGGCCGGAGCGCAAGGGTCGCACGTGCTGAAGTCGTTCGCGGAAGCCCGTGGCTTGGTGGACATCCCGGCGGGATCGGTTCTGAAGTCGGGCACACCGGTGAAGGTGAAATTATGGGCATGACCGCTAGAGCTGAATGCGGCTCGTCGGTCCGAGGTTTACATCAGGTTTGAATCAAAACTTGCGCCGCGGAAACTCCATGTTTGGAGGAGTTGGGGGTGTGTACTTAGGAAGCTCGAGCCTGGGCGGCGTGTATAGCGGATTCCACTGATTCAAAATGGTCGCATTGATATCGGGAATAACCGTCGTGTTGGGCAGCGTGCTTAGCTGGCCGGCTGTGGTGTCCGTAAACTCGTGACGCCTCGTTGACTTTAAGGAATCAATCGTTGGGACAGAAGGGATCTCTTTGGAAGTGTTGTCATTCGGCAACAAAGACCGGAGCCCGGGATCGATCCCGGAAAACGAGGGGCCATCCATGGCCTTTTTGAACTGTTCCAGGAACGAGTCAACCGATGTTTTTGTTCCCGACCCGGTCGTGGTCTTTGTGTTCGGTTCGAGGCCGAAAAAGTTGTCAAAGCTGCTGCGGCCGCGCGAGCGGCCGAAAACACTGGTGGGATCCTGGCTCAAGTTGTTTCGGAGCGTTTCAGCTTTGTCTCGAATCCCGGCGGGCAATTTGGAATCGTCCCCAAAAGTGGCGAGATCGTCTTCAAGTCGAGAACCAGACTGGGTGCCCTGGTCGGAGGCTTTTTTTTGGGGTTTTGCGTTGGAATTTTGCGCTTGGGACGAATGATTCAGAGCATCGTAAAATTGTTGGAGCGATGAACCTTTCGAATCGGAACCATCCTCACGGAACTTTGAGATCGCATCCAGTTCCATGCTGCTTAGACCTGTTCCCAATTCTTCTGGCGATAAATTCCAGTTGTTCTTGCGGTCGATCAGTTCCTTGATGGTCTTGTTGGGGAGCGCCCTGGGCGCGTTATAGGGCATATTGAAGCGGCTTTCGAAAAGCTTGCCCTTGGAAAACGAATTGATCTCGCGCAACTGGTCGTCCAACTCTTTCAATCCGTCCTTCTTGATGGTCAGTTGATTGAGGTTGGTAAGAATTTCGGCCGTATTGGTCTCGGAGAGTTCCAGGGCCCGGCGCGGCTGTTGAGAACCCTGCGCGCAGGCGCGCGGCACCGGCGCCCAGGCAAGCGCAAGGGAAAAAAGCACGACCCCACATTTGGAGATGGAAAACCCAAGACTCATTTCCAACTGTCAGACTAAGCCAGGGGCGAGTCGACGTAAAGGTAAAACTATTCACACGATGCTCTGAAAAACGTGTTTATTAGCCGCTAGAGCGCTCGTTTTCTGGGCTGTTTGCCATAGGGCTTGGTCAAGAAGGGCTGGTCGTTTGATATTTCATTTGCGGCAGGCGTCAGCTGGCATTAAAGCTCAAGTAGATGCGCCATACGAAATTGCGTTGGCAAACGGCCGCTATTCTGCTCGCGATGGGCACGGCCTATTCCCTGTGCCCGGGCGCCGATTGGCCCATGTTCCGAGGACGCCCGGATCTCACAGGGATAACTTCGGAGATTTTACCCGAGAAACTGTCGCTGTTATGGGAGTTTAAGGCCGGAGGTCCGGTAAAGTCTTCGGCGGCTGTTTCGAGCGGAAAGGCGTTTGTTGGTTCAAATGACAGTACCCTCTACTGCTTGAACCTGAAGAATGGCAACAAAGAATGGGCGTTTAAAACCGGCGCGGAAATCGAGTCTTCCCCCCTCGTACTGGGCGCCAACGTTTTGGTCGGATCCACCGACGGTTTCCTCTATGCCGTCGATAAAACCAAAGGCTCGATTGTTTGGAAATACGAAACAGGAGACAAGATCCTGGGCTCCCCGAATATGGCAAGGGTCGGCGGTAAAGACGCTGTTTTGGTTGGAAGTTACGATTTCAAGCTGCATTGCGTGGACGCCGCTTCTGGCAAGAGCAACTGGGTGTATGAAACAGGCAATTACATCAACGGTTCTCCTGCGATCGCCGACGCTCGGACCGTGTTTGGGGGTTGCGACGGATTACTCCACGTGATCGAACTGAAAGACGGCAAGCAGCTCAAGGAAATCGAAGCCGGGGCGTATGTCGCGGCGTCGGTGGCGCTGGCCGGGGGCCATGCCTTCTTTGGCCAGTACGAAAGCCAGTTTCTGTGCGTCGACCTGGCAGAAGGGAAGAAATCGTGGGTGTTTCAGGATCGTAATTTTCCTTATTTCTCCTCCCCGGCTGTGAGTGCCGATCGAGTGGTATTTGGCGGTCGTGACAAGCTGGTACATTGTGTGGACCGGCAAGCCGGAACGCAGTTGTGGTCGTTTCCGACACGGGGCAAGGTCGACAGTTCACCCGTGATTTGCGGGGACAAAGTTGTCGTGGGCTCGGATGATGGACATTTGTATATGCTCCGAATGGACAAAGGGACCGAGGTTTGGTCATACGACCTTGGCCAACCGATTGAAAGCTCGCCTGCGGTTGCCGATCAAAAGGTGATCCTCGGTTGCGATGACGGTCGGGTCTATTGTTTCGGAGCAAAGTGAGCCACGTTTCGGCTGATTGCGAAGGCATCACAACGGCCGATACTCCCACGGCTTATCGCGGGAATCTAAACGTGAATATTGTACAACTCACGCCTGGAGCGGGCGCGATGTATTGTGGAAATTGTCTCCGCGATAACGCGCTCGTTCGCGCTTTGCGGGGCCTCGGGCACCAGGTTCTGATGGTTCCCCTCTATTTGCCTTTGACCCTGGACGAAGCGGACCAAAGCGCGGGAACCCCGGTTTTCTTTGGCGGGATAAACGTTTACCTCGAGCAGAAATCATCTTTTTTCCGGCGCGCACCCGGCTGGCTGCACAGATTGTTGGATAGCCGGCCATTGCTGAAGTGGGCGGCCTCGCGCAGCGGCAGCACCCAGGTCGAAAGCCTGGGCGACGTTACCCTCTCGATGCTCAACGGCGAGTCGGGACATCAAGCTCGTGAATTGGACCAGCTTATCGAATGGCTCGGCCAACATGAGAAACCGGATGTCTTCTTCCTCTCAAACGCCCTTTTGATCGGGATGGCCCGCCGATTGAAGAGCGACCTGGGCCGGCCGGTCGTGTGCATGTTGCAGGGAGAGGATTACTTCCTGGACAGCCTCAGCGAACCCTACCGGAAGCAATGCTGGGACACGCTTGCTTCGCGAGCCAAGGATGCCGACCTGTTCCTTGCTCCAAGTCATTATTTTGGGGATTTGATGCGGAAGCGGCTGAGTCTGCCGCCTGAGCGCGTCAAGATCGTGTATAACGGCATCAACCTGGACGGGTATCCGACCCAACCGGCAAAGCGCGAGCAACACCCGCCGGTGATTGGCTACCTGGCGCGGATGTGCAAGGAAAAAGGGCTCGACCTCCTCATCGATGCCTTCACCATCCTCCACAAGAGAGGCCGTTTGCCAGGGTTGCGACTCCGTGCCGCCGGAAGTCTCGGGCCATCCGATCAGGGCTTCGTTGAGTCGCTGCGCGGCAAATTGAGAGCCGCGGGGCTGAGCGAGTTTGCCGAGTTTTATCCGAATATTGATCGAGACGCGAAGGTAGCCTTTCTGCAGGGGCTCTCCGTTTTCTCAGTCCCGGCCCGGTATAGCGAAGCGTTCGGATTATACGTTCTTGAAGCGCTGGCGGCGGGCGTGCCGGTGGTGCAGCCGCGCGCGGCAGCTTTTCCTGAATTGATTGAACTGGCAGGTGGCGGTGTGCTCTTTCCTGCGGAAAATCCTGGCGCGCTCGCCGATGCCTTGGAACCGCTGCTTCTGGACGGTAAATTGGCGCAGGCCATGGGAGAAACAGGCCGGCTTTTCGTCCGTGAACACTTCAGTGCCGAGTCCATGGCTCAGAATTTACTGGAAGCGTTAAAGGAGGCCGACTCGTGCCTGGTGGGCTGAAGGAACAAAGGCAGATCCAGTGCGGCCATCAAAACAGGTTGCTGTCGCAGGGCGGTTGACCTATTTTTCACCCGTCCAGCGCGCGAGTAGCTCAATTGGATAGAGCGTCGGCCTCCGGAGCCGAAGGTTGTGGGTTCGACCCCCGCCTCGCGTACCAGGTCAGTTGCGTGCTGGACCATTGGGGAACGGAGACATTCCATTTTCCTTTTGGAGTTTTGGGAATAAAATTTGCACATCCATGAACGACATCGATACCGAGACACTTAAAGGCATTGCCAACCAGCTGCGGATTCATTCGATCGAGGCCACCACAGCTGCAGGCAGCGGTCACCCTACCTCGTGCTGCTCTGCCGCTGACCTGGTCGCGGCGCTGTTTTTTGGCCACATGCGCTACGATCCGCGCAACCCCCACTACTACAACAATGACCGGTTCATTCTCTCGAAGGGGCACGCGGCGCCACTCCTTTATGCGGCCTGGGCCGAGACCGGTTTGTTTCCCGTGGGCGACCTGCTCAAATTGCGCCAACTCGGGAGCGATCTTGAAGGCCACCCTACTCCGCGCCTGTCCTTCGCGGATGTAGCAACCGGTTCACTGGGCCAGGGGCTGAGCGTCGGCGTCGGGATGGCTCTTTGCGCGCGCCTGGATAAATTGGACTATCGCACTTATGTGCTGCTTGGTGACGGGGAATGCTCGGAAGGCTCCGTTTGGGAAGCGGCGGCGCTCGCCGGTCATTACCAACTGAACAATCTCATTGCGCTGGTCGATATTAATCGGCTCGGCCAGAGCGAGCCTGCCCCGCTCGGACACAACCTGGATGCTTTCAAGCGCCGATTCGAGGCCTTTGGCTGGCGAACGGAGGAGATTGATGGTCATGACGTCGAGGAAATCGTCGAGGTGTTGGCTGCCGTAGGGTTAGGAAGCCAGCCGCTCGTGATCCTGGCCAGGACTCTCAAAGGCGCCGGGATCTCATTCATTCAAGACAAAGAGAATTGGCATGGTAAACCGCTCTCCAAGGAGGAGGCGGAGCGTGCGATTGCTGAGCTGCGGCCGAGCGCCAAGTCCGGCATCGGCCAGCCAATTCCGGCGCCGACTCAGCTTCCCGCACCCAAAAATGACGCTCCTGCGGCATATCCTGCGCTGAACTATAAACCCGGCGAAAAGGTGGCCACCCGGGAGGCCTTCGGCAATGCCCTCGCTCGAATCGGTGAGGCTGATCTGCGCGTAGTGGCCATGGACGGCGACACGAAGAACTCGACCTACTCGGACAAATTCCTGAAGAAGTTTCCTGATCGGTTCACCGAGTGTTTCATTGCCGAACAGGATATGGTGGGCGTCGCCACCGGCTTCGCCGCGCGCGGCAAAGTTCCGTTTGCATCGACGTTCGCCACATTTTTCACCCGCGCCTTTGACCAGGTTCGGGTTGCAGGGATTTCTATGGCAAACGTGAAGCTGTGCGGGTCTCACGTTGGGGTGAGCATCGGGGAAGACGGGCCCTCGCAGATGGGATTGGAGGACCTGGCGATGATGCGCGCGGTTGCCGGCAGCACGGTGCTCTATCCGTGCGACGCTGTGAGCACAGAAAAATTGATGGACCAAATGGCGTCGCACAAAGGCATCTGCTTCTTGCGCACGTCGCGCCCAAAAACGGAGGTCATTTACGGCAATGACGAGCCGTTTCCGATTGGCGGCGCTAAAATCTTGCGGCAGGCCCAAGGCGATAAAGTGACCATTGTCGCCGCCGGAGTGACACTGTATGAATCGCTCAAGGCCGCCGATGCGCTCAAGAATGAAGGGATCACTGTTACCGTCATTGACTGTTACAGTGTCAAGCCTCTGGCCCGGGACATCATTCTCGGCGCAGCCCAGAAGACCAATAACCTGGTTGTGACCGTGGAAGACCACTATGCCGAGGGCGGCATTGGCGACGCCGTTGCCGGTGAGTTGAGCGCTTCAGGAGTGAAGGTGCATAAGCTGGCGGTTCGTGAATTGCCTCACTCGGGCAAGCCCGAAGAATTGTTGGCCAAGTACGGCATTGATTCGCAGGCAATCGTCCGCGCCGTGAAGGCCTTGAGTTAAGCGCTCGGTGCCGGCTCAACTGTGTCGAAAGGTAATACGGGCCTTGCCAAGGTCGTAAGGGGACATCTCGACGTTTACCTTGTCGCCAACGCTAATCCTGATGAAGTTTTTCCGCATCTTACCCGAGATGTGGGCCAAAACCTCGTGGCCGTTCGGCAAGGCGACCCGGAACATCGTTCCGGGCAGGACCTGCGTTACGGATCCAACCAGTTCAATTGGCTCTTCCTTCGTCAATTGTAACTACGCGTTCAGTATTCCGGGGAGCGTCGGGCCTGGCCCGGCAATGAGCGAAAAATTGCCGCCGAAGCCGGGAAAATCAAGTCGTTTTGGGCCGGGCGCCGCGGCGTCACTTGCTTTGAGCTCGCCGGCTCGGTACGCTTGGAGCAATGCGGTTGCTGGACCGTTACCTGTTGCGCGAGTTGCTGGTTCCGCTGGTGTATTGCCTGAGCGGATTTCTGGTTCTGTGGGTCACGTCGGACCTGATTACGGAGTTGAACGGTTTGCAGGAACGGAAGCTGCACGCGATCGATATCGCCCGGTATTACGCGGTCCGACTGCCCGAGTTTGTCGTTTTCGTACTGCCAATTGCGCTGTTGCTGGCCTTGCTTTACACCCTGACCAATCATTCAAGGCACAATGAGATCACCGCGATCCGGGCGGCGGGCGTGAGTTTGTGGCGTCTCTGCCTGCCCTATTTCGGAGTGGGGTTTATTGCAAGTCTCGCCGTATTTGCCCTCAACGAGTACTTCGTTCCGCGGGGCACGGAGGCCGCCGAACAGATCCGCAATGGGAATCAGCCTGCGCAACCTGGAACCAGTGGCCACGATAGAGTCTACAATCTTGGCATCAACAACTCCCGAGATGGACGCGACTGGGTCATCGGCGTCTATGACTTGCGCACTGGCCAGATGACCGCTCCGATTGTTGTTTCACGCTTGGGAGACGGGTCACGAATTGAATTGCGGGCCTCCCGGGCCGAGCGCCAAAAAAGCACGTGGTGTTTCTATGACGTTTCCGAATTCAAACGGCCTGCCACCCCGGATGCTCTTCCGGTCCTGGTCCTGAAAACCAACGTCCTTGCCAAGCCCGAATTTTCGGAAACCCCGGAACAGATTCGGAGCGAAGTTCAGCTCGCGAGCGGGAACAGCCTGGTAAAGGCGAAACGCGCCGACATTCCTATTTCTGTAATCCTCAATTATTTGCGGTTGCACCCTTACCCTGCCCAGGGGCCGGCTCTATACACAAAACTGGCGGGGCGCCTGGCGACGCCCTGGACTTGTATGGTCGTTGTGCTAATCGCGATTCCGTTCGGAGCCGCCTCAGGGCGCAGGAATGTTTTTGTCGGTGTGGCAGGCAGCATTGTTATTTGCTTTGCGTATTTCGTCCTGCAACAGATCAGTCTGGCCGCCGGCGCCGGCGGCCGGTTGCCGCCCTGGCTTGCCGGTTGGCTGCCCAATATGGCTTTCGGAGCCGCAGGCCTGGTTTTGACCGCGCGCGTCAGATGAAACGACGAAGTCAGTACCTGTCGGCGCCGTGCGGGACGCTGTTTCCGGGTTAACCTTTTTAGCGTGGACGAGCTTACAGAATTGAAAGCCCGGTACGACCGCCTGAGTTTGCTGCACCAGGTCGGAAACGTGATCCATTCGACTCTCGATGCCCAGGAAGCGCTGAGGTTGATCATTAGCGAAGCGGTCCGGGTCATGCGTGCTTCGAGCGGCTCAGTGGTTCTTATAAACCCGACCAACGGATTTCTGGAAATTCACGCCTCATACGGCTTGCCCGAACGAGCGGCCGATTTGAAGCTCCGCGTAGGCGAGGGCATCACCGGATGGGTTGCGCGGACGGGCAAACCCGCGCGTGTGGGGGAAGTTGGCAAAGACCCGCGTTACATCATGTTGCGGCCGGAGGTTCGCGCTGAGTTAGCCGTTCCGTTAGAGGTCAACGGCGAATTGAGAGGCGTTTTGAACGTCGACTCCGAGCAGGCTGAAGCCTTTAGCAGTGAGGACCAGGAGCTGCTGGAAGCGCTTGCCCAACAAGCGGCGCGGGTGATTCACAACACCTGGCTGTACGAGCAACTGCGGCTCAAAGCTCGTCTGTTCGAATCATTGGCCAGCGTGAGCCAAACCATCAACTCGACTATTAGCCTGGACGACGCTCTGAACGTCATTACGCGCGAAGCATGCCTGCTGATGCGCGGCCGAATGTGTTCTCTGATGCTGCTGGACGAAACCCGGCACTGGCTTGATTTAAGAGCCAGTCACGGCGCGGGGGACGCTTACGTGCGCAAGCCGCGGGTCAGCGTCGAAGATGGGCTGCTGGGAGTGGTTATTCGGCGGAAAAAGCCGCTTCAGGTGACGAACGTCCAAACATCGACCCGCTACCAGAACATCGAGGTCGCCCAACGCGAGGGGTTGGTTGCCCTCTTAAGCGTGCCTTTGCTTTTTACCGGCCAGGCCATCGGCACCTTGAACGTCTACACCGGCCAGCCTTACAGTTTTTCGAACGAGGAAATCCGAATTCTTTCCGCGCTGGCGGAACTCTCGGCAATCGCCATTGAGAAAGCGCGACTCTATGAACGGCTGGTCGACGTGGAAGACCAGATGCGCCAGAATGAAAAGCTCTCCGCTTTGGGCCTGCTCGCAGCCGAAGTGGCTCACGAGATCCGGAATCCCCTCACGGTGATGAAAATGCTCTATCATTCACTGGATCTGCGGTTTCCGGAAAATGATCCGAGGGCCAAAGACGCCGGCATTATTGGCCAGAAGATTGACCACTTGAATAAAATCGTCGAGCAGATCCTTGATTTTGCCCGAACGACCGAACCGCAGTTTGCGCCCGTAAACCTTAACGAAATCATTGAAGAGCTTTGCCTCCTGGTTCGCCACAAGCTCAAGCACCAGAACATTCGGCTCGTGCGCAATCTGCGCGCGGACCTGGCTCCGGTCATGGGTGAGGCTGGGCAGCTCGAACAGGCGTTCCTCAACCTGATCCTGAACGCGGCCGAAGCCATGCCGGATGGGGGTACACTCACGATCACATCCCGGCTTGCAGCCTCGGATCCAGGCCGGGGAGGACCGAACGGGCACGCAGTTGTGGAGTTCGCCGACACCGGGCATGGAATGAGCGCCGAGCAGCGCCGCCGCGCATTTTCATCCGTCCTGAGCACGACCAAAGTCAAAGGCACCGGCCTGGGATTGGCGATTGTGGGCAGAGTTGTGGAAACGCACCGGGGCGAAATCAAGATTAAGTCGCGAGTTGGGCATGGTACGACCATCGGCATTTCCTTGCCCTTGGATCGGCCGGCGGAAGAGAATCCAGCGAGGAGGGCCGGGGTGGACTGGAAGAAGACCAGCAGCTGAACTTGCGCGGCGGCTATTTGCCTTGCAAGGCGGCGATGCCGAAATCGCGGTTGAGCTTCGCGATAAAACTCAGGCTGATTTCCTTCGGACAAACCGCCTCACACGAGCCTGTCACCGTGCAATTGCCGAAGCCTTCGGCGTCCATTTGTTCAACCATTCGCAAGGCTCGTTGATCTTTTTCCGCTTTCCCCTGGGGCAGGAGATTGAGATGGGAAGCCTTGGCTGCGACGAACAGCATTGCCGAAGCGTTTTTGCAGGCGGCGACGCATGCGCCGCACCCAATACACGCCGCGGCGTCCATCGATTTGTCGGCGACGGTCTTTGCAACCGGAATGCAATTCCCGTCGGGAGTCCCGCCGGTATTGACGGAAACAAAACCTCCCGCCTGAACGATCCGATCGAAAGCGCTGCGGTTCGTGACCAGGTCCTTCAGTACGGGGAACGCCTTGGCGCGCCACGGCTCGATTGTGATCGTATCCCCGTCCTTGAAGTGGCGCATGTGTAGCTGGCAGGTGGCCGTACCGCGGTGGCCGCCGTGGGGAATGCCATTGATGACCAGCGAGCACATTCCGCAAATGCCCTCACGGCAATCGGAATCGAACGCAATCGGTTCCTGGCCCCGTTCGAGGATTCCCTCGTTGACGACGTCGAGCATCTCCAGAAACGACATGTCCTCCAGCACCCCGCGGGCCTCGTAGGTTTCGAAGTGGCCCGGTGCCTCCGCGTTTTTCTGCCGCCAAACTCGTAAAGTCAGATTCATGGCTATTTGTAGCTTCGCGTGCTCATGTGCACTTCCTCGTACACCAGCGGCTCCTTGTGCAAAGAAGGCGCTTTGGCAGGCCCCTGGTATTCCCATGCCGCCACATAGGCGAAGTTTTCATCATCCCGCTTGGCTTCGCCGTCGGGGGTCTGGAATTCTTCACGGAAATGTCCGCCGCACGATTCGCTTCGGTGCAACGCGTCGATGCAAAGTAACTCCGCAAATTCCATGAAGTCGGCCACCCGGCCGGCATATTCCAAGGACTGGTTCAGTTCGCCGCCGCCGCCCGTGACGTTGACATTTTTCCAAAACTCATCGCGCAATTCCGGAATTCGTTTAAGCGCCTCTTTCAGGCCTGCTTCGTTCCTGGCCATGCCGCATTTTTCCCACAACAACTTGCCTAATTCCCGGTGCAACGACGTGGGCGTGCGTTTGCCCTTAATCGAAAGCAGTTTGTTCGTTAGCTGGCGCACATTTTCTTCGGCCCGTTTGAACTCCGCGTGCGAGGCCGCGACCTTAGCGGGCCTGGTTCCGGCAAAATAATTGCCAATCGTGTACGGCAGAACAAAGTAACCATCGGCCAGTCCCTGCATCAGCGCGCTGGCGCCCAATCGATTCGCGCCATGGTCGGAAAAATTGGCTTCACCAATCACGAACAAACCCGGAAGGGTACTCATCAGGTTGTAGTCAACCCACGACCCTCCCATTGTGTAGTGCACAGCCGGATAGATCCGCATCGGCACCTGGTAGGCGTTTTCGCCTGTGATCTTTTCGTACATGTCGAACAGGTTGCCGTACCGCTCCTGGACGACGTGAAGGCCAAGCCGGCGAATCGCATCGGCGAAATCCAGGTACACTCCGAGCCCTCCCGGGCCCACTCCGCGGCCTTCGTCACAAACCTCTTTTGCCGACCGGGATGAAATGTCGCGTGGAGCCAGGTTGCCGAAGCTGGGATATTTCCTTTCAAGAAAATAGTCACGGTCTGCCTCCGGGACGGAAGAAGCCGCCTTGGGGCAATCCTCCTTGCGTTTGGGGACCCAAACGCGGCCATCGTTGCGCAGCGACTCCGACATCAGTGTCAGCTTGGATTGGTGTTCTCCACTGACGGGAATGCATGTGGGGTGGATTTGCGTGTAACAGGGGTTCGCGAAAAACGCCCCCTTTTTGTAAGCCCGCCAGGTCGCCGTTACGTTGCACCCTTTCGCATTGGTCGACAGGAAGAAGACATTGCCGTAACCGCCCGTCGCCAGGACCACGGCATCCGCGGCATGCGAGCCGATTTCACCCGAGACCAGGTTTCGCGTCACGATACCTTTGGCCTGGCCGTCGATGACTACCAGGTCGAGCATTTCTGTTCGTGGGTGCATCTCCACGGTCCCCAGCCCGATTTGCCGGCAAAGTGCCTGGTATGCGCCGAGGAGCAATTGCTGGCCCGTCTGGCCCCGTGCGTAAAAAGTGCGCGAGACTTGCGCGCCCCCAAACGAGCGGTTGGCCAGAAGTCCGCCATATTCGCGCGCGAAAGGCACTCCCTGCGCCACGCACTGGTCGATGATATTGCCGCTCACCTGCGCCAAACGGTAAACATTGGCTTCGCGTGCCCTGAAATCGCCCCCTTTTATCGTGTCGTAAAACAAACGATAAATGCTGTCCCCGTCATTCTGATAATTCTTGGCCGCATTGATGCCCCCTTGCGCCGCAATGCTGTGCGCCCGCCGCGGGCTGTCCTGGAAACAGAAGCACTTGACCTTGTAACCCAGCTCCGCCAGCGAGGCCGCGGCCGAGGCTCCTGCCAGACCGCTCCCGACGACGATGATATCAAACTTACGTTTGTTTGCCGGGTTTACCAGTTTGAGGTCGAACCGGTGTTTGTCCCATTTGGCCGCCAACGGCCCTGAGGGGATTTTGCTATCCAGTGGCATATTACTTCAAAGCCTCCTTTCCGTAGCCGCACAGGATAGCGACCGGGATCGAGGTGTAGCCCAGGAAGATGAGCGTAGCCACGACGCGTGCTGCCTTGTCCAAAAACGGCCGGTAAATGTCGTTTTTCCAACCGAGGGATTGGAACATGCTGCTCAACCCATGGCTCAGGTGCAGGCACAACAGGGCCATTCCGAGAATATAGAACCCGGATACCCAGCCGTTGTTGAACCCAACGATCATCATCTTAAAAATGTCGTGACGCTTCTCCGGATCGATGAACCCGGTGAAATTCCGGCCCGTAAAGTTCAGCGACTCGGTCTGAACGGTGAAATGCAGAAGGTGGTAGATGATGAAAACCAGCACGATCAGCCCGCTCATCAGCATCGTACGCGAAGCGTAGCTCGAACCAATCGGAGTATACGTGGCATAAGCCACAGGCCGCGCTGCCCGATTTTCCAGCGAGAGCCTGGCGGCGCTCCAGATGTGCAACCCCACAATCCCCAACAGGGCGATTCGCGCCGGCCAGACCAGCTCATAATTGCTCTGCAGGAAATGGCCGTACCGGTTGATTGCCTCCGGCCCGAGAAACACCTGGAGATTTCCGACCAGGTGCCCGATCACGAACAAAAATAAAAGAAACCCCGTCACTGCCATCACGTACTTCTTGCCCAGTGACGAGTCGAATAAATGCGTAATTATCTTCATGAGACAAAGAACCGGTGCCCTGGGGAGCGGGCCGCCGGGCTGCGCAACGAAAGGAATCTACCGGTAGGACGGCGCAGGTCAAGAACCCAAACTCATATTAAGCGTGGCCTATAATAGAAGTAATCATATCTTATTCAGCTCCAGCAGAGTCCCGATCACGCCCGGAGCCGCCGACGCCGCTCCCCGTCTGAGCCAGAAAGCCGCCAACCCGGCAGCTTCCGCTCCGCGCACGTCCATATCCAGGCTGTCCCCGACGTGGGCTGTGTCTTCAGGAGCAGTTTTGAGCAGGGCGCAAGTCCTCTCAAAAAGCGTCCGCGCTGGTTTGCAGGCATTCTGCTCGCAGGAAACCGTAATGACATCGAAATAGGGTTCCAGGCCGAGTTTTCGAAGCAAAGGACGCAAACGGTCATCCCAGTTGGAAATGACTCCCAATTTCACTCCTTTCGACCTGAGGTGTTCCAGGATTGGCATGACGTCCTCGAAAACGTGCCACGCGTCGGGTTCGGAAAAGCGGTCATATAATTGTGGGAAAAATGATTTGCTGGGCGGGGGCTCGACAGAGCCGCAAAATGTTTCGTCCACAATGGCCGCCCATTCGGCCGGCGTATGACTGAAGCGGGTGGCTTGCTGCCAGGCCTTTTTGAAGTTTGCGTTCAACCATTCGGGGGAAAGACCCGGGTGCCCGTGCCTCGCGGCGACTTCGGCATAGAGGTGGCCCACTGAAGGCTGGCACTCTATCAGGGTGCCGCCTACGTCGAACGTTACGGCAGCAAGTGGACGCAAGCGGGGGCGCGGCACTTTTATTATTACCCCTGGCGGACGCTCCATTCGTTAAGGCTTCTTTCTCCTTCGCGTTGACCTGCCGTCAGGTGCAGGACCTCCATGGCTTCACCGACCAGGTAAAGGGAGCCGACGATGGCCACAAAACCGGCTTCCGACACTTTGGCCAAAGCATCGGGTAAGCCGGAACACTCCTCAACCCGGCTCTGTGGATTGGCCATGCGGCAAACCTCCGCAAGGCCGTGCGGTTCGGCACTGCGTTCGCTATGAACTGGCACCAGGAGGATATGGTCGGACAGCGGCGCGAGGATTCGGCACATGTGCTGCCAATCTTTATCCTGCAGGATTCCGAGGATAAGAAGAGGCCTCATTCCCGCGAAATAGCCCTTGAGGGCCGCGGCAAAGCTCTCGGCGCCGCCCATGTTATGGGCCGCGTCGAGGAGAATTTTTTGACCTGAAGCGCGAGTTACGACCTGCAAGCGTCCGGCCCACTGAACCCTGCTTAGCCCGATTTGAATTGTCTCGTCGTCGATGGGGATCTGCTGCTGGAGAACCCGGACCGTTGCGAGGGCGACGGCGGCGTTCATTTTTTGGTGATCGCCCAGAAGAGGCAGGTGGATGGCATCGAGCGGTGCCCGGCGGGCTTCTTCGGGGCGGACAATTGTCAGGGGCGACCGCACTTGAGCCGCGGTTTGGGTCAGGACGGCCAGTGCCTCGGGCGCTTCCGTCCCAGTCACCGAGGGCACCCCGGGTTTGATGATTCCGGCCTTTTCACCTGCAATGCTGGCGAGGGATTCGCCGAGGTATTTCTGGTGATCGTATTGTATGTTGGTGATGACGCTGGCGATGGGTTGGACGATGTTTGTTGCGTCGAGGCGACCGCCGAGACCGGTTTCCCAAATGACCAAATCGCAGTTTTGCGCCGCGAAATAGAGCAGGGCCATGACCGTGACCACTTCGAAGAAGGTAGGATGTTGATCATTGGAGAATTGACTCAGCAGAGGTTTGATAGCGGCAACGAGCCGGGCCACTTCATCTTCCGGGATGAACCTGCGATTGACCTGAATGCGTTCGCAAAAGGCGACCAGGTGTGGCGAAGTAAAAAGGCCGACCCTTAAGCCGGCATGGCGGTAAATGCTCTCGAGCATGGCGCAGGTGGAGCCTTTACCGTTTGTGCCGGCGACGTGAATGAAGCGGAGCTTTTTTTGCGGGTTGCCCGCGAGCTCGGCCAGCCGGAAGGTGTTTTGCAGGCCAAATTTCGCGCCGAACCAGCGCAACTCATAAAGGAAACGAACTGCATCCGAGTAAGACATGCCCTGTCAGGTTGAGGGGTGATAAAGAGTCGGGTTGCGAAGCGCGGCGCCGTGGCGGGGCCTCTAACGTCCGTGGCTATGCACGTGGGCCGCTGCGATGAAACCCTTGAATAGGGGGTGAGGTTGATGCGGTTTGCTATGGAATTCGGGATGAAACTGGCTGGCGATGAAGAACGGGTGATTGGCAAGTTCAATGACCTCGACCAGCTTTCCGTCCGGCGTAAATCCACTAAAAACAAAACCTGCTTTGGTGAATCCCTCGCGGTAAGCGTTATTGAACTCGTAACGGTGCCGGTGCCTTTCCTTAACGACGAAAGCTCCGTACAGGCGGGCGGCCCTGGTTCCGACGACGAGCTGACACGGTTGGGCTCCAAGGCGCATGGTTCCGCCTTTCCTGGTCACCTTGGTTTGCTCATCCAGCATCGCGATAACCGGGTCGGGTGTGTTGGGATCAAACTCGGTTGAGTGCGCCTTGGGGAGTTTCAGCACGTTCCGGGCGAACTCAATCGTCGCGATCTGCATCCCGAGGCACAGGCCCAGGTAAGGCAGATTATTTTCGCGCGCATATCGCGCCGCATGGATTTTTCCCTCGATGCCCCGCTCTCCAAAACCTCCCGGCACCAGCACCCCGCCCAAACCTTTCAAAAGCTTTTCCGGGCCTTCGCGCTCAATCTCCTCAGCGTCGACTTTCTGGATCTCGACGCCGCAATCGTTCGCGACGCCGCCATGTATGATCGCCTCGTAAACGGATTTGTAGGCGTCCTGCAATTCAATGTATTTGCCCACTACACCAATCCGCACCCGGCGCTGGGGAGCAATGATTTTGCGCAGGATTTCCTGCCAGTGTGCCATGTCCGGCGTGGGAGTATCCAGGTGCAATTGCCGGCAAACCAGGTCGTCGACTCGCTCCCGCTGCAACATGAGGGGCACTTCGTAGATGCTGTGGTCGACATCTTTTTCCTCGATCACAGCCTCGAAGGGGACGTTGCAGAACACGGAAATCTTTCGGCGCAGATCCTTGTCGAGCGGCTTTTCGCAGCGGCAAACCAGGATATGCGGGGCGATTCCGATTTCGCGCAGTTTAGCGACCGACTGTTGCGTGGGTTTGGTCTTAAGTTCTCCTGCCGCTTTGATGAAAGGCACGTAGGTGACATGAAGGAAAAGGGCGTTGTGGGATCCGACTTCCAACGCGAATTCACGAATTGCTTCCAGGAAGGGCAACCCCTCGATGTCCCCGGTCGTGCCGCCGATTTCAGTGATAATGACGTCGGCTTTGGTTGTCTCGGCCAGCTTATGGATCCGGTTTTGAATCTCGTTTGTCACGTGGGGAATCACCTGGACGGTTTTGCCCAAATACTTGCCCTCGCGCTCATTGTTGAGAACCGTTTGATAAACCTGGCCGCTGGTCAGGTTATTGAGCCGGGTCAGCTGGCAATTGGTAAAACGCTCGTAATGCCCCAAATCGAGGTCTGTTTCCGCTCCATCATCGAGCACGTAAACTTCCCCGTGCTGATAAGGATTCATCGTGCCCGGGTCCACGTTGAGATACGGATCAAACTTCTGCAGCACCACCTTGAGTCCGCGGTTTTCGAGCAACGTCCCGAGCGAGGCTGCGGTCAGCCCTTTCCCGAGCGAGGAAACAACGCCGCCAGTGACAAAGATGTATTTCATGTGGCTTTATTCAACAGTTGCTCGACGCGCGCGACGTCAGAGGGGACATCAACGCCCACGCTGTCATAGTCAACCCGGACCACCGCGATGGATATGCCGTTCTCGAGCGCGCGCAGTTGTTCGAGCTTTTCCGCTTGCTCGAGCGGTGACGCCGGGCTGCGCACCAAACGCAACAATGTTTCCCGGCGGTAACCATAAATGCCAAGGTGTTTCAAAAATGGAAACGCCGCCAACTGTTCGCTCACCGAACTACTGGCGGCATCGCGCAGATACGGAATTGTGCGCCGCGAAAAGTATAGAGCGTTGCCTATTCGGTTGACAACGACTTTTACGACATTGGGGTTTTCGTAATCTTCGCGGTTGTGAATGGCCGTTGCCGCAGTGGACATTTCGGCGTTGCGCAAGGCCCCGGCGACCGCATCAATGGCGGCCGGGTCAATCAGCGGTTCGTCGCCCTGGATATTAACCACCGCGTCGCAGGCGACTCGCTGCGCCACTTCCGCGATCCGATCCGACCCCGTCGGATGGTGTGCGCCGGTCATCTCAACCCGGCACAGGGTCCCGACTGCCGCTGCGATCCGTTCATCGTCCGTGGCGACGATAACTTCGGACAGCGATCCCGCTTTCTTGCATCGCTCGACAACCCGGCACACCAAAGGCGTGCCGCCGATTAAAGCGAGCGGCTTTGCGGGAAAGCGCGTCGAGGCATACCGGGCCGGAATAATGCCAACCACATACATCTTTGTGTTTTAACCGCCGAAGTTCCGGATTGCACGGAGGAAAAGCAACGGCCCGCCTCCAATCCCCTGTCCTGTGCTCGTTGTCTGTGGCAGACTTGCCGCCAGCCGGTCTCTCGGGGCCGGCCACGTGCATGAGCAAATTCGCCTGGCGAGGTCTAACGCTGACTTCCTTCCTGGTCATTGGAAGCGGCACCTGTTTGGAATTATGCGCATTTGGCGGCGATGCGGTTGCGCCTGCTAATTCTCCAGTCACAGCGGCAACTTCGATTCCGAACCCGCCAGATGGGTTTGAGTTCATTGATACCAGCTTCGAGAATGCTTCGCCTCTTTGGTACGATTTCGGCCAGGATTCCACGGTTAACGTCCATCTCGTCTATGATAACGAGCGTTCATCCGTCAACAGGGCGGCCGGGCATTTCCACTTCATGATCAGCGCCCGGACAGGCACCCAACTGACTTTAGAATTTCAGAACCTGGATAACATCTGGAATCGGCAGCCGGGCTCAATCGCCCGCGAATTGAAGACCGCCTTTATTTCGCCGGACGCCGTGAACTGGAAGCCCGTTTCTTTGTCAGCGCTGCCGGGCAACCGGATCATACTTAAAGTCACGATGCCCTCGCCAAGGCTGTTTGTTGCCAGGGTCGAACCGTACCGCCTCTCGGACCTCAAGAAGCTCCTGGAACGTATCCGCACCAATGCACTGGTTGAAATCAAAACGATTGGCAGGACGGTAGAAGGCAGGCCGTTGGAAATCGTCCGCATCGGCGATCCCAACGCGGCCCATCGGGTTTTTTTACGGGCTCGCGCTCACCCGTGGGAAGCGGGGACAAGCTGGGTCATCCAGGGATTCATCCAGCGGATGCTGGATACAGATGATTCGGTCCGCGAGTCGCGTCGGCTATTTTGCGCGTACGTTCTGCCTATGGCCAACAAAGACGGCGTGGCCCGCGGGCGCACCCGGTTCAACCTGCTTGGCAAAGACCTCAACCGCGGCTGGGACAAACCGGCGGACCCTCTGACCGCCCCCGAAAACCATGCACTTGAGCAATGGCTGGAATCCATGGTCCACGCGGGCCTTGCACCGGAAGTCGCCCTGGAACTGCACAATGACGGAGCGGGACTGCTGCAGCTAAGCCGCCTTGAAGGTCCCCGCCTGCAGCCTTACCTGGAACACATGGCCAGATTGGAAAGGTTTCTTCGCAAAGACACCTGGTTTACCGAAGGCAGCACCGGGGCAAACTTCCGTAACCCGGGCTCGTTGGGAGAAGGCTGGCTCGAGCGCTTTGGCGTCTACGCTGCCGTTCATGAATTCAACTGCAATTGGATCGCGGGATTGAACGACTACCCTTCCGCCGCCCATTGGCGAGAGTACGGGGCTGGCCTGGTGAGAGTCTTTTCCGATTATTTCGACGAACACCTGCCCTGATTCCGTTCCTTATCATTACTCTTTATTCCGCGTGGCGACTCGAATATTTCTTCCCAATGCGCTGTTCTCCCGGATTCCTCTTGCTGGCGGCATTTCTGAGCCCAATCGGCGCGTACGGCGAAACCGGTGAGGGAGCTTTGACCCGCGCCGCGGCCGCCGTTCAGGCAGCCACCCCACAGGCTCAAGCCGACCCTGCCCACCCGATTTTCCACGTCACTGCGCCCGCCCAATGGATCAATGATCCGAACGGCCCGATCTTTCACAATGGTTACTACCACCTGTTTTACCAACTACACCCGTACAGTGATAAAGACGGGACGAAATACTGGGGCCACGTGAGGAGCCGCGACCTTGCGAAGTGGGAGCACTTGCCGATCGCTCTCGCCCCTTTGAACGACCGGGGAGAGGAAGCAGTCTGGTCGGGCTGTTGCACCCTCAACAGAGCGAGGCAGCCGATGATTTTCTACACCAGCATCGCAATCGGCAAATCCGCGTTTGACCATGCTGAGCAATGGGCGGCCGTTGGCGACACGGATTTGATTCGCTGGCAAAGATCAACCGCTAATCCCGTCCTTTCAGAAGCGCTGCACGGTGACAAAAAAATTTATGATTGGAGGGACCCATTCGTGTTTCACGAGGCCGGCAGAACTTTTCTGGTTACCGGCGGGCACATCGCCAGGCAAGGAGAAGCCGCGGTCAATATTTATGAGGCCCAAAATCGCGAGTTAACTCAATGGCGGTATCAAGGAGTCCTGTTCAAAATTCCGGACGCGCCCACGGCGGAATGTCCGAATTTCTTCCGGCTCGGCAACCAGTGGGTGCTGTTCGTTTCGCCCTACGGCAAAGTGCAATACTTCATCGGAGATTTTGATTTGAAATCGTGCCGGTTCACCCAGCGCAAGCAAGGTCTCGTCGATTACGGCCCCAATTTCTACGCGCCCAATACCATGCTGTTGGACAACGGCAACCGCATCACCTGGGGCTGGATCAACGGGTTTCCCGGCGGCCACGGCTGGAACGGTTGCCTGTCCTTGCCAAGGCGTCTGAGCATCGATCCTGACGGCGAGCTGCGGCAACGCCCCGCGCCTGAGTTAGCAGCGCTCCGCGGCCCGCAAGCGGCCTGGCGAAACCTCGCGTTGGCAGACAGCGCGCAAAGGCTGTCTTTGCCAGGTGCGGGCAGCCTTGAGATTCTCCTGAACCTTGATTTTGGAAACGCGAAAGCACTGGTCATCGAGCTCAAACCCCGTGCAGCCGAATCAAGCCCAGTCACAATCCACTGTGGGCCGGAGGGACTCACCGTGGGGAAGGAAACCGCACCGGCGCGCTGGCTTCGCGGGCATGGAAAGAATGGCGAGCTCAGGATTTTTGTGGACCGCTCCGTTCTCGAGGTTGTGGCCAATGAAAAAGAATGGGTGACGAAAACAATCTCACCGTTGGCTGCCGACTCGGAGTTGCTGGTTCGCTCCGAGGGCGGCCGGGCCACCCTGAAGCTCGCGAAAGCCTGGCCGATGAGAACAATTTGGTAGCTGAGAGGGATGCATTCGTATTAGTTGCGCGTCGTCCGGTGGGAGAAGAACATGCGCGTCGTTTCAAACAACCGCTTCAGAAACGACTTTTTGACCTGCTTTTGCCCTCCAATCAATTCAACGGGATAACTGCAACGGGGGCAAAGCCGCAAGAGCTTCCCTCCGCGGCGGCGCAGCAGGTGAATGCAATGTTCACACAAGAGTTCGCCGCAATGTTGGCATGAATAGACCAGTTCATTGCCCCGATGGTGCCGGCAAGACAATCCCCCGTGTGGAAGAAGCGCCGGCACCGCTCCAATTCGGCAGTCAAATCTTGGAATTGTTACCGACGGCTGAGTGTCGACGACCAGCAACTCGACCTCCCCGACGCGCAACGTTTGGCCCGCCAGCAACACCGCCTCCCGCACGGGGTTACCATCCAGGAACGTTCCATTGGTTGAACCGCAGTCGCGCACCGAAACCCGGCTGCAATCCAGGATGATTTCGCAGTGGTTGGACGAGACCGAAAGGTGATTGAGATGAAGGTCGTTTTCAGGCGAGCGGCCAAGCCGGTTGACGCCGGGCTTGAGTTCCGCAGCTCGAAATTCCGTCCCCGAGGTTTTGCACAGGAGTTTTGCCATAGTAGTCAAAGTGTTTGTTACGTTAATGTTTCCTGATTGCACCCGGACCTTACCGCGACGACCCGCGTCAGCGTTAATCGATAAAATTTGTTCACTATCGGTTCTCTCGATAGCGGTTCCAGCCTCGGAAATCGTTTTGGAGTTGTGTCGCATTGCGGGGCAAAACGCCCATCTCAAAAACGTGGTGAAAAGGCGCGTGTCGGTTTTGAAATTTGATCCCACTTTAACCAGGAAAGGGAAGGCTTGAGATTTCGGTGGAAGGCAACGAACTCACCATTGGAGCAGAGCCCGCTTGCGAGACCCAGACGCACTGCTCGGCGGTCCGGTTTAACCCCTTCGGCTCCGATGCGTTGGGGACCAAAGTGCGGCGCTCTGCCGAGACGCCGCTAAGTTAAGTGCGGCACACGAGCCCCAAGGTCCAGTGCAGCAATGGGGCGCTGACGTGGATTGCGACTGGGGATGGCGCTGTATAGTGAGTGCGCACGCCTCGACTGCAGCGCAAGAAATCCTCGCCCAGCCCAAGGTTCGCAGGCCTGGTACTAACTAACTGCAGGCGTCGGCGACATGCGTCCGCTGGATCGCCTTCGGCCATTTCACCGGGGCTGAGAGGAACCTGACGACTCCCCGTTCACAGTGAGTCGGGTGACCATCAGCGCAGAGATGACGTCGTAGCGCTCGTCATCGCCGAACACAAAAATCCTCCCCCCGGCGGGTGGGACGGCGATGTGATCAACGGCCGGAACCCGCAACTGCCCGCCGTCAGCGAGGTGGATCGTAAACGGGACAAACGGAGTCGCATGGACAAGTTTGCGAATATCGCCTGTCATACTGACATCATCCTAAGCCTCTGGACCGCACGAGGCAAGCCATGGCCGCGCTTGGCTGCGGGCTAATCAGGCGAACGCTGTGCCGCCCTGCGTCGGGGACCGCCCTTTCCGTAATTCCCACAGCTCGCGGCTCAACCGCTGGCTCGCTTCGGGGTGTCGAGACCGTGCCGATCCCGCTGCATTCGCATCCCGCCGTGGTTCATATGTGATAGCACCAGGCGTTCAAGGCCCTGCTCGGCCTCTCGCCACTACGGATGAACGGGTGTCAGGCCGAGGAACCGGTCGTAGGCTTCGGTCCAGGCGGTGGCGTGGGGATGGATCGTTTGAACCTTCAACGAATGGTGGACAAGGCTGGCGGCGTGTTCGACCGAGGGAACCTGGCCCAACGCCATTGCCTGCAGCAACACGTTGCCCAGGGCCGCGATCTCGGCCGGAACAACCACGACCGGTATCTGGAGCGCGTTCGCCAGGAAATGGTTCAAAAGAAGATTGGACTTGCCTCCGAGCACATACAGACGGCTGAACGTGCCGTTGGTCAGGTATTCCAACTCGACCAATCCTTTGCGGTAATGCAAGGCAAGACTCTCCAACAAACAGCGCAGGACCGGGCCCGGTTTGCGAGGCGCTTCCTGGCCGGTTTCTCTGCAAAATGCCTGAATTGCCTGGGGCAGGTCTTCGGCCGAAGCGAAGCGCGGGTCGCCCGGGTCAATCAGGGCTTCGAACGCTGGCGCCGAGGTCGCCAGGTGCATCAACACTTCGGTGTCCAGAGCGCGATCCTGGTTGGACCACGTTCGCCGGCAATCTTCAATCAGCTTGAGGCCCGTCCAGGTTTTGTAAAACGCGGCCGAATCCGCATACCCCAGGAGGTTGGAGTAGTTCATCTCACGACTGATGTCGTCGATGTAGGCCTCCTGGAAAATCGTGCCCATAATCGAGGATTGGTCAGGGCACAGGAAGGCCCAATTATCCTGGTCCGAGATCGCGATGGGAGCCAGGGCGGCGGCCAGATCGAAACCGCAGGTGGCAACGACCTTGGCGTCTTCGAGGCCGTGCTGGTGGGCGATGTCATCGCGCACCGGGGCCAGCACGGTGCTGGCGGGCACGAGTTCGGGCAAAATCTTTCGCGGCACGCCTGCCACGTTGAGCAAACGCTCGGACCAATTCCTGGCCAAAGGACTGTAGAGCTGAGACAAACTGGCCTGCGAATTCTCACCGCGCGCAACGCCCGAGAAAAGAAAGTTAAAGCTTTCAGGCAAAGACAGGGCGTGCGCGGCGCGCTTAATCCGCCTGGATGATTCCCGGGCCAACTGGCAAAGCGCGCCACCGGGCATCGGCTGAACGCCGGTTTCGGCATAGAGCTCCGATGCCGGGACCTGCGACAAAATCTTTTTGAATTCGGCGGCGGCGTCGGATTCGCGCAGGCGCGTGGCGGGAGTAAGCACGGAGCCGTCGGTTTCGAAAAGGAGAAAATCCGTTACCCCGGAGTAGAAGCTGAGCCCGCGAACCGGTTCTTCCTGGACAACGATTCCATGCAGGCCGGCAAGAACCTGTTGATAAACCCGTGACACGTCCCACTGCGGGGTGCCGTCGATCGAAACCACCGGGTCGGGGAATTCGCCGGCCCCGCTGACCGTGAGCTTGTCATTCTGCAAAGATCCCAGGAAGATGCGGCCCTTTTCCACGCCCAACTCGCAGGCAACGTACAGGTGACTCATAAACCGCTACACTTAGGCAGATTTCATGCCTTTCATGAGTAAAAAGCAGGATTGCCGACAAAAACCCCCGGTACGGGCGCCAAAACGCCAGAGAGGGCCCAGGCAAAGGCGCATAGACTCTAAGAATCGGCGGATTCCGTGGCTAAACTGTCCCCTTTCTCTTTGCGTCCTTGGGCCTTCACGGGAGTCTCCCCGGGTGTACCAAATCGGAACAGGACGGTGTGCCATTCCAGGAAGAATTTTCTTTACGAGCATTGCGCTGAAAGCTAGATTTGCATACAGTGAAACAGATTCCCGGTTGCACGGGGGCGTGAAAAGTCCGTCAGTTAGTAACAGTGTGCTATGAAAACGAATTACAAGATGCCTTCGGCAGGAGTTTGTGCCGAGCCCACCCCGGGAAACCGACAAGGGTTTACATTAATCGAGTTGCTGGTGGTGATCGCCATTATCGCGATCCTGGCCGCAATGCTGCTGCCGGCTTTGTCCAAAGCAAAAGCCAAAGCCCAACAGACCCAATGCCTCAATGACGCGAAGCAGCTTTCGCTCGCGTTCAACACTTACACATTGGATTTTAACGATCTTTATCCCCCAAACCCGGATGACGGTACGACTCAAGCGGGATACGTTTGGTGCGCAGGCCAGGGTGGCATCGGAGGCGCCGATGAGTACGACCCCGATTTGCTGAAGGATCCGCTGCGTACCTTGGTTGCGCCATACATCGGAAATAACGTCAACATTTTCCGTTGCCCCGCCGATACTCGCAAACCTGCCAAGTACGATGGAGCCGGGCTTTACCCGAACTCCCCATTGGTCGGGCAGATAGTGAACGTGGCGCGCAGTGTTTCCATGAATCAGGCAGTGGGGACTGTTGATCCCCAATATGCCGGAGGTGGCGGTCATAGCGGCGTGCCCAAGCAGGCAACCAATGGCCCCTGGCTCACTGGGTCATATGGGCAGAATAATGCCTCAAGCGGTCCGTACGCCACATTTGGCAAATCGAGCAGCTTTCGCGGAACCAGCCCGGCCCAGGTATTCATGATGGCCGACGAGAACCAATTCAGCATCAATGACGCTGGCTTGGCCACCTGCGCTAATGTCGGCAATCCCACGTATATTGATTATCCTTCCTCCGCACACAACGGTGGCTGTGCGTTTTCATTTTGTGATGGCCATGCGGAACTGCATAAATGGAAGGGCGGCGGCATCCTCTGGACCGCAGCAAACCACCCCAATGTCAATCGGAGCAGTCCGCTTGACATGGCGGATTTTACCTGGCTCGCCTCCATGTCTTCGGCGAGAATCAAGTAACTCGCTGTTCCGACAAAAAAACTCAACCTATGAAAAAAAGTATCCTGGTGGTCAGCTTGGCTTGTGCCGCGATCCTGGCGGGAGCGGGGTGCAAAAAGCCCAGCGATGTTCCTGCGGCTGCGCAAGTCAACGGAGTTACTGTTGACCTGCCAAAGCTCAACGAGGCGTTCGCCAACTCAAGCCAGGAAATACGAACCACGGTCACACAGGTTGGGTTCAATATCCGATACACGAAGTACGAGGATGCCCTCATGGCCCTGGATAAGCTCGCCAATGACCCGAGCGTGACCGAGGACCAGAAAAAAGTCGTCAGCCTTGTCATTGACGAGGTAAAGAAGCTGGCTAATGCAGCTCCGGCTGCAACGCCGGCACAATAGCGCACGGTTTATTCAGTCGAACTTCGGCTGTTTGCTCCGGGCCAGCGTGATTTAACACACGCCGGCCCGGTTTTTTTATGGATCGTCTCGACAAATCCGCACCACCCACAGATCGCGGGCTTGCAGTCGGCTTCTGACCATCGTCAACTCTTCGCCTCTTGAACCTCCCCGCTGATTATCACACCCATACGCCCCTTTGCCGGCATGCCCAGGGTGAGCCAATTGACCTGGCTGCCCAGGCAATCCGTCTTGGCCTGCCCGAGCTTGGCTTCAGCGATCACAGCCCGATGCCTGAGGACGATTTCGACGATTGGCGAATGAAGGCGTCTGAACTCGACCAATACATTGAGAAGGTTGAACTCGCCCGAAAACGGTATCCGGAACTTTCCATCAAAATCGGGTTGGAAGTGGATTACCTGCCCGGGTACGAAGATTGGATCCGCGACCTTGCGCGAAAGCATCCCTGGGATTACTTCATCGGATCGGTCCATTACGTTTCCGAGACCTGGGCGCTGGATAACCCGATGCAATTGTCCGAATGGAAGAAACGCGACCCGTTCGAGGTGTGGAACGCTTATTTCGAGCGGCTGACGATGGCGGCCGAATCGAGATTGTTCGATATCATTGGCCATGCGGATTTGTGCAAAAAATTCTGCTTTTACCCGGCACAAAACTGTGACCCCCTGTTCAGGCGTTTTCTCCAGGCAGCGCGGAGCAACGAAGTTGCCATCGAGTTGAACACCGCCGGGCTGCGCAAGGAGTGCCGGGAGATATATCCGTCGGCGGGCTTCCTCAAGCTCGCGTTCGAGGGCGATGTGCCGATAACGTTTGGCTCGGATGCCCATGCTCCCGGCGAGGTCGGACTTAACCTCACCGAAGCCGTCGAGATGGCGCGGCGAGCCGGCTACCGCCGGTGCCTCCGTTTTGACAAGCGCCGGCAGGCGGTGGTTGAACTATGACATCCCTGGAAGGACGCCCTGGATTCACGGAACCGCGCGGGGCGCGCAGGCAGTGCGGCGTTCGAACGGAGTGACAGCAGACATTGTAAAAATGAAAGACATCAAAGCAGTGATTCTTGCGGCGGGAAAAGGCACCCGAATGCGAGACCTCACAAACGAGGTGCCCAAACCGATGCTGAAAGTCGAGGACAAGCCGATTCTCGAACACATTTTGCAGGGAGTTCTCTCAGCGGGAATCCGCGAATATTTCATCGTGACCGGGTTCCGCGCCGAGGTCATCGAGAACTATTTTGGGGACGGTTCGAAATGGAATGCGGGCATCGCGTATGGCCGCCAGACCGTGCAGGACGGCACCGGCCGCGCGCCCCTGCCGGCGAGGGAATTCGTGGGAAATTCGGCGTTTCTCCTGACCTACGGAGATATCCTGGTCAAGCCCGAAACCTACCGGAAAATGATCGAACGCTATATGCAGGGCGATGTTTCCGGGGTGATCACCGTGACCCGTGGAGAGGATGTCACCAAAGGCGGCTTGAACTTCTTCGACGCGAATTTTTGCCTCGAGCGAGTGGTCGAGAAACCCTCGAAGGATCAACTGGAAGCGTTGCGCCGTGAAGGTTTGCTCAAAGAAGGCCAGCCTGTTTGGTACAACGCCGGGATCTACATTTTCAAGCCGGTCGTCTACGATTTTATATCGAAGCTGCAAAAGTCGCCCCGGGGAGAATACGAGTTAACGGATGCGATTAGCGGAATGGTCCATGCCGGAAACAAAATCGCCGGGCTGGAAATCGAAGGCCGGTGGGTGGATGTTCGCGACCCGGAAGTGCTGGAAAAGCTGAGGGCCGGAGGATGAATCAAACAACAAATCGAGGCTCGTACACTTTCCGATCCGTATGCTTCCGCAGCAGTTCAATGAACTTCTGCAGACCCCGCTTTTCGTCGGTGCCGAGATGAAAATGGATGTGCCAGCCGAGGTAATCCTGGCGGAAGTCCAGCGTGTACTCGCTGCGAGTCCGGATAATCGAATCGAGGGTGTCGAGCCCGAAATCGCGGGCTTCGCGCAAATGCCGTTTGAGGGCTGAGTTTTCAATCCCGCGGCGCAGCGCCCACACAGCATACACAAATGGGAGCCCGGTCAGTTCGTACCACGCGGCGCCCAAATCCCAGATTTGGTGCTCATGCGGTCCCAACAACAGGTCCAACGCGCGATCGCCTATGAGCAGGGCGTAATCCGGCAGCGCTTTGAAGTCGTAACTTTCGAGCGGCTTGAAGTCTGGTTTAACTCCGCGCTCAGCCAGCAGAACACGGAGCAGTTCCACACTGGTCAGGGAAGCCGCATCGCAATAGATTTCAGACGCCTCTTCCAAGGGACGGCGATGCGCCAAAAGAACGCTTTTGACTTCACCCAACGAGGCGATGGCAATGCTGTCGAGAATATCGTAGCGGTCAGTAAACAAAACCTCGACCACGCTGACCAGGCCGGCGTCCAATTGGTCGACCCGCAGCAGTTCGGCAAGCTTCGAGGGGGTCGCAAACAGCACCTCCTCTTCAAGGCCGCGGGTGAGCGGCACGGCATTCAGGTAGCCAACCGATCCGACACGGAACGGAGCCAGGGAATGTTCCAGGTTCGATTCACGTTGCAAGTTCGAGGAGCGCTTTTCACGCTCGATGCGCTGCGCTGTGGCCTCCATCGGTTCGGGCGAAGCCATCCGCAGCTTGGGGGTCTCCTCGGAAGCCATGGCGGTAGCTTAAGCGGTCGCGAGATTGCGTTCGAGCAATTTCGAGGAACCGTCCGCGCCATTTGCCGTTTCGGGCACAGACGCCCCTGCGGAGGTGATTGGCTCGTAGAACGTATTGCGCTGGACCGGCTCTCGGCCTGCCTCACGGATCGCTTTGACCATGTCCGCTTCGGTCTGAAGCTGTGGCGATTTCGCGCCGGCCATGTGAAAGATGTGTTCTTCGAGGATGGTCCCGTGCAAATCATCAGCGCCATAGCTCAGCCCCACCTGGGCCAGTTTCATTCCCAAACCAACCCAGTACGCGGTTATGTGTGCGAAGTTATCGAGATAAATTCTGCTGACCGCCAGTGTGCGAAGCGTATCAAAACCGCTGGGCCCGTGTTCAACCGGGATGCGGTTGTTATCGGGATGATAAGCCAGCGGGACGAACCCGACAAACCCGTGGGTCTCGTCCTGCAATTCCCGCAGCCGACGCAAATGATCCACGCGGTCGGCCAGCGTCTCGACATGCCCGTACAACATGGTGCAAGTGCTCCTCCCACCCATCCGATGCCATGTCCGGTGCACGTCCAGATATTCCTCAGCGGATTCCTTGCCTTTGGCAATGGCAGAACGCACCGTGGGATTGAAGATTTCAGCCCCGCCGCCTGTCAAAGAATCCAGCCCGGCGGCTTTGAGCTCGCGCAGGGTTTCCTCGGTTGTTTTCTTTGCCAGCCAGGCAAGGTGCAGGATTTCAATCGCGGTAAAGCATTTGAGCTGAAGCCGGCCGTCCAGTGCTTTCAAAGCCTGGAGCATTTCGACGTAAAAACCAAAAGGGAGCGAGGGATGAAGCCCGCCGACGATATGCAATTCTGTAACGCCCAGTTTCAAGGCCGCGCGCGCTTTCTGCACAATTTCCTCGACACTGAACTGGAAACCGTCGGCATCACGCTTTTTTCGGGCAAATGCGCAGAATTGGCAGCTGAGAATGCAATAGTTCGAGTAATTGATGTAGCAATTGAGGATGTAACTCGCCTGGTTGCCCGCTTTCCGTTCCCTGGCAAGGTCGGCAATGGCACCCAGGGCATTGAGGTCTTTGCTCTCGAACAGGCGCAACGCTTCGGCGTCGGTAATGCGTTCTCCCGCCGTGACCTTGTCGTAAAGGTCCCGCAAACCACTGCGCTGGACGAAATAATGCACTAAATACCCTTAGCAGAAGGAGGTCCATTAGCAAACCCCGATCCTTCCTTCAAAAGTTAGACAGGTTTAAACTTTGGCGACGCTTTATACTTTGAAAGTGCCGAGACATGCCTGGATGGGCGAAAGAACCACAGACGCTGAATGGCAAAGCTGGTTGGAGTTGCATTCCGCTAAGTTCTTGCTTTATGCCCGGCAGAAAGCGCGTAGCGAAGCCGACGCGCAAGATTTGATGCAGGAAGCCATTATTGAAGCGGCGCGGCGGATCGGAGGGGACAACCCACCGGCTCCCGCGCTGGTGTTTGCCACGATGCACCGGCGCGCCATTGATCTGGCGCGCCAGGACGACCGCCGCCGCGCCCGCGAGTTGGCGGCCGCGCCGGGAGCGGATTCCTGGTTCGACACAGAAATTGAAGACCGAGAACGGGCCAGGACAATTCAGGTCGCCATGCAGAAACTCCCCGAAATTTATCGCGAGGTCATCACGCTAAAAGTCTGGGGAGAACTGACGTTTCTTGAAATCGCCGAGACGCTCAACATTCCGGCCAACACGGCCGCCTCGAGGTACCGTTACGGCCTGCAGGAGTTGAGAAGACTCTCGCGAGAAGTTTTTACATGAACGAATTTGGTCCCGATCCATACGAATCCGAGTTGCGTTCGCTGCATCCGGCACGACCGCATCCGCAGGCGTTGAAGCACATCCGCCAGGAACTTGAACAACTACGCTCGTCAGTTGATCTCCGCGCGAAACCGGCGAAAAGGCCGTTGCCGCAGTTACTGAAATGGTTGTTGCCGGCCAGCCTGGCCGCCGCGGCCTGCGTCTTTGCTCTGGCCGGACATGAGGCAAGGAAACCCGCGCCTGCTCTAGCGACATCAAGTCCTCTGAAGGCCGATCACGTTGAAATCGACCGGCAATGGATCACGAATTTCGACGCGATCGCGAACCTGCCTGACGGTGAACCAGTCCGGTTTCGTTGCGAACAATGGATGGACAAAGTGCGGGTGCGTGATTCTTCGGCGGGCCTGGTTCTCGAACGGAGCACGCCGCGGCTCGAAATTGTCCCCGTCAAGCTCGACATTTATTAACCTGCTCTATCCACTCTATGAAGACACCAACTCACTTCCACCACGCCATCGGCCGCAGTGTTTTACTTTTCTTGAGCGTGCTTCTCACTTCCACAGCCTCAAACTTTGCAGGCGGGTTGAAGCTGGCCGCCGACGCCGCGGCTCCTGAGCCGCCGACAGCGAATGCCGAGGCCGTTGCGGACGTGAACGTGGAAGCCGATGCAGAAGCCGAGGCGACCTCGTCCCGAAAAGAGGTTTCCTGGCTGGGCATCTCGACAGTCGAGGCAACAGAAGCGCTCGCCTCACAACTCGACCTCGAACCGGGTGTCGGCCTGGTCGTCACGTACGTCGCGCCTGACAGCCCCGCCGCCAAGGCCGGGCTTAAGAAAAACGACCTTCTGACGCGTTTTGAAGACCAGTCGCTGGTGCACCCGGCACAATTGAAGAAACTCGTCCGCGTCCGTGAAAATGGTTCCCCGGTAAAGCTCGAGTTTTTCAGAGGGGGCAAGCGCGAAACCATTTCGGTGACCCTGGGCAAAAGGAACGTCGAACCCGGGCAATGGGAGCAAGGCGAGCGCGCATTACGCGGCACGTTCAAAGAATTGAACAAGCAATTCCAGCAGATGCACCTTGATGATACCGTGCGCGACCAGATGCGCGTGTTGCGCGAAACCCTGGGCAACATCAAGATCGATCAAAGAGAGGTGCAGGACGACATCCGCCGCGGCATGGACCAGGCCCGCGTTACGATCCGTGACGCTCTGCGCAACATTACCAATTCAGACACAACCCTCGCCCCGCTTCGGAAGGTCCTGGAGAACCTGGCGCACACCGGCGTTGTCGTGGATGACAAAGCTGACGTAGTGGTGCGGAGCTCGGGAAAAAACACCAAAACGATGGTGCGGTCGGACGAATCGGGGACAATCGTTCTATTCAGCAATCCCTCCCTTCACCTCACAGCCCATGACAAGGACGGCAAACTGATTTTTGACGGCCCGATCGAAACGATTGAAGAACGGGCGAAGGTGCCGCGCGAGCTGTGGGACAGGGTTAGCCCTTTGGTGGACCAGATGCGACCCGAGGCCGAGCAAACCGAAACAGAAAAGCAATAAAGAGACTCACACGCCGCGTCAGCGGGGCACCGCCGCGTCACCTTTCAAAAACAAGCAGCGAAATCGCCTGGCGCGGCAAAACAATGTGACGGGCAAACTTGCCTCCGTCGATGCGGATGGCGCGCTTTTCCAGGAGCGCCAGCTTGCCTGCCTTCTCAAGCTGCGCGTATTGCTCCGCTGATGGCGCGGCAGGCGATCCAAGCTTTTTCCAAAACTCGTACGCATTGCTGTGGTCGGCGTCGACCCGGTAATGCTCTTCGCGGAGGACTTCATCCGGCCAGGGCAGGCCGGCCAGGTTCAGATCGACGGACGCCTCGGGTCCGGGAAGGTCGTCGTCGTGATAATGCCAGACCAGCAGACAACAACGCTTTTCAGAGAGCGTCGCCAGCGCAGATACCTCCGGGTTTGACCGAACGCCGTTTTTCAGGACTGTTTGCAGGTCCTGGCAGGAACTGCTCGTTACCGCCACTCGCGACCCACTCATCTTGTCCAACATGCGGAATGCATTCAAGACAGGCAAATCGATGCCGTTGCTAGCCAACACGCGAAAGCCGGCGAAATACGGTTGCCCCTCGAACTCGAATGCCCAGGTGAGCGCGCCTTGCAAATTCGCATGGTGAGCATCGGCCAGTTCAAAAATCCGGGCAAAGCTGGCCGCTGTGTAGCTCGAATACATCGTGCCGTTGCGATACCCAAGCTGGGGCCCCTGGCAAGCCGCACAGCCTTCCGGGTCGCATTCACCAATGAAAATCGGTTTGCTGCGCAACTCTGGAAAGCTGCCGATCACCGCGAACGCGGCGTCGATATTTTGCAACTGATTTGCCAGCCCCATACGGACGTGATTGTCTTCGAATACCGGGCTGCCCTTGGCGTGGAACGCGATAAAATCCAGGGGACTGCCCACTCTGCCGGTAACATGGTTCGTGCCACTGATACAATGAGTCAGGAAATCCCGCAGGAAATGGCCGCCAGGGCCGCCCGCCGTGTGCGGCCCACCGACAATCGCCGACGGCAGAGCGCGCCGCACCCCCTCGACTGAGAAGTCGTAGAGCGTGTGGTACTCCTCAGGCGTCCCTTTCCAATAATTGATGTTCGGCTCGTTCCACACCTCCCACCGCCACTGCCCGACCTTGTTTGTCCCATACCGCGCGTTGCAGTGACTCGCCCATTCGTAGCAAAGCTCACCCCACTTGGAATAGTCTCGCGGAGGATAGCTGAAACCCACCCCTGGATTGACCCGTCTGTCCGCGGGCGGGTCGCGCGGGTAATCCTGAGGATGGACTGAAAGCGCCTCCGGCATGAAGCCAATCTCCACGAACGGTTGAAGGTGCCGTTCATCCCAGGTGTCAAAAATCCGATCCAGGATGGCCCAGTTGTAAAGAGCGGTCCCCGATGAATCCTCGGAATAAGCCCCAGTCGATCCCCATTTCAAGGCGGGCTTGCCATCGCCGCTCGTTAATAAGTGATGCGTTCGGATGAACACGGGACCCCCGAATTCACTCAATTCCGACAGCAACTTTCGACCGTCCTTCATGTAAGTGAAATTCGGCTCGTCATAGCCGAAGAAGCGCCAGATCGGCCGCATCTCGCCTTTCACTATAGATGCGTCGATGCGGATGGAAACGTTCAACCGCGTTTCCGATCCGCCGGCCGCCAGATCTGCGGCGGCAAAACACGTCGACGCCCGCAGAAAACACGCGAGCCACACGAGGCGCTGTGCAAGTATCACGCGGTGCATGCGAAAAACCCCAGGCGCCTTCGAGTTCCCGGCGCCTGGGGTTGTGAAAAACAAGGTGGCTTGGCTTAGTTTGCCTTTTCCATCTTTTCGCCGGCGTCGTGCCAGCCGGAAATTCCCGCCGTCAAATGCTTCACATTCTTATACCCGAGCTTTTCGGCCGCTTTGGCCGCCGCCTGATACGCCTGGCACTGGGGACCACCGCAGTAAGCGACGATCAGGGCGTTCTTGTCTTTGGGCAGCACTTTGGCGAGTTTTTCTTTATTAGCCGTGAAATCGATCGCGCCGGGGATATGCCCTTCCTTGAACGAATCTGAACCGTTGGCATCGAGCAGGGTCACCTGTTTAGACGCAATGGCGGATTTCAAATCGTTTATGGTGATTTCAGGGTAATGCGCGGCGTAAACCGATCCCGCGATCAACACGGCCGCACCGAGAGCAAGTAGCTTTTTCATGTTCCTGTAAGTATTTGTTGTTGCTTATTCTGTTTATGAGACCCACTTGGTCTCAGTCCAAAAATGCCATAAAAACCCACGACGTCCAGCCCGGGAACGCCAAACGCAGGCTACAGTCGGCACAGAAATTCATATAGTCCCCCAACGTCCCATCTGGTTCTGGGCCATCAATACCAGGGGGACAGAGGGGTGCTGAATGAACTGTGGTTTTCATTGGGTTTCCTTCTGCGAGCGGCTGCTCCCGGAATAGCCGCTGCTCCTCCGGAAAAATAGCGGCGGAACCCTGCATGAACGGAGCGCTAGCGATAGCCTGCAAAGCATTGCTTCCAAGACCACCAAAGAGTTCCGCCATGAACTGCGTGCCGGACAACGCGGTTAGCCCGTCAGATTGGTAAACTGGTGCATTCACTTGTTGCCCCAAGTTGGAGAAAGCCACAAGGCCTTGACTCCACGCGGCTTGGCATATCAACAGGGTTAGTTGGATGACCTTCGCTTTCATAAGGCTTCAGGCTCGGGGTCACCCAAAGTGGCCGACGTCTTCACAACGTAAATGGAACGTTGGCGTAACAGGCCTTGGGGACTAGCAGTGAGCAAAACGCGCCTCATAATTTACGGGAATGGTTCTGTCGACGGCAATGGAACCAGGCGAAAAATCCCCCCAGCACAAGCAAAGACAATGTGGGTGGCTCGGGCACCGCGCCATTCAGGAACACCGGAGAGGTTCCAAGTCCTGTTAACGGACCAGGATTGGCAGGGTTTACAGTCTCCCCGCCGGTATAAACCGAAAAAACCGACGACTGCCACCACGCATCAACAGCTCCTGAGGCGCGGGCCAGGTTGAACGTGCTTCCAAAGACCGTATTCCAAACATCCACCTGAACCCAGGCGGGATTTCTAGGAAAGACCGTCGGTATCGCTGGTGTTCCTCCGAAAAAGTATCCCGCCCCCCCAGGTCCTTGCATGAAAGGGGTACTGGCAATCATCTGTAAGGCGTTTGTCGAGGGGCCAGCAAACAGCTCCGCTATAAATTGCGACCCCGAAACTGGGGTTGTTCCATCAGATTCGTAAACAGGTGCGTTTACTTGTTGCCCATAGTAGTTTGAGAAATAAACCGTGCCTTGTGCGAATACTCCCTGGCACCCCATGACAATTAACCAGGTCAGTTTGTTCATAACGAAATATCCTTTCGATTTCAGAAGATGTTGAGGCTCACTGTTTGATTCTGGCAAACTTGATATCCGCATCCGCTCTGGTGTTTTGAAAGACTCGAGTTCGGTCGCACCAAGAAAAGTAAAAGTACACTCCATCTGCTGCACTCCAGGTGTAGTCGTCGGCACAGAAATTTGAATAATCACCGTGGGTCCCATCCGGCTCCGGGGAGTCAATACCGGGAGGACAAAAAACGCCAGGAGTATGGAGGCCGTTGAAAACTGCATTAGCGTCCAGACAAATGCCTGGAGCTGGCCAAACTGGATCGTAGGTCAGCGGGTTGCTTGGAATGGCAGACGTCCCAGCAAATAATGGCTGGAAGCTCGTTGAGCTTATCGGAAAGCACTCGAATGTGGCTTTGGCTAAACCGTTTGTAATATACGCTTTCGCGCCGTACGCCATGATCCACGAGTTCGTGACCGGATCATTTTGGCGGCTGTAATAGCCGACAAAAAGCTCCGTTCCGGACGGGTTTGCAGCTATCGAAGGGTCCCATTGGTCAGTTTCAGTTCCGTCATTGTTGACCTTCTTTGGACCAGTGGAGACCGTAAGAGCGTGGGTGCTCCAATTGATGCTGGCCTCCACCATAAAAATATCCCCACGGTCAGTCGTTGGGGTGGCGGTGGGCGTGTCGGCGTATACAATGTACACGTTGCCGTTGGCATAACAGCTCTTGGGGTAACTGTTATCAATAAAATAGTCGTTGGAGTTTGCGCCATTGTACCTTAAAGGATTCCCACTCCCGTTAATGCCTGTGCAGTTTAAAGGATGGTCCGACGTTCGCGGCGCTCGACCAAACCCCGTTTGTTGCCAGATAGCTGTACCGCAGCTGGTTTATGGTCCCGCTCGTGCTTAGCCAAAAAAAGTACACAGTTCCATCCGGGAGAATCAGAATATCAACCCCGCGTACGTCACCACTTGACGCTGTATCGAGTACGTGTGGCGCGTCCCAATTCGTCCCGCCATTCACTGAGTGGGAGGCCCAGATGTTCGGCCCGGCTTGCGATCCAGCAACGTAGATGTTCGTGCCGCTCAGTTTCAGCGCCGGTTTATCCGCCTCGCTGATGAAATGACTGCCATTAGTATTCCGCCCCGGCACATCCATGTTCACAGGGGTAAAATTTTGGCCATTGTCCCGAGATGCCCACAGCCGAAATCCGTAGAAATTTGTATTTTCTCGTGACGGATTTGCCAACAAGTAAACGACGTTCTTTTGCGGGTCGTAGGCGATGGTCGTGTCACCAGCGTCGCCATAGAGCGCATTGGAAGCCCCATTGGTGATAACGGTGGACCCATTTGTGGTTGTGCTAATCGGAGGAACCGGCCCCTTGTCTGTGAAGTGCGCCCCGCCATCCGTCGAAACGGCCCAACTCGCCATTCTCGGCGAAGGTATGCCTGGAAATGGGTTGACCGGGCCGCCGAGTGTGTATTCGCTCAAGTGAGTATTCATAAACGCCGCCACAATGTTCGTGCTATTCAGCACCGCAAAGCTGCATTCTGTCTGGCTGTTCTTGTTCGTGTCGAGCCCGCTTAAGTCACGGCTCGGATCGTTAACCATGGCGACTGAAACGACCCCACAATCGTAAGTCATCAACCCGTTCACCGTCCCAGAAGTCCTTTGCACCGGCGTTGCGACATTGCAGTATGAATCCGAAGAGAGGTAGAGCGTATCGCTGGCCATCCTCGCGTAAACGCCAATTTGTGAGTCTTGGAAGACAGACACTTGCAGTGCCGGGCTGTTGAAAACGCCCCCGTTTTCGTCGTATTGAACGCAGCGTTGCGCCCAGCGGAACACGCAGTTTTGAACCGTGGTGGGAATGGTCTCGTAATAAAACCAGAGTTCCTGCGCGGCGCTGTACGTGGGGTTAGCCGTGCTGTTGGTAATGATCTGGCCATACGTGTTGTCATCCTTGGACGTGAAGATGACGGGCTGGCCGGAATACGGAAAGCTAACGGGCCCGTAGGTCACAAACCAAGTATTTACCCCGTTGGTGCCAAATTTCAAGCAGGCTCCGTTTTGGAAGGTGACCGCCCCCGCGCCCGTATCGAATCCGTTCGGGATGTAGTAGGTGGCGCCGGAATTGAAGGTATATCCGCTGGTCCCACCTGTGAGAATAGTGTAATCCATCAGGAAACCCTCAGGCGCGTACGCCGTAGAGGCGACGCTAAAGGCTTTTGCGTCTGGATCTCGTAAGGAGGGAGCTTCTGGAAGCAATCGCCCTCTGTTGGCCATTTGGACCGCTCCGGCCCCTGCCGACCCGGCAGCGGCGTGCGGCAGGGCGCTCAGGGCCGAGGCAACGTCGATGTACCTCATTTCTTCAATCAACACCGTTTGGCCGGAAATACTGGCCAAGCTCTTGGCCACTGGAAAGGTTCCGGGCTCCGATGCACTGACCAGGCGAACAGGGGCCGGCTGTCCTTGCGATGGCCCGGGCCAGGCGCCGAACGAGAAGGCCGCTCCGACCGGAAACCAGCAGTCGGAGAATATGAAGAGATGGTCTTCGAGCCCCGAGTTAAGGGTTACGGGACGCTGTTCCAACGGGATCGGCATGGAGTCCATGGCTGTCCAAAACTGCACTTTAGTGGTCGCGCTAGAGAGCCCGAGAGATTCAGGACTGGGTAAAGCACCTTTCATGACGAGATTTTGTTCATACCCGTTTTTTGCCCAGACGAGCATCAGGTCGGCCTTCACGCCGGAGAGAACGTTCGAGAAAACGAGAGTGTTGGGCGGATAGAGAGTGCCCTGGCTTTGCTGGACCGCGCCAATGAGCGCTACCTTGCCTGACAGAGGGTCCTCAAAGAACAGGCCAAGGGGATGGCTCTGGAACAGTGGCCGGAGCTGGAGGTGAATGATATCGCGCCCACGCTGGTGATATCGAAGTTGAACGTGGCCTGCAAAGGGCCGTGAACCTCTTGCGCGCCCGTCTCCGTCGGCTCGATGAGATCTCGCGATTCGACCCAGACGTTGTTGCTGAGGTAATGAATACCGTTTTCCAGTTCAGTGTAACCCTGAACTTGCCGGGTGGCCAGGCCTGTGGCGTTATTGGTCACCCAAACGGTTCGCTGAAGCACCCGGTAAAACCCGCCGCGATCAACCACCGAATAGGGCGCTTCCGGGGACGTGGTTTGTGCCACGGACGAAACGGCTGCCAGGAAGGCGAGCGCTGAAGCAAGGTTTTCATTGGGTTTCCTTCAGAGAAACATACGGACCTTACCTATCTGATTCTTCTGATTCGAACTTAACAGCGGGTCGCTGTTCGACCCTGTAAGCGATTAAAGCCGGCTTCTAATCATTTGCAACCAAATAAATAGACCTGTTTCTCCGCGAACGCGCCGAAGCTGCAGCATTGCCCGGGCCAGTGCGCTGAACTGGCAAAACGCGTTTCATCCGAAGTGGTAGCCCGAAGGGCTGGGAGATTACTGAGAGGTCTGGAAGAGTTTTGTCTCACGCCCCAGGTTTCGATTTATTCGACGGTCGGCCCAGCCTCTGCTATAACCCGGATGTGCCAGGCGATTCAGTTCCGGAAAATCCTCCGCGGGTTGCCTCCGGCCCCGCGCGGCCCGCAGGCGCGAGGTGGCAACAACTCCTGCCCGGGCTGGCGCTGATCCGGAACTACAAATGGGAATGGCTCACCAGCGACTTGATTTCCGGCGCCAGCGTGTGTGTCGTCATGATCCCCTCGGTGATCGCGTATGCGGGGCTGATGGGTCTGTCGCCCGAACACGGGCTTTACGCGGCGCTCGTGCCGATGATTGCGTACGCCTTGCTGGGCAGTTCCCGCCAAATGATTGTGGGGCCCGACATCGCGATTTCGCTGTTGATCTCGAGCACCATTGCGCCGTTGGCGGGAGGCGATCACGCGCGGGCGGCGGAGCTTGCGGCCCTGGTCGCAATTTTAAGCGGACTGCTCTTGCTCTTGGCCGCCTGGGCAAAGCTGGGCGCCATCGCCGATTTCCTCTCCAAACCGGTCCTGGTGGGTTATATGACCGGCGCCGCGCTGATCCTGGTCGCCTCGCAACTCAACAAGTTCCTCGGGATTGACCTGAAGAACTCCGATTTTTTCCCAAGAGTTTGGGAACTGGCCGGCAGGTTGAACACTGCCCATTGGCCGTCCTTTGGATTGGGAGTGATTTGCCTCTCGGTCCTGATTGTTCTGAAGCGTCTGATGCCGCGCGTGCCCGGCACACTGGTCGTCTGCGTCGGAGCAACTCTCGCCTCAATCCAGCTCGGCCTTGCCCAAAAAGGGTTTGCGGTGGTTGGAACATTTCCCAGAGGTTTACCTGCGTTCTCGGTGCCGCTGGTTGATTGGCATTTGCTTCATTCCGTGGCGCCCGCGGCGATAGGGATAGCTTTGTTAACCTACACCGAGGGAATCCTGCTCGCGCGCGCTTTCGCGGCGAAAAACGGGTATGAAGTTCGGGCAAACCAGGAACTGGTGGGGCTTGGCATAGCCGATTTGGCAGCCGGGGTTTTCCAGGGATTTGCCATCACCGGCAGCCAGGCCCGCACTACCATCAACGATGCCGCCGGGGCCAGGACCCAACTCGCCAGTCTGGTCTGCGCACTGACCCTGGGTTTATTCCTGATCTTCCTGACCCGGCTCATCGCGCAACTGCCGCAGGTCGCCCTCGCCGCAATACTTATCTACGCGGGATTCGGGCTCGTCGAGTTCGATGTCATGGCCCGGATTTATCGATACTACCCGCGCAGCGCTGTTGTGGCTGCCCTGACTACGCTCAGTGTACTGATTGCCGGGGTCGTGCCTGGAATCGTCTTCGGCGTTGCTTTGTCGTTAATTGGTTTGATTAGCCGCATTTCCCATCCGGCCGATGCCGTTTTGAGCGAGGTTCCCGGGCGCGGATTTCATGACCTCGGCGCGCCGCCGGGTTCGCAGACTGTGCCCGGGCTGGTCGCCTACCGGTTCTACGCGCCTTTGTTATTTCCCAACGCCGCCCATTTTTTGGAAAGCATTCGTAGACTCATCGCCCAAAGCAGTCGTCCTCTCCAATGCGTATTGATCGATGCCCAGGCGATCACCGATATCGATGTGACCGCCGTGGACGTTCTTCATTCGTTGAACCAGGAACTGCGCCGCCAGGGAATTGCCCTCAAAATTGCTCACGCGAACCCTCCGTTGCGGGATGTTTTGGCAAGGACCGGTCTCGCCGCGGAGATCGGCCCCGACGCGTTTTTCAATTCAGTGCATGAATGCATCGACGCGTTCCAGAAAGCAAAAAATGCCGGCACCGAACAGGTCGCCCCGGTGTCACTGAACCCGTAACAGCACTTTGCCCATGGGACCTTCAGCGAGGCGCTCGAAGGCTTTGGGCAATTCTTCAAAAGCAAACACTGAATCCACCAGGGGCCGGGCCCCCGTCCGGGCCAGCAGTCGAATAACTTCCTTCCACGCAGCCCGGCTCTCCTCGTTTGTGTAGCTGCCCACGGCGACTCCGCCCATGCGCAGCCGCCGGAAAAACATGCTTGCTGTATTAAAATTCGGGACGGGCCCGGCCAGCCTGCCCACCAGGCTCACCCGGCCGCCTTCGCCCAGCGTATCCAGCACCTCCGGCAACAATTTTCCTCCAATATTATCGATCGCGAGATCCACTCTTCGTGCGAACCGGGTTTTAACCTGCTGCCGCCATTGCGGGTCTCCGGGATTCAAGAACCCCGAGGCGCCGAGTTGCTGCAGTTTGGCTCCTTTTTCAGCGCTCCTGGAAAGGCCGACCATGGTGTAGCCCATAGCGTGGCCGAGTTGGATGGAGGCCACGCCCACTCCTCCGGTCGCGCCCGTAACGAGCACCACCGCGCCCTCCGGTAACGGTCCCCAGGTTGTCAGTGCCTGGTATGCGGTCAGGTAAACCAGGGTCGCTCCTGCGCTTTCCTCTTCACTCCAGCTTTCCGGCACTTCCACCAGGTTATCGACAGGCACTGCAACTTTTTGAGCGAAGCTGCCCCACCGTTCCACACCCACATCGCCCCTGAGAATGGCGCGTCGATCGCCGGCCTTTACGCCTGTCGTGTTCCCTTGTACCTGGAGAACCCGTCCGATGGCGTCCCGCCCCAGAATATGAGGCAAGGGAGGCTTGGCCGGGTACTGCTTTTCGGCCAGATAACGATCGGCAGGATTTAATGCGGCGTAACGCACCTCCAGAAGGGCGTCGCCGGGTTTAAGGACAGCGTCCGGCACCTCAGCCAGCCGCAGGTGTTCGATCCCAGTCTGTTGATCCAGGAGCCACGCTCGCATGACGGGTACATTACCAGGGGCGCGCAAGACCGGCAACGGGAGTGATCTGGATCAGGCTGCACAATTCAACACCTGACGGGTAAACACCGGGGCGGCTACCGCTTACTCAATAGCGCCGAGTGTCCATTCCCGGGAGCGGCTCCAGGGGCATGTCGGTCTTTCTTCGGAGGTTGTGCTGACGAGCGGCCAATTCATCGGCCATTGCTTGGGGGTTCGGATACTGGGTAAAGCCTTCGGGCGGAGCGAAAACACTGGCGGGAACCGTCTCGATCCGGACTTTGGACAAATTCAGCGTGAATGGAACGGGTGGGGTCTGAGTTTGGATCCGTAACGGAAGGTGGCGCAGATCCAAAGCCTCGAACACGGTGAACTGCGTGGAAGCCCCGTCCGCCATTTGCGCGGTAACAGTTGCCAATTCGCAAGGATGTCCGGAGATTCGTTGAGCATCGCTTTTGCCGATGCTGCTTTGGATATTGGTGACGTGGAGATCGGCGACCACCGGCGCATACGCCTGGAGAGCGTCGCTTAAAACGTATCCGCGGCTTTGAGAGACATCCCAAATAAAACTGTACCCGCCCGGCTGATATCGCATATCGATGCTTGCATCGCTGTCCGGCGCGAACACCACCTTGCCGCCATTGCATAAAAGAGCGCCCGAAAGGCTTTTTTCGGACCCGGTCGAGGATTCGCCTTGGACTTCGATCCGGGCACTAAATCCGGGGCTATTGGTCAACAGCAACGCTGCGGGTCCGGTGAGGAATGGCGGTGGTTGGGGAGTGACCACTCGCGTGAACGTACCCTGTCGCATCATTGCCTTGTGCTCGGACGAGCAACCCGTCGCCAGCAAAGCGGCAAGGGCAAGCCCGGTCGAGAGAACTTGAGCTCCGCGTGGGGTAACCTGTCGCATTTGCGTTAGCCTAAATCTCAAACCGGGCCGGTCAAGTCCGCAGCGTTCCGTTCCGTTTCGTTCAACTCCGTCTCTGGTGGATTTTCCGAACCACTAAACTGGTGATTCGGGGCGGGGTGCGCCTGGCAAAGAAAGTAGCAATCCGGTTGAGCAGTCCCGGAATCACGACGCGCTTGCCCGCCATCAACCCGCGATATCCGGCCTCGGCGACAGCGCGGGCCGACATCATCGGCCAGGCGCCACTTTCCGATAATTGCGCTCGTTTCTGAAATTCTGTCCTGGTCAAGCCGGGGCAGAGCGCAGTTACGGTGATACCGGTTCCAGCCAACTCGTCCGCCAAAGCATAGCTGAATGAGTAAACAAAGGCCTTGCTGGCGTAGTAAACGTTGATGCCTGGTCCTGGTTGGAATGCGGCAGTGGAGGCGACATTGAGTATGCGGCCGGCGCCTTTTGCGCGGATCGGTTGGAGGAAGCGGTGGGTGAGTTCGACCAGCGCCATGATGTTGACCTGCATCATGCTGCTTTGGGTGGCCAGGTCGCTCTCGGCGAAAGGCCCATACGCGCCAAAACCGGCGTTATTGACCAGAACCGCAACGGGAATGTCCTGCGCTGATCGAAACACGTTGAATGCCGCGCCCGGCTCAGCGAGGTCCTGGCGCAAAACTCTGGTCTGGATGTTATGAACCGAACGAAGTTCATCGGCTAATGCCGCAAGGCGCGCTTGGTCCCTGGCCACGAGGATAAGATTGTAGCCATTCTCCGCGAAAACGATGGCCAGTTCCCTGCCGATCCCCGAAGAGGCGCCTGTTATCAAAGCCCAGCTATCCATAACGCTTGTATACCATAAGTTCGAAATGCCAGTCCCGCACCGTTTGCGGCCTGAAGATGGCTCGCGGCAAAAAGGCGTGAATTCCACCGGTTCGCTGGTAGCCTGCGGCCATGGCGTTCGATTCGTTCGGTGAATTTCTAACCTGCCTTGAGAGCCGGGGTGAGCTCAAACGCATACGCCAACCTGCAGCCACAGAGCTTGAGATCACCGAAATCGCTGATCTTGAAATGAAAAAACCGGGAGGCGGCCAGGCCCTCGTCTTTGAACAGCCGCAGGTCAATGGCCAAAGCTCTCCCGTCCCGCTGGCCATCAACACGCTCGGCTCCTGGAAACGCATGGCGCTCTCCCTGGGTGCGGACTCGGTCGAGGAAGCGGCTGCCGAGCTTGGCGGGTTAATGAAAGCCAAACCTCCGACAGGTTTTCGGGACGCCATCAAGCTCCTCGGCACTGCCCTCGACCTGCGTCACGCGAGACCCAAACTTGTTAAAACCGGTCCGTGCAAAGACGTCGTTTACAAGTTCGAGGCTCCGCCGTCACGATTGGACCCTTGGCCATCGGCGCCTCAGATCCAGGTCGCGGGAGCCGCCAATCCGCGCGGACCAGTGCCCACTTTGCTCAACTTGCCGATCCAGCAATGTTGGCCCCTCGATGGCGGCCGGTTCATCACCTTGCCTTGCGTGGTCACGAAGGACCCCGATACCGGCGAGCGGAATGTGGGCATGTACCGGATGCAAGTTTACGATGAACGATCTACCGGCATGCATTGGCAATTGCAAAAAGTCGGCGCCCGTCATGGCCGGCGTTATTACGAAACCGGGACGCGGATGCCGGTGTCGGTCTTCCTGGGAGGCGACCCGGTGTTCACCTTTTGCGCGACGGCTCCCCTGCCGGACGGACTGGATGAATTCCTGCTGGCCGGGTATTTGCGCAAGAAATCCGTGGAGTTGGTGAAATGCGAAACCAATGACCTGGAAGTACCCGCCAACGCGGACGTTGTGTTGGAGGGATACGTTGATCCCCGCGAACCGTTGCGCGAGGAAGGGCCCTTTGGCGATCACACCGGTTTTTACACGTTGCCGGAACCCTACCCGGTCTTTCATCTGACAGCCATCACACATCGCAAAGACGCCATTTACCCGGCCACCATCGTCGGCATCCCGCCCATGGAAGATTTTTATATCGGCAGCGCGTCGGTAAAGTTGTTCCTGCCCGTGTTCAAAATGAATTTTCCGGAAATTGTGGACCTGGCGCTGCCGGCCGAAGGGGTGTTTCACAATCTGGTTTTTGTGAGCATCAAAAAAACCTACCCGATGCAGGCATACAAACTCATGCACGGACTGTGGGGTATGGGTCAGATGATGTTTACGAAATACATTGTCGTGGTGGACGATGACGTGGACGTGCACAACACCAGCGAGGTCCTGTTCCGTTTATGTTCCTCGACCGATCCGCAGCGGGACTCGATATTTACGCGCGGTCCAGCCGACGTGCTCGACCACGCCACCTCAGAGGTCGCCGTCGGATCCAAGCTTGGAATTGATGCGACGCGCAAACTGCCCGGGGAAGGGTTTAAACGCCCCTGGCCGCCGCTCATAGCAATGGACCCGCAGATAAAAGCCCTGGTGCGCAAACGATTCGGTGAGCTGTAGCTCTCGCCCGTTCTGAAGCTATAAACCGGGTTTTCTAAAGCCAATTGAACTTGCGATCCCAAAATCGATTGAGGATGCTGCGCCGCCTATGTTGACTCTGAAGCGAGTATCGGTAGTTGGCCTTGGAAAGCTTGGAGCCTGCATGGCTGCAACCTTTGCTCAAAGAGGTTTGGAAGTCTTGGGGGTCGACAACAATCCGGAGGCGGTTCGCAAATTGAACGCAGGTGAGGCCCCGGTCTCGGAGCCGTTGCTGAGCGAAACCGTCGCCGAAGCCAAGAGCCGGTTGCGCGCTACGACCGATGCCAGAGAAGCGGTTCGAACCGATGCCTCTTTTGTCATTGTTCCATCCCCCAGTCTCCCGGATGGCAGTTTCTCCAACGAATTCCTGATGCGCGCATTGCAACCGATTGCCCAGGCAGTCAAAGCGGCTCGCAAAAAAGACCATCTCTTTGTGGTCAGCTCCACGACCACTCCCGGCGCGTGCCGTAAAGTGATTATCCCCATGCTCGAACAGCAAATCGGCGGGGTTTGCGGAAAACGCTTTGGGTTTTGTTACAACCCGGAATTCATTGCGCTCGGGAATGTAATTCGGGGGCTCTTGGAACCTGACCTGGTTTTGATCGGAGAATCAGACAAAAGGAACGGGGATCTCCTCGAGGAACTTTATAAGCGTTACAATACGAATCGGCCGACCATTGCGCGCATGTCGATCACCAGCGCCGAACTGGCGAAGATCTCGGTTAATAGCTACATCACAACCAAGATCAGCTTCACAAACCAGTTGAGGATGATCGCGGAGCAGTATCCCGATACGGATATTCACGCCATCCTGGACGCAATCGGGTCCGATTCGAGAATCGGAAAGAAATACTTAAAGGCGGGGCTGAGCTACGGCGGACCTTGTTTTCCGCGTGACAACCGGCTGGTCTCCTATGCGGCACGCCAGGTCGGGTTGAGCGCGGATTTGGCCGACGCTGCCGACTCAGTCAACGAACTCACAAAACAACGCCTGGCGCAGCAGGCCCTGAATTGCGTCAACCCCGGCGACACCGTGGCCGTTCTGGGCATGGCTTACAGGCCGGGCAGCTACATTGTCGAGGAGTCTGCCGGGCTGCACGTGGGAAAAGTTCTGAAGGGCACTGGTTGCCGCGTGCTGGTTCATGACTGCGCCGCGACACCTCAAAACAGCCCGAGCCTCCTCGAATTCGAATGGCTGGCGAACCCTGCCAAACTTGGAACAGAAAAACGCCTCAAAGCGGTGCTGATCTGTTGTCCCTGGCCGGAATACAAGCAGCTAAAAATGCCGAAATCGGCAAAAGTTTTTGACCCCTGGGGCGTTCGAGCGTAAGCCGGCTTGCAATTGGAATTGGCCAGGAAGCAAGCCGTCTCAAGCCGGAGCTGCGGAGCGGCGGGACATCCGCTCGAGCAACGAGTAATAGACGTAAAGCAGGTTGTAGCGCAAGTATCTGGGGCCAAGCCGGCCGGGCTCGCGTGACAAGCGATACACCCAGGTCAATCCCGCTCGTTGCATCCACGGAGGCGCGAACGCCCTTCGTCCCGTTAGAAGCGTGAAGGCGTCCCCGACCGCAAGGAAAACCCCTCGTTTGAACCGCTTTTGGTTTTCGACGATCCAACGTTCCATCCGAACGCCTGGCAAGGCCACCCATACGAAATCCGGGTTGGCCCGATTGATTTGGGCAGCGAACCCGTCCTGATCGGCTTCGGTCAGTTCTCTGAACGGCGGACTGATCGCTCCTACGATGTCGATATCCGGCTGCAGTTCCCTTGCGGTTTTGCTCAGGTCCGCCAGACAATCATCGGTGTCCCCGAAAAAGAAGTGCCGCCACGGCCGCGGCGTATTTCGCAAGGTGTGGCGCATGAAGTAAGGGCCGTAAACCCGATCCGTCAGATTCGCACCGGAGCGGTTCAGAGCCCAGACAATCGGCATTCCATCCGGGAGCACGAGGTCGAACCGGCCCAGTGTTTTGGCGAATTCCGGGTTATGGCGGGCTTCGGCCAGGATGTGGGTATTTGCAGGGCAAACAGCCGTAGGCCGGTCCTGGCGCGCGAGGACTTTGACCCTTTCAAGCGCTAACTCGTAGGTGGTGGCGGCAACCGGCACGCCGAGTATATGGATCGATTCGCAACCGTTTGAGGTTGAAGCGGGACGGGCTGGGCTGGTTTGAGCGGCCATCTGTGTTTGGGAATCCTATCAACCTCTCAGCGCGGGGGCAATCGATGAAAGGCGTCAAATCGATCGCGCGTCTCCGTTCCTCGATTACGAGGTTGCTGCGCTAAAGCGACGCACGCGGCTTTTTCAGCCAGAATTTTTCCAGGTTCTCCCCCAAATTCTTTATGACCGGTCCGAGCCGTGAAAACACGACATATGCGCCACACACGCCGATGATAGCCGCTGCGATTTCATCCGAGAGATGGTGGCAGCCCAGCGCGATTCGCGACCAACTCACCAGCAACGCATACATGCCGGCCAGCGCTCCGAACTTCCGGTTGATTAGCCACGTGGCCGCTGCCAATCCAATGACGGTAGCAACGTGGCCTGACGGAAACGCGCCAAACTCGTATTTGCCGATAATCCAATGGGAATCATGCCAGACCCCGTAAAAGCCCTGCAGTTCGTGTGAGTCAGGCCGGGTCCGGCCCACGAGGCTGCGAATGATCGTGGCGGTCGCTCCCGTCATAAGTCCCGTCAATGCAACGAGAAAAACCCCCCGGCTCGCGTGGAATCTGCGAAGCAGGAATAACGAAAGAGAGCCCGCAATTCCAAACACGGCGACAACCCAGCCTTCACCTGCTTTGCTGGCGAAAAAAGCCAGTTGCCACCAGGAATCTGATGATTGTAACGTCAACGCGCGGCCTACGGGTCCGTCGACCAAAAATCCCAATCCGAGCAGCGCCAGGCAGAACACGACCCAGAACAGAACCCGCCAAGTCTCTTTTCCAAGAGGGCGATTCTCGCTCACGCGCAAGCCGTCCGGTTTGCACGCAGGTAGGGTACGCTCGATGGCCTTCTGCATCCTACTTAAGCTTATCCAGCCCATGAAATGTTGGAAGCACGAAATAGGACTTAGCGGAATAAGAATATCGACCGACTTGTTAATTTCTCATTAAATTCCCACGTGCCATCGCTTTGGGAGCGCATTTCAGGGGCGCCGTTAAAGACGGTGGTTCTCTTTGGTTTCGCGATTTTACTCAGCGGCAATTGGCTGCTGCCACTGATGGACCGCGACGAACCGAGGTTCGCCGAGGCTTCACGGGAAATGCTTCGGCGCCGGGACTTTGTCGTTCCCCATTTCAATGGACAATATCGATTCGACAAGCCACCCCTGATTTATTGGTGCCAGGCAGCGTGTTACAAACTCCTGGGTCAAAACAGCTTTGCAGCTCGCCTCCCTTCGGTGTTCTTCGCAGTTGGGACGTCCTGCCTTTTGTTCCTGTGGGGCCGGCGGCTGAACCTGGCTGTGCCAGGACTTTACGCCGGGGTGATGTTTGTTTCGTGTCTGCAGGTGCTCATTCATGGCCGGCTTGCGGTGGCGGACATGCCTATGATCTTTTTTGTGACCGCCGCATCCTGGACCGGCTGGGAGTTATCAAGGCCTGCCGCCGCTCGGGGGCCCATCTGGTGGTGGGCATTCTTTGGCAGTCTCGGCCTGGGTTTTCTCGCTAAAGGCCCTGTGGCGTGGCTCCCTCTGGCCGGAGTGCTGCTGGCTTGCTGGCTGCGCCCACGACAATTCCGGGTTTCGCCTGTCTATATGATTACGGGAGTGTTCGTAATGCTGGCCATCGTTGGCCTGTGGGGAATCCCGGCCCTCATATCGACGCGCGGTGAGTTTTTCGCCGTCGGGATCGGCCGCCACGTGGTTTATCGCTCGCTCGGAATTATGGAGGGGCACGGCGGCTCCGGTTGGATCGGCTTTGTTGCAACTTTGCCGCTTTATTTGCTGACGTTTTTCTTCAGTTTTTTTCCGTGGGGATTTCAGGTGCCTGGCATGCTGAGGCAATGGTGGGGTTCAAAGGAGGAAAACAGCCTGGAGTATTACCTGCTTCTGCAATCTGCGCTTGTATTCGCGGTGTTCACTCTAGTGCGCACAAAACTGCCGCACTACACATTGCCCGCCTTTCCTTTGTTGAGCTTATGGCTGGCAATGCGAGTAACGCTTCGTCAAGCCAGTGAACAATGGTTGGTGCGCCGCGCTGCCCTGATGACTGGACTGGCCCTCCTCCTCACACTGGGGGCGTTCCCTTTCGCCAGCCGCTACTTTGTCGCGGCGGATTTGCTTCGCCAAACTCGCCCCTTCCTCACACCCAACCTGCAGATCGCAACCGTCGGATTCGATGAACCGAGCCTGGTTTGGGAATTTCGCAGCCTATCCACGAATTATCTCGAGCACCTCAGCGCGGAGGAGGCGAAATCATTCATGGCGTTGCCTGGGCCGCGCATGCTAACGGTAACAGATCGCCAACTGGCTTCAGACATAGCGCAGTCCGGTACGAATACTCTGAAATTTCACAGCATCGGCATGGATACCGCCCGGTTTCGGCCGCTGGAGCTCTGGGCAGTAATAAAGCCTTAGCCAACCTAACCCTAGTCAGGGGCCTGCCGTTTGTTCAGTGCGCCTCCAGCCAATTGCCGCCAACCCCAATCTCGACTTCGATCGGCACGTCGAGCTTGATAGCATTTTTCATCTTTTCCTCGACGATTTCGCGCACGACTTTTTCCTCCGGTTTAAACAGGTCAAAGACCAGCTCGTCATGAACCTGCAACAGCATCCGGGTCTTCAGGTTTGCGGATTCCAGCGCTGAATGAATATGGATCATCGCGAGCTTGATCATATCGGCGGCGGTGCCCTGGATGGGCGCATTGATAGCGTTGCGTTCGGCGGCGCTGCGGATCGTGTTGTTGGAGGAGCGGACGTCACGCAGGTACCTGCGGCGTCCAGTGACAGTTTCAACGTAACCGTTGTTTCTGGCAAATGCGATGGTGTCATCCATGTATTTGCGCAGCCCTGGGAATTGTTTGAAATATTGGTCGATGATTTCAGCGGCCTCTTTCCTCGGGATGCCCAGCCGCTGGGCCAGGCCAAACGCCGATATCCCGTAAGCGATTCCGTAGTTTACCATTTTGGCTTTGCGCCTCATCTCGGCCGTGACCATTTCTGGAAAAACTCCGTAGACTTTAGCGGCGGTGGCAGTGTGGACATCTGCCCGCGTCCGGAATGCCTCGAGTAATCCTTGTTCCCTGCTGAGCGCCGCGATGATGCGCAATTCAATTTGCGAGTAATCCGCCGACAACAGCAGGTGACCCTCTGAACGTGGCACGAACGCTTTTCGGATTTCCTGACCGCGCTCGGTGCGGATCGGAATATTTTGCAGGTTCGGGTTTTGTGAATTCAACCGGCCGGTCGCGGTCATTACCTGGTTGTAGGTCGTATGCACGCGTCCGGTCGCGGGCCAGAT
>Ga0070738_10000705_pt1 | contig 86295 bp, 75 predicted proteins | sample Coa_R2_2_FD_66446 | JGI IMG/M metagenome (GOLD analysis project Ga0070738, IMG submission 66446) | Surface soil microbial communities from Centralia Pennsylvania, which are recovering from an underground coalmine fire - Coalmine... | ecosystem: Environmental > Terrestrial > Soil > Unclassified ...
CATTTTGAGCTTGGGGGCGGCGGGCACATGGGCGATCTTCACCTACTTCTCGCCGGAAGCACGGAAACGCCAGCGTCAAGAGCAAGCGCTGGCGTCCATCCAACACGAGGGAGCCGAGGGCAGAAGCGTCACGCTCGTGGGGCCGCTTGGTCCACCGAAATGGTATCGCTGGCGCACGGAGCGAGATAGGCCGTCCCTGCCGGAGCTGCGGAAATGGCCGCTCAAGCTGCCCTCCATCGAGGGTATCTCTCTGCTCGACCTGATGCTCGACCCCCAGCAAAACTCGTTTCGGTTCGTCGCCGAAGTGGCGCCAGCCAACAACAGCCGAATGGAAATGGGCCTTTACTTCGTCTGCGAGGAATTGGCGACGGCTACAGGACCGGAGCATTGCTTCGGGTTATTCCGATTGACCTCCAACCTCTATCAAGTGACGAGTGCGCAACTCGCGATCGCTGCTTACCACGAAGGCGATGTGAATGAAGAATCGGAATGGCATGAATTCCTCATTCCTTTTAAAACTCAGATGAGATCTGCCCCTCTCGTTCCCCCGCCTCTCATCGTTGATGATAAAAAGATTCCATGGCGCCGGATCGAGGTACACGTGACGCCCGATGCTGTCCGAGCATTCTGCAATGGCTGCCAGATGGGTGGCTTTTCACTTCCTGAACAGTGGCGAAAGCTTAACCTGTGGTGGCGCACCACTCACAAGGCGCCGTTCCAGTTACCTACCTTCCACCCACGTGGCAGCCTGGGTCTTTATGTAAGAGAGGGGCCGGCCTATTTTCGCAACGTCACCATCGAACCGTTGCCGCAACCCTGAAACATCTTGAAAGAGGATGCCGTTCATGGCCAAGAAGAAGACGACGAAGAGGACAACGAAAAAAGTCTGCTTCACGATGACGTACGAGATCCTGTGCGATTACGGTACCGACGTATGCTCGCTGATCCCCTTCGTACAGCAAGTATTGGGCATCATCATTACCTCTCCCCCAAATGGAGGCGCGGTTAAGAACCCTGTCAAGGCAACCGGTGATGTGATCAACGATGGCCGCTCAACAGTCACAGCTTGGTTGACCGACCCGTGGGGAAACAAGACTTACGGAACAGTAACCGGCCCCGACGTGAACGGGTATTGGTCCGCCACCTTCCCGAATGTCATGACCAATGAGTATTTGTTGACCGCGAAAGCCCAACTGGATACTCAATCGGCGAGCCAAACCATCCAGATCACCATTGAACAGTAGGGACCGCGTCCGTTCGAGAAAGCATCCGCGCACGCGCAAAACGCTGTATCATGAATAGGTAGCCCCTGCGCCCGAAAACGGGGCCAAGTGGATTTTTCGCGCCCGGAGACACGGTATGTCCCCCGAACCGCAGGCCGATGCGGCCCCCTTGCCGCCCGCCGAGAAAGTCAAGCAGTTTCCGGCCGCGCCCGGCGTCTACATCATGAAGGATGCCCAGGGAGTTGTCCTTTACGTCGGCAAGGCCAAGAACCTGCGCAACCGCGCGGGCCATTATTTCACCAAGGCAGCCGCCGAGGATCCACGCACGGCGGACCTCGTGCCCCTCATCGCCGACATCGATTACCTGCCCGCCGAGAGTGAAGTCGATGCCCTTCTGTTGGAGGCACGGCTCGTCAAGGACGTTCAGCCGCGCTTCAACATCGAGCTGAAAGACGACAAGACGTTCCCCTATTTGCAAATTCGCATCCGTGAGGATTTTCCGCGCGTCGAGTTCACGCGCCAGCCGCGCCGCCGCGGCGTCCGGCTTTATGGCCCCTTCACGAGCGCCCGCACATTGCGCCATGCCATCCAGGTATTGCAGCGAATCTTTCAATTCCGCACCTGTTCGCTGGACATCAAGGCCGAAGACAGCCGCTGGCGCTGGTTTCGGCCGTGCTTGCTGCACAGCATCCATCAATGCACGGCTCCATGCAATTTCCGCGTCACCAAGGAAGAATACCGCAAGCAGATTCGCGCTCTGCGCATGGTGCTCGAGGGCAAGAAAGCTCGGCTGATCCGCGAGATGGAGCACGAGATGGAGGAGGCGAGCAAGGCGCTGCAATTCGAGAAGGCGGCCCGGCTGCGCGACGACATCGCCGCCTTGCAAGCACTCGGTCAGCGCGGCGACGTGCAACGCGACGTGCAGCCGGAGGTATTCCCTATTGATCCGAAGAAGGGACTCGTAGGGCTGCGCAAGGTGCTTGGCTTGCCGCAGACGCCGCGAACAATTGAAGGCGTGGACATCGCTCACCTGGGCGGTAGCGATACCGTGGCCTCGCTGGTCAGCTTTATTGATGGCCTACCGTTCAAGCCTGGCTACCGACGCTTTCGCATCAAGTCGGTGCAGGGCATCGATGATTTTGCCTCGATCCGCGAAGTGGTAACGCGCCGCTTCCGCAACGCCGGTGTACGGCGCCACGGTGACGAGGAGCAGATTTTCCCCGACGTTTTGCTGATCGACGGCGGCAAGGGGCAGCTCAACGCCGCGCGAGAGGCGTTCGCCGTGCTAGGCGTCGAGCCGCCGTGCCTGATCTCACTGGCAAAACGCGAGGAAGAGATTTATCGCCCTGGTGAAGCCGAACCTCTGCGTCTAAGCCGGCACGCGGCGGCGCTGCGCTTGTTGCAGTACGTCCGCGACGAAGCTCACCGCTTTGCGCAGCACTACCACCACATCCTCCGCCGCAAGAAGCTGCAAGGAGACCAGTAAAAAATCAAAGGTCAAAAAAGACAAAAAGGACCGCCAAGGACAAAAAAACTAAAGACAAAGAACAATAATAAGTATTAAAAGAGTGCGATAAATTACTATTATTCCGCTCATTCTTTCCAACTATTCTTTGCGTCCTTGGCGGTCCTTTTTGTCTTTTTTCGATGTTACTTTCGTGGGAGTACCAGATGCGCATTCTGTTAACCAATGACGACGGCATTTACGCTCCTGGATTGCGCGCCCTGCGGACGGAGCTGCGCAAACTCGGTGAAGTGATCGTGGTCGCCCCCGCCACGGAGCAGAGCGCCGCCGGCCATTCGGTGACTTTGACAACCCCATTAGTCGTTCAAGAAATCCTCGATGATGAACGGCTGCCTCTCGGCTGGGCGGTGGAGGGGCGACCGGCCGATTGCGTGAAGTTGGCCCTACGCGAGTTGCTGCCCGAGCCGCCGGATGTCATCGTCAGCGGTCTCAACGCCGGCTCCAACGCCGGCATCAACGTGCTGTATTCCGGCACCGTCGCCGCCGCGATCGAAGGCGCGTTTTTTCGCTGCACTAGCATCGCTTGCTCGCAAGAGTACACCAAGCTCAAACCGCTCGATTTTTCACGCGGCGCCGAGTTAGCCCGCCGCGTTATCGAGCAAATCCTGGCGCACAAACCAGAGACTGGATCGCTCTTCAACATCAACATCCCCAGTCCCGAACGCGGCCCGCTGCGCGGAATCCGAACGGTGCCGCAAAACATCGCGCCCTATGTCGAGGCATACGATCGCCGCACGGACCCGCGCGGCCGCGTCTATTTCTGGTCTAAACCGGAACTTATTTGTCCTGAACCACATCCTGATACCGACGTGACCGCTCTCGCCGAGGGCTGGATCACCGTGACGCCACTGCAATTCGATCTAACGCAAGCCGTGCTGTTGGAGCATTCGAAACGCTGGCAATGGCGCTTGTAGGTAGAAGCCGATTCGATCCAGCCCCAACCCCCGATGAGGTGCCGCGTATCGTTTGCCAAGTGAATGGTATGGAGTAAGATGATCGACATCGCCAAAAGGATACGGCAGTCATCCTCCTCGAAAAGATCGTTACCATGCGTACTTTGCTCGCGGACCTGGAGGCGGCACTCGAATTACGACAACCCTGCGTTTTCTGCTCCGTGGTCGAGACGCGCGGCTCGACGCCGCAGAAGGCGGGAGCTGCCATGCTGGTCTTCGCCGATGGGGGACAGCGCGGCACGCTCGGCGGCGGCTGCATCGAGGCCGAGGTGCGCCAGCGTGCCTTGCGTGCATTGGCCGCCGGCGGCGAGCGGCCCGAGGTGCTGACCTTCCATCTTGATGATAATTACGGTTGGGATGACGGCCTCATCTGCGGCGGCCGCATGAGCATCCTTGCGGATCCAGTTTCTCGGGGCGCTGACGCAACGCCGCTCGCCAGAGCGGCTGAGTATTACCGTTGCCTCCGTCGCCGCGTCGAGGACGGACAAGGGTGTACACAAGCCATCGCTCTCGCGCCGGAGTACGGCCTGGTCGCGGGAGATCGATTTCTCTTCGATGCGGCAGGCCAGCTCATTGCCCAGACGTCGGATGCCGCAGTTCCTCCGCAGATCCTGCAATCTCTCGTTCCGTTGACGCAGCGGCCCGCTCCTTTTAGCCGTCAGGGCATTGCCTATTTGCCGATTCTGCCGCGCATCACGTTGCTGATTGTCGGCGCGGGCCATGTCGGTCAGGCCGTGGCTCGTCTGGCGGCCGAAGTCGATTTCGAGGTCTGGGTGCTCGACGATCGCGCCTCCTATGCCAGTCGTGAACGCTTCCCGTCGGCTCATCGCCTCCTCGTAGGCGACATCGGCTCATCCCTGCAAGAGCTGGCGCCTTCATTGACCCCCTCGACCTATTGTTTGATTGTCACGCGCGGTCACAATCACGACGAGGAAGCGCTCTATCACCTGGCCGCGACTCCGGCGGAATATGTCGGCATGATCGGCAGCAAACGCAAAATCAAGTTGATTTTCGAGGATCTTCTGGCCAAGGGAGTGTCGAAGGAAACGCTCGCGCGCATCCATGCGCCGCTCGGTCTGCCGATCGGCTCGCAGACCGTGCCGGAGATCGCCGTCAGCATCGTCGCCGAGCTAATCGCTTGCCGTAATCTCGGACATAAAAGCTGTCCGAACCGCGCATGCTGTGCAGCGGAGTAAGCGACCGCTGCCTCCGCTTACTCGCTGCGCTGCGTTCGCGGCTCGGCTACCTTTAGTCTTCGAGGGGTTTATGAGGTTTGCTATCCTTCCTGCCGCCGGCAAGAGTTCGCGCATGGGCAGGCCCAAGCTGACCCTGCCGCTCGGCGAACGCACCATTCTTGAACACGTCCTTGCCGCTCTTCGGCAAGCGGAGGTCGAGCACGTTCTTGTCGTGATTGGCCCGCATGTCGCTGAGTTGGCAGCGCTGACGGAGGCCGCGGGGGGGCTTGTCTGTTCTCTGGATGCGCCGCCCAACGGGATGCGGGGGACGGTCGATTGCGGTCTGCGCTGGCTGGAGGAGCGTTTCAAGCCACGGCCCGAAGATACCTGGCTGCTCGTGCCCGCGGATCATCCGGCGCTGGATCCATCCGTGATCCCGCAGCTGGAATCCGCTTCTGCCTCCCATCCGCAGTTCTCGATCGCCATTCCCACGCACAACGGACGTCGTGGACATCCGACGCTTTTCGCCTGGAAGCACGTCGAAGCCATCCGTGCCTGGCCCGCCGAACTCGGCCTGAACACCTACGTTCGCCAGCACGCGGCCCAGACACTGGAAGTGCCGGTGGACAGTCCGGGTGTACTCTGGGACATGGATACGCCCGAGGATTACGAGTGGCTGCGGCAGAATTGGCACTCGCTATCTGCTTCCTTATCCGAATCGAGGTCCAAGGCAGGAATCAATTCCCGTTAGGGACAGGTGCAGCCGGAGCAGGTGCGGCCGGGGCCGGAGCTGCCGCAGGAGGCGCTGCGGGCGGAGGCGGGGCAATGGGCGGCGCTTGCCACCGTCGAGCGAAGAAGTCCATCCAGGATGGCGCAGCTTCCGTGTCGTGTGTCCACGTTAAGGCCATGTCAACCACCGTCGCCGAGGCAACAGGCAATTGGCTCTGACGCAACTCCATTCGCACACCATCGGCCGAGCGTTTGATGCTGAACAGCGTCGGCGGCATTGCCGCCATCGGCGTGCTCATTTCGCGCAGATAGCGCAATTGTCGGCGATGACCGGCACTCTGATTCGGCGCCGTCGATCCAATGTGGGCAAGGTGCGCCAACAATTGCCGGCAAGAAAACAAGCCGAGAGCGCCGACCGTCCCTTCCGCGTCCACGGTCCGCAAACCGGCAGGGAGATTCAACAAGTCCTTTTTATGCGACGCGTTGGCCAAGGTGGCGGCGACGCGGCCCCGATGCCAGCCAAGCACGAGAATCTTGCCGCAACGTCCGTAGTGCGGCGGCAGACCCGTCATGCTCGCATCCGCGGACTTGTCGCTCAGGGAGCGAACATGTTGGCCTTCCATCGTATGCAGATGCGGTTCTCTGTGCTTTCCGTCGGACGAATAAAGTCGGGGCATCAAGTTTTCCAGATCCGCCGCGGCTATATCGCTTACCGTCTCCAGGACAAGCACAGGATAGACGCTGGTTTCCTTCTCCTCCACCAATTGTACGGCGACGGCGGCGGAACGGATCTTCGCCAAAATGTTCCGGCCCAGATTCAGCTTTAAACTCTTCTCTAATTCTGCTAGTGACTTGCTGGGTAGGGCTATCTCCTCGCTGTTGGTGGCTACATAAGTGTCGGCCAGTTTCAGCAAGCGAGTCATGCTGGCCGCACCGTCCGGCAGCGGCAACGCGAAGAGGCCGAACGCGTCGTCGGGCACTGCGCGCAACAGGTTGGGGCTGAGTTTCTCATTGGCCAGCAAATCGAGTAGCGGGCTGGTCTGCTTCGCTTTCATGCGCGCGTCGATGCGGAAGGCGAACTCGCCCTTGTCCAGGGAACAGCTCGCGGTAGCGTAGTGCATGCCAGTGAGATTCCCCGCTTTCTGGAGGAAGGTCCAATCCCGCGTCTCACGGCGATGCTCGATTTCCGCCTGCCGCAACTCCTCGCGCAATTTGTCGGCGTCTCGCTTTTCACCCTTGGCCAGTGGACGGCGGCGGACTTCATCTTGCCGCCGGGCCAGTTCACGGCGCAGGGCATCGTTTATGACACGGGTAAGTCGCGGCGGATCGCACCATGCGAACAGGCCCGGACGGCTTCGCATCTCAGCGGCGGCACGAAAGGCAGGCATGGTCGCCAGCGGTGGCGAGGCAGACTTGCTCTTGAAACGGCGGATCGTATCGCTGAGAACCTCTGGCGTGGTGCCAAAGGCGATGGCACCGGGCAACAGCGAGACAAAGCAGCCGAACTCCGGCTTCTCGTCCATTTCCTCGACCGGCGCTTCGTCCAGGAGAGCGACTTGATACAGCGAGGGTTTGCGCGGCGAGCGGAGCAGCCGCGCGAACTGGACGGCAGGCGATCGGAGTCGCTCGGCGAACTCCGGTTGCGGCCGCCTATCTGCATCGCCGATCTGGAAGATGGGGACGCCTTCAACACGCGCGATGCAATGAAGCGTCGGACTGCTCTCCAGCAGGATCATGCGCAGGGCCAGTGGAAACATCCGACTTTTGCCAGTGCGTAAGACGCCGACCATCTCCGGCTCGTCGCTCCTGGTTAAACCCGTCAGCGCCAGGAACCCGCCCTGCCAATCACCGATCTCGTCGATGAATTCCGGGCTGCCGAACCAGGCGAGAAGGAGGGCCTCCTCGTTGACGACCTTCCTACCCTTCCCCGTGTGGTTGGCGAGAAGCAGGGCAGGATGTTGAAGGTAAGATCCCTTGATAAGGGTGTGCAACTCGCGGGCCAGGGCCGGGGAGTCGTGTAGCTCGAAATAGGCCAAAGTGCGGGCGGGAGCGAGGTCCGCCAGGTCGGAAACCTCGGCGGTGGCCGACCCCCTGAGAGCGATCAGCAGGACAGCCATGGATAGGAACATGAGGCGCGCGTTCATGGGAGTCATCCTTGAAGAAACCAGGGAGTATCACCGAGACAACCTGGTCTTTGTCTGTCGCCCCGATTGTAACAGAGGACGTTCACGTAAACGAGAGAAGTTAGGGGGGACTCCTCATCTGTTTATTCGACCGAGGCGTCATCGCCGGACTCTCTGGACCTATCGCTGCATCCCGGGCTTGTGGAACCTGCCGTGTATTTACAAACGGACTTGACGGCGAGAAAGGCGCTCTTTATATCCTCCGCGCCATGAAAACCTTCGTTTCCTCGCTGGTGTTGTTGAGCATCCTTCCCGTATCGGGCGCAAGCCTCGCACGCGCCGCGGATCGGCTGCCACCCTTGAAAAAAGGCAAGGTACTCATCCTCAAAAATGAGTACACGCTCGAAGGCGATATCGAGCGGATCGGCGATCGCTATCGCATACGCCGCAGGAACGGCGAAAAATGGGTTTCAGCCGAAAGCGTATTGGCCCTGGTGGCATCGCTCACCGACGCCTACAGCTACCTGCGCGGCCGAATCAATCCGGACGACCCCGACGAACGGCTGAAGCTGGCGCGTTGGTGCCGCGACAACGGCTTGCAGGAGCAGGCGTTCGCGGAGCTTCAGGCCGCCGCCAACCTGCGGCCCGATCATGCGGAGACGCGCCGGCTTCTCCAGTATTGGAAGCAGGCGGCCGCAACGACTCGCACTCCCACACGGAACACCGGAAAGACAGAGACGGATGCAGTCCAACCCACCACTGCTTTGCCGCCGATCGAGGTAACGTCCGAGTCGCTCGGGCTGTTCGCCACGCGCGTCCAACCAATTCTGATGAATACCTGCGCCCGTTGCCATGCCACGGGACATGGCGGTCAGTTTCATCTCACTCAGGTCTACGAGGATAACATCAACAATCGGCAAACCTTGGAACGAAACTTGGCCGCGGCGCTAGCCGAGGTCAATGTCAATCAGCCGGATGCAAGTCGTCTGCTCCTCAAGGCTGTAAGCGATCACGCGCACACCGGCCAAGCGCCATTGCGGGACCGACAATCCGCGCCCTACCGCACCTTGGAAAAATGGGTGAGATTGACGATCGACAGTAACCCTCAGTTGCGCGACTGGAGTCTTCAGGTCGAAAAGAATCCAGCCTCTCCTCCGGCCGCGAACGTTTTCGGCTCAGCTCCGACGCCTCGACCGAAGGTCCATGATGACTCGGAGTGGGGTGCCGCGGCCCAGCCGCCTACCGCTCCACTTCCGTCACCCGTCGCTCGCGGGGAAAAAGAAAAAACCGAATCACAAGCCTCGTCGCCACCGCCAGCAGCCGCGACTGCACCGCCGACCTCGCAGCCGGCCACGACGACCGACCCTTATGATCCAGAGCCATTCAATCGGAAAACGCATCCAGAAGCGAACAAGTCTGAACCCGGAAAATGAGCGACTTCCGAGACCGCCCAGGTATCAGGAACCGAACGCATGAATGCTCGTTCTCTCCCTGCAAGCGCTTCCGAGTTGCACCGCCATTGGCGCGAGGGAACCACCGATTGGGTCAGCGGGCGGGACGCCCGCGATCCGGAGCGCGGGCGTCCCGCCCGCCATCTTTGCCTTAGCCTGCGCTTGGCCATAATCGTGTGGCTAATCGTGGGAGCCGCGGTGAGCGTACGAACCGTGGTACGTCCTAGTAAGCATACCGTTTTTCCGATTTTCGCGGCCAGCGCCGAGCACTGGTGGGGCAATCATTCACTGTACGAGCTCTATCCGGGACTCGATCGATTTCGCTATCCGCCGCTTTTCGCCTTGTTCGTGACGCCGTTTAGCGCCCTGGGATTAACGACCGGCGGTATCCTGTGGAGTTGGTTAAGCATCGCAGCGTTCCTCGCCGGCCTGTGGGCCTACGCGAGAGACGTGATTCCATCGGTATGGACGCGTCAGCGCGTGGGTACATTCTTGATCCTGGGCGCTCTGGGGGCGCTGCGTGGTTTGTGGAACGCCCAGAGCAATGCTCTGATCACGGGCTTCATTCTGCTGGGGACGGCGGCGTTGGCCAGGGCTGTGCATTCTGAATCAAAAGACTCGGATCACGGAGCCTCGAACGCGGTCTGGTGGCTGGCGGCGATGTTTTTGGCACTTTCGATCTGCCTCAAGCTGACGCCGCTGGCGCCTCTGCTACTATTGGTGATCGTTTGGCCGCGGCAGCTGGCGTGGCGCCTACTCGCAGTCATGGTCGGATTGTTTTTGCTGCCGTTTCTTACTCGACCGCCCGGTATCGTGCTCGATCATTATCGCGAATGGATCGGCCATCTCATGGAATCGGGTAATGTTCGCTGGATTGGTTTTCGCGATGGCTGGACGGTATGGCTCGTGCTGAACCACTTGCTGGGAGGCGAGCCAGGTGGTTTTGAACTGGGTGAGCCAATGGCTTCTTCCTGGTATCGCCTGGTGCAGCTGGCGTCCGGAGCGGCCGCCTTAGCGTGGTGTTTGTTGCAGCGGCACCGCGCCGGCCAGCGCGGTCTGGAACCACGCTGGTTGATACATGTGACCCTGAGCATGGGGCTGGCCTGGCTCATGCTGTTCGGGCCGGCCGTCGAGCACGCTACCTACGTCTTCCTCGCGCCGCCCTTGCTTTGGGCGCTTTTGGAACGCCGTGCCTGGCCGCACGGTCGGGGATTAATCTGGGCATCCTTTTTCTTCATCATGGTCCTTGGCTGGGGCGTGGTGTCGCGCCTACTTGCACCGGATTGGCCCGTGTTGCTGACCGCTCTGCCAGCCGGCACCGCCTTGTTTACGCTGTGGTTGATCGGATATGCTCGAAACTGCGCCACTCTCACGACGACTTTTTCCAGTAATCTCCACCTCCCGACTCACGAGCGCTTGATCCCTTGTATGCAGCCAAAGTACGAGACCAGAATTCCATCAAAGGGGTGACATCGATTAGGAGTGCAAACAATGTCCACCGTTGCAGGTCCGGCCGTGAGTCCACCCGCGGTGCTCCATGACATCGATTGGAAAACCTATACTCGGTTGCTGCACGTATTCGAAAAGAGCCACCGCCGGTTCCGCCTTACCTATGACCGGGGGACATTGGAAATCATGAGTCCACTCTGGCAGCACGAAGGACCGGCTGATTTGCTGGGTTGTTTCATTGTTGTCTTGACGGAAGAACTCGACATGCCTCGTCGTGCCGGAAGAACCTTTACGCTGCGGCGTCGAAGGAAGCAACGCGGGTTGGAGCCGGACAACTGCTATTGGATCGCAAGCGCGCCACAAGTGCAAGGGAAACGCCACCTAGATCTGCGCGTCGATCCCCCGCCGGATTTGGCGGTCGAGATTGATGTCACCAGCAGTTCAATCGATCGCATGCGTATTTATGCCGCCTTGGGCGTACCGGAGATCTGGCGCTTAAGTAGTGGCGGACTCGCGTTCCACATCTTGGAGTCCGGCAAATACCAAGTGCGATCCAATAGTTTGTCCTTCTCACAACTGTCTTCGTCCGATCTGCCCCCATTCCTCGCTCAATGGGGGCAAAGGGATGAGACTACCATCGTGCGCGAATTCCGCGAATGGGTAAAGCAACAGCTGTTGCCGAGACCGAAACCCAGCACTCCTCTCTCGCCCTGATGCCCCGCCTTACCGCTTGATCCCGGACAGATGCTCCAGCGCCAGCATCAAGGCGTGCGTGCCCTTCTTGCTGTAGCCCTGCGCCTGGACGGCCAGATAAAGCTGATTGGCCAATGCCAATCCCGGCAGCGAGAGGCTCATGCGTTTGGCTTCCTCCAGGGCGATGCCCATGTCTTTGATGAAGTGCTCGACGAAAAAGCCCGGCTCAAAGTTACGGTCCATGATCCGGGGGCCGAGATTGTTCAGCGACCAGCTCGCCGCGGCGCCGCCGCCCACCGATTGCAACACGGTCTTCAAATCCAATCCCGCCTTGTAGCCATAGAGCAGCGCCTCGCACACGCCGATCATGTTGGTGGCGATGAGGACTTGATTAACCATTTTCGTGTGTTGCCCCGCGCCCGCCGGCCCCTGATGCACGATGGTTTTGCCCATGCACTCCAAAAGCGGACGAACAGACTCGACAACGTCTGCATCGCCGCCGACCATGATCGAGAGGCGTGCTTCCTTGGCGCCCACGTCGCCGCCGGAGACGGGTGCATCCACGCTGCCGACACCTTTGGCCTTGGCCGCCGCGTGAATCTCGCGGGCCAACGATGGCTCGCTCGTGGTCATGTCCACCAGCACATTGCCAGCCTTGCTGCCGGCCAAAGCGCCCTGTGGGCCAAGGAAGACCTCGCGCACGTCCGCCGGGAAACCAACGATGGCGAAAATAACATCGGACCGCTCGGCGGCCGCCTTGGGAGAATCGGCCCAAGTAGCCCCGCCTTCCAGTAGCGGCTGGGCCTTGTCGCGGCTGCGCGTGTAGACCGTGGCCGAGTAGCCCTTGGACATTAAATGATGACACATCCATCGGCCCATGACGCCGGTACCGATCCATCCAATCCGTGTCTTGCCCGGTTCCGCTTTACTCACAACCATGATGGATCTCCCTCAACCCGATTAAACTCCGTGCCGCGCACGCAGCGCAACGGAGTAAGCGGAGGCATGATACGGCCGCTTACTCCGCTGCGCTAGGTGCGCGGCTCGGACAGAAGATTACGGACTACTCTAAGCATGGACAATACTACGGCAATCCCTACGTTTCCTCTGTTCGCTCCGCCGCCGGTTAGCTCGCGACGGTTGGATCGTCCATTTGCCTTGGGGTATGTCTCTCTCCAACTTCACGATTTCCTTAACACACGAGGTCCATCCATGTCCAAGCGCGTGCAGATTGTTCTTGTGGCTCTGGTGTGCTTCTTGTGCGGATTGCTGCTGGCGCCGCACTTGCCGTTCGTCCGCGCGGACGAGAAGAAGGAGGTCAAAGCGCCCACCTGGCAGTACGGTTTCAATGTCAAGTCACGCAAGGCCAGCGAATACGACTTCAACAAGGACACTACAAAATTCGGTATCGAAGTGTACAAGGACGAAGAGAATGGCAACATAATTTACGTTTCCCAGACCGGCTCCATCGCCGTGATGCCGGCCAAGTAATCCATTTTTCATCCGAGCCGCGCACGCAGCGCGGCGGAGTAAGCGATTAGCGGCCGCTTACTCCGCTGCGCTGCGTGCGCGGCTCGGATGATCAACTCAAAACGGAACTCCCACGCCGAACCAGAACTGCGTGCCGGAACTGACGTTGAGCGTCTTGGCGATGTCGAAGCGCAGGAGGGTGCGCTCAACGAGGCTGAACCAGGAGACATCGAAGCGGAAGCTGGCGCCGACTGCATGGGCGGTGGGGCCAACGGAATGGCCGTAGGTGTACACATTGCCCACGTCGTAGAATGGCACGAAATCGACATTGCGCAGACCGAAGATGTGGTCGCAGAGGTCAAGGTGGAGATTGCGCGCCACCGGGAGCCGCCATTCGGCGCTGCCGACCCAAATGGTGCTGCCCTGGCGTTGGGCCAGATCGAAGCCGCGGAAATACATGCTGCCGCCCATGCTGAAAAACTCGCCGCGGCCGGGCATGCTTGTTCCTCCAAAAGCCCGCAATGCCAATCGCGTCTGTCCCAACCATTGGAGCGGAGCGGCCAACCACGGCACGTTGGCCACGGGTTCGGACAGGTCCGGCAGGGTCTCGACGAAAGAGAATTGGCTGGATAACTTCTGCATGCCCACCGTGACCGGATCTGCTGCCATGCCGCCCTCGTACCAAACGTCAAGGCGATAACCGCCGATGGGGTTCCAGTAGGGCGTCAGATAGTCCTTGCGATAATGGAAGCCGGCCGTCGTTGTGTTGTCGAAGCGAACCCCCTGGATGGTCGGGTTGGAGACGAATGGCAGGAAGTTATCCTGGTAGGTGAGAAACGACTCCATGAACTCCATCGGCGGATAATAGAGACTGGAGCCGTATTTGAAAATGTAGCGTCCAAACAACACACCGCGTTTGGCGTTTTGCTGAGCACGATAAAACTCGTGCAGACGCTCCTCGAAATCGAAGCCGACCTGAAAGTGACTGTCCGGCCAGTGATCGATCAAGCCGTCCACTCCGGTGACCACATCGCGATAATCGGTGCGGTAGCCGGTATAAACGCCGCCGACGAAGGATTGCGTGCGGTATAGACCGGCTCGGAAGCCAATCATTGTCGCGGTCGTTCGCGTGTACCAGGCATCGTAATAGGCCGTGCCGTAGATCCACGGCCCGATGATCACGTTCCAGCGATCGTAGGCTGTCGTCAAGTCGCTCTCTTCGAGGAACGTGTAGACCGGCGTGAAGCGATAGCGGATCGGCGCTTTCCAGAAATTGTTCGACGGATTGCGGTCCACGAGGATCTGATCCGGATCGACGGCGATTTGCGCCGGCTTCTCGGGCAAAGAAACCTCGACCCGCACGCGATTGTCGCCTAGTGGCTCAATGTGCGCCGGCGGTTCGTCCCAATCGTAAGCCCCACCTTGCGGCACGATCGGGATGCGGATGGGGTAGCCGTCTCGACCGGGTAAGGCGATGCCGAGGGTCGTTTGCTCGTTGATGTCGGCCTTCTGGTGCAGATCAACGACGACGCGCATGGCTTGTTGCTGAGCGCACCTCGGAGCCTCATGCACTTTTACTTTTTCGACGGACCAGTCGGTCAGACCGGGACCATACAGCCAGTTCTTGAAAAAATCATCCCAGGAGCGGCCGGTGTAGGCTTCCAGCTCGCGTTGGAAGTCCGCGACGCGCAGAATTCGGTAGCGATAGCGGTGAAAAACGCGGCTCATGAAATCCAGGAATGCTGCGGCACCGAGGCGGTCCTCGATAAGTCCGACGATGCGCGAGCCTTTGTCATACGTCATGCTGAAGAGGTTCATCACGTGTCCGAAACCAGACATCGGCTGAACGGCAGGTCCGTTCTCGCCGCGGCCGAGCGTGCCATACAGACCGTAAGAGCGATAGGTGTCGCGTGGAATGTTCGGCAGCCAATCCAGGCCTCGTGGATAGGTCATCAAGTTGTTGTTTTTGCCGACTTTCCGATCGAGCAAGCGATGGCTGAAATAGGTGGCCAATCCTTCATCCATCCACGTCTCACAGAAGCCGTTGGTGCCGACCATGTTGTACCACCATTGATGGCAAATCTCGTGTGAGACGAGGGAATCGACGAAGCCCCCGGCGAGATGCGGAAGATTGAAAACGCGCTCATCGATCATCACAAGCGTGGAGCACTCGTTGCCGTTCCAGCCGAAAAACGCCTCGGCTATTGTGAACTCCGGCCAGGGATAGGGTCCGAACCATTTGCTGTAGGCGGTGATCGCCTCCGAAGCGATGCGCACCATCTCACAAGCGTAGTGCTCATGCTCCTTGAATGAGACGACTCGGATACGCACCGGGCGTGTATCTTCCTTTGGCCGCGACTCGGAGGGGGGCGCGTTTGCGCTCTCCTTCCGGTCGCGCCTAAACGATGCCGGGACGGCTCGCGGCTTGGGCAGCGTTTCCTCTTCCGATTTCTCAACGGGGACGAGTACCGTCCCCTCGACGGTGCAGTAGCGGGCGCTACATAACAACGCGAAATCGCGTACGCCCGGTGCGTAGATGTCCATCTGCTTTCGGCCATCAGGGAGATAGCGGCGCGAGGTCACGCTTCCGGTACAGGCGACTTCCTGATCGACTGGCAGAGTGGCTCGGACATGATAATGAGCCGACTCGTTGAAGAACGGCTGATGCCAGGGCAAAAACGCTGTTGGCTGCCAGACACAGATCGGCTTCGGGCCGGGCGAATCGGGGGCGGCGGGACACGTCGGTGGATCGCGTCGAGGGCCATAATACGCAAATACCGGCAGCCAATTGCTCAGCTGCGTGACGCCTTGCCATTGGCCCCACCGTCCTTGTTTTTGCGGGAGATGGAGGACGAATTCGAGCACCACCGTCACCGATTCGCCGGGACCAACCGCGCGCGGCAGCGGCACGATGAGCGACGTTTTGGTGTCACCCTCATAACGGAACTTGAGAGGAAGTACCGCCCCTGAGGAGTCCGCGAGGGAGATGCGCTGAATGTCCAGGGGCGGATCCTTGACGCCCAGGGCATCATCCGGCGCCATGCGGAGCAGCTCCAGCGTTTTGGCGGTCAAGCCGACATCGGCCTTCGGCACCACATAGCGCGAATGCGCGTTGAAAACCAACTCGCCTGTGGGAACGGGCTGCGGATTGGTCCAAGTGGCGCGCATTCCGACGCGGACGGTGTGCCCGGCAAGGTCGAGGTCCATATTGACCTCGTAGTGCGGCAGCCATGCCGGCCAAGGCTCCACTGCCTCCGCGCGAGCTTGGGAAGAGCTGGCAAACAGGAATGCAAGAGAGAAAAGGCAGAAAGCAGAATAAAAGAATAAGTTTTTCATTCTGCATTCCGCATTCGGCCCACTGCGTTGCGTTCAGGAGATAATCCGCTTATCTCCCCTTGGATGCCCGTCCCCCCCAAATTCTGAGCAGCGAATTCCGCACCTCTCATATCAACAGCCCTACATGCGTGTCCAGGGCAACCGGCTGCCGTGTTAAAAAGGAATGAAGATAACGAGTAGAGAGACGCACGAACGACTTTTCCGGCGGGAGGAAGTGCAACGGACATGGAAGTTGCGTCTGGGGATGGTTACACTTCAAACCGTTCCCCATCATGCCGTGGAACTCTCGGCGGAGCCATCAGGAGGTAGAAGTCCTGATCTGTCCCATCACGCCGTAGTTCACCTACCTAAGGAGAAATGCCCATGAGTCAAGACGAAGCCTGGGTGCAGCTGGCCCGTGAATGTCCGCGCAAAATCTTGGGAATGCTGCATCGCCAGGGACATTATGTGCATGGGACCAGCCGACGCTTCCCCGGCAAGATCCTCTGTTTCCATCGCGATAGCCAGTTGCCCGAAGATTGGACTCCGACGCCGGCTCAGGCCGTCGTTTCCCGCTGCAAGCAAGATGAGGAGGATGCGAGTACTTGAGTTATCCGCTAGCCCCTTGGCGAGCGGGGTCGCGTCAGCGCCCTGAGGAAGTCTCTCGGGGCGCTGACGCGACCCCGCTCGCCGAGATCGTCGCAATCGTCATTCTCCGCTCACTTGTTCATCTCTTTGATTAAGTCTTGCACCTTTTGGACGTTGTAGCGGATGTTGTTATTATCGGTGTACTCGATGTTCAGCACTTCCCAGGCATCCTTGTTGGTTGAGTCGATTTTGATCACGATGTCGGCAACATAGCGCTTGTCGCTGACAGCTCCATGGTATTCCATTTTGATGTTCAGGTTGGTGCGATTCGGCTTGGGCTTGGCGTACTCGTACTTCACCAGTTCGATCTTCTTGGCAGATTTGTGCGCCGCCTTGACAATCGCAATTCCCACCGCGCGGGCGAATCGCTTCTCTTCATCGCCGCGTTTTTTGAACGAAATCTCGTCCGATGCGGCCAGCGCTGCCCCATAGAACAAACCGGCCAACACTGCCGCTCCAACCAAACGTGTCCCGATCGGCATCATGGTCGCGCTCTCTTTCTCGTCATAATTGGGCCAACTCATACGATTCGGTTCCAGCTGTATGGTTATTCTACCGCCCCGCCACCCCATTGCGCCGTGAGCAAAAAATTCCTACGCCGGCGAAACCGTTCCATTTCCTTGATGTTGATCGTGCCTGAGACGCCGACTATAAGCTAGACTTTTGGGAACCCCGCCTTCTCTTCTTGGGACGAAATGGATGCGGTCCCCCCTCTCCTTTTGCGGGAAGGCGAACTAACCGCGCGGCAACGGGCCACGGGCGAAACGATAATCTGGACCCGTCAATGTCGATCAACTGCGTTGAAACTCTTCTCACCATCCTGCAACGGACGCGGGTACTGACGCCGCAAGAGGTGGAAGAGGTCGCCCGCGAATTGGGGCCGCACTTCCCCTCCCCGTATGACCTCGCTTGTTATCTCACCAAAATTGACTGGCTGACTCCCTATCAGGTTCGGTTGCTGTTCAGCGATCGCTGGCATGAATTGACGATCGGAGCGTATCTGATCCTCGATCGCCTGGGCGAGGGCGGCGTCAGTGAGGTTTTCAAGGCATGGGACACGGTCAACGGCCGAACCGTCGCCCTTAAGGTCCTGCATCAGCACCTAACGGATCGCACGGCCGCCGTCCGCGAATTCCAGCGCGAGCTGCAAGCCGTGACGCGGCTATCGCACCCCAACATTATCCATACCTACGATGCCGACCAGGTTGGGACGCTACATTACTTCGCGATGGAGTACGTTGAGGGGCTGGATCTCGACCACTACGTCCGCCGATGTGGCCCGCTGGCTATCGAAGCGGCGTGCGAGTACGTCCGGCAAACGGCACTTGGCCTTCAGCACGCGCATCAGATGGGCCTGGTGCATCGCGATATCAAGCCGGCGAACCTCTTTCTCGTCAATCCGCCGCCATCCGGCGTTTCGACTCCCCCCCATCGCATTTCTGGTTCCGTGGTTAAGATCCTCGACTGGGGCCTGGCGCGAATACGACTTGATGCTGGCGGAGTTCCCATTCAGCCCGGCGTGGACATGAACGCGGAAAAGGGTGCGTTGATCGGCACTGCCGACTACATCGCCCCAGAACAAGCTCGCGATCCCTGCCTCGTGGACATCCGTGCGGACATTTACAGTCTCGGCTGCACGCTGTATTTTTTGTTGACCAACCGCCCCCCCTTTGGCGGAAGTTCGTTGATGCAGAAACTCTTGCAGCATCAGACGGCAGACCGGCCGCAAGTACGCGAGGCTAGGCCGGAAGTGCCGGAGGAACTAGCCGCTCTCGTGCGGCGCATGATGGCTTGTCAACCGGAGGACCGGTACACGATCCCGCTGTTGGCCGCTAGCGCTCTCCGCCCATTCGCCGCAGCCTCGCAGTCAGATTCATTGACCACCCTTATCAAGCGCAAGCCGTCCACGGCCATTATCGATGTGTCCGCGCTTCGCCGCCGCACCCAGAATTCGTGAACAAACCATTGACCGCGAAGGGCGGCATCGGCCAAGTCATAAGCAGTTGCGAGGACGGCGAGGGCAGGTACAATGACGAATGTCGCGCCCAGTCATCCCTCTGCTCGTAGGATCCGACGGGTCATGATCACCTGCGCCTGTGGTGCCCGCTTCGAGGTAGATGATTTACTGGCTGGACAGGAAGTCCTCTGTCCGGAATGTCAGCAGCCGATTCAAGCGCCGGCCGCCCAACATCTGCCGCGCGTTACCAGCGGCTGGGCGCTGGCCAGCGTCTTGCTCGCCCTGATCGGCGCCTTCACGATCGTCGGGACAATGGCCGCCGTCCTCTTCGGCCTCGTCGCTCTCGTGAGCATCTCTCGCCATCGCGACCGCGTCACGGGCGCCGGTCTTGCTGTGTTCGGTATCTGTATAGGCATCCTCTTTACCGTGCTGACCGTCGTGGCCCTGAATGCTTCCGACATGTTCGGTCTCGAGTCGTGGATGCGCGAACGAGGCATGGCGCAAAAGCTCGATACCAGCGGTCCAATGGAGATCGTGCGAGGGTTCAAGGGCTTTGCCATCACTCGACCGACCGAGAAATGGGGGCAAGTACAAGGCAATGATAGCGACGACCCGGCCGTGAGCGAATTTCAGAACGACCTCGATCTCTTGTTGATGCAAATGGCCCAGCATGCCTTCATCGACGTGCGGACGCTGCCGGGTGGTCCGCTCCAGTCCCTGGATCAGTGCGCGGCGGACATACTTAGCGACTTCGAGATGCAACGACTGCCGCGCAATCCCTTCGCGGAAGACGACGACGATTTCCGTCCCGCGGTTCGCGCTCGCCGGTTGAATCAGCGGCAGTTGAGTTCCAAAGACGGCATGGATGGCCGCGAAATAGAAGTAGAGGTGCGCTGCGCCGGCAAACCGTGGCACTTTGTCATCCGCCTGTACCGCCGGGGCAACGGGAGCATCTATGTTGTCCGAGCGTACGGCCCCAAGCGACGCTTTGCCGATTTCCGAAACGAGTTGGAGACCGCCCTCGATAGCTTCCGAATCCTCCATCGCTGATACACATGCGGACCTGTCATTTTCATAATGATCGCCCCGGAATTGGCATCTGCATGCGCTGCCGCGTGGTCATCTGCGCGGCTTGTTGCACGCGCGTCAACGGTATCAATCACTGCCACGCTTGCCTCAAAAGCCTAGGCGGCGGGCGTGAGGCGAGACGCGGCGGCAACATGGGAATGATCCTGGCCGGCGCACTGTTGTGCCTGGCTTGGTTGGTGCTATTTGCTCTCTGCTGGGCCGTCAGTGGAAAGATGGCGCCATGAACTCACAACCACTCCATTGCGGTATCCGAGCCTGAAGCGAAAACGAAGGCGTTCTCAGAGTACCCTTCGCTTACGCTTCAGGCTCGGAAAACTACATGTGGGGGAAAATCGACGTGGATATTCGGCCGCGTACCCTGGGAGAGATTCTCGACGACGCCTGGCGGCTCGTTCTCGCCGATGCACCTTTATTCTTGCTGTTTAATGCTTTGTTTTTGGTTCCCGCCTTCCTGACTCTGCTGTTGCTTCTCGCTCTGCCGGTCGATTCCGGGATGGTGCGGTTCGTGCTTCCGGGCCTCGTTGCCTTGATGCTACCATTCATGGGTCTGGCGTCCGGCGGCTGCCAGGAACTCTTACGACGACGATCGGCGGACGAACCGGTTGGTGTTCGGGCTTGTCTGAATGGGGCGTTTCGGCGCGGATTGGAGCATGCCGCTGCCCGCGCCGTCCTGTTATGCGGCATATTGCCTGGTCCCCTTCTGTTCATGATAAGTTTTCTTCCGGACATGTCGCCGATCGTGCGATTTCTCGGCTTCCTATCCGGTTTATTCTTAACGTTTTTGCTTGGCTTTCCGCTATGGGCAACCTGTTTTTCTCTGCATGCCTTGCTGTGTCGGGGCACCGGAAGCACGGGAACGCTGCTGAGCGAGCTTCGTCGAGATGCCATGGCTGCTCCCGGCAAGGCCGCCGCCCTTGTTCTTGGTCGCCTCCCGCTTCTTTGCTTCCTGGCTTTGCAATTGCACTTGCTCCTCAAGGCGTTCCTTTGGGCCGCAGACAACCTCGGAGGCTTCGACACTACTTTGATCGATGTGCAACTGGCCCTCTTCGTGAATCCGGTTTACACATTAGCCTTGTTCCTGTTCAGTTGGCTACTGTTGGCCCCGTTTTTTGAATGCGGCAATTTCCTGCTGCACACCGACATTCGCACGCGCCAAGAGGGACTCGATCTGCAATATCAGGTTCAACGTGTCTTCGCCGGGCGATCGGCAGAGCCGCGAGCGTCAGCGAGCGGATCGGTCCGCACGCTGATACTCGTTGCGCTGGTCTTCCTTGCAGGACCGACGATGGCGCGAGCAGAGGATTCGCAGCTGAAAACGATCCGTGCCGTCCGTCAGGACATCGAGACGATCCGCAGCGAGGTTCAGAAGGCCGACCCGTATCCTGGCGGACAACGTTGGCAGCGCCGGTTGCGCGGCCTTCAGGAGAAGCTAGAGCAGGGCGGTAGAGGCGATATCCGGCGTTTCCGCTGGTTTGAGCAAACGATCGCCGACTTCCAGGATCGCAAAAAAGAGGACGCCCTGCGTACCCTTGATGATTTGCACCATCGCTTGTCGCTCTTGGAGGATTCGTTGACGGCGCCTCACGCCGGTGCGGAGGAATCAGGACAGAAACCCTCACCGGAAGACATCAAGTCGTTGCTCCGTGGTAGCGAAGGACGCAAGGGCGAGCGGAATCAACGGCGGCAGCGCGTGGAAGAGGACCGCCCGGAAGCTCGTCGCGAGGAAGACCGCGGGAAAGCACCGGATGAAGAAGGGCCTCATGCCGGCGGCGGTCGGAGCACTTCGGTGTCCGTTCCCGCGTCGGGGAGCGGCGGTTTCTCGTCCTTTGGCTGGTTATTGCTCGGCGGCCTGGCGCTGGCCGTGGTCGTTTTGGCGGTCATCCTTTATCTGACTTCGCCCCGTTCCCCGCGCGCACCGAAGCCGAAAGTCCTTGCGGGAATAGAGAAGCTTGAGGCGGAGGACGACGCCCGACAAGTGTTGGAGGAATCGCCGGCGGCGCTTTGGCGGCAGGCCGATTCGCTGGCCGGGGATGGACGATTCCGCGATGCGGTTCGGGCGTTGTATCTCGCCTTGCTGGCTTTACTACACCAGAAGCAATTCATTCGTTTCGAGCCGACACGCACCAACGGCGAGTACGTGCGGCAGGTCCGCTTGTCTGAACAGGCGCCGCCGGAATTGCACGAACCTTTCGAGCAGTTGACGAGGCGGTTCGAGACCGCGTGGTACGGCGACCGTCCTTGCGATTCGAACGATTATCAATCTTGCCGCGCTCTGGGCTTGGAAGCACAAAGGTTGGGCGAAGGTTAGAACGTCCTACTGATCCGCGCTTCGTAGCTCCGGCACTTTCATGTCCAGGTTTTTCACCAAAAACGCCCACTGATCGGCGACTTCCTCGATTTGCTTGGCCGTCGGTTTGCCGGCACCATGGCCCGCGCGCGTCTCGATGCGCGCCAAGACCGGGGCGTCGCCGGCCTGGCAGTATTGCAGCTTGGCGATGAACTTGAAACTGTGCCCCGGCACCACTCGATCATCGGTGTCCGCTGTCGTCACCAGCGTGGCCGGATACTTTGTACCCTTTTTGAGATTATGATACGGTGAATAGGCGTAAAGTGTCTTGAACTCCTCCGGATTATCGGCCGAGCCATAATCGTCCACCCAGAAGCGCCCGGCCGTAAATTTGTGGAAACGCAGCATGTCCATGACGCCAACCGCCGGCAGACAAGCTCCGAACAGGTCGGGGCGCTGCGTCATGACGGCGCCGACGAGCAAGCCGCCGTTGCTACCGCCCTGGATGGCGAGCTTTTCGGTGCGCGTGTACTTGTGTTTTATTAGCCATTCCGCCGCGGCGATGAAATCATCGAAAACATTTTGCTTGCGCAGCTTGGTGCCGGCGTCATGCCATTCCTTGCCGTACTCGCCGCCGCCGCGCAAGTTCGCCTGTGCATAGACGCCACCCAACTCCAGCCAGGCCACGCGAGAGACCGAGAAAGCCGGCGTCAGTGGGATGTTAAACCCGCCGTAGCCATACAATAGCGTTGGATTGGAGCCGTCAAGTTTCACACCCTTTTTCACCGTCAGAAACATCGGCACTTTCGTGCCATCCTTGCTCGTGTAGAAGACCTGCTTGACCTCATAATCGTCAGGGTTGAATTTCACGTTGGCCCGACGGATCAGCTTGCTTTTGCCGCTGACGAGATCATAACGATAGATGCTCGGCGGCGTGGCGAAACTGGAAAAAACGTAGAACGTCTCTGTGTCGGTTCGTTTGCCGCCGAAGCCGCCCGCCGAGCCGATTCCCGGCAGCTCCACCTCGCGGACGAATGTGCCATCCATGCTGAACAGCTTGATCTGCGTGCGGGCATCCTTGAGATAATGGGCAATGAACAGGTTGCCGACCAAACCCAGGCCGCTCAGATTTTCCTTCGCCTCGGGGATGATCTCTTTCCAGGTGTCCCGGGCCGGTTTGCGCGTGTCGATGGAAATGAGCCGTCCTTTCGGAGCTTTTAGATCGGTTTTGAAGTAAAAGATGGGGCCGTCGTTGCCGACGAAGCTGTATTCGTTGTCGAAGTCCTCAATGAGATCGACCGGCATCGCGTAGGGTTCGCTCAGATCCTTATAAGTGATGCGATACTGGTGATTGGTGCCCTTGCTGATGGTCAGGATGAGATAACGGCCGTCTTCAGTGACGTTCGCCCCAAAGTCCCAGTCGGGATGATCGGGCCGGCGATAGACGAGGACATCATCGCTTTGCGGCGCACCGAGACGATGGTAGTACACTTTCTGATTGAGCGTGACGGACTGAAACTCCTCGCCCGGTTTCGGCTCGTCGAAGCGACTGTAGAAAAAGCCCTTGCCGTCGATGGTCCATGAAGCACCGCCGTACTTGATCCATTTCACCTGATCGGCCAGCACTTTACCGGTGGCGACCTCCAGAACATGCCAGGTGTTCCAATCGGAGCCGGCCTCCGCCACGCCGTAGGCTAGGTACTTGCCATCATCGCTGATTTCCACGCCCGTCAGCGCCACGGTGCCGTCCTTCGACCACTTATTGGGATCGATTAGCACACGCGGGTCGCCTTCGAGCGAATCCATCGTGTAAAGGACGGACTGATTTTGCAGGCCGTCATTTTTGCTGTAGAAATAGCGGCCGCCGACCTTGGAGGGAGCGGAGTAGCGCTCGTAGTTCCACAGCTCGGTGAGTCGTTTGAGGAGCGCTTTGCGCTGGGGGATGGCGTGTAGGTATGCCAAAGTGAGGTGGTTCTGCTCCGCGACCCACTCGGCTACTGCCGGCGACTTGCGCACGTCCTCTTCCAGCCAGCGGTAAGGATCGGCGACTTTCACGCCGTGGTAATCGTCGGTATGGTCGATTCGCTTGGTTTTGGGATAGGACAGATGTTTTTCGTCGGCCTGAATGGTCGTCATGCTGAATAGTATGCTCAGGAGGAACAAGGCGCCCCAGATCCTACGCTGTCGCATCGCAAGCTCCTTTCGCCGTGGGATGGGATCATCTTAGGATTGAGTGTATGGACTCTCGCCGTTCTGTGCCATGAGGATTAACCGCCTACATTCGCCGCTTCTCCAGCCGTCGCGCCACAAGCGACAGCGGATAACTCATCATCAAATACAATATCGCCGTCATCAGTCCCAACTGCATCCGATAATGCGGATCGTTCACCATCAGCGAACGATAACGGCTCGTCAGTTCCACCACAGCAATGACGCTGCACACCGACGTATCCTTGAACAGGGCGATGAAATCGTTCGTCACCGGCGGAATGACCAAGCGGACGGCCTGCGGCACGATGATGCGCCAAAGCGCCGTCGGTGTGCTCATGCCGAGCGAGAGTGCCGCCTCCATTTGGCCGCGCGGGATGGCCAGCAGGCCGGCTCGGTAGTTCTCCGCCTCGTAAGCCGAATAGTTGATCGCCAATCCCAACACACCTGCCCAAAAAGCGCTAATGTCTACGTAACCGGCAATCAGGTAATAGATGACGAAGAGCTGCATCAACACCGGTGTCCCGCGCAGCAGCTCGACATAGACGCTCAACATCCAGTCAAGCCAACGCGGTCCATAGAGCCGTCCGACAGCGACGAGTAGACCGACGAGCATGGCCAAGGGCATGGCCAGACACGCGAGCAGCACCGTGATGCCGGCCGCCTGCGTTAGTAGCCAGGCGTACTCCAACAGACCCTGTCCCGAACCCGGCGACGGCGACCAACTCTCGGCCAGCGTCGCCAGTTCCTCTTGGTCCTTGTTCCACAGGCCGTACTTCGCGTAAATGCGTTGCAGTGAGCCATCCCTGAGCGCGGATCGAAGCGCCGCATTCAGACGCTCTCGCAGCCCTGTGTCGCCGGGACGTACAAAGATCACGTAATAACCCGGCTCAATCGGCTCGCCGGCCATACGCAGATCCTCGTAGCCGTGCTTCTGCCGCACGTAGTACAACGCGGCCGGCAGGTCCTGCACGGTTGCATCGAGCTTGCCCTCGCGGACCATGCGCATGACGCCCGTGCTGCCCTCCTCCGAGAGCGCCACGATTTCAACATCGTCATTGTTGTAAGCTTTCTCGACGTACCGATGGGCAGCCGAATCGCTGAGGACGCCGACCTTCAGGCGCTTGCCCGAACGATCGCGACGCAAATCGGTCCAATCGTGGATCGGCGAACCGGGAGCGACGATGAGCTGCAAGCGGTAGACATAATAGGGAATCGTCGAGGCCATCTCTCGTTCGCGTAGCGGCGTCCACTCGTAGCCGTTGAGGATCGTATCGATGTCGCCGCGCGTCAGGTCTTGCGGTAGCATGTCCCAGTATTTCTGTACGAATTGCGAGGAGACGCCGAGCGTTTGCGCCAGGTGATGGGCTAGTTCCGCTTCGAAGCCCGTGATTGGCTGACCCGTGCCGCCGATCAGATAGGGAGCGCCGCCGCTGGCATCGCCGCCCCACCGCAGTACTCGTCCATCAAATGACGGAGGCGCGGATCGTCGCCACACGAGCGAACTGAGCAAACCAGCGGCAACGATCACCGCAAGGCAGCCGGTGATCGCTCCAAGCCACAACGTCGCGGCACGACCTCGTGGAAGTGCGAACTTCATGGCAGATGTCCCCGTGGAAAATCCGAAACACGAAATCCGAAAGAAAACCCAAATCCCAATCCCAAAAATCAAATCTTTATTCTGATCTGAAGTTTAGGGTTTAGGTTCGGGATTTCTTTCGGATTTCGGATTTCGTGTTTCGGATTTCCCGCGCAGCCGATTACGCCTTGATCATGTCGCGCACGGTTCGACCGCTGGGGATCATCGGCAAAACATGTTCCTGGTACGGCACCATGACATCGAGGACGAACGGCCCCTTACTGTCGAGCATTTCCTTGATGGCGTCGTCGAAATCGTCCTTGTTGCTGACACGGTTTGCGCCGCAGCGGAAGCCCTTGACCATCGTGACGAAATCGGGATACGGCTCCTCTTCGTGGCCGGCACCGAGGTAAGTGTGGGCGCGATTGCCGGCGTGGAAACGGTCCTCCCACTGCACCACCATGCCCAGGTGTTGATTGTTCAACAGCAGCACCTTGACCGGCAGCTTCTCGGTGAAGGCACAGGCCATTTCCTGAATGTTCATTAGAAAACTGCCGTCGCCGTCGATGTCGATCACGGTCTTGTCGGGGTGCGCCGCCTGGGCACCGAGGGCGGAGGGTAGACCGAACCCCATCGCACCAAGTCCGCCGCTTGTCAGCCAATGGCGCGGTTTGTTGAAGTGGAAATACTGCGCAGTCCACATCTGATGCTGGCCCACGCCGGTCGTGATAATCGTGTTATCGAGTTGGCCGCGCTCCCGGAGGATTTGCCACAGCCGTTCGATGGCGTACTGAGGAAGAATAGCATCGTCTCGGTCGGCGTAGCGCAACGGCTCGGTCTCGCGCCAATGCTCGACTTGGCGAATCCACTCGGCAAAGCGCCCGCTCCGCGTCGGCGCAGCCGCTTCCTGTTCGTCCATGAGTTGCACGAGATCCTGCAACGCTTGCTTGACATCGGCGAAGATCGGCAGATGAGCTACCTTGTTCTTGTTGATCTCCGAGGGATCGATGTCGATATGCACGATCTTGCCGTGCTTGGCGAACTCGCTGACCTTGCCGGTGACGCGATCGTCAAAGCGCACACCCAAGGCAAGCAGCAAGTCGGCCTCGTTGATAGCGTAGTTGGCGTAGATTGTGCCGTGCATGCCGAGCATCTGCAAGCACAGGAAATGCTCGCTTGGAAAACCGCCCAGCCCCAAGAGCGTCAGGGCGACGGGGATGCCGCTGCGTTCGGCGAATGCTTTCAGGTACGGAGCAGCGTCGCTGCTGACGATGCCGCCGCCGGCGTAGATGATCGGCTTTTGGCTGCCGCGAATCAGTTCCAGGACCTTTTCCAGTTCCGCGCGACTGGCCCGTCGGTAGGGACGGTAGCCGGGCAAGTTCGTGGGTGGATCCCAATCGCGGACGACGATCTCGCGCTGCTGCACGTCTTTGGGCACGTCGATGAGGACCGGACCGGGCCGGCCGGAGCTGGCGACGTGGAACGCTTCCTTGAAAACACGCGGCAAATCCTCGGTGCGCGTGACGAGATAATGATGTTTAGTGACAGCGCGGCACACTTCGACAATGGGTGTTTCCTGGAAGGCGTCAGAGCCGATGACCGCGGTGCCGACCTGGCCGGTAATGGCGACGAGCGGCACGGAATCCATCTTGGCGTCGGCGAGGCAGGTAACGAAATTGGTTGCACCGGGTCCGCTGGTGGCCACGCATACGCCGACTTTGCCGGTGCTGCGGGCATAGCCCTCCGCGGCGAAACCGCCGCCCTGCTCGTGCCGCGGCAGAATGGTGCGCAATCGCGATTTGAACTGTGTCAACGCCTGATGGATCGGCATGCTGGCGCCGCCGGGATAGGCGAAGACGACTTCGACACCGTGATTCAGTAAGCACTGAACCAGGATCGTCGCGCCGGATAACGGTGTCGCATGCGTCTCGGCCATTGTCAAGAAACCTCCCGTTAGTTTAGAGTGTCGAAAAACAACAACAGTTTACTATACAGTTTGGCCCAGTAACGGCAAAGGCGAGCGGCGGCAATGAATGCTAAGCCAACGGCTCGCCCGCGCCGCTAGAACTCGTCCTCTTCTGCCCGCAGGCGATCCACCAACTCCCACGCTTCGTTGGGCGTGTGAATGGTTCCGTCCAGTTGCGCCTCGCGGACCGCATCAAGCAGTTTCTTGAAGATCGGCCCTGGTTTATAGCCCGCCTGGATCAGATCATCCCCGGTGATCAGCGGTGGAGGATCGAGGTCATCCGAAGTCCACTGTCTCAGCAGCTCCTCACAGTATTCGACGTGATCCGTTGATCGGCCGGCGGCCACGGCGTCGGCGCGGTGCAGGTCCAGCAGCTCGCGGATGCCGGGGTGGATCAACAGCGTCTTGAGCTTGCTCGGCCGCATCTGGCGTGCGTCGCACAGGATTTGATGTTTCACGACCAGCCACTCGATGCGCTTCTGCTCGTCGTTGGACAATTTCAGTCGTTCGCAGATTTCACCGGCCATGCGGCCGCCGACGTGCTCGTGACTATAGAATGTGTAACGATCCGGCGTGCGACCGACGGTGCGCGGCTTGCCCACATCATGTAGCAGGGCGGCCATCGCCAGAGGGAACGAAGGGGTCGGTCCCAAGTTGTCGAGCACGCGCAGGACGTGTTCCCACAAATCGATCGAGCCATCCGTTGCGGCTGGACCAGGTAGGCCAGGCGGCGGCAGGGCCGGCGCATCCGGACGCGGCAGACCCTGCGGCAGACCTCGCATCGGAAGCAGCTCCGGCAGAATCGGTTCGGCCAGACCCAGATCCATGAACAAACGCATGCCGTGTGTTCGATGCAGATCGACTAGAAGTTTGCGAAGTTCCTCGGCGATGCGTTCGGCGCTGACGACGCCGATCCGCGGCGCCATGACGCGGATGGCTTCGGCGGTGGCCGATTCGATTTCCAGCTCGAAGCGAGTGGCGATGCGCACCGCCCGTAGCATGCGCAGCTTGTCTTCCTCGAAACGCTGCCTCGCATCGCCAATGGCACGGAGGATGCGCGCCCGCAGATCGTCCTGCCCACCGACGTAATCGATCAGCCGATTTTCTAGCGGATCGTAAAACATCCCGTTGATCGTGAAATCGCGGCGCAAGGCATCTTCGCGGGCCGATGAAAACACGACCGCATCGGGTCGTCGCCCATCGCTGTAAGAGACATCGGAACGAAACGTGGCGACCTGGATCTTCAGTACCCCTTCGGAACTGCGAGGGCCGAGAACCTCAATGACGCCGAAACTCATGCCGAGAGCGATGGTGCGGCGAAACAACTTTTGCACTTGCTCTGGCAAGGCGGAAGTGGCGATATCATAATCCTTGGGGATCAGCCTGAGCAGTTCATCGCGCACGCAGCCGCCTGCCCACAACGCTTCATGTCCCGCCTCGCGCAGACGGCGAACCACCTCAATGGCAAAATCGCGCTCGCTCTGCGTCGCGCTCATGTGAAACCCTTAAAATTGAACCGCCAAGTCGCCAAGGACGCCAGGAAAAGAAAGCGAACAAAAGCAATCTTGAATTCTGCAACGTTCTTACTCGCTTACTTCTCTCTTTTTCTTTTGCTCTTTCTTTTCTTGGCGTCCTTGGCGACTTGGCGGTTCAATTCTTTACCCAAATTAGTAGAAGATTTCGGCCATAGCGGCGTTCGTCCCAATCGGGGCGGGCCGGCAACTCGTCGAGCGGCGCCTTGCTCTCTGCTTGCAGAACGATCACTGATCCCGGATGCACGCGCTCTTGCAATTGGGCGATCACGTTCAGTAGCTCGTCGAGGCGGTGCTCGAAGTCCCGAAAAGGAGGACTCAGAAAGACGGTGATAGGTTCGGGCGGCGCCTGCCAGCGCTCGATCCAACGGTAGACATCGGTGCGGGCGATGCGGGCTTGATCGCCGACTCCGAACTCGTTGATGTGCCGCTCCAGCTCACCGATCAGGCGAAAATCACGTTCGATGAATGTGACGGAGGCTGCGCCGCGGCTGACGGCTTCAAGTCCGACAACGCCCGTCCCGGCGAAGATGTCGAGGAACGGCCGATCCGGCACGGCGTTGCCGAGGATGCTGAACAGCGCTTCGCGCACCATCTGCGGCGTGGGTCGGAGGTTGGCATTGACGGTGCAGGTCAGCTTGCGGCCACGTAGCGAGCCGGCCACGATTCGGAGGTGAGTACGCATGAACGATCTCTTCCCCAGGATGACAGGATACCACAAGGAAAGCAAATCATCGCCGCTCCGACAAGGCCGCGCAGTGCCCTTCGGCCCCAGATCCCCGCTCAACTCGATTCAACACTTGCAAGGGCTGAGTTCATGGGTCACAATACTCTTTTCCTCAGAATATGCGCAAGGAGCAGGCTAATGAGCGGTTCCGTCCGCACCAAGCTGTCGGTGATGATGTTTCTCCAGTTCTTCATCTGGGGGGCCTGGTACGAGCTGACTTTTGGCTATGTCCAAGACCTAGGCTTCGAGTCATGGCAGCAATCGCTCGCGCTGATAACCTTCAACATCGGCGCATTGGCGGCCATGTTCTTCAGTACACAATTCGCCGACCGACACTTCGCCGCCGAGAAGTTTCTGGCTTTCAGCCACCTAGTCGGCGGACTAACGATCCTCGCGGCGGGGTGGGTCACGAGCTTCTGGCCCTTCTTCTTGCTTCTCCTCATTCACTCGTTGTTTTACGTGCCCACTCTCTCCATCGCCAATTCCATCGCCTTCGCCAATGTGAAGGATCCCCAGCGCGATTTTGGTTTGATTCGCGTCTGGGGCACTATCGGCTGGATCGCGGCGAGCTGGCCATTTATCTTCATCCTGGTGGACTGGGCACGGGTACCAAGTCTCGACCAAGTGGGCTTCGTCGATTGGTTCGGCAAAGCCCTGGGAACGAGTAAGGAGGGACTCGCTCGAACCGTGGGCGTCTCGTGGATCTATATTGTCGCAGGCATCTCTTCCTTCATGCTCGCCGGCTATAGTCTTCTTCTGCCGCATACTCCACCCAGGCCGCCGGATTCCTCCGGTCAAGCACTGGCCTGGCTGGGGGCGATAAAGCTACTCCGTCTGCCTTTTCTGATGGTGCTGTTCGTTGTCACGTTCCTGGATGCTTCGGTGCTTCAGTGCTATTTTGTCTGGACTGATACATTCCTGCGGACCATCGGTGTGCCGTCCAACTGGGTCATGCCGGCGATGAAGGTCAGTCAACTCGCGGAGATCGGCACCATGGCCTTCCTCGGCTACTTCTTGACTCGGCTGGGCTGGCGGACCACGATGATTCTGGGCATTCTTGGCCATACCGCTCGCTTCTCCGTGTTCGCCTGGTTGGGCAGCGAGAGCCAACCGGGGACTACCGAGATCTGGATAGCCGTTGCGATTAACCTCATTCACGGTATCTGTTATGCCTTTTTCTTCGCCACTGTGTACATCTTCGTGGACGAGTATTTCCCCAAAGATGCCCGTGCCAGTGCCCAGGGCTTATTCAACTTCCTGATTTTGGGTGCGGGGCCCCTGGTGGGTAATTTCCTCTGGCCGTGGCTGGGGGATCATGTGTTTTCCAAGGCGACAGAAGCTGGGAAAACCGTCGTGCAATTCAACTATCTGTTCGTAGTACCCTCTGCATTGGCAGTGCTGGCCGCCTTGCTTCTTTTCCTATTGTTCCACCCGCCCAAGAAGGTGGAACCGAAGATGGAACAGGTGCCCGTTTCTCCCGAAGGCGCCGAGGAATTCGCTGCCAGACCCCGCCCCGACTTGGCCCAGTGATCGAATGGATCGTCCATCCGTCGGCCTGTGCCCATGAGGAAGAGATCACTGGGGAGGAAGGACCGTGCGTCTGGGCGAACCGGTGGACGATTTCCGTTTCCTGCGAAGCGACGGCAGTTCCGTCGCTCTGTCGGCCTTCTCCGCCAAGGCCCTCTTGTTGATCTTTCTGCGCCACCTGGGTTGAATCCCTTGCCGGGCGCATCTCGGTGAGGTGCGTGGCCAATACGAGGCGATTCGGCAGCTGGGCGGAGACGTGTTGGTCGTCAGTTTCGCGCAGCCGCCGCTCCTCGCGCTGTTTGAACGCTACCAGGCGCTGCCGTTTCCGATGGTCGCTGATCCATCGCTCACTGCCTATCGAGCATTCGGACTGGAGCGTACCTCGTGGCGAGCAATCTTTCGTGGCCGGGTCGTGTGGGGCTATCTACGCTTGATGCTGCGCGGCTGGGCGCCCCAACGCGGCAACAAGGGCGAGGACGTTCTGCAACTCGGCGGCGATTTCGTGCTCGATGAGCGACACCGCATGGCCTATGCCCACCTCAGCGCAGAGCCGACGGATCGACCCTCAGTCGAGAGGTTGCTCCAGGCGATCGCGGCGGCAACACGCACATAATTGACACAAATCCACGTCGAATTCGAGGAATTGTCTTTTTCGCGCGAAAAAAGTCGGATTGATCTTGCGGTAAAACCCGACCCTCGCTATACAACCCAGCCCAAGACTATCGACATGGGCTGGATGGTGGCGCGGTTCCAGAGTACAGCGGTCGTCGCTCGGCCGCCGCGAGGGGGGATGGCATGCGCACCGAGCGAGACGCCGTGGTGATTGGCGGCGGATTCTTCGGCTGCATGACCGCACTGGAGCTGCGCCGGCGATACCGCCGCGTCATCCTCCTCGAACAGGAAGACGATTTGCTGCGCCGTGCTTCTTATCATAACCAAGCTCGCGTACATCACGGCTATCATTATCCGCGCAGCCTGCGCACCGCCCTGCGTTCACGCGTCAATTTCCCGCGTTTCATCGAGCGATTCGCGTTCTGCATCGATCGAAGTTTTGATAAGTATTATGCCGTGGCCCGCCATTTCTCGAAAGTGACCGCTCGGCAGTTCCGCAATTTTTTCGAGCTTGTTCAGGCACCCCTTTTGCCGGCGTCCGCGGACATTTGCCGATTGTTTAATCCCGACCTGATCGAGGAGGTATTTCGCGTCACGGAGTATGCCTTCGATGCCGACCGTCTGCGCGAAGGTCTGAGGCGAGAATTGGATGAAGCCGACATCGAAATCCGTTTCCAGACCGAGGCACTTCGAGTGTACGTATCTACCGGGGGCCGGCTGCTGCTGATAATTCAGACGCCCCAAGGACAAACGGAATTGCTGGCGCGTGAAGTATTCAATTGCACCTACGCGAATCTCAATCGTTTGCTGACTGCCTCGGACCTGCCGCTTATTCCCCTCCAGCAGGAACTGACCGAGATGGCCTTGGTGCGCGTGCCCGAGCCGCTTGCACGCCTGGGCATCACGGTGATGTGCGGGCCATTTTTCTCGTTGATGCCGTTTCCCCCACGCGGTCTGCACTCGTTGAGCCATGTCCGCTACACGCCCCATGCCGCCTGGCGGGCTGGGAGTGTGAACCCCCCGGCCGAGTACCAGGGGGTTCACACTCCCAGCCCGCGACGGCAATCGCATTACACGTGGATGGTCCGCGACGCATCGCGCTATCTACCGGTGCTGAACGATTGCCGATACGTGGATTCACTGTGGGAGATCAAGACGGTGCTGCCGCGCAGCGAGTGCGACGACAGCCGGCCCATTTTGTTCCAGCGCCATCACGGTTTGGCGAACCTGCATTGCGTGCTGGGGGCGAAGATTGATAACGTTTTCGATCTCATGGATGAAATGAGCGGCTCGCCGCGTCAAGAAAGGCGCTCGGCATGATGAACCCGGAAACCATCGTGTCGGTGGTCGGCTACTTGTGCAACGACACCGACCTGCTGCGCGATTTCGTGGACCGCACCTGCGCTGTCCTCGAAGCGAGCTGCGATCATTTCGAGTTGATCCTTCTCGACGATCATTCGACTGATCGCACACCGGTCCGAGTCAATGATCTGCTCGAGCAATATCCTGGCCTTCGTTACATCCGGCTGGCGCGGCGCACTGGCGAGGAGGTGGCGGCCACGGCTGGGTTGGATGCGGCCATCGGCGATTACGTCGTTTTCTTGCGCGCCCGTTTCGATCCGCCGGAAGCCATCGCTGACATGATTGAGTTAGCGGTGCGCGAGGGAGGCACCGTGCTGGGCGTGAGCCGCACGCCCCTCGACCACAGTTGGCTATTCGGTTGCTTCCGCTGGCTGTTTTATCACTTAGTCGGTCTGCTATTGCGTACACGCATTCCCTCGGACTCCACCGGCTTTTGTGTCCTGTCGCGCGCTGTCGTTAACACCATCGCTCGAACGCGATCCAAGAGCCGGCACCTGCGCTTGCTGGCCTGCACACTTGGCTACCCCGTCAGTCTGTATCGCTATGAGCCGATGGCGTCGGCGGCCGCGATCCCCAGGCGTTCGTTGCGCGAAGCGTTCCACGATGCCATGCGCCTTCTCGTGTCCACATCGCATACGCCGCTGCGCCTGGTCAGTGCTCTGGGCATTCTCGCGGGCTCGCTCAACCTCTGTTACGTCCTTTATGTCTTGGCGATTTACTGCTTCAAGAAAGAAGTTGCTCCCGGTTGGGCGACGTTGTCGCTGCAATCGTCGGCGATGTTCTTCTTCGTTTTCCTCATTCTCGTCTCGTTGTCGGAATACGTCGTACAGATCTTGACCGAATCGCAAGACAACCCGCTGTATCACGTCGAGAGCGACCGCACCAGCACCGTCACGGCGGGAACGGGACGGCGAAACGTCCTGACTGATTCCATTTCACCGGAAAACCGGCCAAGGAGGAGCGATGAAGCCGCTTGATATTTCCTTGCGAGATCGGGTCTGGGCGGTGCCGGACTTCACGCTCAGCGAATGGGGCGAGCAGCGTTCGCCCTTCGCTCTGTGCGTTTTCGTTCTCAACGAGGGAGAGAGAATCCGTGCTCAGCTGAATCGCATGCGATCGCTGACATCGCAGATCGATATTGTCGTCGCGGACGGGGGGAGCAACGACGGTGCTGTCGCCCCAGACTTCCTCGCGGGGCAGGGCGTGCGGGCGCTGTTAACCAAACGTGGACCTGGCCGACTGAGCGCACAGATGCGGATGGCGTTAGCCTACGCGATGAAGCGCGGCTACGAAGGCGTAGTTGTCATGGATGGCAACAATAAGGACGATCCAGAGGCGGTGCCGGCGTTCGTGCAGTTACTCTCGGCAGGCTACGATCATATCCAGGGCTCGCGCTACCTCCCTGGCGGCAAGGCGATCAACACGCCGTGGTCGCGGCATTTGGCAGTGAAGTATTTGCACGCGCCACTCGTCAGCTTGGCGGCCGGCTTTCGGTATACCGATACGACCAACGGTTTCCGCGCCTACAGCCGTCGGTTACTCCTCGACGAGCGCGTCGCTCCCTTCCGCGAAGTGTTCAGCGGCTATGAGCTGCACTATTACCTGGCGATCCGGGCGGCGCGTCTGGGATTCAACGTCTGCGAGACCCCAGTAACGCGCGCTTACCCGCCGGGAAAAACTCCAACGAAAATTCGCGGCCTACGCGGTAATCTGCTGATCCTGCGAACCTTACTGCGAGCGTGCAGGCATCGCTACAACCCACCCGAATGCTTAAGAGACCACCACGGAAAACACGGAAAACACGGAAAAAAGACAAGAGGAAGAACAACATCGACCTCAATTCCAAGTTAAACGAATTTTTTGTTTTTGTATTTTTTCCGTGTTTTCGGTGTGTTCCATGGTGAATTGTTTTTTGCCGGAAAGGAGCCGTCATGAAGGCAGCATTGATTGGTCATACGGGATTCGTCGGCGGCAACCTGCTGCGCGAATTTCCATTTGCGAGACGATATAACTCGACCAACATCGAAAGTATTGCCGGGATGCAATTCGATCTGATCGTCTGCGCCGGCGCCCCTGCCGCGAAGTGGAAGGCTAACCAAGATCCGTTCGCCGATCGCGCCTGTCTCGGTCGCCTGATGGCCGCGCTCGCGCGGGTAAAAACGCTGCGTTTCGTGCTGATTTCCACCGTCGATGTCTATGGACAGCCCAACGGTATGGATGAAAAATGTCCGCCCATCGGAGCGACCCCGTACGGCCGGCATCGGCTGGAGTTGGAACAGTTCGTCCGCGAGAGCTTTCACGCTTTGGTGGTGAGGTTGCCTGCATTATTCGGACCTGGCCTCAAAAAAAACGCTATCTACGATCTAATAAACAACAATCAGATCGAGAAGATTGATAGCCGATCGGTATTTCAGTTTTACAACGTTAGCCGTTTGTGGCGGGATATTCGCATCGCGGCTGGAGCGCGGCTGCCGCTCGTCCACCTGGCCACGGAGCCGGTCTCAATGGCCGAGGTGGCGCGCTGCGTTTTCGGCATGGAGTGGGTCAATCATCTGCCCTGCATCCCTCCGAACTACGATTTGAGGACGCGGTATGCAGAGCTGTTTGGCGGCAGCAGCGGTTACATTTGCCATAAGATGCGCGTGCTCGCCGAATTGGCCGAGTTCGCGAGGACGCAGAGGGAACGACGACGATGCGCCTAGCGATCTCGAACATTGCCTGGCCTTCCGGGGCGGACGATGCCGTCGCGCCCTTGTTGCGGGATCATGAGGTCGAAGGAGTGGAGCTGGCGCTGACCAAGATCTGGTCGGAACCGCTTGCCGCGTCGGAGAGGGAGGTCCGAGCTTATCGCGAGCGCTGGGAGAAACGAGGCGTGCGAATTGCTGCCCTGCAGGCTCTTTTGTTCGGCAAGCCGCATCTAACACTTTTTGATTCCGAAGCCGCGCGCCGGCAAATGTTGGATTATCTAGCGGGGATCATTGAACGAGCGGGATGGCTGGGTGCATCCGCTCTCGTTTTCGGTTCACCGAGGAATCGCCAGCGGGGCGAGCGAAGCGAAACAGAAGCATGGGATATCGCCGTACCGTTCTTCCGCCAGCTAGGCCACATCGCGCATCAGCATGGCGTGAGCTTCTGTATCGAGCCGAACCCGAAGGGCTACGGCTGCGATTTCGTGACCACTGTTGCCGAGGGGATCGAGCTGGTGGACGCCGCTGCGGAGGAGGGTTTCCGCCTGCATCTCGATACCGGCGGCATGGCGTTGTCCGGCGATCCGCCAGAGACAAGCATCGCGTCATCCGGCGAGCGCTTCTGGCATTTTCATGTTAGTGAGCCGTTTCTCGCCGCGGTCGGCGGGGGAGTAGTGCCGCACGGCGAATGCGCGAGGGCATTGCGAGCGACGAACTATTCCGGCTGGGTGTCAATTGAGATGGGCGAGTCAAAAACGGCGGACAACGGGCTCGCGGCGATTGATCGCGCGCTCGCCTTCGTGCGGACGACTTACACAGGAGGGGGTTCGCATGTCGCTGCGTGAACCCGCTCGTTCCAGCGCTCTAGATGGGATCGCCGATTGGCGACGTTCTGTGTCGCGTTCTGCCCAGATGACACAGGCCGCGGACCGGCCGGACGTGCGTTCCCACGCAGAGCATGGGAACGAGAAGTGGCTTTTCATCCTCACGGCCGTCGTTAGCGTGTTGTTACTCACGGTTCCCGGATGGCCGTTGCTAACTCGGCGCGTGCCGATCTATCTCGACCTGGGCATTTTTCATTTGCCCATTCGGGCTTTCTATAGCCGTTGCCTGGCTGAGGGGCAGCCCTTCGATTGGTGCCCGCATCTCTACGGCGGCATGTTCCTCAGCGGCGAGGGCGAACACGGGCCGTACCACCCCCTCCATCTATTCCTCTACCGATGTCTGCCTCTCGATGTGGCGTTCGCATTGGAGGTGTATTTGCACGTTCCGCTGCTGTTCGCCGGCCTGTTTGTGTTCCTTCGCCGTTATGTTCATGGGACAGCAGCATTGCTCGGGGCGCTCTGTTACACATTCTGCTCCGGATGTATTCTCCACAATATCTACCCGAATTATCAGACAATCATCGCGCACCTGCCCTGGATTCTCGTGTTCCTCGATATGGCCGCGACGACGATTTCCGCGCCGGCGCGGCGATTAGCCCTCTCGGCCGTGGCCCTGTTGACTGGATCGCAACTCTTATTGGGATCGCCGCAAGCGCTGTCCTATTCGCTGTTCACCGAGGCATTGTTTGTAGTCTTCCTTGCCTGGCACCGCAGTCCGCAGTGGACATTCTGGCCTAGTTGGCTCGCCGCGAATTCGTTGGGATTGATGATGGGAAGTGTGCAGCTACTCGCGACGCGCGCCCTCCTTGCGAACTCGACACGCGGCGGTTTCGATCCGATGATTGGCTCGCTGCTGCCGTCGCAACTTGCGCAGCTCCTAGCTCCGGATTTGCTCTCCCAGCATCTAATGCCCTATGCCTGCTCCGAAGCGCTCTATTTCGGCGCTGTCCCCTTGGTCCTTACATTGTGGGTGTTGTTGCTCGTTCCCATTCGCAAGCTATCATCGAGAAAACTGGCGGTATTTGCCCTGCTGCTCGGCGCGCTCTCCGGCTGGCTGGCACTTGGTAAGTATAGCGGTCTTTATTATCTACAAACATGCCTGCCGCTAGTCGGTCAGTTCCGTCTGTCGGGGCGCTACTTCACGCTCGTGGCATTGGCTGCCTCGATTCTCGCAGCGGTAGCATTTGATCGGTTGCTCGCTGAGTCGCAAGAGGGCAGGCGAACGAGGTGGCGACAGCTGTGCTTGCCGTGGGCCGGAGTCGCGGCCGCGTTGGTCCTGGCTCTCTTTTTTAGGTTCTCTTATCCGAAGGAGAACGGCAGCAGTATCCATCGCAATTTTTTCGCCGGGCCATTGTTTCTCGGGGCGGCGGCGTTGGCGCTGACGGCGGCGGCGCGAGGACGCCGGCTGGGACTGTTGGCTCTCGTCGTGCTGGCGGTCGCCGATATTGAAGTCTTTAGCCTCAAGGCACCTTTCTGGCCGCGCGAGAGTCTCTGGACCGGGTTGCCCACACTGGCGGAGTTTCAGGGGCGAGCGGAAGCGCCGCCGCTGCCGCACGAGGGACGCTGGCTCGATTCCGCCTTTGAAATGCCGAGTCCGTTGCTTTTGAATCAGCCGGTTCTGGAGGGCTACCACGGCGGCCTTGAACCGAGGAAATTCCTCGATTATCACACGCTCCCTGCTCTCCGCGCCGCTCATACCGCTTGGCAGCATGTATCGCGCTGGGAGAAGGCAGAACCGTTACCTGGACTGCGACGCCATGGAGACACATGGTACGAAGTACCCAATCCGCTGCCACGTGTGCGGCTCGTGTGCCGAACGCAAGTCAGCGATTCGCCGGCGGCCGACATCCAGAAAATCGATCTCGATACGACGGCACTCGTGACGCATCCTTTGAATTTGGAAACAGCAGACCCGGGAACCGCGCGGCTGATCCACGAGCAGTCCGGCGAACTCACCTTGCAAATCGCCACACCTTGCCGACAGCTCCTCGTCATCGCGGATAGTTACGATCCCAATTGGTGTGCGAGCATCGATGACAAGCCAGTGACAGTGGAGCGCGTCAACGGCGATTTCCTTGGCTGCGTGATCGAGGGCGGTGAACATGAGGTCCGCTTCGTCTTCCGACCCGCCTGCATCCGCTATGGAAGGTTGCTGTCAATGGCCGGATTTGCTCTGATATTCGCAATCGCCGTCCTATCATGTTGGCAAATGTTCACCCAATCACGACACGCGGCTGCCGTTCCCGCTCCGGCTCGAACTTACGGATGAGGGCATGGACCAGCCAGGGGATATTGCCCTGGCCGAACAAGAGGAAGTTGAGGTTGGATGCCAGAGGCGGCTCCTCGGACCAGGCGAAGTGGATTTCCGGCGGCCGCCCGACCTCGCGGAACTCCAGGGCGATCGCGGCCAAGACGTGCGCGATCGAAGCGCAGTCGGAGACGCGAATCACTTCCTTGCCCTCCTCCTTGACGATTTGCATAAGAGGATGCTGCTGGAAATTGCTGGGATCTCCTAGCTCTGCCTCGATGAAGATGATCGGCACGTCCGGACTCAGACGATGCCGTTCCCGAATCTCGATTTCCTTTTCGGCGAGGGAGCGATGGTCGGGGCGGTGCGGCACCAGCACTTGAAACTCGAGGCGGCGAATCTCTTCCCAGCGAATCCCCGATTCTTCATCGGCGAAGACGAAACCTTCATAACGCAGCTCGGTGCTGCGCATCCACCGCGAGAGGCCGCACATCACGAATAATACAACGATGAAAGACAGAGCGATCCAAAGTCCAGATGAGTTGTCATAGCATATCCAGCAAGCCAACGAGAGGAAGATGACGAAAACAAGAATGAATGGGACGCCGGCCAAGTCTCGAAAGATAGAGCGTCGCCAACGATGATTCAAATCAACGAGGGCCGCGAGCGCAGCCGCGGCCAACAGGACGAGCACGCTGGTAGAGTAGGCATCTTGCTGATGGGAAACGCTGGCATGGAACGCGAGAACGACGATCAACACGATGACATTGAACAGATGTAAGAGAAGGCCAATGCGCTGTGCCCAGTGCATTTCCATGCCGTAGCGTGTAAGGTACTGGGGCAACAGATCGCGGAGACCAATCGTGACACTCGCGCCAGCGAGAAAGAGCACCAAGACGGCGCTGACATCGTAGATCGTGCCGAAGACGGGTCCGAAGAGTGGATTCAGATCCGCACCGGTGTCCCGAGAAATCGCTTGCAGAGTCTCCCCTTTCCGTTGGGGTTCTTTGATCTCCTCATCGGGCGGTTCCATTTCATCGTTTTCATTGTCAGGGTTCTCGAATTTCTTGCCTTCTCCGGACGGTTTGTCGGTGCCAAAACGCCTTCCGGCCGGCTGTAGGCGGTCGCCGTGAGCCAGGTACGCCAAGGCGCGATGCCGTGCTAGTCTGCCCTCATCCATCATTCCCGGAGGCACAAGAAACTTCACGCTCACCACCGAGCTTGGGATGAGCACACTCATGAGGATAGCGGTCACGACCAAGAGCTTGCGCATATCGCGAATGCGACCGCGCGGCTGAACTGGGTCGTCCCCGCTGCGCCCGCGTACCAGGGGTGCAACCGTCATACTTAGCTCGAAACCGCTTAAACCAAGTGCCAGGGCTGGTAGGAATTTGATCCCCAACTGAGCGAGATCCAGAAAGTAGTCAAAGGGAGGTTTATTGCGAGACGTGGAACCAATTAATTCTGTCCAGTTCGATAAATATTGGGGATGGCGGACCAGATAGACAAGAGAACTCCCGATGACCAGGCCATTCATTACAAGAAACAGCGCGACGATGGCGGCGGCGGCGTACACGAAGCCGCGCGTGAAACCGCGCAATATGAAAAAATACAAGCCGAATCCCAGAATCGTCAGCAAAACGGTTGCAATCAATTGTTCGTTCCACCAATCGAAGAACTGATCGGTCCATGTGCCCTGGAGCAAGCTAGGCAGGGCATAGTGGACGGCATCCTTCCGATCGAGCATCCACTGCATGCCGGATTGGGCATAGGGGTTAGCAAGTAAATGCTTGGATGCGTCGGCGGTGGATAGCGTTCGAGTGATGACGAAATCCGTGGCGACGAAACCGAGCAGAAAAAGGATGAAGAGCTTCCCGATCCAACCCGAAAGATGCTTTTCCAACAGACCCGTCGCGCCGGTGCCGTGCGGCGAACGGCCGATCACATAGAGATAAATCGGCAGTGCGGCGAAGAGAATCAGCACTGCCACAGCCACGGCCGCGAGCGGCGCCATCTCTTTGGCTCCTTCAACCGCGATTGTCGGCAGATAGCCCAAGGTGCTAAAGCAATCGAGGCCGACGAGACCCAGAATCAGCCACCAGGCATAGGTTCGTGAGCCGGGGGATGGAGTGATCGGCGCGGCGGCGACCGAGGATGGTGTCGCTGTAGGCTCTGTCGTGAATTGTCCCTTGATCGCTGATGTATCCATTGCAACCTTCTTCGTCTGTGGACCGCCCCTCTCGCCGGCCCCCGCCAGGGATGGGCTGTGATATATAACCCCGCAGTCGCGTTATCGCCTCAGTCTGGCTATGAGAATAACAGACGAAATCCTCGGCTACCAGCCCGCAGCGCCAGCAAGGGAACGGCTTCCCTTGCTGGCGCTGCGGGCTGGCTGCGAGTACGATTTTTTAATCTTTTTTTCACGATTTCGTTTGCATTCCGCCCTTCGCCTCCATAGCATGCAAATGGTACGCTCGGATGCTGCTTCCCACCCGCCTTGCGGCATCCTCGACCTGCCAACCTTAACTCCTGCCGATTATCGCCCTCGTGAATTACGTTTATTACTTACCAGCCGGCGCCGCGGCCAGGCAAGAGACGGCCCCATGCCGCTTGATCCGCATCATCCTGATCCGCCATTGAAGGGCCATGCTCTTCGCAACGCCCATTTGCGTGAACGCGCCTTGCGCCGCGCGGAGACGGCGCCGCCCCTGGCCCGCGTTCTTGTCACGCTTCGGGCGCAGACCCTTGGATTGACGCGGCTAGAGCTTGCTCGTCGTTCCGGCGTCAGCCGAGGCACTCTGCGCGATCTGGAGTTAGGCATCCACACGCCGACGCGGCGGATCTTGCAGCAACTTCTCGCTTTTTATCAGCGAGCCGGTGTGGACAACCAGGAGCTTGAGGAGCTGCGTCGCCTCTACGCCGGCGCGGGCGATACTCTCGAGGAGTTTATCGCACGTCTGGAGTTGCGGGCCGGTTCTTCACGCGAGTTGGCCCGCCGGGTCGGCATCAGTGCGGCGACCTTGTGGGAGTATCGCCGCGGTCATTTCCCACTGCCCTGGGCGCTCTTGCAGCAGATGTGTGTAGCGGTCGCTGAGAATCCTGCTGCTGCGGAATCCCTTTGGCGCGAAGCGGAGCACCAAAGGCTGCGACAGCGTGGCTACCCGGAGGCATTGGTGGAGTTTTGGGTGCTCTGCGGCCGCGGTGGGTATACGGAGAAGCACTTGCTGACGCTGGGCATGGGCACCGCTGCCGTGCGCCGGTTGCGCTATTTGGAGCTGCCGCCCTGGGAGGAAGTGGCGGAGGCGGCTCGGAAACTGGGCAATGAAGAGGAAGTGCGGAACCTCGCACATCTCTGGAGGCGCGACGAGAAAATTCAGTCAGCCGGGCTGCCCGACGAGTTCGGCTCGCGGCTGCGACAGTTGCGCAAGAAGCACGGCATCACGCGTCGGGAATTGGCCGATCTGTTCGGCATCGGCGGTAAGAAGCCGGCGCGGATCATCAAATACATCGAGGAAGATGGGTTTTATTCGGCGCAAGCCTACCCCGCTGGAATCGCCGCGCTGCTGACCAGCAACGAGCGGGAAGTCGCCGCGCTGCTGTCGGCTTGGCGGCAACGCCGTAGCCAATTTCATCGCCGTCATCGACCGGAGACGCGCATCGATCTCCGGCTGGCACGCGAGCTGTATGGATTCGAACCGCGCGACATGGAACCGATATTGGGCTATTCCTCTCTGGAATATCAGAAAATCGAGCGCGGAGTACAGCCCCTTTTGGGCTCGGCCCAAGAGCGCATCTTGAACGCCATCCACGCGGCCGGACAGCGCCGCATCGAGACATTGTTGCACCAGCGGCAAGAGCGCGAGGAAGAGCGAGTCGCCTGGCAACGTCCGTCTTCGGTGCAGGCGCTCATCACGCTTCTGGCTCGCCGCGAGGGCGGCCTGATTCCGCTCTCGCGCCAGCTTAAACGGCTGGGACTGAAAGGTTTGTGGACGGCCCGTCTGCGTGCGATAAGTCACGGCAAGGAAGTGCCCCCCTGGTGCGTGTTGGAACGCATCGCGCGGGCGTGTCAAGTTGCGGATTGGGACGACGTGCATGAGGATTGGCAACAGCGCTATCGTGAGCAGCTGGAGCGGACACGTCCGTCACCTTTAGGCGTCGAACTGCGATTACTGATCGGCGAAGTGGCGGAATCGTTACGAGAGTTCAGTCCCCGGCTGGGATTCAATTATTCGGTCCTGGTACGCGATATGCAAAAGATTGACCGCGATGAAGCCGTGAGATGGTTTCATGTCGAGCGGATCGTGCGCGCTGCGGGCCTGCCGGCGGAAGATGCTCGCTGGCGCGAGATTCATGCGTTGTGGAGCACCGCCAGCGATCGCCGAAAAACCGCATCGCTGCGCCGCTGAACGACTGTTCCCAGGACACTATACTCACTACCCTGGAGTTGAAGTTGCTTTTGTAGGACGGGCTGAGAAGGCCGTCCTACGGGAATATGCCGTTTGGCAATGAGAGGAACGGCGCATGACGATACAGGGCACGTGCGACGTTCGCTTCGATGGTGTCCGCGAGGAGTTTGAACGCAACTTCGACGAGCGCGGCGAGGTCGGGGCGTCCGTGTGTGTGATGATCGAGGGCCGCACTGTCGTCGATCTATGGGGCGGCGTGTCGGATCGCCACACGCTCCGGCCGTGGGAGCGAAACGCCATCGGGTGGGTATGGTCGTGTACAAAAGGGGCAACAGCTTTATGTGCTCATTTATTGATTTCACGCGGCTCGCTCGATCTCGATCGCCCGGTAGCATCCTATTGGCCGGAATTTGGGCAGGAGGGCAAGGACGGAATCACCGTGCGGATGCTGCTCAATCACCAGGCCGGGCTGCCGGCAATTCGGCAGCCGCTCGTTGCCGGCGGGTTATACGATTGGCAGTACCTGACCGGCGTTCTCGCCGCCGAGGAGCCGTTTTGGGAGCCGGGCACCCGTCAGGGCTATCATGCCACGACTTTTGGCCATCTGGTCGGCGAGTTGATTCGCCGCGTGTCGGGGCGGCCGTTTGATGTTTTTTTCCGCGACGAAATCGCGGGGCCTCTTGGACTCGACTTCTACTTCGGCTTACCAGAGGAAAACGAACCGCGTGTGGCGCCGACTATCCGTGCGGATCCGCCGCCGCCCGGTGAGCCGCGTTCGCGCTTCATCGCGGCCATGTCCAGCGATCCGAACAGCATCCAGGCGTTGATGGTGAAAAACACCGGTCAGCGTAGCCCGTCGGGCGATCACAATTCACGGGAAGCGCGTCGTGCGGTGCTGCCCAGCCAGGGCGGCATTACCAACGCCCGAGGTCTGGCCGGCATGTACGCTCCTCTGGCGCAAGGCGGCGGGCGACTCGTCGATGCCGACACTTTGAAACAAATGGGAACCGTCAGCTCAGCCATCGGCGTCGATTCGACACTGTTGATTGGCTTGCGGATCGCCCTGGGCTATTGGAAATCGTCGGACAATCGGCAAGGACCGCCGGGTGCGCGGGACAGCATGATCCTTTCCGAGGAGGCATTCGGCCATCCCGGCATGGGCGGCTCGCTGGGATTTGCCGATCCCGGAGCGAAAATGTCGTTTGGTTACACCATGAACAAGCAGGGCCGCGGCGTCGGTCTTAACGAGCGCGGGCAAAACCTAGTCGATGCGGTCTATCGAGCGCTGGGTTATCGCACGAATCGATGGGGCTGGTGGATGTAGTGCGGTCATTTGCCGGATGCCGGTATTTTGTTCGTCAATCTGTTCACAAGCTTGGCGAAATCGTCGCGGCGGCGCAAGGAGTCGAAGTCTTTGTCCGTGCGTAGATTATTGAGGTTTTCGGCCTTTTCGAAGTAGCCGCCGCTTCGGAGTTTGCTCAACAAGGTGACGGCTTTCTCAGCGTGGCCGGAAAGCGCGAGCACGCAAGCACAATTATAGAGCATATCGGGTGAACAATTCGATTCGGCAGCGATCGCTTCGGCTTCTATGGCGGCCTGGGTGAAATCGCCGACTTTGATCCGAACCTGGATACGACGGAAGCGATAGTTAAGCTGCTCCGGACCTGATGAGAGGGCGATGACACGGTCCCAGTGAGGCAGCGCCGCCTTGAAACGCCCCGAGTTTTCGCAGGCAATTGCCAGGTTACCATTCGCGTGCAAGACCACGGATCGGGCCATCGCCAGATTGGGCTCCTTTCGCAAGACGGTCTCGCTCCACTCGATCGCACGCTCGCAGCGGGAGATCCCCTCGTCAAGTCGTCCCGCGCTGACCGCCAGGTTGCCCCAGTTCATGGCGGCAGAGGCTCGACTAAGGGGGTATATTAGATGATTCGGGTCGTCGCGCATCAGCGTGTCCAGCAAGGCATCAGCTCGGCGGAACATTTCTTCGGCGTGCGCCGGTCGCCCGGTGATCGAATAGAGAAGGCCCAGATTGCCGTAGGAATCGGCTAATCCCGACCGGCAGCCGGCTTGCTCGGGATGTTTGGCGATCACGTGCTCCATTAGCTCGATGGCCCTTTGGTAATGGGGTTCTGCCTCGCTGGGACGGTTGCGTGGGGGAGCGTGGAGGAAGGAGGCCAGAAGGTGATGGGCTTGGGCCAAGTCTGTAGGCCGCTCGAGATCATTCTCGGGATCGAGCTGGCACAACTCTTCGGCCAAAGCAAGGACTTTTTCCCAGGAGGCCAGTTGTTTCTCATCGTCTCCAGTGACTGCAGCCAGCCCGCGGTAACACGCTAACCTGCCGCGGTTGTGCCCGTAGTTGTCGGGCTGCTCCGCCACCAGCTGCTCATAGAGCTGCGCAGCTCGAGTCAAGTTGGCGCGGGCTTCGTCTGGCCTGCCGAAGTAGATTTGAAGCATGCCGATGGTATGCAACAACTCTGCGGCGTCCCCCCGCACTTCCGGGCTGGGTTGCTCGCTGCTGGCCAACACCGTTTCGACATACGCCAACCCCTCCTGGAGAATGCCCTCTGTGAACTTGCTCACCTCCGGCACGTTCGACGGTTTCCACTTATCGAGGCGTTCGAGCATACGGCGGATGGTTTGCCTGGCCGTGCGGTAATTCTTGGATTCCGTCTCTTCAGCGGCTTCGGCACGCCGGATCTGCTCTTGCAATTGCCGATTGTGCCACATCAAACCAATCATGATCGCCAGCGGCGACAGCAAAGCCACAAAGATTAGCATCGCTTGGTAGGGTTTGCGCCGCACCCATTTGAGGAATCGTTCCAATCGACCGATCGGACGGGCGCGGATGGGTTCGCCGGCACGGGAGCGGCGCAGGTCTTCGGCCAACTCCAGCGCCGATCCATAACGCCGCCGCGGATCTTTATGGAGACATTTCAGGCAAACTGTCTGCAAATCCCGCGGCACGGAGGGCTGAAACTGCCGGGGCGGCACGGGTTCACGTTCGCGCACCTGGGCCAATGTATCCAGCAGTGTAGAACCCCGAAACGGCGGCCGCCCGGTGAGCGTTTCGTAGAGGATAGCGCCGAGGGCGTATATGTCGGCCGCAGGACCAATTGCCGGCGAGACGCCCGCGTTCCAGAGTGCGGGCGTCTCGCCCGCACTTGCTTGTTCCGGCGACATGTAACTTGGTGTGCCTAAGATCGCTCCGGTTTGCGTGTGCGCTCCATCCTGATCGAACTGTTTGGCCAGTCCAAAATCACTGATCTTGGGTGAACCATTCTCGTCGAGGAGAATATTACTGGGCTTGAGATCGCGGTGAACAATGCCCTGTTCGTGAGCGTGGTGCATGGCGCGAGCCAACGTTTCCACCAGCCCCGCCGCTAGGTCCGGCGGCAACGGTCCATCGGCCAATTTCTGCGCCAGGCTGCCGCCGCCGACATATTCCAGAACGAGGTATGGTTCTCCCTCGTGTTCACCAATCTCGTAAATCTGCACGATGTGGGCATGACGCAAGCGCGCGACGGACTCGGCCTCACGGCGAAAGCGAGCCAACGCTTCGGAGGAAGCGGTGCCGGGCGAGCGAAGACATTTGACCGCGACCAACCGATTGAGTCCATCCTGCCGCGCTTTCCACACCACGCCCATGCCACCCTCGCCCAGACGTTCCAGCAACGTGTATCCCGGCACGAAGCGACGTGTGTGGGAGGGTGCAACCGCACCCGATACTTCCGACAACGCCTGTCGCTGCGCTTGCCGAAACAGAACGGCAAGAGCATCCTCAGGCAAGGTCTCCAACAAAGCGACGCAGTGACCGCACGTCGCCAGATGTCGCTCAACCGAGTCGGAATCGACATCGGCGAGTCGATCAAAAACAAACGCCTTCAACTGCTCCAGGCATGGATGCCGAGGATCGGTCTGGTCCTGAGTGCACTCGGAGATGTTCATGATTCGTCCTCCGTGTTACGCGCTGATCCTAAGCCGCGAGATTGCTGGAATCAAGAAAAAAGGCCGCCCTCGCGGACGGCCCCTCGGTGCAGGCAAGATCGTCTACCGGATTGCTCGTCGCCGGCGCCACCAGCTGCCGCCGGCCAGACTAAATAGGCCGGCTGTGCAGAGCGCCAAGGTCGAGGGCTCGGGGGTGGACGTGAAGGGTTGCGCGCCCTCAAACTCCAGAGCGGCTACATAGCCATCTACCGAGGTTGGGACGTTCCCCGCAGTGACGAAAGAGAATGGGTTAACAAAAATTAGGTTGAAATCCGGTTGAGTTAGATTGGAGGTAAATGTAGGGTTCGGTCCAGAAGGATATATTTGGTTGGGCACGCCGCCAAAAACCTCCCCGAGAGCTGGATTTAATGGATTGGGATTGACGACCGAAAGTCCGCCGCCGCCGAACGGTTTGATGTTCGGTACTGCAACACCGTTCTGCGTCCAGTAAGTGAAGAAGTTCATGAACCGCCACGGTTCTGTAAATTTAACGCCTGAGGTCTGAAACGCCCAGTCGGCGTTGATGTTTCCGGCCACCGAGCCGCCGTTGGTTGTTTTGAAAGCCAGTTGCAGCCACTCGTGCGTGGAATCGACTGGGATGATCGATTCTGTTAGGGTGAGTTTCCCGTTATCGACGGAGTACGTGCCGGCCGCGAGTGGGACCGACTGGTTGTAGTTATCTACGAAATTCGTGCCGCTGATAGTAAACGATGTGCCCGCCTGGAAGAGATCCGCGTGGGCGCTCGGGCTGATTGCCAGGCCGACCATCACGGTGGCCGCCAACAAGAAGCAAGGATGTCGTTTCATGGCTAACAGAACTCCGGTACTTGGGTTACGAGTGGGTCAACAGTGACAATAACTCGTCAGCGTTCCGGCCGCGGGGCGCGCACAAAGTTCATCCCCGTCAGCCGAGATGCTTCCGGATTGCCTCTTCCTTCCTGGTTGCGTCTCCCTCTATAATAGAAAACGGCCGCGGCGGGCTTACCTTTTCATGAAAACGGGAGAAGTGAAAAAAAGTTTTGGAATTTAGGATCCAAGAAAGCGCCAAGGACATAAAGGACGCCAAGGAAAGAACGAGAGAGAAGAAAGAACGGATTAATCGATCAGCCCGGTAATTTCCCGACGTGCCCGGCGGAGGACGCGCCACTTGGCGAGATGTACGGCGTTGATGCTGATGCCCATTTCGGCGGCGACCTCGGCCGGCTTCGCTCCATCCAAGAATACGCGGCGGAACACTTGCCAAGTGCTGGGTTCGAAGTCTCTCTCGATTACCTCGAGCACACGCCGTGCCAGGAAGATGTCGTGCTCGCGGTCCCAAAGTTGGTTCAGATCGCTGGTCGGGTCTTGCAGCCGGTCCAGTTCTTGAAGGATTTGCGATGGGTCGGCGGTTTCCGGCATGGTTTGCCGCGATCTCCAGTAATCGCGCACACGATTAATGAGGATAGTGTGCAGCCAACAGCGAAACGCGCCGCGTTGCTGATTGTGTTCAAACGACGGCAGTTTACGGAGCAGGATGGTGAACACGTCTTGCAGAAGGTCGTCGGCGTCGCTGCCTTTCACACCGGAGCGGTGAAGCCAGCGACACAATAATGGGGTATACAGATCGACAAGCCGCTTCCAACTGTCCTCGTCGGGATTTTCTCGGAGGCGCTGGAGCAGGCTGTGGGGCGTCGTATCGGTCATGGACCCATCCCGGCCACGGTGAATGCCGACTGCGAAGCGTTCTCTACTGCCGCGACCAATTGTACTCTATGCCAGGACAAGGGGCAGTCAATTTTCACTGCAGGGGACCATCGTAACCAGAAGGTTCCAGACGCGGCGAGCGCTCGATTTTCACGATGCAGCAGCCAAGAAAGCCGTGATAAGTGGGTGTTCAATCCCGCGTAGGCCGGTTCGCTCCGGCTGAAATAGGGTGGCGATGAAGAAGCGATGGTCTTTTAACTCCAAAGCCCGTACCTCGCCCGCTGCATCGATTGCGCAAATCCGTAAGGGATGTTCGCCCGCGAACAATGGGGCGTACTCTGGGTTCAGCCCATAATTGCAGTGATACGCTTCCTCGGCCCGATCCGCGCCGTAAATGGTTCGGAGCCGAGAACTATCCCGAAAAAAGATCTCCCCGCTCTTCTCCACAAGCGAGCAGGTCAGGCGGGCAATGATTGGCATGTCGGCTTCTGGGGCGATCTCCGCATGTTCGGCTTGTCCATATCCAAGAACGTTCCGAGCGAACTCGAGCACCGCATGCTGGAAGCCGCCACACGTACCGAGGAAAGGCCGCGAGGACTCTCGTGCCAGCCGAATCGCCGCCAATGCCCCGGCCATATTCGCGTAGGGACTAGCCGGGACGCACCAGACCGCGGCGTACTCGGCCACCTCTTCGGCCTTCGGCCCGATGCTACTCGTGTGGACCCATTGGGGCTTGACCTCGATACCGAGCGTCTGAGCCGATCGTTGCAGAGCCAGAGGAATCGCTCGATGGGCTGTTACATCTGGATCGAAGTCACCCACTAGAGCGATCCGTAAAATCTTAGACATAGCGATCTCCACGGACGCTAAACCTTTAACCCGACGGCTCGCATCAGTGCAAGCGCATTGCTATGGCGGACGACACCCGCTTGCAGCCGATAGTCGAACTTCATCTCGCCGTTCTCGAAATGATCGGCAAAGTGAACGTTGGCCGCGCGTGAGCCGAGTTGCTCGGCGATGTGCGTGAGCGAGAGATCATGAGTCGTCACCAAGCCGAGCGCTCCCGCCTCAACCAAACCGCGGACGATGGCCTCGGCGCCGAGGCGTCGATCGTGAGAATTAGTGCCGGCAAAAATCTCGTCGAGCAAAAACAACAGTGGCAGCGGGCCGCGCGTCAAATCGACGATTTGGCGGACGCGGAGGATCTCCGCATAGAAACGGGACCGGCCTTGCTGGAGCGAGTCTTGAATTCTCAGGGTGGCCCCGATCGCCAAGGGCGCGAGGCGCAGGCACCGCGCTCGCACCGGCGCTCCGGCCAGAGCCAAGACCGCATTGATCCCGGCCGTTCGCAGAAACGTGCTTTTTCCGGACATATTCGATCCACTAACGATCAATACACGCAATCCGTCCATCAAGTGCAAATCGTTTCGGACACAGCGCGAAGTCGGCAATAGGGGATGGCCCAATTGCTCCCCATCGTAGCAGGGAAGGCCGCCCGAGACGATTTCCGGAAAAGGATCGTCGGGATTCTCGTAGGCATAGGCGGCGAGGGAGCACAGCGCCTCGAACTGACCCACGACTTCCAGCCAACGAGCGATTGCGGGTCCGGCGATGGCGCGCCAGCTCTCGATGGCATGGGCCATCTGCGTGCCCCAGAGTAGCAAGTAGGCAATCGGCATGAACAATTGATTGCGCCGCGAATTAAGCAAATCGAGGAGGTTGCCCAGTTGAGCGATGCGTTCTGAAGGCGGGACATGGCGTGCGCCGATCCGATGCGCGGTCGTATCGAGGGCGGTTCGCAACTCACGCAAACGCGGAGCAGTGAACGTCGCTTGCTCTAGACGCGCCAGGACGTTCGATAGTAGAGCCAGGTCTCGACCGCGACGCTCGACGGCCGCAAGGACGCGCTGGACGCGGCCGAAAAACCATCCGGCAAAGCACAATTGCACAAGAAGGAAAAACGCAAATGGCAGTGAACGCGCCTCCTGGAAGAAGCGGCCGACAACCGTGCGGTCATCGAACACACCGAATATCGTCAATAACCAACCAGCCAAGGCCGTGGTAGTCAGCGAACCGAGCGACAATGCCGCCCAGCGCGGCCAGCGCGCTGTCAACAGGGGCGGCTCGGCCCCCCACGCGGCCAGGGCGTTGAAATCGACGCCGGCCGGCACGTCGCCGCCTAGAAGGGCCAGATCCTCGCGCAGATCGAGAAGGGGCCGAAGCTCGGCAACGGCGGCCTGTCGCGCTCGGATTTCTTCCGGGGAGGCGGCGTGCAAGAGCCAGGAGCCCAATGTGTCCTCGCCGGTGCGCGTGCGGGCGGTGCAGAGCAATTCAAACAGCGAACCGACGCCGAAAATATCGAGATCGCTCGCATAAGGGTGTGTCTCATCCTGAAAACGCGTTCCACTCTGGCCGCGCCCTTTCCAGTCGTCGCGCAAACGAGCCAGGCCGTTCTCGTAGAAGGCCACGGCCCTTAGCGAGCGGTGCCAGGCGCGTGTTACACGTTCGTGATAAAACAGGAGGACCGAGTAGAGCAGAATGGGCAGAACCAGCCACCAGGCGGAGAGCCAATGAGCGGCAAAGGCGAGCAGCAAAACCAGCAATCCGATCAGTCCAACGAGTAAGCGAGAGTAACCGAGCAAGCGCTCCTGCCGCGTCAGTTGCACGGTACGGCGGCGGCGTTCCTCAAGACGCCGGGCGTATTCCTTCGACGGCGAGGCTAGTGTATCAGACATAGGCGGCGACGTGGCTTGCACAACTTCTCCCGTTCCGCGTTGGTAGACCAGGAATCCTCTCGGACACCATACCGCAAAAAGAGAGCGGACGCAGCGCCGGCTAGCCGCGTCCCCCAGCGCGGGCGTCTCGCCCGAAGAAAGGACGGGCGCGACGCCTGCACTCCGGGACGCTCGAAGCAATCGACTTAGTCCGTTGTTGCTTCTTCCAGAAATGCGCGCGTCGTTTCCTCTTGGGGTTGAGCGAAGATTTGTTCCGGGGGGCCGGACTCCGCAATACGACCAGCGTGCATGACATGGATCGTGTGGGCCACGCGGCGGGCAAAACTCATGGCGTGCGTGACCACGACCATCGTTTGCCCCTCGGCGGCCAGGTCGGCGATGACGCGCAGAACTTCGCCGGCCATGCGCGGATCGAGAGCGCTCGTCGGCTCGTCGAAAAGAATCGCCTCCGGCTTCATGGCTAGCGCGCGGGCGATGGCGACACGCTGCTGTTGGCCTCCAGATAACTGCTCTGGCCAGGCATCCAGCTTCTCTGCCAGGCCCACTCTGGCTAGCAGCAGGCGAGCCTGTGCCTCCGCCTCCTCTTGTGGCTGTCCCAACGCCCACAAGGGGCCGGACATCACGTTGGCAAGCACGCGTAGATGCGGAAACAGGTGAAACTGCTGGAACACCATGCCGACGCACCGCCGCAATTGGCGCAAGGCATCGGCCCGTCCAGCCTCGGAACCGTTCGGCCGCAATACGATGTCATCGACGCGCACTTCGCCTTCTTGAAATAGCTCCAGGCCATTGATACAGCGCAGCAGCGTGCTTTTGCCGCCGCCCGACGGACCAATAAGGACTGCCACCTCACCACGACGTACTGTCAGCGACACGCCGTCAAGCACCCGGAGCGTGTTGTGGCTCTTCACGAGATCGCGTACTTCGATCATGGAATACTGCCCAGCCCCAACTCAACTATAGCGAATGCTTATCTCCCACAGCACAGACAGCGAGGGGCTTCGCCCGGTTCGCTGTTCCTCATCGGGAAGCATCGAATAATGCCGCGCCCCACTGCAAACCGGCGCCCACCGCGGTCCAGATCACCGGATGCGAAACAGAGCGATCACAGGCACTCCAAGCGACCGGAAGCGAAGCTGAGCCGAGATTGCCGGTGCGAGCGGTCTCGCTGTAGACACGCTGGCAAGGGAGAGCCAAGCGGCGAGCGAGCAGAGGGGGCATTCGGCCGTTGCCTCCATGTGCGATGATAGCGGCGATTTGGTCCACCGTAAGGGCATGTCTGGCGCACAATCGCCGTACAGCCTCGGCCATCGTCCGAATTGCTCGGTGTGCCAAGGCGATGCCATCCATGTGCAGCTCAATTTCACAGCCTGGTACACTCTCGACACACAGCAGGGGGCTTGCTGAACCGTCGGTGCCGAGAATAATCTCGCGTAGTCGCTGGGCGTTCGCGTTCAGGGGCCGTGAGGTCAGCAGGCAGGCCGCCGCGCCGTCCCCAAACAGCGCCGCGGCTTCGCCAGCTGGAGATGGCGAGAGCGATAGCCAGCGTGAGGGGGATTCCACCGCGACGACCATAACCGCGGTCGCATCCGCGAGCAAGCGCTGAGCGGTCCACAACGCCGCCAGAAAGCCCGTGCAAGCGCCACCTATTTCCAATGCCGCAGCGTCGGAGGGCAAGTTCAGCCGCGTGTGCAACGCGGCAGCTAATCCTGTCAGTAACGGCGGCGCCTCGGATGTGACCAGGAGTGCGTTGACATCGGACAGCGACAGGCCAGCTTGGCGAAGACAATCTTGAGCCGTGCGTGCGGCAGTCTCCAATGGATCTTCCTTCCCCCAGAGGCAACGTGCTTCGATGCCGGCGTGTTGCTCAAGCCAGCCGGGGGGACGGTGCAGAAGCGCGTTGATCCCCGAGGCCGGTTGCCGGTGGATCGGCAGTCCTACTGCTGTTGCTACCAGGCAGGCGATCGGAGCCGCCGATTGTCGGAGCGCGGGCGTCTCGCCCGCAACTTGCGGGCGGCACGCCCGCGCTCCGAGCGGATCAAGAACTGCCGCCAGTTCGCCGACACTGCCATAACGGCGCCCCGTCGCTCGCTCGATGTCTTCCATCGAAACGCCGCAGTCCTCAGCCGCCAGTGCCAGAAACTCCACAAAGCCCATCGAATCGAGAACATCCGCGAAGCGTGTGCCCGCGTCGGCGGCCAGCGGCTCATGTCCCAGTTTCTCGCGCACCTGGCGCAGCAGGGCGAGCAGACGAGCGACAAGGTCGGGACTGGGGGACATGTCAACACTGTGGATCGTTAAAGGAGAAAAAACCATCCGCCATGAGCCAGCAAGCGCCCTCGGTACGTCCAGGCGTCGCCTGAAAGCTGCGGGAAAGGCCCAGGCGAACGGCAACCTCCATGCCCATCTGAGCAAGGGCCAGCGTCAGCGCCTGGATTCGGCCTTCGACGCCGGAGGAAGCCAACTCGGCGCGCCGCAACAGGAAATGGTCCTTGACCGGCAGAGAGCGCCCTTGCAGCTCCGGAATTGCCAGGTTCAGGCGACAATCCGGTTCGGGAGTCCCCTCCCGCCACGAGACCGTAAACCGAATGGCCCAGCCCGGCACAACAAGGCTCACCAGGCTGCGCTGTCCGGTTCGCGGCATGAGATACGCGGCAGTTCGAGTCGCCGTCAACTCCGTACCAAACCACGGCTCGCCGGAGTGCGCTCTCGTGGCTTGCAGGATGGCACGTCGAAGCGAAGGCTCGGCCAAGCGATTCCGCGACTTCATACCGCGCACCCATAGATCCTCCAGGTGCGGCGGATTTGGCTCCGCCGGTTTCGGATCGATCAGCTCGAAGATTTCCCAGCGTGAATGTCCATCCGCCATAATCGGCGACCAGCCGACGTTGCGCACCGGCGCTGTCTGATGTGCGATCGGCAAGGGACGCACCACCCGCAGCTGGCCGTTTTGTTGCACGACGCCGGCTAAGCAATAATTCTTGCCCATGCGCGTCCAATCAACTAGGACCATATCCACGATGGGGCTTCTCCGACCTGGATGGTTTCCTGGAAAACTCCATGTTATGATGCCGCTATTATGGGCGGGGAGCGGAACCAAATGCAAATAGGAAACGCCATTACCACCCAAAACACCGGCCCGCGACTGATCAGCGTCGGCCACTCCAATCATGACTGGCCGGAGTTCGTGGCTCTCCTGCGGGGCGCCGGAATCTCCGTTTTGGCCGACGTTCGTTCCTTTCCCTTCAGCCGGCGCTATCCCCATTTCAATCGTGAGCCGCTCAAGTGTGAGTTAAATGAGACAGGTATCGCTTACGTCTTTCTCGGTGACCTTCTCGGCGGTCGGCCGGGACAGCCTTCGCTGTACGATGAGGATGGCCGCGTAAATTACGAGCGTGTGCGGCAAACCGAGTCGTTCCAGCGCGGTCTGGACCAGCTGATACAAAGTTTGAATGGCAACCGAGTCGCTTTTCTGTGCAGCGAGGAAGATCCACTTGATTGCCATCGCGGCTTGATGATCGCGCCGGCATTCTGCGAACGCGGCTTACCGCCTTATCATCTGCGCAGGGACGGCTCGCTGGAGACGAACGCGGAAATGGAGAGCCGATTGCTGCGCGAAACCGGCGTCGGAGTAGGACTGCTCGATGGCTTATTCGCCATCACATTGACAGAGGAAGAGCGCTGCTCGCTACTATCCGAAGCCTACCGCCGAATGGCCTGGCGCAGGGCGTACCGATTGCGGGGGGACGCCGAGACGGAATGAGAGCGGTAACTCGAATGCCAGCCCGCAGCGCAAGTAAGGGTAATTCACTCCCTTGCTTGCGCTGCGGGCTGGCATCGGATTGAAGGAGTATTCTCATGATTCAATTTCTCTCCCTTTTGTCCTTTATGTCGTTTTTGGCCTTGCCCCTACCGTTCGTCATCGCTGAAGAGAAGAAGGATGAAGCCAAGTTTGAGATGACCAAGGAGGAGCACACGTTGATGGACTTGGTGAACAAGGAAAGGGCTAAGGCGGATCTGCCGGCGTTGCGGCCGCATCCGCTTCTCTTCAAAGCGGCACGCGCCCACTCGGCAAACATGGCCAAGCAAGAGAAGATGGAACACATCCTCGACGGCAAGAAGCCTTCGCAGCGTGTCGAAGCAGCCGGTTACAATTGGGGCAAAGTTAGGGAAAACCTCCTTACCGCGGATATGCCCCACGTTCCGGCCGAAAAGATTGTTAAAGCCTGGATGGACTCCAAGGACCATCGCGTGAATATCCTGGCGAATGACATTGCCGAGACAGGGCTTGGCATCGCCCGGAACGCGAAGGGTGAAGCCTACTACACCCAAGTGTTCGCGCGTCAACGGAAAATCAAATCTCAGAAGTAGACAAGAGCCGAATGAGATCCGACGCCGCTTGAGTGGAAGAGGTTTCGCCACGCTGCCAAGCGGTGAGGAGTTGCCGCAGCTCGATTTGCCCCTTCGTCTCGGCGGCGGCGAAGCGCGCTGCCAAGGCCCGCTGGGTCAACCGGAGGAGGTCATGCCCGCTCCGCTGCCGGCCGCGCCGCAATGGGCGGGTGGCGATCGTTTGCCACAACTCCTTCACGCCGTCACCGCTTCGAGAGCTAACGCGTAGGACGGGCACGACCTGTCCTGAACCAAGCGCGAGCATGGCCAGCACCTGCGCCTCAACGCGGTCCGCTGCCGGCAGGTCCGCTTTGTGAACGACGATCACATCGGCCACTTCGAGCAGTCCCGCCTTCTCCCACTGCAAATCGTCGCCGGTTTCCGGCTGGAGCAGCAGCACAAGGACATCAACCAGCTCGCGCACGAGCGTATCTCCCTGCCCGGCACCGACGGTCTCGATTAGCACCACATCGAAACCGAACGCCTCCAGCAGCCGGATCAAAGCCGCGAGATGTTCGGCCAGCGCCCCATGCCCGCCCGCCGCGGCGAGACTGCGGATAAACACGCCGTCATCATCGGGTCGTGCCGGCATACGGAAGCGATCACCGAGCAGCGCGCCGCCGCTTAGTGGACTTTGCGGATCGCAAGCAAGCACGGCGATGCTTTCCCCCTGCCCGCGAACCTGCTCGATCAGCTTGCCGACAAGCGTGCTCTTGCCAACACCACCGCTTCCGGTAACAGCCACTACACGCGCAGGCCGCGGCGGTTCGCCAATGCCGGCGAGGATCTCCTCTACATGTTCACCGCGGGCGACGAGGCTGATCAGGCGTGCTAGAGCCAAGCGATCGTGATGATGGAACAGTTCCAACAGCGTTTCAAGCATGGCCGGCTCCGCTGCGCTCCCGCAAGAACGACACGATTTCCGGCAACGCTGTACCGGGACCGAATACGCGTGCCACGCCCATTTCCATTAGCTTCGGAATATCGCCTTCGGGGATGATGCCGCCGACCAGCACACCGACATTTTCCAATCCCGCTTCGCGCAGCAATTGCAGGACGCGCGGCACAAGCGTCATGTGGGCGCCGCTGAGGAGGCTTAAACCGAGCCAATCGGCGTCCTCATCGGCGACAGTGCGAACGACCGCCTCGGGCGTCTGCCACAGGCCGGCGTAGATGACCTGCATGCCGGCGTCGCGCAAGGCACGAGCGACGACCTTGATACCCCTGTCGTGGCCATCAAGACCGACCTTGGCGAGAACAACGCGTATGGGAGTTTTATCGTCCATTTAATAACCCAGAGAGAACTGGACTAAACAACGGGGCGTTATTTCGTACCCCGTCATGAATTCCAGAAATACTTCAAAATGACCGGCATCCCCCACAAAAGGAACGCGGCGAGGCCCAGACCGATGCTGTTAACTGCGCGATCATGTGCGAACTTAGTCTCCCACTTCCCTTCTGGGTCGATCAATCCCGTTCGCATAGCTTCCAAATCTCCACCGGCAAGCCTCCAGACCTGGGAGCCGAGAAACGTGGCAACCAGACCGAGCACAGCCGCCGCCCCAAAGAAATGTCTAATCCGCGATTCCTCGATCCAAAAAACAAAATAGCATCCCGTAAGTGGGTAAAAAGAGAGCGCGGCACAGACGAAAGCAACGTTCGCCAGCCACCGCAACAGCGGGCCGCGGTGCGGCATGGTATCGAACCGAAAACCACCGGGCAACTCCCACGGTGGGATGTCCCAAGAAGGGATTTCCTGCTTGGCGGATCGCATAATTCTATCGTCATCACCACCCATGATTCGATGCTCGGGTTTCACGGAAGCCGACGAAACGAATTTCCCCGCCTTATTAACCGCATTGAGGAGGCGAGGATTAACAGCTCCGCCGAAACCCGGCAATTGCTTCACTCAAAGAATCGCCGCACTACGACACGAAATTCCGGCAACACGTCGGGGATGGTCAATTCTTCTTCGGTTCGGAATTCCTGAATCTCTGGTTCGTTTCGATAGACATGGCAGCGTTCCGTCATCTGATCGAGGACACAGACCACAGTTACACCGGCTTCTAGATACTCGGCAACCTTTGCCAAGATCGTGCTCCAACGATCCGTGGGCGAGCGAACCTCGAAGATTAGCTCAGGAACTACGGGCAAATATCCTCCGGGGAATGGTCCCGGTGGTACTCGGCTATAACTGTAAAAAGCCACATCGGCCCCGCGAACCGTGTCGGGCCCGCGTTCGGTTCGCACGCCGGAATCGTTGGCGACCACATGTCCGAGATTATGTTCATCCGCGAAATTGCCGACGATTCGATCCACTTTTGAGCAGATTTGCCCATGCCGCGGCGCTGGCACGTTCATGTAAACTACCCTCCCTCGCACCAATTCCTTCGGTCTTCCATCCGAGGGCAAGCGGAGAAACGCTTCCGCCGTCATCAAATCTTCCGCAACAGCCACCGCCATGTTGGTTCTCCTTACCTTTCCCCATTTACCATTTCGCCGCCCCATCATACTTTCCGAAGACATCCGCGAGCGCATTCATGATTTCGCCGACCGTGCAACGTGCGCGCGCCGCCTCCACCAGCGACGGCATCAGGTTTTCCTTCGTCGCGGCGACGTGGCGGATTTGATTGAGCATTTTCCCCACTAATTCGCTGTCGCGCTTCGCCTTGATCTGCCGCAGGCAGGCAATTTGCTCTCTTTCGACTGCTTGATCGATGGATAGCGTCTCGATCGGTTTTTCCTCCGCTTCCTGGAAGGCGTTGACGCCGACGATCAGTTTACGCTTGGCATCTACTTCGCGTTGGTAGGTGAAAGCCGCATCGGCGATTTCGCGGCGGAAGAAACCGGCTTCCAAAGCTGCGATCATGCCGCCCAGTTCCTCGATGCGCTCGAAGTAGCTCCGCGCGTCCTGCTGCATTTGTTTGGTCAGCGTTTCGACAAAATAACTGCCGCCCAAGGGATCGACCGTATTGGTCACGCCCGTCTCGTAGGCCAGCACTTGCTGCGTGCGCAGGGCCAACGTCACCGCATGCTCGGACGGCAATGCCAGCGTTTCGTCCATGCTGTTGGTGTGCAGTGACTGACAGCCGCCCAGCACTGCCGCTACAGCCTGATAGGCGACGCGGATCAGGTTGACCTCCGGTTGTTTGTCTTGCAACGAGCAACCGGCCGTTTGCGCGTGGAAACGCAGTTTCCACGAGTTTTCGCGGCGAGCGCCGTACTTGTGCCGCATCGCCTCTGCCCACAGCATGCGTGCCGCCCGATACTTGGCAATCTCCTCGAAAATGTCGTTGTGGGCGTTGAAAAAGAAGCTTAACCTGGGAGCGAATGTGTCGATGTCAAGTCCACGCGCCAGGCAGGTTTCGACGTAGTGAAAACCGTCAGCCAGCGTGAAGGCGAGTTCTTGCACGGCGTTCGAGCCGGCCTCGCGGATATGGTAGCCGCTGATCGATACCGTGTTCCACTGCGGTACCTGATGGGTGCAAAACTCGATGACATCGGCGACAAGGCGAACATGCGGCTCCGGCGGAAAGACGAATTCGTTCTGGGCGTGGAACTCCTTCAAAATGTCATTTTGCACCGTGCCGCGCAACTGTTTCCAGTCCACGCCCTGATCGGCGGCGTTGGCGAGAAAGAACGCCATGATGATGCTGGCAGGCGCATTGATCGTCATCGAGACGGAGACCTTGGCCAGGTCGATGCCGGCAAACAGTTCGTGCATATCGTCGAGCGTCGAGACGGCGACGCCGAGTCGGCCGACTTCGCCGAGGGCACGGGGGTCGTCGCTGTCGAGTCCCATCAGGGTAGGCAGATCGAAGGCGGTGCTGAGTCCGGTTTGTCCCTTGGCGAGCAGGAACTTGAAACGCTCGTTGGTCTGCCGCGGCGTCCCGAAACCCGCGAACTGCCGCATGGTCCACAAACGGCTGCGATACATGGAAGCATGCACGCCGCGGGTGTACGGATATTGGCCGGGATAGCCGAGGTCGGCTTCAGGATCGAAGCCGTTGAGGCTTTCTGGCGTGTACAGCGGCTCAATGGGTACACTGCTGACCGTGGTAGGCGGCTGCTCGCGTCTCGGGGCCGCGGCGATTTCTTTTTCCCAACGTTCGTGGGCGGCGGTGTCGGTGACGGTGGCCATGATAATGAGCCTTTCTGCGATTTCATTCCATTCGCTTGGATCCAAATAATCGGCTTCAATCAATACAACCAAGGGACCAGTCGCCAGGTTCGGCGGCGATAGGCTTCATACTCCTCACCAAAGGCTGAGGCGAGCAAGGCTTCCTCAGACCTGATGCGGGCGAGCAGGATGCCCAAGATCCCAACGACGAGGAATAGTCCAATCCAGCATCGAAAAATCAACACCAATCCTGTGACAAGAATGAGGAGACCGGCGTAACTGGGATGACGGATGAATCGATAGATTCCGTCCGACTTGAGGCGGTGCCCAGGCTGAATGGCAACGAGGCCGCTGAAACGCTTGCCCAAGGCGAAGACAGGTAGCAGGCGCAAGACACTACCGAGTACGTACAAAATCAAGCCGACGTAAGGGATTATCGGATGCTGGAGCGTCCACAGATCGCGGCCATCCAAATAGGGAGGCAGCCAAGCGAGGAGCAGCGAAAGCACGGAGATAGCCGGCACAACCCAACGGTTGCCGCGATCTTCTCGTTCGCCGCTGCTCAGACCGCTGGAACGAGTGAACAAGGCAAGAATGGAAAGTAGCACGGTGGCGATAACCATTCCCAGCCGCGCAGGATGCTCGAAGAATCGCCTCGCATCCCCGTAGGCCCAGACAACAATGCCTAAGAAAGCGAGGATGGAAACCAGCACGAGGAAGATCGTCGACGGGCGAAGTCGGTTCTCGCCAGGCTGTTCCGGGGTGGTTTCCTTCGCGTCAGAAACATTCGCTGTGTCCTTGGTCATGTGCGTTTCCTCGGTTAGCCCGACGAATAAGCCGGCTTCCTATCGAAAGAATCATCGCGAACCCTCAAGGCGCTCCACCACCATCGCCACGGCGTTACCGCCTCCAAGACACAGCGCTGCCAAGCCGCGCTCCAGCCCGCGTTGTTCCAACGCATACAGTAGCGTTACCAACACACGCGCCCCAGATGCACCGATCGGGTGCCCCAGCGCGATTGCGCCGCCGTGGATGTTCACCTTCGGCTCGTCGAGTCTAAGCTCCTTACTGCAAGCAAGCATTTGGGCAGCGAATGCCTCGTTTAACTCAAACAGATCGATGTCTTCCAAGCGGAGGTGTGCTTTCTGGAGGACTTGCCGCACGGCCAGCACAGGCGCGATGAAGATGTCTTTGGGTTTTACCCCGCTGGTTGCATAAGCGACGATGCGGGCTAGCGGTTTCGTGCCCAGGCGTTCGGCGGCGCGAGCAGAGCCGACGACGACTGCGGCTGCGCCATCGCTGAGTGTCGAAGCATTGCCGGCCGTCACCGTGCCACCTTCGCGGAATGCCGGTCTCAACTTGGCCAAATTCTCTGCCGTCGATTCTGGACGAATGCCCTCATCGCGCGCGACGATTTTCGCTTTCGTGCCGCTGCCGACCGTCACCGGAACAACTTCGGCGTTGAATGCGCCCTTCTCCCATGCGGCTGTAGCGCGTTGCTGGCTCTGCGCGGAGAAGCGATCCTGCTCGGCGCGCGTGACGCCACATTTCGACGCGATATGCTCGGCGGCCTCTCCCATGTGCCAATCCTCGAAGGCGCACCACAAGCCATCGTGAATCATGGCATCGATGACCTTTTGATCCCCATACTTCCAGCCGGCACGAGCGCCAAAAAGCAGATAAGGCGCCCGGCTCATGCTTTCCGTCCCTCCGGCGACAATCAGCTCCGCATCGCCGGCGCGGATAGCCTGCGCCGCGAGCATGACCGCCTTCAGCCCCGAACCACACACTTTGTTGACCGTGAAGGCGGCGACGCTATCCGGCAGACCGGCTTTCAGCGCCGCCTGACGTGCTGGATTCTGGCCGATTCCCGCCTGAATGACATTGCCGAGAATCACTTCCTCGACCGGTGAGACACCGGTCCCACCGATCCCCGCGCGGCGTATTGCCTCGGCGAGGGCGATGGCGCCAAGCTGGGGAGCCGGAACTTCGGCGAGAGCACCAAGGTATTTACCAATCGGAGTACGGACCGCGGAGAGAAGAAAGGCATCAGCCATCACGGTTTCCTCGTGGTTGGCAAGAAAAGCGGAATCACTACTTCAATTATAAGTTCCGTTCTGGGCTGAACAATGCGAGGAATGACCCCCGATTCCATCAGCGATAAACCCATGCTGCTGCAAACCGAAAATCTGACCAAGGACTATGGCCGTTCGCGCGCTCTCGATGATGTGAACTTGACGATCGAGCACGGAGAGGTGTTCGGCTTGCTCGGTCCGAATGGCTCGGGCAAGACGACGGCCCTCCGACTGCTGCTCGGATTTCTCCGTCCGACGGCGGGCCACGCCTGGATCGAGGGGCACGAATGCTGGCGCGAAAGTTTGGCGGTTCGCCGCCGGGTCGCTTACTTGCCTGGCGAGCTGCGCTTGTACGAGAACATGACCGGCCGGCAGCTGATTCACTTTCTCAGCCGTTTGCGAGGCCAAGCTGTTCGAGAGGATCTCGATGCCTTGGCCCACCGCTTCGACATCGATCTCGATCGGGCATTGACGCAGCTGTCCTCCGGCATGAAACGCAAAGTCGCTCTGCTGCAAGTCCTAGTGCCCCGCACCCCGTTGGTCATCATGGATGAGCCGACCAATGCTCTTGATCCCACCATGCGCGATGAGCTACTGGAACAAGTGCGTGAAGCCCACAAGCGCGGACAAACCGTGCTTTTCTCCTCGCACGTACTCAGCGAAGTCGAGGAGGTGTGCGATCGGGTGGCAATTCTCCAACACGGGCGACTGGCGCACGTGCAAGTGCTGTCGGAGCTGCGCGAGGGCCGGCTCATCCAAGCAAAGCTGACGGGCGATGCGGCAACTCTTCCGCCCTTGGCCGGACTTCACGTGCGAGAGCGGCAGCACGATTGGCTAACGCTGGAGTATACTGGGCCGTTGCCGAGATTGTTATCTTGGCTGGCCCAACAACCATTAGCCGATCTGCGTCTGGAGCCGCTCGGTTTGAAAGCCATCTATCGCCGCTATCACGGCAATGACGCCGCGGAGGCATGAATGACCTTCCTGATTCGTAAACTGCTGCGTGACGTATGGTTGGCGCTGGCCGCCGTCTGTCTGTTGTTGGCTGCCTTTCAATGCCTTTGGTACAAAGTGACTCAGCGCATCTGTGGCGATCTGGTGCCTCTTATCACTGGACTAAGCCGTCGCGGCGGGCTCGATGTGGAAGCGGTGCAGAATGTCATCTTCCAAGGTCCGGGCCAGATCCTCCGCACGCTCATGGGCGGCGAGCGTATCCAGCTCGACAACGCTATGGATATGCTGTCGATTGGTTATGTTCATCCATTGATGCAGACGATCTTTTGCGTCTGGGCCATCGGCCGCGCCGCCGGTGCGATCGCCGGGGAACTCGATCGCGGCACCATGGAGCTTTTGATGGCCCAGCCGTTGCCGCGATCTCGACTTGTCCTGGCACATCTGTGCGTCGATGCGGTGACGATCCCGATTCTGTGCTTGAGCTTGTGGGCAGGGAACTGGCTAGGAGCCGGGCTGATGGGGCCGATCGAAGTTCGAGCATTACCCGAAATGCCGAGCAAGCCCGCGTATCTGGTCGAATTGGGACCATTCAAAATTCGCCTGGACCAGCCGAAACCGACGATGCCGTCTTCTTGCCCGGAGACGACGGATCGGCTAGCGGTTCGGCCGAGCGCTTTCGGTCCCGCTTTGTTCGTGGTCGGCGGCTTGCTCTTCGCCGTCAGCGGCGCGACCATGTGGCTATCCGCCGCCGGCCGGTTTCGCTGGCGCGTCCTCGGCATCGCGGTACTGATCGTGTTGGTGCAGTTTTTGGTGAACGTGATCGGGCAGATGTGGGATGGGATGGAATTTTTACGACCTTTAACGATCTTTTATTATTACCAACCGCAGCAAGTGATCCTCGGCCATCACTGGGCCGTAAGCCTTAGCGAGTGGAACGAAGGACATCCGCTCTTGGCAGTGCCGATGCCCGTCGTGCTGTACGGCGTGGGAGCTCTTGGTTATGCGATGGCGCTGTGGACGTTCAGCCGCCGCGATCTGCCGGCTCCACTGTAGAAAACGAATGACGACTTTATCCAACGAGGCGGCGCAAGAACGATGCGCCAGCGGCCACATCGGCAAGACGGTTTTCTCCGGTCTCCCGTTCGATGGTGAGCCAGCCCCGATACTCGACTTCTTCGAGCCTGCCGAGATAGTTCATCCAGTCGATGTCGCCGTGGCCGAGCGGCACTTCTTGAGCGGCTCGGCTGGCACTGGCTTGCCGAGCGTCCTTGGCGTGCGTGTGGACGATTCGGCGGCCAAGGGCCTGGACGCAGGCGTAGGGATCAAAGCCATGGAGCAGCAGATTGGCGGGATCAAGATTGACGCCAAGGCTTCCGGTATCGAATCGGTCGAGGAAGGCAGCGAGGAATGCCCCATCCTCCAACCCAGTTTCCAGGGCAAGCGTTGAGCCGACACGATCGCCATGCCCAGCGATGGCTTGCAGCGATTCACGGAGGATGTGCATCCGTGGGTCGTTCGGAACTTCGGTCACAGCCCCGGCCTGAACGAGCACGATGCGCGGTCCGAGGTCGAAACTGAGCGACAGAACTTTTTGGACGTGTTCGATGCGCGGCTGCTGATTCTCGGCCGAGTCGAGTCCGCGGCGCAGAGGACAGCCGAGCGCGGTCAGCTCCAGATTATGGGAGCGAAGCAGATGACGGAACTCGCGCCGTCCCGTTTCGGACAGAGCATTCGGGGCAAGGTCGCCGACTGCGTCCACCTGCACGCCGGAGACGCCCAACCGTTCTGCCTCCGCCAAGGCGCGCCGCAATGGCAGACCGAGAGATTCCAAACGTATACCGATTTTCAGACGATTCATGGCAAACTCGACAAGGCTTACCTGCTTGCGCTGCGGGCTTGTAAGGTGTTGTATCGTGCTCACTCTGCTTCGGTCACTCTAGCAAGCATTCATCTTTCGACCAAGAAAAAAGCGAAAATGTAGTTGAAGGGGGGGCTGTATCGCGCCTTATTTTTAACTCCACCCACCCGCGATCGTGGCTAGCGCCTCAAACGACTGGAAGACAAGCCCGGAAACTGACGCCTGCCCTCGAGAGAACGTTGATGTGGACAGGAGTTGACGCGATGAGTTTGCTGGTCTCTTTGCACCTTTTCGGGCGACACTCCTGGTTGGCCCTCGCGGCCGGCTTGTTGACGTGCGGCCAACTCCACGCCGAGGAAATGAAGCTCAGCTATGGCCGCGAAACTCGTCCCATCCTCGCGGACAATTGTTTCGCCTGCCACGGTCCCGACGTTCATCAGCGCAAGGCCAAATTGCGGCTCGACACCCAAACGGGCGCGCTGGCGGAGCTGCGCAGCGGCGGACATACCATCGTTCCGGGCAAGCCCGAGGAGAGCGCATTGATAGAGCGCATCAGCGCCGACGATCCCTCCCAGCGCATGCCGCCGAAGAAAACCGGCAAACAATTGACGCCGGCGCAAATCGATTTGCTCCGCCGCTGGATCGTCGAAGGAGCCCCGTACAGGATCCACTGGGCGTTCGTGCCGCCGACGCGACATGCGTTGCCGGCTGTTATGAACCCAACATGGCCGAAGAACGCGATTGACTACTTCATCCTCGCACGCCTCGAACGAGAGGGACTGCAACCATCGCCGGAGACAGACCGAACGACCCTGATCCGCCGAGTCACGCTTGGGGAGGCGAGTTCGGACGGACGATTTACTGCCAAGGCAAGCTGACGCGCGAGAGCTATGGCCGCGATCATCATCCGTGCTGCTTCACGGTCTGTCTAGCCGGCGGTGGCATCAAGGGCGGCATCACCCACGGCCAAACCGATGATTTTAGCTACAACGTTGTGGAAAAATCCTGTTCACATCCACGACATGAACGCGACCATCCTGCACTGCCTCGGCATCGACCACCGGCGGCTGACGTTCAAATCGCAAGGATTAGACATGCGCTTGACCGGCGTGGAGGAGCAGCATCCGGTCAAGGGAATCTTGGCGTAAGTAACAAAATAAACTACCAGCCCGCGGCGCCAGCAAGGGATCCCTTGCTGGCGCCGCGGGCTGGCAAAACATTTGCATGTCTCACGAACCCAAATTCGCCGCGATTTCGGCAGCTTGGAAACCGCACGTTTTATGGCTGCCGTCGCAGAACGGACGGTTCTTCGATTGGCCGCAGCGACACAACGCCACCGTGTCTTTTCCCGGCGGAATCGTGAAGACATTGCCCAGATGATCGACGATTCGTACAGTGCCTTTGATGACGTAGGGGCCGTTCTCGCGACAACGGATCTCGATAGGTTCTGACATAGGAATGCCTTTCAATTGTCGTCTATCATGACCATCTTCGTTCGCCTTCTGTGGTCCACGAAGTAAAAAGAGAGCCGTTTGGCGACGTGTTCCAGGAACTTATCGCGGAACATCGTGGGAGTCATGTCCCAAGTGTTGATGCTGCCCGCTTCGGAGGGATAGCGGTCATTGAACTCCTTGGACTGCACATCATCAGGATTCTTCATGTCTACCAACGAAACCAAGATCTCGGTCTGGCCGCGATACAACTGTTGGTTACAGTTTGGCTCATAGAGACTGAGTTTATCGATTTCCAGGTTGATCACATAGTCGGCACCGAAATCGTGACCGACTTTTGTCAACTCAAGTGCTTGCCAATTGGGATGGCGGCTCTTGTACTGATCCACCAAGTTTGGTTTGACAACCGTGACTTTTTCGTTGTTTTCTTCGGACAGCCGGCGCATCTCCTCGGCCAACATAATGGCCAAGCGGCGATCGGCCTGGATGAATTCCGTGCGCGGGTCGAGGCTCATGTACGTCCATAAGACGACTTTCACCTCCTTCTTGCTATCTTCGGCCGCCAGACGCTTTAACTCGGCGGGATCCTTGGCCTCGGGCATGAGGAAGTACAAGGACTGCGGAAAACTACAGCCGGCCACGAGCATCGAACCCCAGAGACTCAGCAAAACCGTTCGCCGACCCAGTGCCATCATGGCTTCTCCTCATCCTTGAAACGGCGTCCTCGTCCACCAAGCCAACCCCAATACAATCACCCAGCGCGTCAGCATCATGCTGAGGAACGCCAGCACAACGAAAGTGAGCGTGCGTTCCGTCGAGCGAATGAACAGCGTCCGCCGGCATATCGCACTCGCCAAGCTCCACGGGACAAGCAGCAGGCAAAACCCGGCCAACAACGTGCCAACGGCGTTGGCGCGCAGTGAGTTCATCAGATCGCCGTGCATGAGTAGGGCGAAACTGGTGGTCATGCCGCACGATGGGCACGGCAGACCGGTAGTGCGATAAAAGTTACACGGCGGCAGACCGAGCTGCCGATGCGTCGCCATGGTCTTCGGCGAGCCATCCGCATCGTACGGATCGATCCAGAGAGCCACGGCGAAGACGGCGATTAAGCCCATCGCCAGTCCGATCAGGCTGCCGCGCAACCAGGGGCGTGCTACCGGAATCGCCTCCAGCACGTCCTCCGGTTCCCGCCTTGTCGATGGTGAAGGCACACTCATAACGATCGTCTCGGTGCGATGCAAGAGCAGTTCCCGATCATCCCGCCTTGCGATTAAAGGGACCAGAGGCCCTTGTTTGCGCTACGGGCTGGCCGCGGATAATGCATTCGGCCGTGTCGCTGGCCGCATCCATGGCATTCTGAACGAGCATACGGTAGTGTTCCAGCTGGTCCCTGCGGATGTTCTCCGGCACATGGATCGGCTCCGCAGTGACGCAGACGGCCGCACTCCAAGGCCACGGCACCGCGAAGCGATCCCAGCTGCCCATACGCCACGCGCGTGCAAAGGCGATTCCAAACGGCACGATGGGCAAGCCTGTTAGTGCCGCCAAGTAAACGACGCCCGGTTGCACGTGCCGTCGCGGCCCGCGTGGACCATCCGGCGTGATGGCCAAATGCGCCGAGCGGCTGCGACGGACCATTTGCCGGATCGCTCGTGCTCCCCCGCGCGTTGCCGAGCCGCGGACAACGCGGAAACCTAGATGCCGGCATGCCTCAGCAATCAGCTGCCCGTCCGCATGCTCGCTGATGAGCACATGAATGTCGCGACGCCCATAATGGTATGCCGGCACCAAAATATTCTCATGCCAGAAGGCGTATAGATAACGCCCCTGGAAATTCGGCTGATTGGGATCGAGATTCGCTCCCAAAGGGCGGTAGCGATAGCGCAAGGTGCCGATCCACAAACGCACTAGCCAACCCACAAAGAATCCGATCGCCTTAATCAATACCGGATGGCGAATCTTCATTCGCTGGGCCTCCTTACCCGATTGATGCTTTCGGATTGATGATTGAGGATTTGTCTTTCAATCCTCAATCATCAATCCGAAAGCATCAATTGCCATCTGGCCATTCCCCGCTGAAAACCTCCACGGCGGGGCCGGTCATGTACACGTGATTATCTGCTTCGGACCACTCTAATTGCAAGTCGCCTCCGGGCAAATGAGCAGTGATGCGCCGCTGTGTTCGGCCGCTGAGATGTCCGGCCACGGCGACGGCGCACGCGCCGGTGCCACACGCCAACGTCTCGCCGCTGCCGCGCTCCCAGACGCGCATCGTAACATCATCCGGGCGATTGACCCGAACAAACTCGGCATTCACGCGACGCGGAAAGGCAGGATGCTGTTCGATCTTTGGCCCAAGTCCGAGGACATGGGCATTGGTGATCTCATCCACAAACGTGATGCAATGCGGATTGCCCATTGATACGCAAGTGACGCACAGCGCCTGCCCGGCGACTTCCAGGGGCGCTTCTAACGGCGGATCGCCGGAGAGTGTGGTGGGAATGCGATCGGCGTTCAGGATTGGCTCGCCCATGTCCACCCGCACTTGTCGCACTTGACCACCGGAGATAGTTAGTTCCAAAGTCAGCACGCCGCGCCCGGTCTCGATGGTCAAAGGCGATTTGCGCACGAGTCCGTGATCGTAGACAAATTTGGCCACACAGCGGACGCCATTGCCGCACATCTCTGCTTCGCTGCCGTCGGCGTTGTACATGCGCATGCGCGCGTCGGCCTTTTCGGAGGGGCAAATAAGGATCAGACCATCACCGCCGACACCGAAATGGCGATCGCTGATGGCGCGGCTGAGTCCCGGCGGATCGTGTGGCATCGGTTGGCGGAAACAATCCACGTAGATGTAATCGTTGCCGCAGCCTTGCATTTTCGTGAAACGCATCTGCTATCCTTTGGGTTCGGTTCCTATTCCCACTCGATCGTCGCCGGCGGCTTGCTGGTGACATCATAAACAACGCGGTTCACACCCGCCACGGAGTTCACGATTCGCGCCGAGATTTTTCCTAGCAATTCATACGGCAGCTTCGACCAGTCGGCGGTCATGAAATCATCGGTCTGTACGACGCGAAGAGCAATCACGTTTTCATAGGTGCGTCCATCGCCCATGACGCCGACGGAGTGAATCGGCAGAAGCACGGAGAATGCCTGCGCGGACTTGCGGTACCATCCCGATTGCTTCATCTCCTCAAGCAAAATCGCATCGGCCTGGCGCAGCACGCGGAGGCGATCAGGCGTCACCGGGCCGAGGCAACGCACGGCCAGTCCGGGACCGGGGAAGGGATGGCGATAGACCAGCATTTCCGGCAGGCCGAGTTCCAGGCCGAGTTTGCGCACCTCGTCTTTGAACAGATCCTTGAGTGGCTCGATCAACTCAAAGCCGAGTTCCTTGGGCAATCCGCCGACGTTGTGGTGTGTTTTGATGTTGACGGCGGGTCCGTCCACTGCGCCGCCACTTTCGATGACATCTGGATACAGTGTGCCCTGCGCGAGGAAATGAGCGCCTTCGATGTGTCGGGCCTCATCCTTGAAAACGTCAATAAATACGTGTCCTATGCGCCGGCGCTTCTCCTGCGGATCGCTGACGCCTTCGAGTGCCTTGAGGAATCGCGAGCCGGCATCGACGATGTGCAAGTCGGCCTGAAAATGCCCAGTGAACGTGCGTTTGACCGACTCGACTTCGCCCTGGCGCAACAGACCGTTATCGACGAAAATGCACGAGACCTGCCGGCCGACGGCGCGGAGGAGCAGGGCGGCCGTCACCGACGAATCAACGCCGCCGGACAGTCCGCAAATGACGCGCTTGTCGCCGATGCGCTCGACGAGGTCCGCTACTGTACGCGACAAAAAAGATCCAATTTTCCATAAACCTTGACAGCCGCAGACATCGTATAGGAAATTCCGCAGGATGCGCAGGCCTTCGGGAGTGTGACTGACTTCTGGGTGAAACTGCAAGCCATAGACGGGGCGGGTGCGGTGGCGGGTGGCGGCCATCGGGCAGGTGTCGGTGGCAGCCAGGGGCAGGAAGTCGCCCTGAACTAGCTGCACCTGATCGCCGTGGCTCATCCACACGGTTGTCTCCGCCGGCACGCCGGAAAAGAGTCCGTTGGCGTCGGTGATGCGACAGACGGCCGGTCCGAATTCGCGGCGATCGGAGGGGAGGACTTTGCCGCCCAACGCCTGACAGGCCAGCTGCATGCCGTAGCAGATTCCCAGCACGGGAATATTGAGTTCGAATAGACGGGGATCGCAGTTTGGCGCGTTGGGAGTATACACGCTGGCGGGTCCGCCGGAAAGAATCAGACCACACGGCTTTATCTCGGCAACGCGCTCCGCCGAGATGTCATGGCGGACAATCTGACAGAAGACATTCAGCTCGCGGATACGCCGAGCAATGAGCTGGCCATACTGCGAGCCGAAATCGAGGATGAGGATGCGTTCATTGTCGGGGACCGCTGTCATGTCTCACCCCTTTTGTCCGAGTTCCATCGCTCTGTTCGTGGCTGCCTCAACCGCGTCCATCAACGCCCCGCGGACGCCGCCGCGCTCCAGGGCATGCAGGCCGGCAATGGTGGTGCCGCCCGGACTGGCCACCATGTCCTTAAGTACGCCTGGATGGTTTTGCGTTTCCAGCACCATTTTCGCCGCACCAAGCACCGTTTGCGCCGCCAATGCCGTAGCAACATCGCGCGGTAAACCCACGCGCACGCCGCCGTCTGACAACGCCTCGATCATAAGGTAAACGAATGCCGGACCGCTGCCGGATAGACCCGTGACCGCATCGAGTAGGTGTTCGGGCAGTCGAAAGGCCACCCCGACGGCATTGAGCAAGCGATCCACCAAGGCAATGTCATCGGTCGCGGCATTGTCGCCCGGACTATAGCCGGAAGCGCTACAGCCGATCAGACACGGGGTATTCGGCATGACGCGGACGAGCCGGCAGTCCGAACCGAGACCTGCGGCCAGTTGCCGCAGGGTGATGCCGGCGGCGATGGAGATGACGAGTCGGCCCGCGATGCACGAGCGAATTTCCTCCAGGAGCGCGGGCATCGATTGCGGTTTGACGGCCAAAATCAACACATCGCTGGCAGCGGCGACCTCGCGGTTGTCGGTTACGGCTGGGCAGCCGGTTTCGGCCGTGAATGCTTGTCTTGCTGAGGCGAGAGGATCGCTGGCTCGACAGCTGTCGGCGCGGACGAAACCGGCTCGCAGCCAGCCCTTCGCTAGTGCTGTTGCCATGCGTCCGGCACCCAGAAAACCGATTTGCAGCGTCGCCGCCTCGACCATGCCGCGCCGACCCTCCGACTGGAAAGAAATCATCATATAGAAATCGAGTGGTTCGCGTAAATCCGGACTGGCGAGCGCGGCCGGGAAACATTCGGCTCGACCCGGAATTTCTACCCCTGCCAATAGCATCAAGCCGTATAATAACTCATATTTAAGGTGGATCATCAGGAGACGATCCTTCGATCCTTGAGCAACGCCTGGTGCTGGCAAGAGGGGACGTGCGAGATGACGCCGCCGAACGATACCGCTTTGGACAATTCCCCTGCGGACGGACCCGATTGGGGTGAAGATCTTTTCGATAACAGCGCGGAATTCGCTGACAATCCGGAGCCACGATGTCCGTGTGTACTCATCCTCGATACTTCGCAGTCGATGGACGGCGAACCGATCGCGGCGCTCAACCACGGCTTACAAGTCTTCCGTGACGAACTTCTGGCCGTGCCCCTGGCGCGAAAGCGCGTCGAAGTGGCCGTGATCTCCTTTGGGGCCGAAGTGCGAGTCGATCTGGACTTCATCACTGCCGATCGTTTTCAGCCGCCTGTGTTGCAAGCGGAGGGTGAGACGCCCTTGTGTACCGCGATTGTTCGGGCACTGGATCTCGTCGAGAGGCGCAAAGAACGTTATCGGGTCAACGGCGTGCCGTACTCGCGTCCGTGGCTGTTCCTCATCACCGACGGAATGCCGCAAGGCGATACGCTGGAGATGACGCGGCAAGCGGTGCAGCGCCTCCGTGCAGCAGAGGAGATGGGGAAGGCAGCCTTCTACGCTGTCGGCGTCGAGGGGGCGAACATGAAGCTGCTGACACGGCTCTCGGTTCGGCCGCCTGTGAAGTTGGAAGGGCTGCGCTTCGGCGATCTGTTCGCTTGGCTATCGGCAAGCACGGCTCGCGCCGCCATAGCGCATGCAGAAGAATGAAGCATAAAGGATGAACAAAGAGGTTCCGTCAGTCATCGCATCGTCGTGGAACGGAGGATCGTCCCAATGGGGTCGAAACGAACTTGTCCCGAATGCCAACTCATTTTCGAGGCGGAATTGCCAGAGACAGGAGCAATTGTCTGCCCGCTGTGCAATAGCACGTTCGCCGCGCTGCCGCCGGCCGGTCCTGCTCCGGCGTTGGCGACTCAGCAGCTCTCGTCTTCGGCCACGTCGGGACGGCTGGTATTACGCGGCGTAATGGCAATCGGCGCGATCTTCTTGCTCGGCTGTGGTCTCGGATATGCGTATTATCTCCTGGGCGGCTTGAACCGCAAAGCCGCTGCCGTGCCGGAAGCACCGGCGAACACGCCGCCTCCATCGGTTTCGCATCACCACACCGAGATCATCCCATCGATTCCAGCGGAGCAGCCACCGAAAGTGACCATACCGCGCCCGAGCCCCCGCGCCCCCGTCCGGTCGCCCGAACTGCGGCCCGTTATCATCCCCGAGCAAGAGCCACCGAATTTGACGCTGCCGGAGCGCGTCAACCGCGCCATCGATCGCGGAGTCGCTTATCTGTTGGCGCATCATGCCGAACACAATCACTATCGCAGGCATCTCGGATTGCTCGGCTTGACTTTACTGGAGTGCGGCGTGCCTGCCGACAATCCGACCATTCGGCAAATCGCGGCCTGGATCCGTTCGCGGGAACGCGAGCTTACCCAAACCTATGAGCTATCGCTGGCCATCCTCTTCCTCGACAGATTGGGCGACCCGGGCGACGACACACGGATTCGCATCTTTGGACAGCGACTGCTGTCTGGTCAGCTCGACTGCGGCTCCTGGACGTATACATGCTTGACGAACGATCCGGCGGGCGTTGCGGCCAACGTGGCGAACGCCAAGAACCGTGGTCCAGTAAGAATGGCTAATGGCCTTCCCGTGATTCCGCCCTTACCGGCTTGGCAGAACAATCGTTCGGGCCGGAGCCGCCAGGCTTTGCCGCGGATCGTTTATCGCGGTGATAATTCCAACACGCAGTTTGCCATCCTCGGTCTGTGGGTGGCCCAACGGCACGGCTTGCCCGCCCAAAGCGCACTCTTGGCCAACGAGCAGTATTTCCGCAACACGCAGTTGGCCGACGGCAGCTGGGCCTACAACCCCCACGGACGTAACTGGCGCGATTCCAACACCTGCGCGGGACTGATGAGCCTGGCGATGCGCTACGGTGTGATCGGCGGTCAAGGACGCGACATTCGCCCGCAGCAGGCGATCCAGGTCCACGATGCCGCCGTCAATCAAGGTCTACGCCACCTCGCCCAATCGCTGGACAAGATAAAACTCGCCGGCACGCGTATTGTTGGAGTGGATGCCCGCGATGCGTTGTATTTTCTGTGGTCGCTGGAGCGCATGGCCGTCATTTACGATCTAAAGAAGATTGGCAAGCGCGAGTGGTATCCGTGGGCCGCCGAAATGCTGGTTGATGTGCAGGCGCCCGATGGCCAATGGTCCGGGAATGATCCGGTGAACACGTGCTTCGCTCTGTTGATCCTCAAACGCAGCAATTTCGCCAAGGATTTGCAATTGGCCGTGAATGAACATCCGTCGCATCCCATTCCCGCTGTATCGGGGCCGACCATTCTGCAAGGCCCGGAGGCTCTCACGAGACAGACCGGCAAAACCGAAAGTCTTTCTCCGCTATCGGGAACGGTTGTCTCTCCCACTACTCCACCATCCTTGGGTCCGTCCGTTACACAAACGCCGAAATCCAAATAACGCCGTAAATCAAGGCTTTCGAGCCTTACACGCGGCGATTGTCAGGCGGGAAAGCCTGACCTACGACGAAAAGGCATTGCTAATGCGGGTTGTGCTGGAGGGAAACACAGAAGAGATTGTGCTGCAAGGCCCGCTCCTGGGCCGCGGAGGGGAAGCCTCCATTTACGCGATGCCGGGGCGGACGGATGTGGCCGCGAAGATCTATCACAATCCCAGCGAGGAACACGCCGGCAAGCTGGCTGCAATGTTGGCCGCGCCGCCTGTGCCTCCGCCGCAGACCGGCCAGCACGTTACTCTTGCCTGGCCGCTACGCCGCCTTCTCGAACCGGGTGACGAAAGCCGCGTGATCGGCTACCTGATGCCGCGCATCGACAAAGCGCATCTGATCTGGGAAATCTACAACCCTGGCGTCCGCCGGGAAATCTGTCCCCACTTCCACCACGGCTTGCTGTTGAAGACAGCGCGGAACCTCGCAGAAGCCGTTCGCACTTTGCACGAATGCGGCTATGTCGTCGGCGATCTCAATGAATCCAACGTGCTTGTCACGCCAGAGGCGCGCGTCACTCTGATCGATCTGGATTCTATTCAGGCGCCGGGCAGTGATCGGCTGTATCGCTGCCGGGTGGGCCGGCCGGAGTACTCGCCTCCGGAATTGCAAGGCATTGCCTTCGCCGATGTGGACCGCCTGCCGCAGCACGACGCCTTCGCCCTGGCAGTGTTAATCTTCCAATTGCTCATGGGAGGCATTCATCCCTTCGCAGGGAGGTATGCCGGCGCTGGGGAGCCGGATTCGGTCGCGGCGCGGATTGCCGCCGGACATTGGCCGTATGCCTGGCGGCGGACAGGTCCGGTGCAGCCGAGTCCGCACGCGCCGCCGTGGTTCGCCCTGCCACCATCCGTGCAAGAGTTACTGCGCTGCTGCTTCGAGGACGCACATGCTGAGCCGGATTTGCGCCCCAGTGCCTCGCAGTGGCAACATGCCCTGGAAGAAGCCGAGCAGGAGCTAACGACCTGTCCCCACGACGGGCAACACGTTTATCACCGCCGGCTGGACCGTTGCCCCTGGTGTGGACCACGATCCGCTGTCCGCAATCCGAAGCCTGCAATCCGCGAAACCGAGAATAAAGTGGCGAAGGTAGAAAGCGGAAAGCGAAAGGTGGTCAACGACCCACTGCCGCCGCGACATCATCAGACGAACACGAAGCCTGTTGTCTCAACCCCGGCGGCTGGAGGCGCGGAGCATGTATTGCAGGCGATCGGCGGAGCGTTGGAGCAAAGCAGCTGGCTCGTCTGGGTAGGCATGGCCCTTCTCGGGGCGGTTGCGGGCGTTATCTATGCGCTCCAGCACGCGCAGTAAAACAGCCCGCAGCTTAGTCGGGTGGTTACCTGGTACCGATCCAACCACCAAACTAAGCTGCGGGCTGGTGAGGAATCGATTTTCATTTTTCCTCTTTGGTGGACGGTTCTGGCTTGGTGAGGTCGACGGTTTTCCAATCATTGGCCTGGACATGGACCGTGCGGACCTGCTCCACCGGCTTGCCGTTTTCCTCCCAGCGTGCCTTTACTTCGTAGCTATAGTTTTTGTTGGGTGTCAGCTCAGGCGAAACGAATTCGCGCTGCGGCCCTGTCTGTGTGGTCTTGGTGCCGTTGAACCACAACTCGGCATTCTCCGGCACAATCACAAGCAAGTGAGCCATGTTGTCCCGCGGCGCGGGAGGAACTTGGGATTGACCGGCTGCAGCGCCGTAGTCGGACGGTGTGGGGGTATAAGCGGAGCTATACCCATAAATATTGTAGGGAGTAGACCCGTAACCGTAGTACGAATAGGGGTAGGCGCCCCAGCCGGAATTGTAGTTCAGGAACGGCGAACCTAAGCCGTATCCATACCAAGAATAGGGATAGCCGAAACCCCACAGGCCATAACCAAAGTAGGGATAGCCCAATCCCAAGCCATAGCCGAAGCCATACGGGTAGCCGCGGCCGAAATACGGGCTATAGCCCAGACCGCGAAAAAAACCGGGACTATAGATCGTCCCAAAACGATTGATTCCACCGAGACCGAATCCACCCACGCCGAAACGATTGATTCCGCTGAGACCGAAACCACCCACGCCGAAACGATTGATACCTCCGACGCCCAATCCACCTACGCCGAAACGATTGATACCTCCGACACCCAATCCACCTATGCCGGCATGATGGATGCCGCCGACGCCGAAACCTCCAACTCCGTGCCCGATACCGCCGGCATGGAATCCACCGCCGCCATGCCCGCCACCCCCATGGCCACCGCCGCCATGTCCGCCGCCATGTGCCCACGCCGCTCCGCTCGCCAGCAGCAAGCCAGCCAACGTCAAGAACGACGCGCGCAACCAGGATAGTCGATGCCCCAACATGATCCATTCCTCCCTTCATCCGGGTCGCTCCAGGTTCCTCCTTTCGGATTCGCGTGGATAAGCCCGCCAACCGAGAATTCAGTGCGGGGCGAATGGTTTATCTAATCTCCCTCTATTTATTATTATACGCAGTCTCGCCCTCACGATTTGTGCAGCGGCGTCTCGAATCAAGAAATTCCGTCTCCCGCGAACATGCCGAGGTAACTGGTGTAGCGCGACAGGCTGATCTGCCGCCGTGCCACGGCTCGTTTGATGGCGCAGCGGTCCTCGTGCGTGTGCGTGCAGTCGGGATAGCCGCACAGCGGCACGAATGGACGAAATTCCGGGAAGAAGCCTTCGATTTCCTCCGGCAACAGATCCCACAATTGGAACTGCCGAATGCCCGGCGTATCGACGACCCAGCCGCCGAAGTCCAGTTGGATCAGCTCCGCCGCCGTGGTGGTGTGCTTGCCTTTCTGCGTTGCCTCGCTGACTTCACGAACACGCAGGCCCAGACCGGGCTGGATAGCATTGAGCAAAGATGATTTTCCCACTCCACTTTGTCCAGAAAAAACCGTCTCACGGCCGCGCAGCCGTTGCCGCAGCCGATCGATGCCGGTAGCGTCGGCGGCACTGGTCAACAGCACGAACACGCCAAGTTGGCTGTACATACCGATAAGCGGTTGATAGCGCGCCGGCTCGATCAAATCGGCCTTATTTAGACAGAGGATCGGCTGAATGCCGCCCTGCTCGGCGCTGGCAAGATAGCGATCGATCAGGTGGGGCTTCAGCTCCGGCTCAACCAACGAGACCACGAACACGACTTGATCGACGTTGGCAACGAGGACGTGTTGTCGGCCGCGCGAGGCACGGGTCAGCAGGCCATGCCTCGGCTCGATGCGTTCAATCCAGCCCTCGGCGATCCGCTGTCCGCTGTCCGCTGTCCGCTGTCCGCTGGAAGGCAGGCTATTTGGCGGATTGCGGATCGCGGATTGCGGATCGCCGTCCGGGCGAATCCACACGCGATCGCCGGTGGCCACGATATTGCGTTCCTGCGTGGCGAGCGTGCGGAGCAAACGGCGGACGACGCAGCGATACTCCCGACCATCGTCCGTCTGAACGATGCTGAATAGCCCATGCACGCGACGGACTCGGCCCGGCAAGCACGCTGATACATCGACCGCGGGCATTTCGGCCGGTTCGTGCCCCGTTTCGCTGCCCGTGCTTGTCTCCTCCTGAATGATCGTCCGCCGGCGCGACAAGTCGCCCTTGGCACGTACGCGCTCCTGACCGGTCGTCGCTTCCTCCGCGAAGCCGTGGTCCTGAAAATCGCGCGTCCATTGGCGGGGACGGGGCGGTTTCGAGCGATTTTTCCGCAGATCCACGCGTACCTTCTTTTTCTTGGCCATTTCCTTTGATTCTCCAGGCTGCCGGATAGAGCTGAGCCACAACCATGGGGGAGCGTCTCTCCACCGCTCCTTTACGGTCGCGGCTCAGTCGACCTCAAAGTCTTTTTTCCGGCTAATTATCATTCTATCGCTGCGCGAGCAAGCAAAGCGTGTTGAAAGAGCGGGCAACTCATCCAGTCTCTTCCTGAGGCATTTCGGCATGTTTTTTCGTAACTCCTTTTGTCAATTGTGTTTATGTGCCTCATCCTGAGAATCGGAGAAACGGCATTGCCTTTGCTACCATGAGAAATCGTAGCCTCGCGGCCCTTTTGCACAGGACTCCCGGTTATGATGGACGTTTTCGATCCACCTCTTGGCGTTGAGGAACCGTGTACGCCTCTGCTCGAAGGGGACGTTGTAGAGTTGCCCCTTCTCTTGCCGGGATGGCAGATGTCGAAACTCGAAAAAGTTGCCCACCAGTACGGCATGACGACGGCGGCGATGGTACGCCATCTACTCCGCGACTTTCTCACGGTCGCACCAGGCCAACGGCGAACCTCATCGACCTAGCGTCGCGGCGAAACTCCCTTGACCCGCCTGCGGCCCTCTTGGTGCCGGCACCATCGAGAGGGTTCGCGGCGGGGTTTTCATTGACGCAACCATTCCTCCTGACGTTTGAGGACCGCGAGCATCTCCTCATCCAGTGGGTGAGGGCAACAGATTGCTGCGGCGATCTCGTCGCTTAACAGCACTGCACTGTCCGGCTCAAAGCGAAAGACCCAGATCCCCCCCTGTTCACGACGGCAGGCTGCCAAGCGAGCGCCGAACAACCAGCGGCGCGGTGGATCGAGAGGCAGTTGCCGCAGCAGTGTCAAATCCTCCAGCGCGACATGGGCTTCGATGTGGTCTGCACGCACGACATACGAAGCCAGCGTGGGCTGTCCTTGTGCATCGCGGCGGAGAAGATCGTCAAAAATGAGGGTGCGACCGCGATAATGCTGAAACTTCGCGCTCCATTCCTTGTCGCTTCGATGTTGCCTGGCCTGGGAAAGTATCTCCTCCAGTGGCTGATCGAGCAGACGCGCAAGCAAATCTGTCTGCTGCCACAGCTGTTCGAGATGACGGCTTTCCTTGCGGCTGAGCGTTTGGGGATGTTGCCCGAAGTGATCGAGTCCCGCGCTCAGCTGCTGGAGCGCGAGAAAAACATTGCCTTCGCGCAGATGGCGTTCTCCTTCGGCGAGCAGGGTGCGGCTGTCCGCCGGCGCAGTCGAGGCATCCGCCGCGGCGGGGCGTCTCAGGTAGGGGCGAAGGAGAAAGAAAATCAGCACCATCGCCGACGCGCCGCCGATAACGATGCCGAGTAGGAGACGGTTCAAATTGATAAGCCCGGGGTGTCTCGTCGCGGGCGAAGCAAGAGCCAGCCACGGCGAATTTGGGAGAACGAAGCGTTTTCGCCCGCAGCTGGGACAGGAGATGATCTGCTGCGAAGACTGCCGGTAGCCGCGCAGCACCTGGCCGCACGAGCAAGACACCTCATACTGAACAACACTTTCCGCTGGGGGGCGCGGCAAGAATCACCTCGGATATTCGCGCATTAACGGCCTTCATTGAGCGGTTAAATCGTCAAATCGTCCGCCCCGCTATTCCGCTTTGAGCGGGCGGCCTGCCGCCATTGCATCAGAGTGATTCATAATCTGCAATCCGCGATGGCCCAAAAATAGAGGGAAGCAACGATGTTTGACAGGAGCGCATTTGTATTCCATGTTTCGGCTAGAGCAGTTGAACATGAATCCCCGTACCGTACCCTCGATCCCCTTGTCGAGTGTGCGGCAACTTGTATTCGACTCGCCCGCGATTGATTCCACAACGCGGAGATGCGCTTCGCGCCGTTCTGACTTCATGCCACAAAGGATGCCGCCGCTATGTTGACAACGGATCTCGGGGCTTGCGAATGGTTTGTCTGGGACTTGCGACGCAGCAACTTGATCGATCGCGGACAACTCGATCAGGTCGTCGGAGAGTTCCTCAATAAACATCCCGGAGCAGAACCACCGGCCCTGGCTCAGTTTCTCGTTACGCAGGGCGTCTTGACCCAGTTCCAGGCCGATCGCCTGCTTCAAGGCAAGACACAGGGTTTCGTTCTTGGCCCATTCACGCTCATGGACTCGCTGGGCACCGGCAGCATGGGCACGGTGTACAAGGCGCGATCGAAGAACGACAACAACTGGTACGCCGTCAAAGTGTTGCCGCGGCGCAGCATGTGGAACGTCCGCATCGCGCGGCGAAAAGTGCGTGCCTTCGAGCAGTGCAAGCACCCCTCGGTTGTGCCGTTCGTCGATGTCGGCACTTCGGGCGGGATGCACTATCTGGCCTGGCCGCTCGTTGAGGGTGAGACGCTAGACAAGATCGTCGAGCGCGAGGGCAAACTCACTCCCGAGCAAGCTGCCGGCATCGCGCTGCAAACGGCCGAGGGACTGGCGCAGTGCCATCATCACGGGCTGTTCCACGGTTTGCTTAAGCCGTCGAACCTTATGATCGGGGCCAACGGACTGGTGCGCATTCTCGATTTCGGCATTGGCTGTTTGCTGGCCGAAACCGAAGGCGAATCGCTGGTGGATACAATGTCCACGGCCAATTCGGTCAATAGCGGTCTGGATTGTGCAAGTCCGGAAAGCATTATGGATCCGACCAATCTGACGCCGATTGGCGATCAATATAGCCTGGGCTGCGTGCTGTACTTCTGTTTGACCGGGCGGTATCCGTTCCCGGACGGCACAGCTGTCGAAAAGATGATGAGCCATCAGCACAAACAGCCCACCTCGATCAAGACCCTGAGCGCGGATGTGCCCGACGGCCTGATCGCCTCGGTGGATCGCTTGATGAAGAAATCGCCGTCGGAGCGTTTCGCCGACTGCGCGGAGGTGTTGGAATCACTACGACCGTTCGCCGGGGCTTGTGGGACGCCATCGCGACGTTCGACCATGGCGATGCCGCGAGTGCGTCTGGCGCGTCCGGAGCTCGCGCGCCCCAGCGCGGCGTTGCCCGAAGCATCGTCGTCGGCTCGTGAGCTTCCTCGTCCTCGCTCCGCCCAACCCGGGTTGCAACGACCCGCCGCGCTCGCGGGGAAGCTGCCGCGCTCCGAGCACGGCCAAAAGCCTGCCGTAGCGGCGCCGCCGGCGCCTGATGTACCTCAGCCTGTCGCGGCCAAGGCTGAGCAACCCATGATCGCGGCATCCGTTCCCGAAAAGGAGCCGTTAGCGCAACGCATCGGCACCATGGGTATAGTGCTGCTGGCAGTCCTTGCCGGCATCGTCGCCTATTTCCTCAGTTCGTTGCTAAATCTGAAGCTCTAGGGACGACCGATACGGATCGGATTGACACCAGCCCGCGGCGCCGGCAAGGGAATAGCTCCTTGACGACGCCGCGGGCTCCTCGTCTGGTGCCGCGAATCCAACGAAGGCAGATACAAGCAGGCGGCGACGTCAAGCTCCTCATTGAACCCTACCGTACCGAGCACCAGCGACCCGCGAAAAAAAGGCCGTTGTTGACTCGCGAAAGTGAGGCTCACTTATCGGGAACGAGAAACCAATCGATCTGGTATCGGATTGTGTTCTCGGGAGGGGGTATTTTTTTTCCGGTAAGTTGCGAGACGGCCCAACTGCAAGCGTTGGTAAAGGGATCGCGACTGGGTTTCAAATCACTATTGCAATATCGTTGCAAACTAGGCAACGTGTCCTTCGCCTTCATCCGGGCCAGAGAGACAGCGCACATCCAGCGGACGCGAAAATCCTCCGGAGGGGGACCTAAATCGTTGAGTCGCCCTTCCAAATCCGTCACGATGGTCTCCTCCGGTGCTTCGGCCAGAATCATGCCCAGTGCCCAGATCGCCGCGGCGCGGGCCTCCTGGCTAAAGGAGCCTCTAGGGACGAACCGGCGCAGAAGGTCCACGGCTGGGCGGTACTTGCGCTGTCCGAGGAACTGATTGAGCTGGGAAATCGTGTGATCGGGCGTCTCTCGGATGAAGTGCTCCTCGTACGGGAAGACCGCGGCTGCCGGCTGTCCCGACGCCTTCACTTTGATGGCGTCTTCTATGTAGCGGACGACATCGGGAAGGGTTTCTGGAACGTCTAGTTTCCGCAGCCCCCATGCCGCGGTGAGTTTCACTTCCGACCGTTTGGATCGCAATAGCTGCACGAGTCGGCCGGCCGCCTGCTTCTGATCTAGTTGGGTCAAGAGAAGGATTGACTGCTCCTGCCCCCGCCAGCTCTCTTTTTTCAGCATGGTAATCGCGTCCGCGATGATCTGCTTGCGCCATTTTTCCTCCTTCGCCCGTTCAAGTAGATAGCCGCGAGCCTTGCGGCGCACGCCGAGATGCTCATCGTCGAGGCGATCGCTCAAGAGGCGTAGGTGCTTTTCCGTTGATCGGCGGCGCAGGACATCGACCGCGAAAGAGCGGATGGCCGCGTCCGGGTTTCCGAGGTGTTTTTCAATCTCTGGAACGAGGAGTTCCGGATCGATTTCGAACAGACGAGCGATGGCGATGACTGCCACCGAGGGTTCGGTATCCAGGGCCAGTTTTTGCATGAGCCGGATGGACTCAGGGCTGCGGTGATAACGCAAGAGCGAGGCCGCGGCCAATCGCGAAACGATGCCTCGTGGTGAAGGATCGACGGCCAATTGTTCGGCATCTTTGTGCAAGCCTTCCGGGCGCAATTTTCCCAGACCGCGAGCCGCTTCGACACGAATCGGCCCACGGACTTGCTTGTCCAGCACGATTTCGAGAAGCCGATTGCTAGCCTCCTTCTCTCCAACCGCCGCCAGTCCGCAGATGGCAAGGACGAGGCTCCGATGAGGAGTAGTTGGCTCGCGGAGGCGTTCGAGCCATATCTGTCGTGCCGGACGATAATCCCAGCGCGCCAGGGCAGGCTCGATCGTGTCGCGCAGGTCGCCATCGCCGGTTTGGGCTTGCCGGAAGAGGCTGACCGCCGCCTCCCGAGCGTCCAATTCAACCAATGCCCGCGCCACGGCCAGGCGGACAGCGAGCGGCTGATTCTCCTTATCGCATTCCACCAGGAGAGGACGAATGGTCGTCTCCATACCTTTGACGCCCCGGTGGTGAGCCTCGAGGATGGCCTGTGCGGCCCGGCACTTCATCTCCGCATCCGGCCGTCCCAGTGCCCGCAGCCACAGCGCTTTGGCTCCCTCCGGGAATTTCACCACTTCGCCGGAAAAGGCCAAATCGGGACTTCGATACATCAACGAGTCGATAAGTTTGTCAGAATCGGCCCGAGTAACAATGCCCAGCCAAGGAGACATGCAGATGAGCAAAGCGGCCGACAGCCAGCTGGCTCTCGTTCCCACGCGGAGCGTGGGAACGCCCGTCTGGGACGCTCTGCGTCCCACTCGGCGCCAAGACGCGACGCGGAGCGCCGCCGGCTTGCGTTCCCACGCGGAGCGTGGGAACGAGGAAATCGAAATCGACACGCCTAACTCCTTGTCTGTCATTCCGGTCGATAGAGTTGCCAGGTCCGCGCGCTCAAAAACACTAACAGAGCGACGCAGGCGGTGCCGATGATCCACCAGTTGGCGGGCAGCAACTCGTATTGGACGAATCCTGGCGTATCGGATGCTTGCAACGCGGCGGCCACGGGATCCAGCGTCAACGTGGCCTGTACCGTGGCGTGGCCGAACGGTGCCTCGCGCGCCAACCAGACCAGCATCGGTCCCACACAAACGGCCAAGAGGGCGAGATACGAAGCGGTAGTCGCCGCCGCCGTGGAGCGGAACACGCTGCTGGCCGCGGCGCTGACAAGTACAGTGAAGACCGCGGTGAGGGCCAGGCAAATCACCACCCGCTGCACTTGCAAGGCCATGGCCGGACGCACCGTCACCATGACCACGTAGCCGGGTAGGGTGGCGCACAACAAGAGCAAGAGAGGCCAGCCAACGCTCAGTAACTTGCCGCGCAGGATCGATCCGGCGGAGAGGGGCGTCATCCGCAAGAGTTGCCACGATCCCGTCTCGCGTTCCGTGCTGATCAGCCCGGCTGCGAGACTGGGAGCGAACAGGATCAAGAGGACGATTTGGAGCAAAACGAGAGCGCCGCCAATAGCTTCCACTCCCCAGCTCAGAGCACCAGAGGCCGCGATGTAGCTAAGCCCCAGCGACAGGATCGCGCATAAGGCGATCAGGCGCAGCATCCAATGCGATCGGCCCAGGAGGCGCGAACGAAATTCCTTCACCATGACCGGGTTGAGCCACAGAGTCATGTTGCCCGAGCGCCGTTGCGGATCCACCAGGAAGAAGAAGCGGCGCGCCACGCGAAGCTGCGCGGAACGATCCTCCGTCATGATGCCCGCGGCACGGGCGCGGTCAAGCAGACGGTGGTTGAGACGGCGGATGGTGGACAGCGCGCAGATCAAACTGAACACCGAGGCCAGCAGAGCGTAGCGACCCAGGACGCTTTGGCCGGCGGACATGCCGTGCCCGCCCATGTCGCCCTGTCCGAGAGCCTCCATAACGGCCGGGATCGGCGATAGACAGCGGAGCCAGGAAGCGAATTCCGTCATCGCATCTGCCTTCCCCTGAAGCAACTCGTAGGGGACAAGCGTCAGAACACAGATTACGAGAACGAGGGAGTAGGTGGCGCGGAGCGCGCCGTCGCTGGTGCGGGCGATGCAGCTAACGAGGAGGGCCAGGGTGGATAATTGTAAGGCGGCGATGGCCAGGATGCCGTAAATGACGCTGATCCCACCCTGCGATGCGGCGCCGCCTAGGGCGTAACAGGCCGCCGCCGAAGGGACCGTCATGACCAGAAGAATCGCCGTGAAACCCAACACGCCCCCCAGCTTGCCCAGGTAGATCGACAAGGGAGTCATCGGGGAATTGAGCAATAGCGCCAGCGTGCCCTTGAGTTTCTCGCGGACCAGCGACGTGGCCGGGAAGGCTGGGACCAACAGAAGAATGCCGGCCATCATGCCGTAGCCGAAGACACGAAGGACCTGGAGAGAGCGAGCGCCGCTGAGGTCCGCCGTGCCCTCGGTAGGCCAGCGCGCCAAAACGAGCAGAGCACAGGCGAGTCCGAGACCCATTTGCAAGGCAATGGCCTTGCGCGTGCGCAGGACTTCGAGCAGCTCGCGGTGGATAATCGGATTCATCGCCCTTCTCTCCCCCGTTGGATTCCCTGTTGCGAAGGCAACCCTTCTGCTTCGCTCGCCACCTCCGCCATGATGACATCGCCCTCCTTGTCCGAACGCGCCACCGTCATGAACGCTTCCTCCAGGTCCGTTTGCACTTCGCGGAACTGCGTCACACCAACGTCAGCAGCCACCAACGCCGACAGCAGTCCCGTCAGCTCCTCTTCCTGCTTCGCCGTGCGGAAACGAATCGTCGCCTCCGCCGGCGACGAATGAACCTCAGCACCAGGCTCCAGCTGACGGCGAATCAGCTCCGCCGCCCGCTCCACC
>Ga0070738_10000710_pt1 | contig 85579 bp, 67 predicted proteins | sample Coa_R2_2_FD_66446 | JGI IMG/M metagenome (GOLD analysis project Ga0070738, IMG submission 66446) | Surface soil microbial communities from Centralia Pennsylvania, which are recovering from an underground coalmine fire - Coalmine... | ecosystem: Environmental > Terrestrial > Soil > Unclassified ...
ATCCGCTTCCACGAGATAATTGACGTAAATGACATCGGTAATATCGCTCAAGAAAGCGAGCGGCGGCAGCCATTCGCAGTAGGCGCGGAGCAACCGGCTGTTGGCCAGCATCTCCACCGTGCGGCCGGCGAAGCCGCGCCAGGGGTGGCGCCAGGGCGCGAGCCGGCCGTGCTTCTCGTCCGGTCGAGCGCGGCGCAGCACTTGTTCGGTCGCCAATGCCAGCCAGAACAACAAAAGCGTGAATCCGGCGGCGTCGCTGGCGTTAACTACTCCCAACGTGGGCCGAAATTCCTCCGGCAGCAACAAGCCGGCACTGCCCAGCGCCAGCAAGCTCCAGGTGATCGAGGACAGAACGGTTAAGCCCCGGTGCCACGTCCCCGCCGCGGCGAAGCACCAGGTCCAACCCAGGGCCATGCCGACATAGAGACTCCCGCCCCAGATAACGACGGCGCGATAGGTTTGGCCCTCAAAGTCCAGATACGAACGCAAGTCGCCGCTGCGATCGGCCGCGGCAGCGAGATCAAGCCCCCGCGTCACCCACAAAGCCTGTCCCGTCTGATCCGGCACGACGGCCAACAAAGTGAACAAGAGGGCGACTGCGGCCGGCAGACGCGGAATCCAGGAGGTGCGCCAAAGGGCCAGGCCGGTCAGCACATTCATAAGGGCGGCCGCCTGCCAGGGCAGCCAGCCCAGCCGCCACAGCCAGGGATGTGCGGCCAAATAGCCGATACGTGAGGCGGCACCGGCGGAGCTGTCGTCGGGGAGACCCGGTAACAGCAGCAAGGGCGTGCAAACTAGAGCGACAGCGTGAACCGCCAGATTGACGAGGAGAGTTTGCTCCAGGAACCGCGCCGCCAAGCGCGGCTCGTTTTTGGGGAGGGCGTGCATCCAAGGCTCCTGACGCTCTCGAAACCGCTTCCTTACGGTCGCGGCTCAGATTGGTCGGCGGGGGGTTGAGCGCTGACGGACGCGCCGCCGTTCATGCGCTCGTAATCGCTGACCTTTTTATGCAGGGTATTGCGATTTATACCCAGACGCTTGGCCGCCGTCACCTGCACCCGTCCGCAAGCGATCATCACTTGCTCGATCAATTCGCGTTCCACGGCGCCGACGATACGCTCGTTGAGCGTGCCATCGGGCAAAGTCTGGACACCGGTGCGGACCAACTGCTGGATCTGGCTTTGCAAGTCGGTGCCGCTGCGGCCCCGCGCGGTGCGCCAGCGCCGCGCTCCTTGGCCGGGAGGCGCCAGCAAGTCCGGAGTCAACGGACCGCCTCCCGCCAAAACCACCGCGCGCTCCATGTAGTTCTCCAACTCGCGGACGTTGCCCGGCCAATCGTGATCGAGCAGGATTTTGACAACGGCCGGCGTCAGCTCCGGCGCGTCGCGGCGATGCTCCTCGCAATGGCGTTCGAGGAAAAAGCGGGCGAGGGCCGGGATGTCCTCGCGGCGTTCGCGCAGAGGCGGCAGCTCAAGGGAGACGACATTGAGTCGATAGTACAGATCATCGCGGAACCGGCCGGCGATGATTTCGTCTTCGAGATATTGATTCGTGGCGGCGATCACGCGCGTATCGACATGGATGGTACGACTCTCGCCGACGCGCTCGAACTCCTTTTCCTGCAAGACGCGCAGCAGCTTGACTTGCAACTTCGGACTCATGCTGGAGATTTCATCGAGGAAAATGGTGCCGCCGTGCGCCGCTTCGAATCGCCCCGTCTTATTGTCGATGGCGCCGGTGAAGGCCCCTTTGACGTGTCCAAACAGCTCGCTTTCCAACAGGCTTTCGGCCAGGGCGCAGCAGTTGACGCGGACGTATGGTCCCTCGGCGCGGGGGCTAAGACGATGGATGGCGCGTGCGAGGACTTCCTTGCCCGTGCCGGTCTCGCCGACCAGCAGCACGCTGGCCGGCGTCGGCGCTACCAGCCGAACCAGCCGAGCGACCTCGCGCATGGCCGGGGATTCTCCGACAATCCCCGGCAAAAAATCGCCATCCTCGCCGTCGAGCGGTTCAGACCATTTCATCTCTTGTTGAGTCTCCTCAAGTACTTTTTTCGTCCGGCAGCTGTTTCCCCCGCGCCGCCAGCAAGGCAGCCAATCGATCCGCCGAAAGCCGCGGCTCATCCAAAAGAAGGCTGTCCATCTCCTTGAAAATGAAAGCACTTAAATCGTCGCCCGTCCAGCCGAGTGTACGCAGATGGTCGCTGATCTTCTCCAGGCAGTGATCGCGCAACCGGGCCGTCTGCCGCGATACGTTGCCTTCGTGAATGCCCAATAGACTCGCTACCTCACGCTGACTCAGGCGATAACGCAAACGCAGACCAAGAATGAGCACTTCCTGCTCCGACAAGCCATCAAGCCATTCGCGCGCTGCCTGCCGAAACTCGTCGTGCCAGCGCTCGTGGCCATGATCGGCAAAGGGCAGGTCGCGCTCGCCTAGGTCGTCTTCCGGGAGTGGCTGCAGGCCGTTGCGATGACGCAGCTCGGAGAGGTGCTTGTTCTGGAAGACGCGAATAAGCCAGGGTACAAGCGGCCTTTGTCCATCATAGCGAGCGAGGATGGGGAGGGAACCCTCGCGCTCGCCGGCCAGCAGATAGCCCCAAAATTCGGCGACAGCTTCCTCCTGCTTTTCCGGATCACGGGGAAAAAGGCGCACGGCCCGCAATCGCAAGGCGTCGATAAGGAGACAATCGGTGCGATTGGCACGGGCGGCGAACAACGTCTCCCAGGCGTGCGGCTGTCCTTCCAAACAGGCGCACGCCAAAAACCAGTCCACTGCGTGCAAGTTCTCTAAAAACGTCTCCCACGCGATCGCCTCGCCCTTGGCCCCGTGCTTGGCGCGATTCAGCTCGAAGGCCCGCCGCAAATGATGCTCGAACACCGGCAAGGGCAGCGGCACCGCCGGCAAACGCAGGCGACAAAAATGATACAGCAGCGTCGTTTGCGCTTGATTCATGGTCTTAGCCGAGCCGCGCACGCAGCGCAGCGGAGTAAGCGGCCGAGCCGAGCAGCCGCTTACTCCGCTGCGCTGCGTGCGCGGCTCGGAATGGTAAGCGCTGCGCGTAGCTCCGTCACCCCTGGGGCACGAATACCAGCACCTCAACGCGCGCGGCTGGCAGCGGCTCGCTCTCCGGCGCGGGCGGCGGATTCACTCCCTGCCCCAGCGCCGTCACCTTGCGCGAGGAAAACCAGCCCATTTTCTGGACGGCGTGCTGTTTTTTCAGATAATCGCAGACGGCCTCGCTCTGCTGCCGCGTCAGCGTTCGCGCCAGCGCCGCCGACAATTTTTGTGGATCGGCGTAGGCAACGACGACGACCTCCGAACCCTTGTGTTTCATGCCCTCTAGCCAGGGTGCAAGGCCATCAAGGCGCTGCCGGCCTTGCGCCGTCAGCACGGCCCGGCCCGACTCGAACAGCTCCGATTCGGCGAAATACTGGCGGTTGCGCTCGCAGTTCGGGCGAACCAGCAAGCCATGCGCATCTTCAACGTAATCGCGCACCACCGGCATGTGCTTCACCGCATCGGCGCTTTGGCCGATGGATACCATCGTATCGCGCCCATGCTGGATCAGATCGACGAGAGCGTCGTAGGCTTGTGGGTCGCGGGCCAGCTTGCCCAGCGTGCCCTCGCCGTTCTGGATGCCTTCGAGCGTTTGCTTGACCTGCCCCAGCACGTCGGCCACTTCCGTGCTGGGTTCCGATTCGAGAAGTGCATCCTCGGCGGCGGGTTTGTCTTCTTCACCGGGTTTCAGTTTGCCGCGATGAATCTCCAGCACTTTGGCGCCGAGCATGCCCTCGCTGACGATTTGCACCGTTGAGCCGGCGCGCACGAGGCGGCGATATTCCTCCTTGAGCGCCAATCGCAGCACGACAAGTCCGTCCGGCGAGTCCGGCGGCACAATGTTGACGACTTCGCCGGCATCGATGCCCTGGATGCGCACGCGCGTGCCCACTTCGACGCCGCGAATCTCGCGGAAGCCCACGCGGACATGCAACGGCTCGTTGCCGAACCAGCCCCGGCTGCCGACGCTGAATAGCCCCGACGCCGCCAAGGCCAATCCAACCAGGACAATGAGTCCCAGCATCAGTGCTTGCGGACGCGATAGAGTACGAGACACGCCGGCACCCTCCACGAGAACACTCTCTCCAGCCCGCAGCGCCAGTAAGGGGCATCCTTGCTGGCGCTGCGGGCTGGCAGGAATAGCGCGATCCTGCATCATTATATCTCGCGGCCCGGTTTCCGCGCCAACGAGATTGACGAGAGAAGAGTTAGGATTTTTATCGGAATTATCGATTTCCGCTTTGCAAGCCCCCCCATTGGGTGCTTATGATAAGAAGAAGCCTCGTCTCGTAATATTTTGACCCATGCACCGGGCATTTGTCGGCCCTTGTCGGAGAGATGTTCATGGCCACCAAGAGCAGTTTCAAGCAGCAGTGTCCAAGCTGTGAGGCAATGGTGCCGATCCGCGATCCGAAGCTCGTCGGTCGCAAAATCGACTGCCCGAAATGTAAATATCGTTTTATCGTCGAGGAACCCGCCGACGAGGTCGAGGAGGCCGAGGAGGGGGGGGGTAAAAAGGGCAAATCCGCGGCCATCACCGACAAAAAGCCGGCCAACGGCAAAGCCGCCAAGGCGCCCGCCAAACGTCGTGCCGACGATGACCAGGATCAGGAGCCTCAGCCGAAGAAGAAACAGGGTGGCTCCGGCATGCTGATCGTCGGCATCGTCTTGGCCGGCATCGCCGTTATTGCCCTGGCTGTCGGCGCGGTTTTCCTATTCTCCGACAGCGACAGCGACAGCAAGCCATCGCGCTCGAAATCGAGTGCCGCCGCCCAGGATCCTGAGGACACCAAGGCGGATAATAAAGGTAAGGCGGAAGCATCCGGGCCGAGGCCGAAACAGGAGGACATCACGAATCTGCTGCCCAACGATACGCAAATCGTACTCAACCTCCCGCTGGAACATCTGCTGGCTAATCCGCAGGTCAATCAAGCGCTGCTGAGAACGCCCGGTGCTTTTCATGAGGCTGCTTTCCAGCAGACTTGGGGTATCTCTCCTACCAACATCCAGCGCGTCGTCGTCGCTTACAACGCTGACAAGAAAACCGTCTTCTCCGTGATCCGAACGCGACCGAGCGCGCAGCTGAAAGAAGAACAAATCGTCGCGGCCCTCAAGCTCAAGCCAGAGACGCCGATCAACGGATTGAAACATTACCTCATCAAGAAGCCACTCGACGCGCTTAGTACGCTTCTGCTCAAAGGAGGCGTAAATCACGACAAGGTTGCCCTGCACTTCATGGATCCCTTCACCCTGGTTTGCGCCGATGTAGCCTGGATGAATAAATTCCTTCAAGACAAGGGCCAACCCGCGCTGGTTAGTAAACCAGCCGCCGAGAAGGAAGAGCAAAGCAGCGACAGCGGCCAGCAGAGCGGCGGCGGAGCTCCGGGTAGCGGCAAGCCGAACATGGCGCCTCAGGGCATGCAGAGCGGCCCTCGGCCTGGCGGCGGCCAGCAACCACCGGGAGGCGGTAGCGGCGCTCCGCCCGGTGCGCCGAGTGGTGGGCAAAGAGGTGGGCGTCCCTCTGGTCCGAGCGGGATGCCTCCGGGAATGTCGCCCCCCAGTATGACCGATGGCGCCGGCAGCACGGGCGCTCCATCCGCCAGCTCTTCGTACATGACCGTTAGCGAGCATCTCAAATCGGTTCTCGATCAGGCGGAGCGGGTGGATAAAGGTGAGAACCAGAATGTGCTGTTGAGCGCCGCCGTACTCACGGCGGGAGTGTCCGAAGAGGACTTCAAGAAAGGCATGGCACAGTCAGGCGGCAACGCCTCGCAGATCCCGGATGTCGCTTTGAAGTTCTTCCTGGATGCCGCCAAGAGCCAGCTGAAAGCGGTCGGCATCGCGGTCACGGAGTTCAACGAGTCCAAGCTGGCCCTGAATGCCGCGGCGGGTGTCAAGGATGCCGCGATGGCTCAGGACTGGAAAAAGAGGATCGACGAGGCCATCCCCGGCGTCTTGGCCATGGGCGGACTGGATCTCGTATCCAAGGATGCCGGCAGCAACAACAATGCGGCGGGGGGACCGAACGGCGGGATGAACCCTCAGGGCGGAATGATGGGCATGCAAGGCGGAATGATGGGCATGCAAGGCGGCGGCGGGATGCAACAACAACAAATGCAAATGCAGCGACAAAGGCAAATGCAGATGCAGATGCAGATGCAGGGCAGGGGCATGCAAGGCGGCGGCGCGATGCCTCCAGGCATGGGCGGACCTGGCATGGGCGGACCGGGTATCGGCGGACCGGGCGGTGGTTTCCCCGGCGCGCAGCAGCCGCAAAGCGAAAGCGAGACTCAACAAGAAAAAGGCAAGCAGGGCAACTATGAGACCTGGACGAAAGACAACATCCTTGCTCTGGGGGTCAACGCCAACCTCACATCCAACCAATCGAAAGGTGCGGGATTATTGCTCGAAGTCGAAAGCATCGTCATCCGCAGCCTGACGGCGATGTCCGAGCACAGGTCGCGCATCCACGAGTTGGCCGCGGCCATGCAGGCCTACTTCGAGAAGGAAGGCCACTTCCCCCAAGGTGCCATGCCGCGCCCGCCCGATGCCCAGCGCGTCCTCGATTGGCGCCCCGACCAGCGGTTGAGCTGGATGGTCCAGATCCTACCCTACCTCGGCAACGGCGAGTTCGCGGATGTCCACAAAGCGATCACGAACCCGAAGAACGCGACCAATGGCTGGTATGAGGAAATAACGAACCAAAAAGCCGGCATCACAGTGATCCCGCAGTTCGTGGCCCAGATCAAGTCGGACAATCCGAACTATTACTATGTGCCGTACCCGAACCTACCCGTCAAAGGCACCAACATCTGGGCGGCGACGCACTTCGTCGGCATGGCCGGTATTGGACTCGATGCCGCCGAATATCGCGCCGACGACACCGCCACGGCCAAGAAGCTCGGCGTTTTCGGCTACGACCGCGAAACCAAGAAAAAGGACATCAAGGATCCCTTGGATCAGACGATCGTATTGATCCAGGTGCCTCCGGAGCCGAAGGCGCCGTGGATCGCCGGCGGAGGCAGCACGGTGCGCGGCGTCGCCGAGGACGGCGATTGCGTCAAACCGTTTGTCTGCACGGAGTATCAGGGCCAACGCGGCACCTTCGCCATCATGGCTGACGGCAAGGTGCGCTTCATCCCCGCGACGATCAAACCCGAGACGTTCCGTGCGCTCTGCACCATCGCCGGCGATGACCGGATCAAGGATCTCGATAAAGTCGCGCCGGAAGTGCCGCCGCCAGAGGAGACGCCCGATCAGCCGGCACTGAAAGCGGAACAACCCGCGCCCGTTGCTCCCCAGCCTTCGCAGCCGAGCAAAAACGATCAGGGGCAGGATTTGCAGAAACTTCAAGGTACCTGGGAATTGGTCGGCGGCGAGAATCAAGGCAAAACCATGCCTGCTGACCTGGTTCAGCAATCGGCTACAAAGCTGGCTGTCACGGGCGACAATTTTACCATCACTTGGAACGATAAAGGTCAAGGCGACGCCATGCAAGGAGGGGCGCTCAAACTCGACGAGACGAAGACTCCCAAAACATTCGATGGGCAGATCACTATGGGACGCCAAACAGGATCAACCCTGTTGGGCATTTACTCCTTATCTGGAGATGAGTTGAAATTATGCTACTCCAAGCCAGGTAAACCTCGCCCAGAGAGCTTTACCACAAAGGATGGAGACAGCGGCACATCCCTTTTTGTTTTTAAACGTGTCAAGCCCTGACCCAGCGAACGGTTCTCTTTACGCATAGGGCGTCGTTTCGCAATCTTTTGCGGAACGACGCCCTATGTGTTTGTGCGTCGGTATCGAATCAGCAGATCTCGAGCGCCAGTTGCGGCCCATCGAGAACGATGCGATAGGAGTTCAGTACGTCGCGGCCAAGTAATATCCATGCTTCATCCGCGTCGGAAACCGCTTCGATGGTTTGGGCCGCGAGATTATGAATTCTTACCTCGACCAGATAGGACGGCCTCGGTGCTGCCAGACTTCCCAAGCCGGCGATGAGAATGCTGCCGAACTGAAATAGTCCGAGGGTTTGAACGAGGTCGGCGGGTAAAACCGTTCGATCCCCGCCGGTGTCCAGCTGCGCCGGCACGTCGTGCAATTCCGCGCTTGTCTGAGGATTGCGGACGGTCACATAGACGAAAGGTGCTGGAGGACTCACCTGCGTGAGATAGCGATAGCGGATCACCGGATAATGTCTCTCCAAGCACGAAGATCGCGGCGAATCCCGGATCGACAAACTGGCTCCGGCTCCTCGCTAACATAGCCGACGTGGATAGAGACGTTCCCCACCTTGGGTAAAACGCGAAAAATCAATTCCCTTCGATCGTCACCGCTATCGATAACCTGCTCTTCGTGGATGGCGACATACTTTCCGCGATGTGTCTTGAGCAACTCTGGCAAGAGCCTCCAGAATGCCCGATATTCGCGCTCCCATTTGTTGCGAGGCGGAGGGATGAGTGCCTCCGGAGGGATAACGATGACTTCGTTCATAGCAATATCTCATCAAAACCCAGAGAACGACAGATAGCCTCTCTGGTATTCTACACGTTCGCGATACAGAGGAAACAGACCAGCCCGGAGCGCAGGCAAGGGATATACTTGCCGCACTCTGGGATGGTAAACGGATATGTTTACGCCGGCCCGGGGAAGTAACCGGTATCGCCGTGTTTTGCGGCGCGCTTGCCGCGACGTTTACCGGTTGGCTTTGCTCCGTTTACGGCAATGTCGGATTCAACCGGAAGCGCCGCTGCCGTTAGTGCTTCATAGCTGGCCCAGCGATGCAGCGGCAGCATACCGAGGACAATCGCCGCCATCTGAGTGCCCCAGAAGATCACTAGGCCCGTCGCTAGTGCGTCATTGAAGCCGTAGGCGTGGAGACCGACGCCGAGCTGATTGGTGCCGAAGTACGACCAGCCCATCACCATGTTGCCGACCACCGCCAATACGGCCATGCCGCGCTGCTTGACCATGCCGCCCCAGCGCGCGTGCAGGATCAAGGCGTTCCAGATGACGATCAGCAGAGCGCCGTTTTCCTTGGGATCCCAGCCCCAGAATCGACCCCAAGATTGATCGGCCCAGATGCCGCCCAGCACCGTACCAGTGAAGCTCAACAGCGTGGCGAAGCACACGATGCCGTAGAGCATCTGCCCCAAGACGGTGTGGACGCTCCTGTTCAGATACGGCGTCAGCACACCGCAAAGAATATAGGCCGCGCCCAAACAGCCGGCAACGAACGTTGCCGTGTAGCCCAGGGTCATGCACGTTACATGCGTCCCCAGCCAAAGGTTCGTGTCCAGCACAGGCAGCAATAAAGCCAGGGTATCGCCCGCGCTACCCAGATGATGGGCGACGAACATCGCCAGCCCACCGCACAACCCAGCCAGAACGCTCCCCAACCCGTTATGGAACAATTTCTCTAGCAACAGGCACAACGCCACGCATCCCCAGCCGATGAACACCGCCGACGAGTACAGGTTCGTCACGAAGACAAACCAGCGGTTCATCAGATACATGCGCGCCACCAAGGCGAGTGTGTGGATGGCGAGCGTGAATAAAGCCAGGAAGAAGGCCGTGCGCCCGAGAAGGCGCGTCGAGCCTAACCACGATGAGACACCCAGCACGAAAACAAGGACGTAAAGGATGTCACAATGATAGAACGGCTGAAAGTAGTTGAAGACCGCTTCCACTGTGCTTCGGCTTACGTCGCTGGCCGCCACCCCCTCATTCTGGGGTTGATAGGCATCCAACTCTTCGTTGAAGGCTTTGGAATCGCCGTGCGCGTAAGCTACTACCATTTTGGGAATCCCATGAATCGCCGCTTGGTTCTCGGCGAGCTGCTCCTGGAGCGTTTGCCATTCGTCGTCGGGCGAAGCGGGCGGAACGAGATAGAGCGTCTTCGGCCAATTCTCCAGCTTGAGATACAAGCGGATGTGTTGAGCCAGGTCGTGAACTTCTTTCTCGTAGGGCGTTAGCTGCTTGGGATCCTTACGCAAGACCTTCTCGTCTTCTTGCTCGAGTTTAGCGAGCCGCGGTCCCATCTCCTCGAGGGAGTAGCGATAGGTTTTGCGTCGCTCCAAGCCGAGCAATTCGACGACTTCGGGATTGTTGATGCGGAAAACTTGGTACTTTTCCCCCTTACGGGATTTGAACACGGGACCGCTCGTCATCACGTCGAGGAGCCAGCGAATGGCCGGCTGTTCCTCGCCCTTGTCATCCACGAAGGTTTGCTTTCCGTTGATAATCATCAGACTGGTGCGCGCCAAGGTATCGATGGGTTTTACCCGGCCGTCATCCGATAAAGGCACCATGCTGAACTGCGTCAGATGAAAGTGATCCTTGGGATCGGCCGGTGGGGCAATCGTTCCCGCGAAATAGATCGCCGCGATACCGCAGACGGCCCACGGGACGAATAGCTGTGCTTTGGTGAGTCCCGTTTGCGGGACCGCGATCTTGTTCAAAAAGTTCAGCACAAGAATCAGGAAATGGATCGCCATGCCCCCCGCGACGAGAGCGCAGGCGATGTACGGCATCAACCAGCCGGGGTTGCTTACCACTTGCAAGCCCGTGAACTCGACGCCGCTCCTCTTATCCGCATCCACCGACGACTGATAAAACGATTCGCCCCGATAGTACAACGGGTGATTCATGTGAATAAGGGCTTCCCGGTCTCCTCCGTTCTCGGGATCCGTTATCCGGACCCGGCTGGCAAAGCGCTTGGCCAAGCCCGTGCCGGTGTAAGTCTCGTGTTTGAGGTCTTCCAGGTGGAAGGTGTAAGGCCGGTAGCTGCGCTGGCGGCGCAAGGAAATCTCGTACGTGGTTCCATCAATCTCGACGCTCTGTGGGTTGAGCCAGGACGACACGAGATAAGTGCCCAAGGGCGCTCCGCTCTTCTTATCCTTGAAGGCGACGTAGGCGGACGGCATGTCCGCCTTCTGTTCGGAATCGACGCCGCGCCCGGTCGGCCGTTCGAGGGCACTTGTGCTGACGCCAAAGCCGCGCGTGGCCAAGTTCTCCCCAGCCGGCGGCGGTTCCTGGGACAAGCCGGAGTTCGAGAAGTAACGCACCACCTCGACATCGACGGGCAATTCCTCGTGCCGAATCGTGCCGCCTTTTTGGAGCAATCGATCGGGAACGACGGTGACGCTCTCGTTCTGGGCATCGCCCGGCGCCACGAAGGCAAGCTCGTAGCGCTCGAAACTCTGGACATAATTGGTGGCCCCACCCAGCGGAATAATCATGTTGCTTTCGACGGCGAACAATCCGGTCACTAATTCGCCGAGCATCAGGATGATGATGCCGGTGTGCAGCACCAGGACGCCGGCGCGTTTCCACGTCAAGCGAAACCGGATAAGGTGAGCGGCCAACAAATTGATGAGCAAGACCGTGCCAATGGACCAACCGCCGGGAAACGGAAAGCTGCCGGCGATCTGCGTATTCGGCGGCACGCCGAAGAACACCTGTCCGAAGCGAACGAAGATCTGCAGCGGGATCCAAACGAGGCCCGAACGGAAATAGTGCGCTAAGGCGGAATAGAGGCCCAGATCCATCATGGCCAACGTGCCGCAGAAGACCAAGATCATCGACAGCGCGAACAAAAAAACCGTCAAGCGCAACGACGCCAGCGCTTTGAGGGTTTTGTGAACATAACGAAACCGATTGGAGCGCGGCCGCGGGGGCGCGGCGACGAGGGGGACCGACGAATTCGGCCGGGCCTGGATCGATGTATCACTCATGCGCTGCTCCTGATTTTCCGTCCATTCGGAGGGAGGTCATAAACGCTTCAAAATGAGTTTGCTCTTTACCGACTAGATCGGGCGGTCCCTTGAGCGTGAAAAACCACGTTTGGCGATCGTAAGGAAGAAGGACGCCTAGAGTTCGCTTCGGCGCGCCCGCGCCGGGTCCGGATAAATCGACGTAGACGGCCTCTTTGTTCCCCACTTTCAACGTGCGGGCCTCGCGGCGGATTTCAGATTCGGCCAGGGGAGCGAGTCCCACCTGTCTGCGCCAGCGGTTGACGTTCATCTCGAGTCCGCCGCCTTCTCCGGGCAGCGACATCGCTGTCATCTCCGCTTCTTCGCCGTTGGCCCGGATACGGAAGGCCAAGGGGATGTGAATGCCCTGCTTTGTGAGGGGAGGTTGTGCTTCCCACCCGTCCGGCGTTTGGTACTGGAACGGGAACGCCTCTTGTTTGGGGCGTTCCTCGGGGGGATGCCCCTTCATCGCCCCAACATCTTCGCGGCGAATGCCTTGCAGATCCACGCGCGTCGCAGGGAGTCCATCTACCTTGATATTATTGTGCAGTTTGTGGAATGCCTCATCGTCCAACGGCGGCAAGCTCAGTTGTTCACGCCAACGATCGATGTTTTGCCGCACTTCGCCGGCTTCCGGACCGAGCTTCGTAATCGTGATTTCCAGCCCCTCGCCTTTAGGCCCCAGACGCAGCGTCGCATAACGGAGCCGCGACCCCGACAGTCGCCGCCAGTCGGGAGGGACATCGAAATCGAGAGGAGCGTCTTGTTTATCTTTGAATCGCACCGAACGGACGACGGCATCAAAGTCCGCCTCATGCTTCGCTACTTCTTTTGCGGGAGCAGAGAGCTTGAAGAACCAAACGTCCTTCTCTCGCGGCACCATCACGGCCAACGTCCGCGTCGACGGCGGCGCCGGCATAGACTCTTTCGGAGCCAGATAATGGCGAACCTGCTCTTGTTCCTGGCAGCCGGTCAGAACGAGGGCGGCGCAGACGAGCCAAAAGCCGTGGCGGAGGAGTCTCGGTTTCCATGCCATGCGAGGAACCTTCGTTTTCGGACGCGATCCCGAAGCGGTGGGATTGGTTGGGTTGGCAGTGGTGGGCGCCGTTCTGTCTATCGTCGCACGGGGGGGACAAAGCGTCAAGGCAGCGTTTCCAGGACAGCGAACCGGAGGTTAGCGAGGGTAGGAATGAAAAACTTTCCATTTGTATCCTGATCGATCCGCCCCATCCTTGCAAGAGGAAAACGACCTCTTTGTCCAGAATATCGAGCCGCGACCGTTAGGGAGCGGGTTGACCTACCGCTCCCTAACGGTCGCGGCTCTTCTGGGGATCCTCCCTCTTGTCCCTCCCTGGCTTCCTTCCTATTAGTAACGAGAGAAGGAACTCACGCCCATCCTCGACAACGTGTCGAGGTTTCTTTTTGGACTACATTGTGAAAAAAGTCACGAAGTAGGTCGTCGAGATGGACTTCACGCTCTCCACCTATTATCCGATCTTTCTGTACTTGTTAGTGATCATCGGCTTCGCGGTATCGGCTTTGCTCGCTACCCACTTGTTGGGACCGAAGCGACGGACGCCGATCAAGCAGATGCCCTACGAATCGGGCATGGACCCGATCGGCGACGCCCGGCAGCGCTTCGACGTGAAGTTTTATCTGATCGCCATTCTCTTTCTCGTCTTCGATGTCGAATTGTTGTTCTTGTATCCGTGGGCGGCCTTGTATCCGTGGGCAAGCGCTCCCGATGAACCGGCTTCGTTCTTGCCGATGGAGTTGCGCACGCTCGTTTTCTGGGAAGTGCTGCTGTTCCTGTTGACGGTGGTGGTCGCCTACGTTTACGCCTGGCGGAGAGGGGTGTTCCGATGGCGGTAGAAGGATTGTCCGAGAGCGTCATGGTGACGCAACTGGACAAACTGGCCAACTGGGTGCGCAAGAACAGTCTGTGGCCGATGCCGTTCGCCACGGCCTGTTGCGGCATCGAACTGATGGCCACCGGCGCCTCGCGTCACGACATTGCCCGCTTCGGCGCCGAAGCCATGCGTTTCTCGCCGCGGCAGTGCGATCTAATGATCGTCGCCGGCCGAGTGGCCATGAAGATGCTGCCGGTGTTGCAGCGCATTTGGCTGCAAATGCCGGAGCCGAAATGGTGCATTTCGATGGGCGCCTGCGCGTCGTCGGGCGGTGTCTTCGATACCTACGCCGTGGTGCAGGGCATCGATCGCTTCATTCCGGTGGACGTGTATGTGCCCGGCTGCCCGCCCCGGCCGGAACAATTGTTGCAATCGGTGATCGATTTGCAAGCGAAGATCCAGCGAACCGGCACGATCGAAGGCAAGGAGTTTCAAGAAAAGCGTCTTTGGCCGCACGCCCCGAAACCACTCGGCGTCGAGTTGCCCCCTGCCGAGAAAATGGTCGCCCCCGGCAATTTTGCCTCCGCCACGCGCTTGCAAACGGATGGACGCTCATGACCTACGAAGACATCACCGCCAAGCTGCGCGAAAAGTTCGGCGATGCCTTTACGACGTCGGAATTCCGCGATAATCGCCGGATCATCGTACCGGCGGAGGGCGTCTATGGGGTCCTGGAGTTTCTCAAGCAGCAGTGCGGTTTCGACCTGCTCGCCGAATTGGGCGGCGCCGATTATTTGCAATACCCAGATGCGAAGGACCGCTACGGCGTATGGTACGTGCTGGTCAACACGACCACGGGCGTTCGGCTGATCGTCAAGACGTTCACCAACGATCCGGACCCGACCCTGCCGTCGGTCTTCTCGCTTTGGAAGGGCGCCGATTGGATGGAGCGTGAGGTCTACGACATGTACGGCGTTGTATTCGACGGCCATCCGGATTTGCGGCGAATTTTGATGCCGGACGAATTCACGGCGTTTCCGCTGCGCAAGGACTATCCAATGCGCGGCCGCGGCGAACGTCACAATTTCCCCGTGATTACGCGCCCGGAAAGCTAAAAGGCACGAACACAATAAACCGCCAAGGCGCCAAGGACGCCAAGATAAGAAAGAGAAAGAGAAATCAGCAGATAGGATAAGCGTTTTTCAATAGTAAATGACTTTTTTCCCTCTTGCTTATCTTGGCGTCCTTGGCGCCTTGGCGGTTCAATCTTGAATGGATCTTAGTCAAGGGAGGTGTCATGCCTCTAGAATTAGCCGATGCCATTACCCTGCCGGAAGGGCCGGAACGAGATTATTTGTGGACCCTCAACTTCGGCCCACAACACCCGGCCACGCATACAACCCTGCGTCTCATCCTGACGCTTGATGGCGAAACCGTCGTCAAGGCCGTGCCGGACATCGGCTATTTGCATAGCGGTTTCGAGAAACTCGGCGAGCACCTTGATTACAACCAGTATGTGACGATTGTTGATCGAAAGAATTATATTTCGCCGGTCGCCAATGAGATCGCCTGGTTCGCGGCCGTCGAGAAGCTGATGGGCATCGAATTAACGCCGCGCTGCAAGTATCTTCGCGTCATCTTTAACGAGCTGATGCGTATCCACGATCACCTGCTCTGTTGCGGCGCGGCGGCCCTTGACCTCGGGGGTTTCACTGCTTTTCTCTACGCCTTCAATCAAAAGGAAAAAATCTACGACATTTGCGAACGCGCCGCCGGGCAGCGCTTCCATCCGAGCTATCTGCGCGTCGGCGGGCTGTTGGCCGATGTGGATGAAACTTGGATCGACATGGTTCGGGCGTTCATCCGCGATTTCCCCAAGGCCTGGCATGACATTGTGAGATTGCTCAATCGCAATCGCATCTTCATCGAACGCACCAAGGACATTGGCGTATTGTCCAAGGAAGACGCCAACAATCTGAGCTGCACCGGCCCCATCGCTCGCGCCAGCGGCATCGTCCGCGATCTGCGCAAGGATGAGCCGTACTTGGCATATAAGGATTTCGATTTCAAAGTCATCTGTGCCCGCGAAGGCGATTGCTACGCTCGCTATCTCGTTCGCATGGAAGAAATGCTCGAAAGCTGCAAGATCATTCATCAAGCCATCGAAAACTTGCCATCCGGCCCCGTGAACGTGGACGCCAACAGCAAGGTCACGATGCCGAATCAGCTCTCGGTTTATCGAAGTATCGAGGGTTTGATCCACCATTTCGAGCTGATTATGTCCAATCGGCAATGGCACACGCCGGTCGATGAAGTTTACGCGGCCATTGAATCGCCCAACGGCGAATTGGGTTATTATGTTATTGCCGACGGCAGCGGTGTGGCCTATCGCACCCGGACCCGGCCGCCATCGTTCATCCATTTCGCCATTTTCCCGTATTTAATTGTGGGCCATCAGATAAGCGACGTAGTGGCGGTGCTGGGTAGCTTGAACATCATCGCGGCGGAGTTGGATCGATGAGCTTTTTGAGTGAAGAATTACGGCAAAAGATCCTTGCCTATGTGCCTCGTTATCCGAGCAAGCAAGCGGTGACGCTGCCGGCCTTGCACATTGTTCAGGATGCTCTGCGCTGCGTGCCCCTGGAAGCGATCCGCGAAATTGCCGACATGTTGGATCTCAGCCCCGCCGAGGTCCACGATACCATGAGTTTCTATGGCTTTTTCCGCGACAAAGAGCATCCGTTAGGCAAGACGCGCCTCTGGGTTTGTCGCAGCTTGGCGTGCGGTCTACGCGGCGCGGATGAATTGCTCGATACCCTGTGCAAGAAGCTGAATGTGCCTCCCGGCGGCACCACCGCCGATGGCAAAATTACGGTCGAATTCGCGGAGTGTATCGGCACGTGCGAAGGCGCGCCTGCTGTGCTGATCGATGACGAAGCGCGGATGAACATCACGCCCGACAAAGTTGATGCGCTGCTGGATGAATTGAGGAAATAGATTAAACCGCCAAGACGCCAAGAACGCCAAGATAAGAAAGAGAGAAGAAACAAAAGAAATAGAGGAAAGCCCTCAACTCTCTCTTTTCTCTCTTTGCTTATCCTTGGTGTCTTTGGTGTCCTTGTCGTCCTTGGCGGTTTGTTTCAGAGGCTTCGACATGGCCGAGTTTGAACCCGTCCTTCTGCGTCGCGTTTTGAAGAATGCCAGTCCATGGCTGGACGCCTATCGTGCGGATGGCGGCTATCGCGCCTTGCAGAAGGCAGTCCACGAGATGACATCAGCCCAGGTCATTGATGTCGTAAAGGCATCGGGTTTGCGCGGTCGCGGCGGTGCGGGTTTCCCTACGGGTTTGAAGTGGACCTTTTTGCCCAAGGACCATCCCGGTCCCATCTATATGTGCATCAACGCCGACGAGAGCGAGCCATGCACCTTCAACAATCGCATCTTGATGGAAGAGGATCCCCATCAAGTTCTCGAAGGCATCATCCTTTCGTGTTATGCGACGCGGGCCAGCACGGCGTATTTATATTTGCGCTATGAGTATGGCCGTGGCTATCGCGTTCTGCAACAGGCAATCGATGAACTGTATAACAACAATCTACTTGGCCGCAACATTCTCGGCAAAGACTTCCATCTCGATATTTATTTGCATCGCGGAGCGGGCGCCTATATCTGCGGCGAGGAAACGGGATTGATCGAGAGCCTGGAAGGCAAGCGCGGTTGGCCGCGCATCAAGCCGCCGTTTCCCGCTGTGGAAGGGGCCTTCCGCAAGCCGACTGTGGTAAACAATATCGAAACCGTGGCATGCGTGACGCATATCATCGATCGCGGCGCCGACTGGTTCAAGTCGATGGGTGTGCCCCCCGACCCGAAAAATCCCCGCGACGCTGGCAGCTATGGACCGAAACTTTATTGCATCAGCGGCCACGTCAACAAACCGGGCTGCGTGGAGTTGCCGCTCGGCGTCACGCTGCGTGAGCTGGTAGACAAACACGGCGGCGGCGTATGGAAGGGCCGCAAAGCGAAAGGGGCGATTCCCGGCGGCATTAGCATGGGGATTATGACGGAAGCCGAGTTCGATACACCGTTGGATTTCGCGGGTCCGGGCAAGGTCGGCTGTCTGGGATTGGGCACGGCCGCCGTGACGGTTTTCGATGAGGAAACCAGCATCGTCGATGTGCTGTACAACATTTGCCGGTTCTTCGCCCATGAATCGTGCGGGCAATGTACACCGTGCCGCGAAGGCACGGGTTGGATGCTGAAAATCGTGGATCGCCTGCGCCGCGGCCAGGGACGGTTGGAGGATTTGAAGATTCTCGAAGTGGCCGGCGACAACATGGGCATCATGCCCGGTACGACAATTTGCGGCCTGGCCGACGGCGCGGGCTGGCCGGTGAAAAACGCCATCCGCAAGTACCGGGCGGAGTTCGAGCAATACATTCGGGGGGCAAAGAAAAGTCGCTTGGTCGAGTTGGTTGGCAGCCACTGAAAAGGAGAGCGTCCCATGATCCGATCGGTTGCTTATCGAATCGTTGTGGTGTTGATGGCCATGTTGATGCCGGCGTTGATCGGCTGCGCGAAGAAAAAGAAGGCGGAGGCGGAAGCCGAGGCGCCGGCGAGGAACCCACTCAACGTCCAGCCCGGAGGCCCGCCCGCGCAAGGTGTGATCCGGCGCGGTGCGCAACGGCAAGTAAATCAACAATTGTTGCGGAGCATCGGCCAATACTATGTTCTGTTCCGAACGGAACGCGGCCGCGATCCCAAGGATCTCCAGGAGTTCCTGGCTTATTTGAACAGCGATCCAAACGCTCGCTCGGCCAACGTGCCGCAGGCGCTGGAGAGCGGCTGGGTGGTTATGGTCTTCACTCCCAACATTTCCAGCAATCAAGTGCTGGCCTATGAGAAGGAAGCCTTCCAGCAATTTCAAAATCGGCTGGTTCTCTTCGGGGATGGGAACTCTGTGAAACTGCTGACGGAACCGGACTTTCAGGCGGCACTGAAAGCTCAATAATGGAAAGCCGATAAGGGACACTCATGGCTACGGTCTACGTCAATGATAAGCCGGTTGACATCGGCAATGAAAAACTAAATCTCATTCAAGCTGCCCAAAAGGCCGGGGTGCTGATTCCTCATTATTGTTGGCATCCGGCGCTTACGGTCGTGGCCAGTTGCCGAATGTGCTTGGTTGAGGTTGGTGAACGCAAACCCGACGGCTCCACCGCCATGCAGCCCAAAGTCGTGCCCGCCTGCCAGACCCCCGCCAAGGACGGCACCGTCATCGTCACCCACAGCAACAAGGCCACCTTCGCCCAGGAACAGACACTCGAAGATATACTGCTCAATCATCCGCTCGATTGCCCCGTCTGCGATAAGGCAGGTGAGTGTCTGCTGCAAGATTACACATTCAACTTCGGCCGAGCGCAAAGCCGAATGATCGATGAGAAAAACACTCCGCCGAACAAACCGTATATCGGCAATAATGTAACGCTATTCACCGATCGCTGCATCATGTGTTCGCGCTGCGTACGCTTCACACGCGAAATTTCGGGGACAGCGGAGTTGCAAGTCATCAACCGCGGTCATCATTCAGAAATTGATATTTTCCCCGGCGAACCACTCAATAACAAACTCGCTACGAATGTCGTTGATCTCTGCCCCGTAGGCGCGCTGTGCAGCAAGGATTTCTTGTATAAACAGCGCGTGTGGAACCTGAAAACCAAGGAAAGTGTTTGTGCCGATTGCTCCACGGGTTGCAGTATTTGGCTCGACGGGAATAAGAGCATCGTATATCGGTTGCGGCCGCGGCATAATCCACAGGCTCAAGGCTATTTCATGTGTGATGATGGCCGGCTTGGTTATCACTATGTCAATTCCATCGAACGCTTCCTGCGGCCGATGACGCGACGCGAGGGCAAGCTGACGGCGGTGCCCTGGACAGAAATCGTTCCTACCATTCGACGATCGTTCCAGAGCGCGGCCCAGAAGGATGCCGCTGGCGTGTTTGGCGTGCTATCGTCTTTTCTGACGTGCGAGGAAGCGTACCTGATCGCCAAGTTCCTCAAGGGATTGTCCGGGGAGGTGCGATTGGCGTTGGGTCCGGTGCCCATCGTCGGCGAGGATGACACCTATCCCAAGGACCGCCGCGGCCGGCCGATTCAGCCCGTGAAGTTCACCATCCGTGCGGAGAAATGCCCCAATCGCCGCGGCGTCGAGGCAGTCTTGCGGCACTTTCAGGGGGAAATCATCCCCTTCGATGAAGTAGTTCGCGGCGCCTCGGAAGGGCGCGTGCAGGCATTGTACCTGGCGGCCGGCTATCCTCCGCGGCCTGGCGGTTGGGTCAGTGAGCCACAGGCACAGGCACTCCAGCGCGTGCCGCTTGTTGTCTGTCATGATCTGCTGCCGTCGCCCGTCAGCAACTTCGCCCATTTCGTCTTGCCGGGGGCGAGTTGGGCGGAGAAGGACGGGACATTCGTCAACCACGCGGGACTCGCACAGGCAATCCAGTGGGCCGTCACCCCGACGAGCGAGATTCGCACCGACGGTCAGGTTTTCCTCGACCTTCTGGAGCGGCGCGGTCTGCTGCATGCGCCGACGCTCCGAAAGGAATTGGCCGCTGAAGTACCGTATTTCGCAGCACTGGCCGAGGGAGCCTGCGGCGAATATGGCATTCCTCTGGACAAGCAAAACGGATGAGGCGAGGGCGAATTGCGCATGGAACTTGGCTTTAGCTTTTGGATCTCGCTCATCCTTATCGCCATCGTTATGGGCGTGTTGCAGGGGACGTGCGCCTATCTGATTCTCGCCGAGCGCAAAATCTCGGCGTGGGCGCAGGATCGCCTCGGTCCCAACCGCGTCGGTCCGTGGGGCATCTTGCAGCCCATCGCCGACGGCATCAAATTCTTGCTCAAAGAAGACATTATCCCCAGCCACGTGGACAAGCTGTTCTACTTGCTGGGTCCGACCATCGCCGTCAGCACGTCGCTTTTGGCCTTCGCCGTCGTGCCCTTTGGACCAACCACACCGCCCCCGGTGTTAGAGGATCGCCGCACCGACGAGATGATTCAGAATTCGCGCCAGCCCATGTCCGTCGAAGAGCGGAAGGAACTGCTCGCAACGAATACCGCCTACCGCGAACAGTCGCGCGGCCGAATCTGGCCGCAAACCGATAGCGAGGAAGCCTACGTCCTGGCCGCCGATCGCGCCTATGCCAAGGCGAACGGAACGCCAAGCTACGAACAAAGGTTAGAAACTTACAACGCCCCTTACGATCAACGCCCAAAAGATTATAATCTCGGCACTATAGAGAGCATCCAATACGTCATCGCTCCCCATGTTGATATTGGCATCGTATTCAACTTCGCTATCGGCAGCCTCGCAGTCTATGGCGTGTTATTGGGTGGTTGGTCCTCGAACAATAAATACAGCATGCTGGGCGGACTGCGCTCCAGCGCCCAATTGATTAGTTATGAGATTCCGCTCGGCATGTCGGTCCTCGGCGTCATGTTGGTATCTGGATCGCTCAATCTGGAAGCGATCATCGATTATCAAGTCAAGCACGGCTGGAACGTGATTTTCCAACCCCTGGCGGCACTGCTATTCATTACCAGTGTTTTCGCCGAATGCAATCGTCTACCCTTCGATTTGCCCGAAGCGGAGCAAGAATTGATTGGTGGTTATCATACCGAGTATAGCGCCATGAAGTTCGCGTTGTTTTTCCTTGGCGAATACACGCACATGATAACAACGAGTTTTTTGGTTGTGATTCTATTTTTCGGCGGCTGGCAATTGCTGCCGTGGCTGGAACTGCCCGGCGGCGTTACCGGAGTCATCCTCAAGCTCCTTATCATCGCCGGCAAAATGGCATTGTTCATCATCTTCTATATGCTCATCCGCTGGACGCTGCCGCGCTTCCGCTTCGATCAACTAATGGGCCTAACCTGGAAGGTACTGTTGCCTTTGGCATTGCTCAACCTAGTCTGCGTAATCGCCATCAAGCAGTTGAATCAGAGCGAATGGTGGCTGTTGCCGTTGTCGCTCGGCACGCTCGTCGTCGTAGCCCTGGTGACTCTCAACATGCCGCGGCAACGGCCCCGCGCTCCGGTACGATTCGCCGGTCATGTGGCTTCGGGACCGCCGGCCGTCGTTCACGATGATGACGCCGTCCTCAAGTAAACGGAATGAGGAGACATCATGCCTATTGCCGATAGCGACGTGAAATGGGTATCGACGCCGAAGATCGGTCTGTTCGAGCAATTGTACGTACCGGCCATTTTCCAGGGCTTGCAGACGACGGTGCGGCACGCCACGAAAACCCTCTTTGGCGGCGGGGCCATCACGCAGCAATTCCCGGAAGTCGAACCGAAGCTGCCGCCCAATTATCGCGGCGTGCATCGCCTCAATCGCGACGAACAGGGCCGCGTCAAGTGCGTCGCCTGCTACATGTGTTCGACGGCCTGCCCCGCACACTGCATTGACATTGTCGCCGCCCCGTCGCCCTGGTCGGATCGCGAGAAATATCCGGAAACGTTCGTCATCGACGAATTGCGCTGCATCTACTGCGGCATGTGCGAGCAGGCATGCCCCGTCGATGCCATCGAATTGACGACACTGTACGATCTGTCCGGCATGAGCCGCGAAGAGATGATGTTCGACAAGGAGAAACTATTAAGCGTTTTCGATGAGACGGTGAAATCGGGCACCGACCCGATTCGCACGCGAGCCGGCCGGCTCGGCGTCGCCTCGGAGCTGCCCACGGACACGGGATTGACATCGTCCTCTTCGGCGCAGAGTTGATACAGAATCCGGCGAGCGGGGTCGCGTAAGCGCCCCGAGGGAAGCACTCGGGGTGCTTACGCGACCCCGCTCGCCCGTATGAGAGACACATATGTCTTATTGTTTGTTCAACGTCGTTCCCTCTTCCACCGCGTGGTGGCCGATCGCGTTGCCGCTTATCGCCGGCGCTGCCGCCATCTATCTGCTGCTGCCGCGGCCGCGGACGTATCCCGTGTTGTGGGGGGCCGGCCTTGGACTGTTGGCGCTGGTGCTGGCCGGCGTATTACTTCTCCGCAGCGGTGCTTTCACCTTTGAGACGTTCTTGTTCTGGTCGTTTTCGGCCCTCGCCATTCTCGCGGGCGCTCTCTTGGTGACGCAGCACAATCCCGCACGTGCCGCCTTAGCCTTCGCTTTAGTCGTGCTGAGCACCTGTGGACTTTTTCTGCTCTTGGCTGCACCGTTTCTCATGGCGGCGACCATCATCGTCTACGCCGGCGCGATCATCGTCACGTTTTTGTTCGTCATCATGCTGGCCATGCACAGTGGCTTGTCCGACGCCGACGACCGCTCGCGGGAACCCCTCCTTACGACGATCACGGGGTTCGTCCTCCTCGCCACGCTGTTGTTCGTGTTGCAGAGCTACGATGATCGGGTGAAGGAAAGCACGCAGGAGATCGATCGGCTCATTGAGCGTACTCAGGAGGCGGAACGGCTGGATAGTGTTGCGGCAATGGAGGAAAAAGTCGGCAAACCTGGAGACGACGAGGAATTATTCAATCAATTCAGCAAAGTCTTCCGGACACGACCTGAGTGGAAGGATCTCGATGGTCAGGTGGAGCACGTGGCGATTTCTTGGACGAACATCAAACGCGGCGACCCCAAAGCCGTGGAAGAATCGCGGGCACGGCTACTTGAGCTGATCGACCTCGGCAACAAGGCGCGACATCGCCTCGGCTGGCTACCGCAAGCAGGGGACGCGCCGTTTTCCGACATGAGTGGCCCGCCGCCGACTTTGCGCACCGAGGATGTTCGCCGCGACCAAGCGGGGCTGCCGCGTATGCCCGCCGACAACGCCGCCTATCTGGGGCGTTCGCTTTTCAGTGATTTCTTGCTCCCGGTCGAGTTGGGCGGTGCGCTTCTGTTGGTGGCCACGGTCGGGTCCATCGCCATCACATTACGCCGCTCTTAGAAAGTGACAAGGTGACAGGGTGACAAGGTGACAAGGTGAACGGGGAAGTTGTTATGGCAGTGCGGATCAGGTTGAATCTCGGCGGAAACAAGGGATTGTTTTTTCACCTTGTCACCTTGTCATCCTGTCACCTTGTCATCAGGAAAGGGAAGTGACCGTGTTGCCGCTCCATGACTATTTGATTGTCGGCGCAATCCTGTTCGCCCTGGGATTGGTCGGTTTCTTGGCCCGCCGCAATCTCATCATTATGTTTTTGTGCGTGGAAATGATGTTGCAGGGGGTGTCCATCAACCTGGCGGCGTTCGCGCGCTATCGGGGCAATTTGCAAGGGCAGGCGTTCATCCTGTTCATCGTGACGGTGGCGGCTTGCGAGGCGGCCATTGCCCTTGCCCTTATCCTCATGCTCTATCGGCGGCAACATTCGCTGGACGTGAGCAAATGGCAGGAGCTGCGCGAACCGGGCGAGGAGCCAACCGAGGACGTGGAGCCGTTGCCGCCAGCGCCGCGCGAGCCGCCCTTGCCGCACCTGACGCCGTCCGGAGTAGAACCCGAGCACCGTCCCGAGGAGAGCCATGTCTGACGTGCGACCCTATCTCTGGCTGATCCCGGCGCTGCCCCTGGCCGCCGCCGCCATCACGGGACTGCTCGGCCCGCGCCTGCTGCGCCGCCACAGCCATTGGCCCTGCATCCTCGCCGGCGCAGGCGCCTTTATCGTCTCCTTCATGGCCTTCCAAGCCGTTCACCACGACATTTGGAATTTCGTCAACTATCACCCCAGCGAGTCGTCGGCGCAGGAAGTACCCCCGACTCCTTACCCCCAGCAGATTCGCGTCTACTACGAGTGGATCAAAGTCGGCGACCCTGGCATTGGCCGCGGCATCGAAGTCGGTTTCGGACTCAACGCCGACACGCTGAGCGTCATGATGGTCCTTATGGTAACGTTCGTCGGTACGCTGATTGCCATCTACTCGGTCGGCTACATGCACGACGATCAAGGGTACGCGCGCTTTTTCGCCGAGGTATCCCTGTTTCTTTTCATGATGACGACCCTCGTTCTAGCGGATAATTTCGTTCTGCTCTATCTGGGATGGGAAGGCGTGGGTCTGTGCAGCTATCTGCTTATCGGGTTCTGGTTCACGAAACCGGCGGCGGCGGCCGCGGCACGGAAGGCGTTCCTCGTTACGCGCATCGGCGATATGGGGTTGTTTCTGGGAATTTTGCTCCTATGGTCACATTTCGGCCACCATCTGGATTATCAGCACATTTTCCAAACCGTGAAAGCGGCAGAGGATAACAGGACTCTCGATTATGGTTTATTGACGACAGCGTGTCTTCTGCTCGTGTGCGGTGCGGTCGGCAAATCGGCGCAGTTTCCGTTGCACGTTTGGTTGCCGGATGCGATGGAAGGCCCGACGCCCGTGAGCGCGCTCATCCACGCCGCCACGATGGTGACGGCCGGCGTCTACCTGATCGCCCGCTGCACGCCGCTGTTCATGCTGGCCCCGGACGCTCAGGTCGTTGTGGCCACACTGGGAGGCATCACCGCCATCCTCGCCGCGGCCATCGCCCTGACGCAAAACGATCTCAAGCGCGTTCTCGCTTATTCGACGCTCAGTCAGCTCGGTTACATGTTCCTGGCGCTAGGCAGCGGCGTCGCCTCAGCGGGGGAATCGCTCGTGACCTTTGCCGTGCTCGCCGCGATGTTTCACTTGTTCACGCATGCGTTCTTCAAGGCACTGTTGTTTCTCAGCGCCGGCAGCGTCATGCACGCGATGGGCAATGTCATCGACATGCGGCGTTTCGGTGGCCTGCGGAAGATCCTACCGCACACGCACTGGACGTTCTTGTGCGGGGCGCTGGCCCTGGCTGGATTTCCGCTCTTATCGGGTTTCTGGAGCAAGGATGAAATCCTCGATGCCGCCTGGAAAGCCGGCAATCATCCCGGGAAGTACGCGGCCTGGTATCTTTTCCTTTGGCTCGTGGGTATCATCACGGCCGGTCTTACAGCCTTCTATACATTCCGCGCTTACTTTCTGACGTTTTGGGGCGAACTTCGGGTTCCTCCAGAAGCAGAGGAACATCATGGCCACGCGCAGCACGTGGCGCAGATCGAGGCTGGACCGCACTATCACGGCCCCACCGATACGGGACCTCAAACGCATGCTCCGCATACGACCGGCGAGCACGGCTACGAATCGCCGCCGGTAATGACCGTGCCGCTCATGATCCTTGCCGTCTTTGCCGTGACAGTCGGCTTTCTCTTGGGACCGACGCACGTGTTTGGGCATTTTCTCGCGCACACTCCCGGCATGCCTCCACCCGAACAAGAACATCTGAATTACCCCATGATACTCCTCAGCTCGCTCATCGCGCTCGGTAGTATCGGCGTGGCCTGGTTGATGTACGTCCGCCAGCCGGATCTTCCCGCGAGGTTGGCGAGGTCAGCGCAAGGGCTGTATCAACTATCGCTGAATAAATTCTACATTGACGAGCTATATGAGGCGTTCATCCTCGCGCCGCTGGCCGGCTTCACGGCATTCTGTCGCATATTTGATTTGCACGTGTTGGACAGTTTGGTGGATCTTACCGGCCATTTGTTCCGCTGGTTGGGTTTTCGCTTCCGTCCGGTGCAAAATGGCCTGGTGCAATTCTACGCCCTGGCGATGGTACTGGGCCTGACGGTGTTTTTGATCGCCCTGGTGTCGAAATTGTAAACGAAACCCGGCGAGCGGGGTCGCGTAAGCGCCCCGAGGAAATCTCTCGGGGCGCTTACGCGACCCCGCTCGCCAAGGTCTGAGATCATTATGCCGGAACTCTTGCTTCTACTTTTGGCGCTGCCGCTAGTGACGGCCATCGTGGTCGCCCTACTTGGCCCCGGCCGCGCGCCAACCGTGCGCTGGATCAGCCTGGCAAGCGTGCTTCTGAGTCTACTGCTGGCAACGATCATCAGCATCCAATTCGCTGTCGAGCGGGCTTGGGAGCAGCCTTCTGTCGATGCGGCAAAAGGTCCGCTGACCTTTCATTCGGATTGGATCAAATATAAGACGCAGGAAAATCTGTTGCCTTTACACACTTCGGCAAATGGCACGGTCGATAGCGCGATTCAATTTTATGTCGGCATCGATGGGCTGAATGTCTGGCTGATCTTGCTGACGGCACTATTGATGATGACGAGCGTGTTGGTATCGTGGACCGCCATTACGGAGCGGGTTCATGAATTTCATGCTTGGATGTTCGTTTTGCAGCTGGGCATGACCGGCGTGTTCGCATCCTTCGATATCATTCTCTTTTATGTGTTCTTCGAACTGACGTTGGTGCCGTTGTTTTTCCTCATCGGCATTTGGGGCGGCCCGCAACGACAATACGCGGCCCGTAAGTTCTTTATCTACACCTTGGCTGGCAGCCTTCTCACGCTGCTGGGCGTGATCGGCGTGGCCCTCGTCGTGCCGCAGATCGAAGGTTCGCGCGACTCAAACAAAAGCCCCCGCCTGACCTTTGCCATCCCGGAATTGGTCGCCCAGGTCGATTCACTCAATCGAGAATTGCCCAAGGATGTCAAACACTTCGAACAAGCGCCGGCGGACATGGCGGCGAGCCTAGAGCAAGCGCGCGATCGGCTCGATTACTGGCGGCACGTGCAATTGTGGGTATTCGTGGCGATGATGTGTGGCTTCGCCATCAAGGTGCCGATGGTGCCGCTGCATACCTGGCTGCCGCTGGCCCACGTCGAAGCGCCGACGGCGGGCAGCGTCCTGCTGGCAGGCATCCTCCTTAAGCTCGGCACCTACGGCTTTCTGCGCCTGAGTGTGCCGCTGGCTCCCGACGCCAGCTTGCGTTTTGGCGTGCCGGTCCTCGGTAGTCTCGCCGTCGTCGGCGTCATTTATGGGGCCTTTTGCTCGCTGGCGCAGGACGACATCAAGAAACTCGTCGCCTATTCCAGCGTCAGCCATCTTGGTCTGTGCATGCTCGGTCTGTTCGCCCTCAACGAGGTAGGTCTGACCGGCAGTCTCCTCCAGATGATTAATCACGGCCTGTCCACGGGCGCGTTGTTCTTGCTGGTGGGCATGCTTTACGAGCGCTACCACACGCGGAAAATGGCCGACTACGGCGGGATGGGCACGCGGCTGCGCTTGCTGGCCGTGTTCATGGTGTTCATCACGTTGTCGAGCATTGGCTTGCCGGGGCTAAACGGTTTTCTAGGCGAACTGTTGGTTCTGGCGGGCATGTATGACTTCACCGGCCCCCAGGTTCAGGGCACACTCTTGGCCAGCCTGGGAGCGACCGGCGTAGTGTTGGGTGCATGGTACATGCTGACGATGGTTCGACAGGTGTTCTTCGGCCCGCTCAAGGAACCGCACCACGAAGGGCACGGAGTCATCGGCGACCTCAACGGGCGCGAACTGGCGGCGCTTCTACCGATTGCCGCCGTGTGCCTGGCGCTGGGCGTTTTTCCCAAGCCGTTCTTCGATACGGTTCGGCCAGAAATTCAAGTGGTGGCCAACATCGCCGACGCGGCGCGCAAACGGGCCGATACCGGGCAAACCGCCATCCAAACGGCAGACGCTAATCCGACTGTAGCGGCCACGGAGAAGAAGTAACGTGAATCCTAACCTCATCACGGCTTTGACCGGCTTCTTTCCTTATCTCATCCCGGAGATGATTCTGGGGGCGGCCGCTTGCGTGCTTTTTATCGGCGGGACGATTCGCGCTCATCGTCATTTGTGGGGCGGCGTGGCCCTGGCGTCACTCATCGTGGCCGGTCTGGTTTTGATGCTGAACCCGTTGCCGCATTTCGAGTCGGCTAGTGCCGCCGATGCCGTTCGCTATGCCAGTCCGGTGCTACTCGATCGGCTGGCCCTGCTGCTCAGGGCCGTTTCGATCATCGGCGGCATCATTCTCGTCTTGGTTTGCTGGGATGCCACGCCCGAAAATCGCGCGGCCGACTATCACGCCTGCCTATTGCTCATGGTCGCCGGCATGGGATTGAGCGCGGCGGCCAACGAGCTGATAACGCTGTTCTTGGCGCTGGAATTGACGAGCATACCGACTTACTTGATCCTTTATTTCGGTAAAAGCACGCGGCCGGAGGAAGCGATCGATGCGCCTGCTCAGGAAGCGGCGATGAAGTATTTTCTGCTCAGCATATTTTCGTCTGCCTTGACGCTTTTCGGATTCAGCTATCTCTATGGCCTAGCGGGTACGACCAACTTGCCGGGGCTGGCCGATGCGTTTCGCCGCGCGAATCAACTGGTCGTGCCGATGGAGAACGCCGCGCCATCACCGCTCATGGGCATGGGGATGATCGCTCTCGTGATGGTAGTCGCCGGGCTTGGTTTCCGGCTGACGGCAGTACCTTTCCACTTCTATGCGCCCGATGTCTACCAGGGCACGACCACGGCCAACGCTGCGGTTCTGGCTTTCGTGCCTAAGGTGGCCGGCTTTGCCGCTCTGGTCCGCGTGCTTGGCTTTGTGTTGCCGAGCGTATCCCAGGAAGTGTTCGCGGCGACAGCGGCCCAACCGATCCTCAGCGATCAATTGCCGGTGCTGCTCTGGATCATCGCCGCTGTGACGATGACGCTGGGCAACATTCTCGGCTTGTTGCAAGACAACCTGCGGCGATTGTTGGCCTACTCCAGCGTCGCTCATGCCGGCTATATGCTCATCGGCCTGGCCGTGGCGCCAACGCTCCTCGGCACGTCCGGCGCGATGGTGGACGGCGTCGATGCCATGTTTTTCTATCTCGTGGCCTACGGGGCAATGACGATCGGCGCCTTTGGTGTTTTGCACTATCTGGACACGACCGGCCAACGCGCCGCGACGATGGACGACCTCGCCGGACTCAGCCGCACGCGGCCGGGAATGGCCCTGCTGATGATCCTGTTTCTGTTCAGCCTGATCGGCATCCCGTTGACGGCCGGTTTTATGGGCAAATTCCTCCTCTTCGCCGGGGCGCTGGACGTGCCGGCGAACCCCGACCTGGCGGCTTCGTTGGAACAGCGTAAGCTGTTTATCACACTGGCGGTTATTGCCGCAATCAACGCGGCCATCGGCGGTTGGTATTATCTGCGCATCGCCGCCGTGATGTATCTCCGCGAACCATCGCCGTTTGTCGATAATGTCTCCGATAAACGCGAGCGATCGTGGCCTGTGCTTGTGGCCGTGTGGCTGTGTGCATTGCTGACGCTTGGAATCGGCGTGTATCCCGCTTCGCTCAAGCAAGCCGTACAGGCCGCTGTGCCGCGCCAGACGGATACCTCGCTTCAGGAGAGAGCGCACCAGGCCGCCGCGCCGGAAAGAGATGCCCGTGCGGATGCGGCGGATCGGTGATAGTAACGGGCTTTCACAACCGGTTTTGTGGAGATCATCCGATGATTTCCAACCTGACTGAGTATGAGAAAGCACTGGAAGAACTCCGCGACCTTGACGAACGATTGAGGCGTTTGCAGCAAACTCATCCAATCGGTTCCAAAGGGTTTACCAAGGCCGGTATTCGTAAAATGATCGCCCGGCTTCATGAGGTATTAGCGATCTATGAAGGAAGCGAAGAAGCGCGACACCCCGCCCCAGATTGAGCTTGACCTTGAGCTACTGTTGTTCGACTTACAACCGCTCCCTTATGGTCGTGGCTCTGCTTGATCCATCTATCTCATGGCTACATCGCCTCTCGACTCCGATATTACGGCAGTGCTTGCTCGCTATCCATCATTTTGCCGTCAAGGAACATTGACGACGCTGGGCAATCACGGTGGTTTTAGCGGAGCGAACCTCTGGCGTATTGATGGACTAGCTGGGCAGATGTGCCTGCGAGTCTGGCCTCCGCACGAAACCTGGCAACGACTTCTCTTCCGCCATCGCCTGATGACCCTGGCGCGTCAGAGCGGTTTGACGTTTGTTCCCACGATCTTTCTGACGCTTGATGGCGCCTCGACCGTCGAGTACGCGGGCCGATTATGGGAGCTAACTGAATGGCTGCCGGGACAGGCGGATTATCACGAACATCCTTCGCCCGCGCGCCTGGAAGTTGCCTGCACTGCCCTCGCACAACTGCACATGGTCTGGCGCAACATACCGAGTTCGGCCACAGAATGCCCTGCTGTGCAACGCCGATTCTCGTTGATCGATGAGTGGCAGAGTCTGCTGCGTTCGGGCTGGTGTCCACTCGCCATCGCCGCGGAGAGCGATCCGCTGCGGCCGATCGTTGAGCGAATCTGGCGCGTGCTGCCGTCTTCGATCGAACAAGTACCGCATCGCTTGCGACGCTGGGTCGGCGATCGGCTGCGCGTTCAACCGTGCCTGTGCGATCTCTGGCACGATCATCTGCTTTTCGAGGGCGAACGCCTCACCGGACTGATTGATTATGGAGCGGTCAAGTTCGATCGCGTCGCCGTGGATTTATCGCGCATGTTGGGCAGTCTGGTGGGAGACGATGCGGCCGGCTGGCGAGCGGGATTGCAAGCGTATCGCCGGATTGCTCCCCTCACAGCGGAGGAAGAAGAACTGGCGCACGCCCTGGATGAAACCGGCATCATTCTGGGCATGGCGAACTGGATGCGCTGGTTGTATGAAGAGAAGCGATTCTTCGCTGATCGCTCGGCCGTCGCGCGCCGGCTCACGGAATTGGTTGAGCGGCTTGAATATCTAAGCGAAACCGCTCCCTGACGGTCGCGGCTCTCCTTTAAGTGTGATGCGCCTTGCGGTGGTGTTCATCAATGCGATCGGGGCTGATGTGCCAGCCGCAATCATCGCAGCTGGGCGCTTTGTCGTAGCAGCCATCGCAGAACAGCGGGCCGCCGAGGAAGAACTGTTCCAGGCGCGAGCGCGTCTCGTCGTCGAGTTCGCCGGGATCGAGCGGGACGTGCATTTCATGGCCGCAGCCTTCGCAATTACGCGAGTTGAAGCGCGTCAAGAGCGGTGCATAATGATCGTGAACGCCACGCGGCACAACGCCCTTGCCGTGACACAACGGGCAGGCCACGCCAAGCTGGGCCGCGATAGCTCTGCGGATAAAATCGCTCTTATTTGGCAGTTTATCGAGCAATTCGGCCAATTCGGTTTCGACCTTGAAAGCGACGACCGCCGTCTTTTGCGGCTTACGATCTATCTTGGCAGGCTTGCGGGTCATTGACGAATCCTCGGCAGAAAAATGCAGCGCGGCTCCATCGCGGAGACGAAAACGTTCGAGATACCCCCATTTTACGGCAAATTGAGCAATTTCGCAAGCAACCTGCTCATCACTTCATCCGTGACGAACTATTATTTCGGCTCGAATTTCAACAATCGGCAGGGAATCTTGCCATTGTACAACGGCGTTTCCGCTGCCGGTTCTAAGCCAATCGCGGCGGCCAGGCGCGGATTGCCCGTGAACACGTATGCCGTCCAACCGCGGCAGCGCTGGGCGAAGACCTCGCCGAGCAAGCGATAGAGAGCAAACAAGTTTTTCTCCTCCCCGATGCGTTCCCCGTAGGGCGGATTACAGAGCAGGACGCCGGGCGATCCAGGCGGCGATTGGAAATCGCGCACGTCGCGTTTGTCGAAACGGAGCAAGTGGCCGATGCCAGCGGCGCGGGCGTTGTTGATGGCGAACGATACGGCATCGCCGCGCACGTCGGATGCCAGGATTGGCGCCGGCAGCACCCGGCTAACTCCGCGCCGAGCCTCGTCGCGCAGTGAGGTCCACAACTCGATGTCAAAATCCATCCAGCCCTGAAAACCGAATCGCTTGCGTGTGAGACCGGGCGGCCGCCGCAACGCAATCCAGGCGGCCTCAATCGCCAGGGTGCCGGAACCGCACAAGGGATCAGCGAAGGGCCGATCGCCGCGCCAGCCGGTCAACAGCACCAGCGCCGCCGCCAGCGCCTCGTTGAGCGGGGCGCGAGTTTGGATCGGACGATATCCGCGCTTGTGCAGCGATTCGCCCGAACTATCAAGACTCAGTACGGCGTGATCGCGATGAATATGCAAATTCAATCCGATCATCGGCTGATCCACATCGACGCTCGGCCGTTTGCCGCACTTTTCCACGAATTGATCGCAGATGGCATCTTTGACCCGCAAGGCGGCGTACTTGGAATGCGTGATGTGCGAATCGCGGACATTGCAATCGACGGCCAGCGTGTGCTCCGGCGTCAGATAGCGCGCCCAATCCAGCGAGCGCACGGCCTCATACAACTCATCCGGCGATGACACGTCCGTTTCGAGAATTGGCCGCAAGACGCGGATGGCCGTTCGTAGCCACAGGTTCGCCTGATACAACAGCGCGAGATCGCCACCGAAGGACACTCCGCCGCGTCCCGGCACGACCTCCGCGGCCCCGAGCGCGCGTAACTCGTCGGCCAACACCGGCTCGATCCCACGCCCACAGGTGGAAAAAAATCGCTCTGTCTCCAACTTCGCGCTCCTCGTTTCGGATCGGCGTTGACTTGCCTGCCGGAAGCGACACACTGAATGAGTACAACTACCATCCATTGTAAAAAGGATTCGCGGATGAGCGTGTTGCCTGCCGGACAATCGTTGAGCCGATTCGTCCCTGATCTGGAAGAATTGGTCGAGAACCCGTGCGCCTATCTCGCCCAGGAGCCGCTGACAATCGGGCCGCGGCAGATGTACGGCCTGGCTCTCCTGTTCGGCCTGGGTGGTAGCGCGTTCCTCTTGTCGTGCCTGCTTATCGCGCCGGCCGACCGTGATGAGCTGCTTGGCGAACGCCTGGCGTTGGGCATCGGCTTATTGTTGGGCGCTTGTGTGTGGTTGAGCTGGTCGCTGCGGATGCGCGGTCATTTGCTGGTGCTGCATCCCGATGGCGTTGAGGTCAAGTATCGGGATACGACCGTGTGGTGTCCGTGGGCATTGTTTAACGTGGATGGCCATGCGTTTGTGCCGGGCGGCGATAGCCCGCGGGTCGGCCTGACCTTGCCGGTTGCGTCGGAAGCTGTTCCCTTCGTCGAGCTGCGCCGCGACGATACGCCAATCGCTCATGGCTTGGAAGTGCGAGCGTCGCAGTGGCAATTCCTTCCAGGCCAGAGTGCAAAACACGGGACGGATGCGGTCGTCCTGCCGGCGCGATATGAAGTGATGGCGGGGGAGTTGGGCGAGTTACTTTTGCTCTTGGGCCGGCGTTTGGGTCGAGAATTGCCGAAAGGGATGCCGCCGCCTCAAGCGTATGCGACGGCCAATCTCGATGATCTTCCGGCCGCGCCGGATGCCGGCGGGTGGATCACCGTGCATCTCACGCGCCTGGCGTTTCCGCCGAAATGCTGCGATTGCGGCCAATGGACCCAGCGAACGATGAGCTTCCAAATCGCCTCGTGCGGCGACGCGCTCTTGAGCATCCTCGTGCCAGCGAATCAGCCGTTGGAGGTCCCAATCCCCATATGCGAAGCCTGCCAACAACGCCTCCGCGAGCAGCAACATCGCGGCGGCATGCGCGGCATGCAGGTGGGCGCGTTACTCTGTTGTGTGCTGGCCCTGCTGTTGGCCTGGATCGAAGGTCTGCAAGATCCCTCGGTGCTCATGGTCATCGGCCTCGCCGCGTTGGCCGTGGGCGGTCTCGGCGGATTCATCCTCGGCACTTCGGCATCGAGACGATTGCCGGCGGAGTTGAGCGCCTACTCGCCCCGTCGCGGCACGCTGAGCCTGCGTTTTCGTCACCCGGAGTATGCCGCTAATGTTCTTGCCGCCATGCGAGCGCAGTCGGGGCAGGCGCCCTAAAACCACCGTGCATATTGCCCGCGAAAATGTGACCCATCGAGCATGCTGCCCACTGCCACCACGTTGTCATCCGAGCAGCAGTTCCTCCTCGGCCCGCTCCTCGCCGACGATGAGGCACTGCTGAAAGAACGGATGAACAGCATACTCAGGGGCAGGATCCTCTGGGATAACCTGACAATCGATCTGATGGATACGATATTATGGTCGTTGGGGCTTGACCTCGATTTCAACGCGCTCACCCTGTGCTTTCTGGACTAGCACGCCGAGGAGATCCACCAGCATGCTGTTGGAGCAAAGTCAATCGCCGGAATCGAGTTCGTACTCCCGTCGGGCCTTCATCTAGGGGGAATCGACCAATAGAACAAGGAGTCCCCATGTTTGTTTTCCGGAAACACCTCGGCAAATTGCCCCGTCTCCGCCGGACTTCAACTCGCGAGCCACACTCGTTCCGGCCCCAGGTCGAAGAGCTGGAGAGCCGCCAGCTCCTTTCCACTTACTACGTGGCCACGACGGGCAACGACGCCAACCCCGGCACCGTCGCTAAGCCCTTCAAGACCATCCAACACGGCCTCGACGTGGCCAGCAAAGCGGGCGACACCGTCGAGGTCCGCGGCGGTTCCTACAACGAGCGGCTCACCTTCCAACACAGCGGCAGCGCCGCGGGCGGCTACATCACTCTAGAGAACTATCCCGGCGAGCACGTCCTCCTCAGCGGTAAAGGCGCCAACGATGATGACATCGGCTACGGCGAGAACATGGTGCAGATCCTCAACAAGAGCTACGTGAAACTGCTTGGTTTCGAGATCGCCTACGACAATGGTATCGCGGTCCAGGACGAGGCACACGGCGTACTCGTCCAGGGCTACGGCTCGAACGTGCAGATCCGCAACAACGTCATCCACGACATAACCGGCTCCGTCTCGCTGGGCGTTGGCGGCTCGGGAATCCAGGTCTACGGCACCTCGCGGACTACCCCGTACACGAACGTGATTCTCGACGGCAACACGATCTACAACTGTCAGCCGGGCGACAGCGAAACGGAGACCTTGACGGTCAACGGCAACGTCAGCAATTTCCAGATTACCTACAACCTCATCCACAACAACAACAACATCGGCATCGACATGATCGGCGGCGAGGCGGATGTCTTCGGCCTGCCGAGCGGAACCCTGGGGCTTCCCGTGGCTCGCAACGGCCTGTGCAGCCATAACATCGTGTATAACATCCACGCCAATTACGGCGGCGGCTTCGCCGGGGGCATCTACGTGGACGGCGGGAAGGACATCACTGTCACGGACAACCTTAGCTATCAGAACGACATGGGCCTGGAGATCGGGGCGGAGAACCACGGCTACGTGGCCAGCGGCATCACCGTCTCCGACAACCTGCTCTACAACAATTACCAGGGGGGGCTGGTGTTCGGTGGCTATGACTCCACCAGGGGGCGGGTTGAGAATTGCCGCTTCATCAACAACACCGTCTACAACAGCGACAGAAGCAACACCGGGCAGGGGGCGCTGATGATCAACTACGCCAGCAACAACCTCGTGGCGAATAACATCTTCGTGGCCTCAGCCAATAACGCTCTCATCAATTCTCCCTACGCCAAGAGCAACGTAAGCAACACGCTGGACTACAACCTCTACTACGCGCCCGGGGGAGTCACGAAAGGCCAATTCACCTGGAACGGCCAACCCGACGGGAGCTTCTACACATTCAGTCAGTACCGGAATGCCACCAAAGAAGACGCGCACTCACTTTTTGGCAACCCTCAGTTCGTCAATGCGGCGGCCGCGAACTTCCACTTGACAGCTAGCGGCCCGGCCATCGACGCGGGCGGTTCCAAGGAAGGCTGGTATGCGCCCGTCGATTTCGCCGGCACCACCCGCGACCTGCCGCCGGAAATCGGTGCCTACGAGCGTGAGGCGAAATCTTCCGACGGATCGCATCTGGTTTACCAATCGCTAGGAGCTAACAGCGCCCAGAATCCCGCCTTCGGATCTTCCCCGCAGAGTTGGCAGCCCCTCGATGTCTTCCTCATGGCCGAAGCGCTGCTGGCTACAGACGCCTTGAGTTGGTGCTGGCACACTCTCGATGCCTTCCTCATGGCCGAATGGCCGCTGCCCACGGACGCCCTGTTTCTGTTCACCGGGCTGGAAAACGTCTGGAGCCTATGATTAGTCTCAGAGAAAGCAAAGAGTGCCTTAAGCATGGTATCTGGAAACACCGCTCGACTGCTAAGTTGCCACAATCCTCCCCAACTCTCGTAAGTCGAGGTTGCCGCCCGAGAGGACGCCGACGACGGTCTTGCCCGCGAGTTGTTCGCGCAACCGAAACGCCGCGGCGGTCGAGGCGGCGCCGGCGCCCTCGGCGAGATTGTGCGTGACACGCAGCAATAAGCGGATCGTCTCCCGCAATTCCTCATCGCCGACAAGGATCATGTCATGAACATAGCGGCGCATGATTTCGAGCGTCATCTCCGCGGGCATGCGCGTGGCCATGCCTTCCGCGAAGGTGCGCGGCGTGTCCGTCTCAATGGGCCGTCCCTCTCGCCACGATAATGTCACTGCCGGCGCTAGCTCGGATTGTATGCCGATGACGCGCGTCGCTGGATGGCGCTGGGCCGCGACCAGGGACGTGCCGCAGATGCCGCTGCCCAGGCCGACCGGCACCAGGATGACATCCGGCCGCGGCAGATCGTCGAAGATTTCCAGGCCGTAAGTGCCGACGCCGGCGATAAGGTCCGGCTCGTTGGCCGAGTGGACGTAGCGCAGACCCTCCTGACGGCAGACAGCCTCACAATGTACCCTCGCCTCGTCGTAATCGCGGCCGTGCTCGATCAGTTCGGCTCCCAGGGAACGCATAGCGGCGATTTTGTCCGGGTTGTTGTTCTGGGGCACTACCAATACACAGCGCACGCCGAACAGTCGGCAAGCGTAGGCGAGGGATTGCCCGTGATTGCCCGTCGTACAGCCGATGATTCCGCGGCCCTTCTGCTCGTCGGAGAGCCGGCTAACGAGGTAGATGCCGCCGCGGACCTTGAACGCCGTCGTCGGCGTGTGGTTCTCGTGCTTGAGGAAATAGCGGAAGCCCAGCATGCGCGACAGCGCCGGCCACTCGTACAGCGGTGTCGGCTTCATGTAGGAACGTACCACTCCTGCGGCGGCGGCCACGTCGGCATACGTCGGCGCGTTCATTAGGTCTCTCCCGTCATCGGTATTCGTCCGAGCTTGGCATGCCGCTTACTCCGCTGCGCTGCGTGCGCGGCTCGGTCATCTTTTGCGTGTGCGGCTCGGAACTGACAATCAATCCTTCTCTCGCTTGCCCATTGTATGCGAATTTCGCCGTTAAGCACGGACGGGTTCATTCAAGTAGATTGCCATGCACAACCGAACAAACAAGCATACTCGTTTTTTGCGCATTACCGCGGCGGACGCGGTATAACTCTCGCCAGGCATGGAGGAATAGGAGGGATGGATCCCGCAATCCGCCTCCTCGCCTCCCTCGTCCGGGGCTTGGTATTCCTCGTCCTCGCCGGGGTAGGCGCCTTCGGATGTAGCACGTGTCCCAACGGCGGTCCCGCGCCGTTGCCCGACGTGCCGGAATCCAGAGGCCAGAAGTCAGAGGTCGCAAGTCAGAGGTCAGAGGTCAGAGGTCAGAGATCAGAGGTCAGAAGCGAACCCAATTCGATTCTGCTGACCTCTGACCTCCGACCTCTGAGTTCTGATAAAGAGGCTCCGCCTACCGAGGGGCAAGCCACTCCATCCGTCGCTTGTCGACCGCTGCAAATGCTGGCGATGTCCGGCGGCGTGAACGGAGCGCCCTTCACCGCCGGCGTCCTGGTGGGCTGGACGCGCTCGGGGACTCGGCCAACGTTCGATCAGGTGACCGGCATCAGCAGCGGATCGTTGATCGGCGCGTATGCGTTCCTCGGTCCCAAGTACGATGCCCAGATGCAGCATCTCATCGTGTCCATGACCACGGGAGACCTGATCAAGTTCCGCCCGTTGTGCTGCATGCTATGGGACGGCTCGTTTGGCTCGGCCAAGCCGGCGGAACGGCTAATCCGCCGGGCCTTTGACGACTGTTTCATCGATGATTTGCGCGCCGCCTACGCCGAGGGACGGCGTTTGTACGTCGGCACCATGAACCTCGAGACAAAGCGCTTGACGATCTGGGACCTCGGCGCTATCGCGTCGAGCGGCCGGTCCGACGCCAACGACCTAGTCCGCAAGGTGCTCTTGGCCGCCGTCTCCTGGCCCGGAGCAGTGCCCCCCGTCGCCTTCGACATCGAAGTCGATGGCCATTGTTATCGAGAAGAGCACTGCGACGCCGGATCGGTCGCCATGGTTTTGCCGCCAATTAGCTCTCTTCCCCGCTGTCCCGCCGGATCGGATCTCTATGTCCTTGAAAGCCGTAAACTGTATTCCGAACCGGAGAAGGTCCCCAAGAGGGCGTGCCATCGCCTGAAACCGTCGGTGACGGCGATATTTGAAGCGCTGACACGCGCCGACATTTGCCGCGCATATTCGCACTGCCTTTTCTCCGGCATGCGCTTCCATCTGCTGGCCTTGCCCCAGAACTATCACGGGGAGCCGCCGGGCCTCACTAACTTGTATCCAAAAGAGGCGCCACAATTGTTCGAGATGGGCTATCATATCGGTGCCGCCGGTCCCTGCTGGCGGCTCACTCCCCCGGGCGCGGAAGAGGGCGAGCGCCCGATTCCCCGCGACGGCCGGGAAATCCGATGTGCTGGTTGGTAGAGCAAAGGGCAAGTGGATGGACACCTCGGAAAGCGAACGGCCGGCAGAGCGCTCCTCTGGGATTCTCCTTCATCCGACCTCACTGCCTTCCCCCTGCGGCATTGGCGATTTGGGGCCGGCTGCCTACGCCTGGGTGGACGCCCTGACCCGCGCGCGGCAGAGCTGGTGGCAGATTCTGCCGCTCGGCCCGACCGGCTACGGCGATTCTCCCTATGCCGTCTTCTCAGCATTCGCCGGCAATCCAAACCTCATCAGTCCAGAGCTGCTGGCACGCGACGGCTTGCTGAACGTCACCGATTTCGCCGGTGCCAATTGGCCGACGGACCACGTGGATTATGGACCGATCATCACCTACAAGGCGGCACTGACCGGCCGAGCGTGGGACAATTTCCAGGCTGGCCGAGGCACGGCGCTGCGCCCCGCCTTCGAGGAGTTCCGCTCTCGCGAGGCCGGCTGGCTAGAGGATTTCGCCCTCTTCATGGCCATTAAAGAAGCGCACGGCGGCGTTAGCTGGCATGAGTGGCCGGACGAACTGGTCCTCCGCAAACCCGCAGCGCTCCAACAGGCACGGCAGGAGCTGGCCGATGCGATGGAGCTACACCGCTTCCGGCAATTTCTCTTTGATCGGCAGTTGCGAGCGCTCAAGCAGTACGCGCGAGAACGGAAGGTGCGATTGATCGGCGATGTGCCCATCTTCGTGGCTGATGATTCGGCCGATGTTTGGACCAACCCGGAACTGTTCCTGCTCGATGAGAGACGAAGGCCGCGAGTGGTCTCGGGGGTGCCGCCGGATTATTTCTCCGAAACGGGTCAACTTTGGGGCAATCCGCTGTATAACTGGGACGCCCACCAGCGGGACGGCTATGCCTGGTGGACAGCCCGGCTGCGCGCGGCCCTGGCGCAGGTGGATCGCATCCGGCTCGATCATTTCCGCGGCTTCGAGGCGTACTGGGAAGTGCCGGCGGGACAGGCGACCGCGGAAAAAGGCCGATGGGTCAAGGGGCCAGGGGCCGACTTCTTCCGGGTGGTGCGCGAGAAGCTCGACGCTTTACCCATTATCGCCGAGGATCTCGGCGTCATCACCCCGGAGGTAAGGCAACTGCGTTTGCAATTCGATCCGCCGGGCATGCGCATTTTGCAATTTGCTTTCGGGGGCGCTCCCGAGCGCCGCTTCCTGCCGCACCGGCACGAACGCAACACCGTGGTGTACACTGGTACTCACGACAACGATACTACCCACGGCTGGTATCACACACTTACTCCGGACGAGCTACGCTTCTTACGGAGCTATGCACCGAGTACCGATAACGATATATCATGGGACTTGATCCGGATGGCATGGATGTCCGTGGCCGACTTCGCCGTCGCGCCGTTGCAGGACGTGCTGAGCCTGGGCAGCGAAGCACGCATGAATCGGCCCGGACAGCCTTCGGACAACTGGCGCTGGCGCTTCCGTGCCGAGATGCTCACCGAAGAATTGCTTGATCGGCTCGCGGAATTGACGGTGATTTACGAGCGTGCCTGATGGACCAGGCAGAGCCGCGACCGTAAGGGAGCGGTGGTGTTGCCGCCCCTTTACGGTCGCGGCTCGACAGAAGGGTTTCGGGCTGTATTCTGAAAGCTCGACTGGTAAGCTAATAATCAATGGCTGCTGAAGATAAGATCAACATCCTGATCGTCGATGATCTGCCGGAAAAATTGCTCGTTCTCGAATCCATCCTTGAAGAATTGGGCGAGAACGTCGTCAAGGCAAGTTCCGGGGCTGAGGCGCTGCGCCTGGTGCTGACGCACGACTTCGCCGTCATCCTTCTCGATGTCTACATGCCCGGCATGTCGGGCTTCGAGACGGCCTCCCTCATCCGTCAGCGCCGCAAGTCGGCGCACACGCCGATCATCTTCATCACCGCCTTCACCGACGAAATGCACTCCGCCCAGGGCTATTCAATGGGAGCGGTGGACTACATTCTGTCGCCGGTCGTGCCGGAGATCCTGCGCACCAAGGTCAAGGTGTTTGTCGAGCTGTACCGCAAGTCGCAGCAGGTCAAGCAGCAAGCCGAGGAGCGAGTGGCGTTGGCGAAGGAACAGGCGGCCCGCGCCGCGGCGGAGGAGGCCACACGCCGCTCGACCTTCCTCGCCGAGGCCAGCAAAGTGCTGTCCAGCTCGCTCGATTATGAGGCGACACTGCGCGGCCTGTTGCGTCTGACCGTGCCGTATCTTGGCGACCTCACGGCCATCACGTTGGCGGATGAACACGGCCGTCCGCGCCAAACGGAGCTGGCCTGGGCCGATCCGCACCACGGCGTACGCGTCTTCTCGGTATCCGCTCTGGATGGACTGCACGAGCGGTTGGGCGAGGCGATCCGCCGCGTCCTGGAATCGGGCCGACCCGATTACTCCGCCGATCTGGTGGGGATCCCCGGATTGCCGAACGGGGAAGCGCCACGGCCGAATTTCGATTTGCGATCTTCGACCCTCATCCCCTTGCTGGCGCGCGGCCGCGCTCTGGGCGTTTTGACTCTCGGCATGGGGCCGTCCGGACGTCTCTATAAACCATCCGATCTCGCCCTGGCCGAGGAACTTGCCGGGCGCGCCGCCATCGCCCTGGACAATGCTCGTCTCTACCGCAATACGCAGGAAGCCGATCGCCAGAAGAACGAGTTTCTGTCCATGCTCGCCCACGAGCTGCGCAATCCCCTGGCGCCGATCCGGAATGCCCTCCAACTTCTCCACGTGCGCGGCTCTAAAGAATCGGAGTCCATCCTCCTTCGCGAGATGATCGATCGCCAGGTGCATCAGCTCACCCGCATCGTCGATGACCTCCTTGATTTGTCGCGCATCACGCGCGGCAAGATCCATTTGAAGACAGAAAAAGTGGACATAGCCAGCGTGGTTACTCGCGCCGTGGAAACGAGCCATCCTCTCATCGATTCCCGCAAACACAAGCTGACGATCGTGTTGCCGCCCGAGCCGTTGTACGTTCGCGGCGACCCAATCCGCTTGGCCCAGGCCATCAGCAATCTGCTCAACAACGCGGCCAAATATACCGAAGAGGGCGGACGCATTGATGTGCGCGTGGAACGCCGGGACGACACGATGCAGCTCCGCGTCCGCGATAACGGCATGGGCATTCCCCAGGACATGCTGTCGTCGATTTTTGAACTGTTCAAGCAGGTGGATCGTTCGCTGGATCGCTCGCAAGGCGGCCTGGGGATCGGTCTGACGTTGGTTCACAAGCTGATCGAAATGCACGGCGGCCAAGTGGAGGCGTTCAGCGAAGGTCCCAATCGGGGCAGCGAGTTCGTCATCCATTTGCCGATTTGCCCCGCGGAGGAGTCCCTTCCCGCCACGAACGGGACCGGTGTCGCATCTTTGGATGGAACCGGCGTCTTGCCGGTTGTTCCATCGCGCCGACGCGTGCTGATCGTGGACGATAATACGGATGCCGCTCAAACTCTATCGATGCTGATGGAGATTAGCGGGCACGTCGTGCAGCTCTGTTACGATGGCCTTTCGGCCCTGAAAGAATGCGAGACATTTCTGCCGGAAGTCGTGTTGCTCGACATCGGTTTGCCGGGCTTGGACGGTCTCGAAGTGGCCCGGCGTCTGCGCGCGATGAATTTATCGCCGCGGCCGATGCTGGTGGCCCTGACCGGCTACGGCCAGGCCGAAGACGTGCGCCGTTCCCGTGAGGCCGGTTTCGATCATCATCTGGTCAAGCCGGCTGATCCCCAGACACTGACCGCGCTCTTGGCATCGACGCGGCAGCAGGAAAATTGCCCTGTCTAAGCGGATCAGCCCGCCATCTAGTAAGCGCCCTCACACCATCCCCCAGCGGCGGCGCAGCAACCACTCGACAGATAGCGCCGTCACAAATAACACAAAAAAGATCATCAAAAACGATGATCGCCCCGTCGTGCGCCAGTCGGGGCGGAGGATCAATTTCGGTTTGTTGCGCTCCAGGTTCTCGCTTTGCATGCGGCGCAGGAACGCCGGTAATTCCTCGATGCGGTGGAAGTCGCCCCCGCCGGCAGATGCCAGTTTCTTGAGGAAATCATGGTCGGCGGCGCGGCGCATCATCTCGATGTCCTCATCGTAGACGATGAAATGCGCCGACGACTCTCCGTCGATTACTTCGCCGCTCGCGGGATCTTTCGCTTTGCCGTGGACGGTGATGAGATACTCGCCGGGAACATCGGTCTTGACGAAGGTGCCGCGATCGTCGTTGGCCGTCCGCGCCGTCGGCACCGGCGTTTTGACCTTATCGGGTCCAGCTACCTCGACGGTGTAGGCGCCGTCCTTGAGATCGACGCCGCCCCGGCTGCGAACGCCGACACTGAATCCGAGGTCGCTGCGCACCGGCAGACGCCGTGTGTCCGGTTTGATCCACACGCTGCCCTCGGCATTCTCTTGCCTGGCCAACCACAGCGCCATCTGCCGCCAGAATCGCCCGTGCATTTGCTGCTTCTGCGGATTGACCACCCAGCGATTCGTCGTGTCGCCGGCAAAGGCCAGCACCCGGCCGTCGCCGTAGTTTTGCGCGATCAGGATCGGCTCACCCCGGTTGGACTCGGCCAGCACGGTTTCGATTCCCTTGTTCGACTTGCGCAGCCGTGAAATGCCTTCCAGCTCCGGCAATGTCTCCCAGGCTTTCTCCGGCTTCTCGCCATCGCTGAGGCGCAGGAGATAGCCGAAGCTGCCCAGGCCGTTTTGCGTCGGCAGCATCTTGCGGTTTTCCTCAATTTGCCCCCGCGAAGTCGAAAAATCAATGGGTAACATCTTCTCGATGGGCGTGCCTTGCCAATCGCTATTGCCGAAGGTGGAGTAGCCGCCGAGCATAAGGAAACCGGCCCCTTTCGAGACCAGACGCTCGATGGACTCCAGCGCCTGCGGGTTGACGGCCTTCATCTGCGCGGCCGTCACATCGCCGAGGATAATCACGTCATAGGGCTGGCGGTCGAAGTGGAACAAATCGCCGCTGTTGGCGTCGATGGTTTGTCCGCCGCGCAGCCAGACCGGTGTCACGCGGATGCGTGGATCCTTCGTCAGCGCATCGCAGATGAATTGCGGCTCCATGGCGCGCTGCTTGTCCACCAGCAGCACGCTGACCCCCTCCTTGGTCACGGTAATGTACGTCTCAATTTTGTTGTTGAGCGGGAACAGATCGCCTTTGGGCGCCTCGTCCTTGCGCCGAGGATCATCGACCTGAACGCGCAGCTTGACCTCACCGGGCTTGGCCGGCACGTTGCATTCCAGCTTGAGCAAATTTCCATTTGTCAACGTCAACACTTCATCGCGGGCCAGCGCTTCCTCGTTATCGAGGAACAGGCGAACGCGCACCGTGCTGTTCTCGAAGCCGGGGGCATCGATACCGAGCTTGACAGTAAGCTTGCCCTTGCTGGGCACCAGGGCCGGTTCGGTAGCGAGGGAGGTGATGGCAATATCGTTTTGGCGATCGGCCGTGGTGGGATTGCCGCAGGCGAAGGCGTGGATGGGACAGGGCAGACTGCGCCAGCGCGACGCCTCGGGCAAGGCCGGCGCGCGGGCGTTGCCGTTGTCGGCGCCGTCGCTGAGAAGCAGCAGATAACGCGGCGGCTGCTGGCCGTCGCGCTGCTCGTACAGGGAGCGAAGCGCCGCGCCCGTGTCGGTGCGTTTGCCGTCGGCCGTGCCGGGTTCGTCAAGCGGAAATTCCTCCACATCGCCGGCGAATTTGTAAAAGCGCACGTCAATCTGCTGTCCCTCACGCAGCCGATCCAGCTCCGAGCCGCTCTCGCGCAGCATTCGCAGCAATAGCTCCCAGCGCGATTGATGGCCCGACTCGTCTTGAATGGTCATGCTGGCGGAATGATCGCAAACAATGAGCAAGAGCGAACGCAACGGGTTGTGTTCCGGATATGCCAGCGACGGGCGAACGATCGCCAGGCCAGCCAACAGAAATGCCACGAGACGCAGAGCGAGAACGGCGATAGTCCGGCGCCGCTTCGCGGCGGGACCAGCGAGATAGGTGGAAATGGTGACGCCGACAAGCGCGGCGGGCAGCACGATGAGCGCGGCCATCGCCAAACCGTGAAGACGACCAGCCGGAGCGCTGGTAAAGCTCCAGGTATGAATCGCCACCCAGCCGAGCGACATGGCCAACAGCGCCCCGCCCACGCGCACCAGCTGGCGCGGACTGACGCCGCCCGGCCGTACCTGCCAGAGTATCGGCAGCAGCAACGCCATCAGGCCGGAGAGCGCGACCGCAGCGACGACATCGGCAGTCGCGGACGCCACGAACGGAAGCAAGTAGGACCACGGCCAAATGGGATCGATAACCACGCTCATGTCCATTCCTTAACGAGCCGGGAGCGCAACCGTGCTTTCAAGATAGCAGGTTTCTCGTTCAACTTTGGGGAAGCCACCACAGTTGATTCCGCAGTTCATCTGCTAAATAGCAGTTCAGGAACTTGATTAGGCGGTCGCGCACTTCCCAGCGGCGCGAACGACTGCTGACCTGATGCTGAGGGACCAGGATGATGCCGCCGTGCTCCTTGCCCTGGGACTGCCACTCGTCGTGAATGACACAGAAGTTGCTTTGGGGATCGCTGTAATTGCAGGTCACGACCGCGCGATCCTGGCGCGTCGCTTCTTCCAGGATGGCCTCGTCGTCCTGTTGCACGTCGAGAGGAAGTACGCGCGCTTCCGCCACATCGTAGCCGTGCGTCCGGAGCGCTTCCGCCAATTCGGCCGGGATCATCACGTCACAGAGCAAGTGGATGAACAGCGCTTCTTCGCGGCGTCCTTCCTTAGTCACGTTGCGATCGACTCCTGCTTGGGGGCGTGAGCCGCATAGATTTGCTGGCTGCGCCGCATATCTCGCTCGATTTCGTCGCGATGGTTCAGGTAGTACTGAATGGCAGCTTCAATTTCCTCACGGATCAGTTGCGGCAAATCGCGTTGGATGTCCGTCACTCCCCAGCCTTCCTTGAAGTAGTGGGCGATGTGCTCTACGGTGATTCGGGTATTCAGAATTCTGGGACTGCCGGGCGGATCGCCCGCCGGGCGCGCGATGAAGGAGTTTTCGGTAAGCAAGAACCCGGCCAGATGCGCCGCTAGCTTGCGCTGGACCGCACTGTTGGCGCGGCGCAGAGCCAGGGGTGAAACCGTGGGCTTGCCGCCTTTCGTCATGGCCAGCCCTCGGCGCAGCAGGTCGTCCCACGCGGTCTTGACCTGCTCAGTTGTAGCCCCGATCACATCGGCCCACGAGTCGAGCGGAAGGCTATTTGCTTTCTTGGCCATGATTTTTCTCCGCAACTTTTGGTCTTTGACCAACGCATTCTCAATTATAACCATGACACGATGCTCGTCCCTTCCCTTCGACATCGTCCGTTTTATATTGTTATAAGACCTCAATTACGTTAAAAATTTTCTTGCTTTCCTACGATTTCCGTATGATCGACACACCCAATACAACAGGCTTTGCCGAAGGTGGGACTAGAGGAAGCGGAGGGACGAGGCCTATTCCAATTCTCTCCTCCCACTTTTCGCGAAACTCATCGGTATCGTAGTTGCGGGGTTGCAACCAGAAGCTCACCTTGCCATTCTTTTCGCCCCGATGTGCCAACCGCCGAACTTCATCCGGCGTCAATACGAAGCACTGCGGGGTTTCGCGGATAACATGCCGGCATACGACCACGAAGTCTGCGAAGAGGTGATCCATTTTATTGCCCAAAGGGACAGGAATCCCTTTCGACAGTGTCTTTACTTGGATCGTCAGCTTTCGGGAAGCGTCTTGGTTATAGATCAGGATGTCGATGCCCTTGGCGTTTCGTGCTGTTGGCATGACGTTCCAGCCAAAGCATGAAAGGCGATAGCAAACGTAAAACAGCCCGATGTTGCCAACGGTCTGCGGATTGGAGATTGGCTGGTGAATAGGCATGTCGACCTCATTGATAGAGAATAGCTGACGCCCAATTTGTTCTTTATGCGCGGCCAAAATCCGGCAAACGCAGTCTAATTCCGGTATTACAACCCCACGATAAACTCACCGTCAACCTAAATCTGGACCTCGGCCGTATCTCGGTTTGTAGCCGTCGATCGGAGGAAAGCTCCCGTCGCTTACGCTCTCGGCTCGCTGGTTTTCGCGCCCGCATCCGCATCCGGCGCAGCGCGGCGATAGAAGCGATTGGCCAACAAACTCTCGACCATGAGCGCGATCAGCACGGCCATCATCAACCACGGCAGCAATTCGACGGGCGGCGGCCGCATCCCTGCCATCGCGTCCTTCAGACTAATCGTGCGGCCCACTTGCAACAACGTTTCCTTCCCCAGCACCGATTCGATCTCATCCGCCGGCACGCGCTCCAACTCGCTTTCCTGCGGCCGGATGTTCAGACTGCATCCCGCGACGATGCGTCTCCTGGCGTCGCGGACGGCGTAATTGCCCGGAACGACTGCCTGCGGCAGTGACAATTGCGTGTCACCCTCGTTCGCCTTGATGTTCGTTTCGGCGACGGCCAGCCCGGGTCCATCCAGCGTGTAGGGTGGCGCTGCCAGCGAGGACGGCAGCGGCACGTGCGGCGTCTGGCCGCAGAAATAATTCAGTTCCGGTTTCGTCGAGTCGCCCGCCAAATAGCGGCACACTTGATCTTCCAGCACCAGGCCGAACGACGAATCCAGGCCCCAATAGTTGTGCCAGGGACGATTGCGGTCCACCTCGCGCGCGTCCATCGGCGTCGTGAACAAGATGACATGCCCGCGGCCGACGGCGCGATCGAGCAGGGCCGGATGACGCTCCTCCTCCGCATACGTTGCCAACACAACAGTGTCCTTCTTCGCGGGCTTCACGGACCAGTAGGCGTTGACGCCCGGCCACGATTGTGGTTTGCCGAAATCGGGATCGGCGGTGCGGATCGCCTTGTCGAAAAACGCCGGGATCGGGTGGTGAGCCTGGAAACGCGCCCAAGGAATCAATCGCTGACCGGGCGGATTGGTCACAATTTTCTCAAGCGTTCCCGGCAACAATCCTGCCTTCATTCCTTCATCGTTGTATTGCTGGACGCGACCTCGCATCTCCTCGCCACCGGGCACCAACACCAGACCGCCCCCGCCCTGGACATAGCGTTTTAGCTTTTGCCAGACCCCAGCGCTGGGCACGGTCTGGAACACGCACACAACGGGGTAGTCGAGCAACGCCTTATCGTCCAGCTTGTCCGCCTCCGAAGCGGGGCGGATTTCGCACTCGAACAACTCGCCCACGTTCAGCGCCGTCTGCCACCCCTTCCAAGGGGTCGGCTCGGATGGCTTGTCTGCCACGAGGGTCAGCACCTTGCGCCGCTCGCGTGTCAGAAACGTGGCGAAACCGGTGTTATTGAAGGGCAACGCATCGGCGGTCTGATGCCGAACCGTGACCTGATACGTCGCCTCGGCGGGTCCGCCCTGGGGATGCGGCGGCGCCTTGCGCTCGAAGACAAGGACGCGCCCTTGGCCGGCGGCGAGCTGGATTGCCTGCTTGTCGGGCGAACCTTCCGAATCCGCGTCGTTGTCGAGCTGGCAAAGCAGCTCCGTGTCAAAGTCCGTCCCGGTTGCGCGAACAGTGACTTGAACCTGGATGCGTTCGCCGGGCGCGACGATGGGCGGAACGATCTCCACTTTATCGATGGCCAAATCTTTCGGTTTCTCGGTGCCAACATCGACGAAGAGAGCGCGAACGCTTTCGGGCATCGTCCGGGGACCGGCACGCGGATCCCAGCAGGCGCGCGTGCGATCGGAGAACAAATACAAAAATCGCGGCGGCGGATCCTCGCCTTCACCGACTTTCTCCAGCAGCTTCACGGCCCGGTCGATCTGTCGATTTAGCGCCGCGTTGGCCGGACGGATGCGCAATCCATCAATGCGCGTCTGCGCCAGCGCCGGCGACATCCACTCCGCACCGCCTTCGCCGGCATCATCACCGCTATCAAGCAGAGCAATCTGACTGCCGCCGTCCATCTCATCAAGCAACTCGCGGGCGCGCTGCTTGGCTTCCTCCAAGCGCGTGCGTCCGGCGGCGCTATAATCCATGCTGGGGCTGGTGTCGAAAATCAGCACGGCGGCGATGGGACGATCGTCATTGAAAAGCGACGCCACGCGCTCCGCCGCGACGCGCGGCCGGGCCAGCGCCAGACACAACGCGGCAATCACGGCCATACGTAAGAGGAGCAACAGCACATGTTGGAATCGCAGTTTGCGGCGATTGATGAGATGCCGCTGGCGCAGGAAGCGAAAAGCGGGAAACTGCAAATGCCGCGGCTTCTGCCGCATGATGAGATGCAACAACACCGGCACGCCGACAAGCAGCAACCCGGACAAGAGATAACCGTGGATGAAAGTCATGCTTTTACTTTATCGGATTGCCGGACATTTCCGCGATGCTTTCGGCATCGGGCGAGGATACGGCATCATCGTCCCAACATTCGCATGGATGAGACGCGACCAACCGCCGGTGTATTCGCTCGCCTAGTAGGAGTATGAGCATCGGATAACACAGGGAAATGAAGAGCACTCCTCCCATGCTAATTACGAGGGCAAATCCGTCGTTGCTTTGCAACGCGATAATGAATCCAACACAAAAGCAAATGATCCAGGGGATGATATCACCAATTCGGGCGCAAACAAACAAGAATGCTAGCCGATTGTTCTGAACACAGATCGGGCCATAAGGCGGCCAGTCGTTGCGGATGCGAGCGAGATGTAAGTCGCGGCTCAACCAGAGTTTGAACCTACCCCACCATGCCAAAATGAGGGCGTAGACAAGGGTCCCAACCGCACAACTCAAGCCAGCAACCATCGTCGACCAAGTCCAGACGATCAGTTCCACCGTAGCTCGCAAGCGCGGCCCCTGAGCGGCGGGGCCTTTGGGCATGACAGCCGCAAACGCGAGACTCATTAAGAAAGCAACACCAGCCATCTTCGCTAGTCCCGATGCTAAATAAAGCCAGAAACACGCCCTACCGCGCAAACGCCAGGGATCGACGCGCCGCAGCCAGATGGCCGCGCGGAAATCCTCCCAACCGAATTTGAGACACACTGCCACCGCGCCCACTGTCGATTGGGTCGTTAGCTCATAGAGGACCCAGCCAACCAGAAACAGCATCGGCCAGATCAGGTGCAGCCGCTCGAACCAACCGCGCGGTTCGGTTTCCTCCGCGTATTTGGAATCCATGGCGGTGCCTCATGAGACGTGTGATCCAGTGGTCGTTGTTAATTTACCGGATAGACGCGACCCTACGCCATACTTAACCGACTCTCGGCATTCCCGTTTCTCTGAAAGGTGCTGGAGGATGAGTCAGAAATTGCCCGCTGGCCACCTTCCTCTCTGTCTACTAACGTATCATCCTCTCTCTGTCCCTCATCCCACAGCGGAGGATAGCCCATGCGGACTGCTTGCGTTCTTGTCTTGGGAACCCTATCCCTTCTTGGCCGAACGAGCCAGGCCAATGGAGGCGATGACCGAGGCAAATCGGACGTGGACCCAAGCCAGGCGCCCTTGAAGATAACGCGCGAATTCCTGCGGCCCGGCACGATTAATCCGATGCAATATGGCCAATTCATTGAATATCTGTGCAATCTCGTGCCGGGCATGTGGGCGGAGAAACTGTACGACGGCAGTTTCGAGGGGTTGACGCCGTATAAATTCGCTTACCTGCGGCAGACCGATTTCCGCGAAAAACCCTGGTATCCCAGCGGAGCGGCCAATCGTGCCGAGTACAGCTTGGATCGCCATGAGCCGATTAGCGGCGCGGTCTGCCAAAAGATCGATGCGAAGGCCGGCGCTCCCTGCACGGTGGGAATTTCGCAGGACGGCATCGCCATCGAACGCGACAGGGCGTGTTCGTTCCACTGCTACCTGCGGCGATCCGGCTTCACGGGTCCAGTGCGCGTGCAGCTCCATCGGGAGGGTAAGGTGCTCGCCTCCGCCGAACTGACGCCGGAAATCGCCTGGAAGAAATTCAGCGCGCGCCTGGTCCCCAGCGAGCCCGAGACAAATGCGACGCTGGCGATTTCCTTCCAGGGTCCGGGTACGCTGTGGTTGGACAACGCCTCGCTGATGCCGGAGGACACGAAAGGCGGCTGGCGTCCGGACGTGGTCGCGGCGGTGAAGGCGTTGAAACCCGGCATCATTCGCTTTGGCGGCAGCGCTCTTGATGAACCAGGTTACGGTTCCTTCGACTGGAAAGATACGATTGGCGATCCAGATAAGCGCAAACCATTTCGGGCGTGGGGAGGCTTGCAGCCGACTGCTCCGGGACTGGAAGAGATCGTGCAGTTTTGTCGGCTGGTTGGCGCGGAGCCGCTCTTGTGCATTCGCGTCACCGGGCGAACGCCGCAGGATGCCGCCGAGCAAGTGCAGTATTTTAACGGCGCTGCCGACACGCCGATGGGCAAGCTCCGCGCGCGCAACGGTCATCCGGAGCCGTATCACGTCAAATTCTGGCAGATCGGCAATGAGCGTTCCGGGCGGGAATACGAGGACCGTCTTGCTAATTTTTGCAAAGCGTTAAAGAAGGCCGATCCATCCATCACGCTGCTGTCGAGCTATCCGACGGCGGGCGTGCTGCGGCAGGGGGGCGAGTGGATCGATTACGTTTGTCCGCACCATTACGACTGCGCCAACTTGAAGGCAGAGGAGAACGATCTCGATGCTGTCCGCGCCTTGTGCCGGAAGCTGGCTCCGACGCGAACGATCAAGATTGCGGTCACGGAATGGAACACAACTGGCGGCGACTGGGGACCGACGCGCGCTCGCTTGTGGACCCTGGAAAATGCCCTGGCTTGCTCGCGCTATCACAACCTGCTGCACCGTCACTGCGATGTGGTAGACATCGCCAATCGCTCCAACCTGACCAACAGTTTCTGCTCCGGCATCATTCAGACCGACAATCACCGTTTGTATAAAACGCCGACGTACTACGCCCAGCAGCTTTATGCCACCCGCGCCGGCAATCGGCCGCTGCGAATCGAATCGTCGCTGCCAGTGAACCACAAGCCGGACGTGAGCGCGACCCTCTCGGCCGACGGCAAGTTCGTGACGCTCTTTGCCGTCAACGACGGATTAAGCGATGTGACAAGACCACTGGACTTGACCGCCTTCGGCGACACGGCGCAGGAAGTTGAGATATGGACGATTGCGGATCGCCAAAAGGCGGGCGAACCAGATGTGTCCAATAGCTTCGGCGATCCGGAGCGCGCCGCGGTGACGGCCTCGCGGTTCAAGGCGGAGTCGGGACGATTTACCTATCGATTTCCGGCACTCTCCTTGACGGCGTTATGCTGGCGAGTGAAGGACGCGGGGCGATAGGGGAAGGAATTGCAGCGACTTTGTATCCGAGTCTGAAGCGTAAACGAAGGCGTCTCTTCGCTTACGCTTCAGACTCGGAAATGAATTCTTGATAACGTTCCGGTGCGTATCGATGAGCGAGCAAACCGGTTGCCTCCTCGACGCTGATAGGCTGCACCAGAACGCCTTCCTGACCGTAGGGTAAGTACGCCTGACATTCGCCTGACGGGGCAATGAGGCTGGTTGCCGATTCCTGGAAACGCAGCGCGTAATTGACACTGGCGAAATAGATCGTGTTCTCCCGGCTGCGCATCATCATTGCCTTCTCATAATACGGTGCGTCGGCCGCGCCCCACTGAGTCAGCCGGACGCCCTCGCGTTCGTATCCGGTGTGCTGAGGGTGGAAGACGATTTTCGCGCCTCGCACCGCCGCCCATCGCACCGTCTCGGGGTAGCGCCAGCCCTCGTGACAGATCGCCACTCCGAATTTGACCCCGCTTATCTCGAAAATCCGCCGAGTGTTCCCGGGAACGTAGAAGCGATCCTCGGTCGGATCGATTTGGTTCTTGGTTTGATACCCCTGAACCTGGCCGCTCGCGTCGATGACATAGGCGGCAATCTGCCGCCCCGCGGTCGTGATTCGTTCGGTGCCAAGAATCACGGCCGTCGAGTAGGCTCGCGCTACCTGCCCCACGGTCAGGATGACCCGTTCTTGCGTCGCCGGATCGAAGGGAAGCACGTCAAAATCTTGCCCTCTCAAACCGGGAAGGTATGCCTCCGGGAAGCACACGATCTCCGCGCCCTGGGCCGCGGCTTCTGCGACGAGCTGCTTGATCTTGTCTAATCCCTCATCGATGGAGGCGGCGACACGAGGCGATGCGAGGGCTATAAGCATGAAACTCTCCGGATGTTACGCGGCCCTTAGATGATTCGCTTCTCGTAAAACAGACTGAGCGGATCCTCAATGTATTCTCCGAACGGCCTGATGCGTTGAAACCCCATTCCTTCGTATAAACGGATGGCTGCTGTTTGATGAATGCCGGTTTCCAAGCGAAGGAGGCCGACTCCGTGTGTTCGGGCATAGTCCGCTAAATGATCGAGCAGCTGTTTGCCGAAACCCAAACCGCGAAACTGCGGACGAACATACATGCGCTTCAGCTCACCATACTCGGTGCCAAACAGTTGGATTCCGCCACAGGCGGCAGGAGTACTGTTCTCGCGCAGGATGAAAAACGCGACGCCAAGCGCGATCAACTTTTCGACGCTATAACCGTGACGGCTCTTGGTTGGATAGAACGGGTCAAGATGTGCTTCAAGCTCGGCAATCAGGGTAATGGCATCGGCGCTATCGGGGCGTTCCCGCGTGATGACGGCGGATATCGGCTTTCTGCTTTCTCGCTCGCCGATTTCAACCGCCAGGTCTAGAGCGAGGCGAGTCATGCGCGCGTTGGCCTCTGCCCGGCGCACATCCTTGGCCGCGTCGCTCAACAGCAAATGCTCGCGGCGTCGGGGATTGTCGAAGGCGAAGAGGATCGACAGGCGCTCCATTCCGAAGTGCTCGGCCACCGCATAGGTCGCCGCTGTCTCCAGATCGACTGCCGCGAAACCTTCCTGGAACCACTGTTCAATATCTTTCTCCCCCTCGGCGAAAAGGGCCGCCGTCGAGTAAATCGACCCGATGCGATAATCCTCTTTATTCAACGTGGAGAGCGTTTTGGATTGCAGAAGTTCCTTGCTTGCTGCCACCCATTTGCCATCCGTTTTGTAGTATTGGGCCGCTCCCTCGCCACAGAAAGCCCGATCAGCGACGAACAAGTCACCTGCGAGGAAGTCGTCCGCCAGCGCGCCGCAGTTACCGATCTGAATAACCGCCCGCGTACCCAGTACGCCGAAGAGGTGAACGATTTCCGATGCCATCGAGCTGCCGTAGACGCAGGCGAATCCTACCGATCGGCCGCGCACCTCGCCGATCAACACGTCTTCGAGGACGCCGTTCGGCGTGCCCACTTCAAGGACGTTCTCGAAGTACGGGAGCATGGCCTTGTACTGGCTACGAAAGTTTCGCGTGCCGCGGAGGATCACCACGTCCGGAATTCGAGACGCTGGAAAGTCCAGAATGCGTAGCCAGTCGGCCTTTGTCAGCTCTTTCAGCATAACTCGCTCAGTTTGTGGCTGGAGACGGTTCGCGGTTGATACCACCGGCAGCTGAGAACAATTCCCGGATAGACTTGGATGGGCTGACGGGCACAATCTCGAACTCAACGAGGTCGCGCCATTGCAATATCCATTGCTGGAGCAGGAGCACGTCGTCGCACTCCATGAGTTGGAAACAACGATCGAAGTTGGCCTCCACCCAGCTATCGACGTACCGGAGTCCATCGGGCATCCCACGCCCGTGCTCCCGGAGCCGGGCGTAGATTGGGGACGGGTTACGATCCTTGAACCGCTCGATAACCATGAATAGCATCGCAGACGCACCTCTTGGCCACTCGTTCTGCCATCGGTCAAAGCCTGTCAAGGTGTTCCACTGTCCGTTCATTCTTCACATTCCCGGTGTTCAGAGTCGAGGCTGGCTCGAACAGGAGAACGTGCGTTTCTTCGTCAGCCACAGGTCGGTGTTCGATACCATGAGGGACGATGAGGAACTCGCCTTCCTCCAGCCAGACATGGCGATCACGAAATTCCATCCGAAACCGTCCCTTGACCACGAGGAACAACTCATCCTCGATCTCGTGGAGGTGCCACACGAAAGGCCCCTGAAACTTGACCAGCTTGATTTGCTGGCCATTCAACTCCCCGACGATCTTCGGCTTCCAGTACTCAGAAAAGAGGGCGAATTTTTCCGTGAGATTGACCTTATCCATACTTCCTCCCTTGCAGGCTTGGCGTTAGTACTTTAGCCAGGAAATAGCGGGTTTGTCCGGGCGGATAGTCGGGCAATTCACCGAACACCCGATAGCCCAGCCGAAGGTAGAATCCCGGCGACTGAAAGCTGAACGTGTCCACCCATGCCTGCCGGCAGCCCGTCGCAACCGCTAGCCGCTCTGCCTCCTCGACCAGCCGCCGGCCCCATCCGGCTCCGCGCCAATCCTCCGCCACCGAGAGAATGTCGATGCGCAGCCAACTCCATTGAAGGCTCCCAATCAGCCCGCCCCGGATGCCGCCGCTATCGTCCCGTAAGGCGAGTGCGAACGGCTTAGGATTCCAAACGAACCCACGGGTACGAGTGAACTCGTCCAGCGGTAGCTCGATCGCTGCTTGATCCGCGGCGGTCAACACGGCCAACTGGTCAATATGTGGCAAACCTCGACTCCTCGCTGGATCGCAGGAACAACCAATCGGCCGCCTCGATCCGCATAGCTGTGCCTCATCGTTTCGTATACGATTATACGCACATGTCAAATGGATACGATCCCTTGCTTGCGCTACGGGCTGGTATAACAAGGGAAGTGCATGGAGAAAGCACAGTGAGGAGGACAACGCGGTGGACTTGCACATCCGCAACGCGACCGAGACTGACTTGCCGACAATCGTGGACATTTACAACCAGTCCATCCCGGCCGGCTGGTCCACGGCGGACACCAAGCCGGTTTCCGTCGATGATCGCCTCGAATGGTTCGGTAAATTCGACCCGAACAAGCGGCCGATATGGGTCGTGGAGGTAGACGGAGTGGTGGTCGCCACGGCCTATCTGTCTTCGTTCTACGCAGGCCGGCCCGCCTACGACGCCACGGCCGAGATTAGCGTGTATATCGCCACGGCCTACCATCGCCGAGGGATAGGACGCCGGATCAAACAGTGGGTGATCGAACAGTGCCCAAGGTTGGGAGTAACCACGCTGCTCAGTATGCACTTCGACCACAATGAGGCTACCCGGCGGATCAACGAGAGCCTGGGCTTCCAGCAGGTGGGACACCTGACCGAAATTGCGATGGTGCAGGGACAGAAGCGGGGGTTGGTTATCTGGGCCCTCCGCATCCCTCCCGGCTCACCACCCTCCTCTGGGCAATCCACATGAAAGTATTGATCACGGGCAGCAGCGGGCACCTCGGCGAGGCGCTGCTTCGCACCTTCCACAACTTGCCGCACCAAGTCGTCGGACTCGATCGAGTGGCATCGCCCTACACGAGCCATGTCGGTTCAATCACGGACCGCGAGTTCGTGAGGCGCTGCGTGCAAGGCATGGATGCCATCGTACACACAGCGACACTGCACAAACCCCACGTCGCCACGCACACGAGACAGGACTTTATCGACACCAATATCACGGGAACGCTGAACCTCCTGGAGGAAGCGGCGGCTGCCGGCGTCGCGGCCTTCGTGTTCACGAGCACGACCAGCGCCTTTGGCCGAGCGTTGACGCCGGCTCCAGGGGATCCCGCGGTTTGGGTGACGGAAGATGTGCGGCCCGTGCCGAAGAACATCTACGGCGTGACCAAGACAGCTGCCGAGGATCTGTGCGAGCTGTTCCATCGCCTCCACGGACTCGCCTGCCTTGTTCTGCGGACTTCGCGCTTTTTCCCAGAGATAGATGACGACTCCGCGATCCGGCGGGATTACGAGGACGCCAACGTCAAAGCAAATGAGTACCTCTTCCGGCGTGTTGACCTCCAGGATGTCGTGGATGCCCACTTACTCGCCATCGAGAAGGTCCACCGGATCGGTTTCGGGAAATACATCATCAGCGCGACGACGCCATTCCAGCCCGACGATCTGCCCGAATTGCGTCGGAACGCTTCGCTCGTAGTACGACGGCGGACGCCGGAATACGAGGAGGAGTACGCGCACCGCGGTTGGCGAATGTTTCCCCGCATCGACCGCATCTATGTAAATGAACGGGCGCGGCGTGAGCTGGATTGGCAGCCGAAGTATGACTTCCGGCGGATCATCGAGTGCTTGAGATCCGGGGAGGATCCGCGCAGCCCGCTGGCGCGTGCGGTTGGATCGAAAGGCTATCATGACCGCACGTTCCGAGACGGTCCGTATCCTGTGTCGTAACGCATCCGAGCCTGAAGGCGTAAGCGAAGACGTTTCTTCGCTTACGCTTCAGGCTCGGAGCAACAACCGAAGGATGAACACATGAAACGTCACGGTTTCGTCTGGCTATCGTCTTGTGTTTTCCAAATCGCCAGGCAACCGTGCGCGTACCGCAAGTGATAGATGTTGCTCCCGAGTGGGCAATCTGCATGGAGTTGCAATCCGCCATCCGTATCGGCGGCAATCTCGAACGGCATGCTCTCGATCAGCGGCGGCACGATCAGTGAAATATCATCGGCCGCATTCTTCTTTTTTTCCGGCACGATCTCATGGATTGGCTTGCCGATGCTCGGGCAGTAGGGACACGTCTGCGGTTCGCTCTCCTCGCTCGCCCCGGCGGGATGTGTCGGCGGCGACTCGGTGAGCAAGTGCATTTTGTAAATGAGCGGATCGGCCATGACCCGCTGCGGATCGAGAGCATACGCCTGCCGCGCCAGCTCCGCCGCCTGGTGCTGCATGCCCTGATTCATCAGCAGATGACATGCCTTCATCAATCCGCCCACCATCGGCCCGATGCCCGGCTCCGTGGCCTCGGAACTGAGCATGTATTTGGGGTTGGGCATGGTAATGACTTGATCGTCATCGCATCCGAGCGCCAAGTCCGCCATGGTATTGACGGCGCGTTCCGCACACGGACTTCCGGGACACAACTCCGCGGCGCGATTGCAGCATTCCATCGCAGCATCGAGCAACCCCTCATGAGCCAGTTCTTTCGCCAGTTCCAGGAGATCGTCTGCTTCTTCCAAGCGTTTGAGGTTTTCGAGCACATCGCGGCTCATTTCCGGATCGGCGATCTGGCAGGCGTGGCGATCGATCCGCTGTTGACGCAAGTAGGGGCATGCGGCCTCTGTGTCTTCATGCGGCATGGGGAGCACTTCGATGGTTGGATTAGAAGGCTTGACAGTGGAAGCTCCATCCTCGGACGGATCGGGCGGCTTCGCCGCAGCGCGATCGGGGATGGAAAATGCAAGCATAAGCAGGGCACCCATGCAGGCGCACGGCAAGCGACGGATCATGAACGACTCCCTTCGTTCAACGAGATTTCTCGTTCCCATGCGAAGACGGGAACGAGGAGAATAGTGTTCAGAGCAGCAGAACGCTCGAAGGATGTGCGGTCTTTTCCGCCGCCGGCCGCGGCGTCATCGGCTCGAAGCGCAGATAACGCACCGTCGCGGGAGGCACGTTGATGAAAATCCGTTCGCGGCGGATCTGATAGTCTCGGATGTAGCCGCGCATGACCCGGCCGACCCGGAACAACCGGCGGCGCTCGCGGCGATCGACAAACGGGCTTTTCAGCTGGCGAACCAGCGTGTACTCGTAGAACGTCAAGGTGCCGCCCGGCTTGAGGAGACGGTTGTACGTGGCGAAGATTTCGCGCACCTCATGGGGCGATAAATTGTTCAGCGGCAGTCCCGAAACGATCAAGTCGTACATCCCCGTGCCGAGCAAATCCTGCACAGCCGCGGTGATGATTTCTATCTGATCGCGGCAGCGAGTGAAGGCGCGTTCCTGCCGCACGCGCCGCTCGACAAGTTCCGCGAAACGCGTGTTGATCTCAACGGCGTCGAGACGGTCAGCCGGCGTCATGCGGCGCGCGATTTCGCGCGTCACCGAGCCGGTGCCGGGACCAACCTCAAGAATCCGCCAAGCCGGTCGAGGACCGTGCAAGGGACGAACCAGGGCGCGGGCCAAAAAACGACTGCTGGGCAAGATCGCTCCCGTCGTATGGAAGTGCTGCCGACACTCGCGGAAGAATTTTCCGCACTCCACCCAGATGTACACCGTGGATGCCTCACGTTCTTGCTCGCCGACCGTCTGCTGTTTCCACGCATGGTGTGAAGCGATGTTCAGGCGGGGGCACTATGTCCTTCAAAGAGGCGACTCAATTCGCCGGCGCTGTCAACATACTCTTTTTCAGCCCAGGAGCAACGGGAAACTCCGGCACGACCGTAGAAAATGTTGCCCCCTTCCTCCCTCGCACCATCGGAGACGCCTGCTGTTCTGGCGAAAGCTGCCATCTGCTACCACTTCTTCCTGCAAAATCTCTGCCGCGATGATCTTGTTCTACGCCGACGAGGTTGACACTCTCGGCGTTTGCACAAATCGCCGGCCATGACTCATACCCATCCCAGATGGAGAATTCAAGAGGGCTGCATGCAGCCGAGTGAAGACTGCTCTTGCATCGTCCCTCATGCCCGGCTATCGTTCCGCCCTTTCCGGTTCTCGATCGAATCGCTTTGGAGGGGAAGGCCATGCGCCATTGCCTGGGGAGGGTATGTACCGGTGTGCTGTTACTCACCGCGGTGGGATGTATGGGAGATTCGTTCCTGGGTCGTCAGATCGTGGTGTATGGACCCATGGTGGTTGTCCCTGGATCGGTCAGCGAAGTATCGGCGAAGCTTCGCGACGGCTTGAGCGAGGCCGGCCTACTCCTGAACTCAAAGTGGGTGGGATCGGATTACCGCCTTTCGAGCACCTGGAAAACCCATACGGTTTTTTGCTTGCACATGAAGCAAATGAAGGATAAGGATGCCTCCCACGGCATCAAGACTCAGGTTCGCATGCAATGGGACCGCGGCGGAGACGACGAATTGTGGCAGCTCGTTCTGAAAATCCTAAAGGCGCCGGCCGACGACGGAGCAGACGCTACAACCGTAAAGTGACAGTGGCCAATTCGTGCAAAAGCCAACTCGGCGTGGCTTGATCGGCCAGCGATGAGCCGTTACGCTATCTTCTAATGTCCCTGGTGGGCCACTGGCGGTGCCCTTTAGGTTAACCGGGAAGGCCCCGGCATCTTGCCGGGTTTGGTGTGCGATCCCGTGACCATCCGGTCCGTGGCCTAACGCCCGCACCCGTGTTCCCACCAGGGACGTTCCTTTCAATGTCCATCGTATCAACCGGCCAATTGTTCTAGCGCGAGCCGACCAGGGGCATGTGCGGGGCCGCTACAGGCGGCGCTGGCGCAGCCAGGGGCGGTACCGGGCTTTCAACGGCTGGCTCGTAGCAGCAGCAGGCCCCACAAGGGGCACAGCACGGAGCCACGCAGCCGCCGCAACAGCAATGACGGTGGTGACAACCCGATGTTATCGCGAGCAAAGCGAGTGTTAACGGCAACAACAGATAAGTAAGGCGCATGGGAGGTACTCCTCTCTTCCTGGGATGATCGCCTCACAGGGGTCAGACGTCACCGTCCTGGAGGCCAGGCGTACGCCGGTCGGACGCCCCGATAGTCGGCTTGGCGGATTGACACATCTCCAGCGAGACTCGGCGAGCAATCGTGTGAGGCGGGGTCCGGCCGGCACCGTCAAGCGGCGCGGGCAATTAACCGTTGAGAGTATGACTCCCGAATGCTCAGAAGCAACAATTCTATTGAAGCGAGATGCGATTTTTTCTCGTTCAGCTGAGAAACACTGCCCAGCGCGCGAAGTGCATCACAGGAAGCGGTCGCAAGGCGTAGCCTGAGATTAGCAAACTCATGCGGAATGCAGGATAAGATGCGGAGCATCATAACTTCCGCTCCCATGCGGAGCATGGGAACGAGAAATCACAATGCAGAATGAAAACTCTCGCTTTCATTCTGCATTCTGCATTGGTTTATCAGCGTCCGACGCAAGTGGGACAGCCGGCGGAGACCGCTGTGGGAGCAGCCGGGACCGCTACGGCCGGGCCCGCGGGAACAGCTGGACCACAACCACAGGGTGGGGGATAAGCGGCGCGCGTGCCCCGACAGCAGCTACACCCCACGCCGGCGAGGACGGCGCTAAAAAGCACCGCGAACATTAGTTGTCGCAAAATCATGATCTCATTCCTCCACTGGAGCAGCGGGACGGCCGAAGCTTCACCGTTGCCAACAATGCACATCCGGCCGCCGCTCCCATGACAAAGCGGCAAAGTGATAATGCCGGTCGTTTCTGTCACTTTGTCGCCCGATTCAAGGCAGCCATGCTTCTCCTCTTACACGGTAGGTTGGCGCGCTCGGGCAATCAACGCCTGCTCAAGCCGCGCACCGACTTTTTGGTGTTTTTCCGGCTGTCTATGCCGCGGAGGTCAACTGTGCCGCTTTCCACAACTATTCCAGCCGCGCGGTGCGGTACGATTTCGCAAAATGTGCAATTTGATGAGTCGAGAAATCCCGCGGTTTGCTTCCCGAATTCCGAGAACATTGGACAAGCATTCTCTTGCGAACTACCCTTTTATGATGCCCCCTAAAAGATTCAAATGGGCGACAAGGCGGCTGGAGTCGGCGATTCCGCCCCACAACGTATCAACTTGGCAGCCAGTCGCCTCGTCAGAGAAGGGGGGCGAGGATCATTATGAGTGTCTTGCGCGAGCCGAATACAGAGCCGATTCCCGGCTATCGCCTTATCGAACCGCTCGGCAGCGGTGGGTTCGGTGAAGTCTGGAAGTGCGAAGCCCCCGGCGGCCTATTCAAGGCCATTAAGTTTGTGTTCGGCAACTTGAATTCCCTGGACGTGGATGGCGCCCGCGCCGAGCAGGAGCTGCGCGCGCTCAATCGCGTCAAGGAGGTGCGCCATCCTTTCGTGCTGTCGATGGATCGGATTGAGATCGTGGAGGGCGAGCTGGTCATCGTCATGGAGCTGGCCGATAAGAGTTTGCACGACTTGAATCAAGAGTGCCTCTCGGCCGGACTCGTTGGCATCCCGCGCGATGCGCTGCTGCGCTATGTCCGCGATGCCGCCGAAGCGCTCGACCACATGAACGAAAAGCACAACCTGCAACACCTCGACATCAAGCCGCGCAACCTGTTTCTCATCAGCGATCGCGTCAAAGTTGCGGATTTCGGGCTGGTCAAGCACCTGGAACGCTCAGGGGCATCGGGAATCCTCGGAGGCGTGACGCCCCTGTACGCGCCGCCGGAGACGTTCAGCGGCACCATCACCGGCCACAGCGATCAGTACAGCTTGGCCATCGTCTACCAAGAATTGCTGACCGGTCAGCGTCCCTTCAATGGCAAGAATCCTCGGACGTTGGCCCAGCAACACATAAACGAGGAGCCGGAGCTGCGGTCGCTGCCGGAAGCCGAACGACCTGTCGTCGCTCGCGCCCTATCCAAGGATCCGGCCAAGCGCTTCCCCAACTGCTTGGCTTTCGTCCGCGCCCTGTACACGGCACGCTTGCCGGCGCGTCCAGAAAGCCTGCCCGACGCACAATCTTGGGATAGCAACCGGCCCAAATCCATCACAGATACGATGGAAAACATCCTGCTGGAGCAGCTTCCGGGCGAGGATGGTGTGCCGTGTCTCGATGACGTGGTTGAACTCGGGGGGAAAAACGACGAGTCGGTCCCTAGCGGCGATGAAATCTCGCGGCTGGGCATGACGATCGCACAACCGCAAACCGGGGCGTTGCGGCCCACGGTCGTTATCGGCGTCGGCACGTTCGGGCGCCGCGCCCTACAAGAACTGCGCTGCCGCTTCCTCGATCGCTTCGGCGATCTCGAAAAAGTACCGCTGGTCCGTTTCCTCTACCTCGACGCCGACAGCGACGCCCTCAAAGCGGCCACGCGCGGAGCCCCCGAAGTCGCCTTGCGTCCCACGGAAGTCCACCATCTTCCGTTGCAGCCGATCTCCCACTATCGCCGTCGGCAGCTCGATCAGCTGAGTGAGTGGCTGCCGCGCGAAAAGCTGTTCATGATGCCGCGCGCGCTCAAGACACAAGGATCGCGCGCTTTAGGGCGGTTGGCCTTCTGTGACAATTATCTGCGGCTCATCGCTCGATTGCGCCGCGAGATCCAGACGGCCTGCCATCCCGATAGCATCTATCAGACGGTCAGCCAGACGGGCCTGGCTCTACGCGATAACGTGCCGCGCATCTACGTCATCGGCTGCGGCAGCGGCGGCGGCAGCGGCTTCTTCATCGATCTTGGCTACTCGCTGCGCCGCCTTCTCAATCAGCTGCACCAGCCGGATGGCCGGGTGACGAGTTTCTTGTTTTGCGGCGCGCCCGACGATCCCGCCACGCCGCCCGGCGAACTCGCCAATCTCTACGCCACGCTGACGGAATTGAATCACTTCAGCGATCCGGCCGTGCCATTCACCGCCCAGTACGGCACGGACGGCCCGCGCCTGGTGGACGAAGGTCCCGCGTACGACAATAACTATTTGGTGACGCTGTCGCATCGGACTCCCGAGGCCCGGCGCGATGCCATGGCGCACCTTGGCAGCTACCTATTCCACGAGTTGACGACGCCGTTGGGTACGCGGCTGGAACGGATGCGTCGTTCGCGCGGCGTGCTTCCCTTCCGCAGCTTTGGAACCTACGCCGTGTGGTTCCCCCGCGGCCTGCTTTTGCATTTGGCCGCGCGCGGCGCCTGCCAGCACCTTCTCGAACAATGGCAGGCTACGTCCCTCGATGAGTATGCCGTCATCCCCGACAAGCACGCCGCCGCGTCCTTGGATAACGGGGCCGACTTGAACAACTTCGCCGACAACCTCCACATAACCGCTCACGATCTCCTGGAGGCTGCCCAAGCACGTGTCCTTGCCGATCCGGAACTGCAAACGGACGCGCTGGCGAATCGCATTCTCGAACTTGCCGCGAATCAACTGGAAGGGAGTCCGCGCGAATTATTGACGCGCTTGCTCTCCTCCATTGAGGAGCAATCACAACAGATGGTAGCCCAAGATGATCCCGGCGCCTGGGCGAGACAGGCGCTGACGCGCGTGCAGGACTGGCTGGGAAGCGGCTTGCAACCGCCCGGCACCACGAGCCTGGGACCGCAGCGGAAAAGCCGGCTCACGCGCGCCTTGGAGCTGGCGGCGTCGAAACTCGCCGAGGAATGGGACAAGCGATTCAGCGCGGCGGCGGCCAGTCTCATGGAACATCCGGGCCGGCGTATCGCCCTCGCCGAGGCAGCCTTCAATCGCTTCCTCCACTACTGCCACGAAGCGATGGAGGCGCATCAGCAGAGTTTGCAGCAACAAACCGGCAAATTGCAGCACAGTCAGAAGCATCTGCAAAATGCATTGGATAACTGCATCGAAGGCGCTGGCGGATTCAGCTGGTTCGGCGGCAAATCGCGTCGCCTGTTGCGCGTTTTTATGGATCACCTCGCCGCCTTCTCCCGCCAGTGTTTGGCTGAGGATACGCAGTCGGCCGTGCAACAGTTTTACAGCTTCCTGCAAGGACGGCTCGCCGATCGTTTGCGCGATCTGACTTTTTGCCGTCAGCGTCTCCGCCACATGCAAGAAGCGCTCACCGCTACCGGGGGAGACGATGGCCCGGACGCTCTCCAGATTCCTCTCGAAGAGTTCGCGCCCGGCGCGGCCCTCAGCACAGGACTCGATTACAGTCCGACGCCGGTTCGGTCCCCGGAATCCTTCTGGGAATCGATCCGCGAGTCAGCTACCGCCCGCGTCGTCCTCCCGGACGGCGTCCACAATCTCGAGCAAGGGGCGCGTCGCTTTCTGGAAACGCTCACCGAGGAGCAGTGGACGCAGCTCGATCAATTTATTCAGGATCAGGTGTTGGCCGCGCGCGACGGCTTGCAAAAGGCGTTGATGAGCACGACGGACTTGATCCGCCATCTGATGGCGCCCTTGATTTCCCAGGCCGTCAACTGCCTCAGCAATCACTTGCCCATCACCGATGTCGCCCAGGTGGAATTATCGGTTGAGGAAAAGGCCGGGACGTCGAACCAGGCGGACTCCACTCTCCGGGAACATATCCACAACTATTATCACCTGGCCGCTCCCGCGTTGCTGTACAAATCGAATAAGCAGCCCAGCGGGGTTCATTCGCTCGTGACTGCCGGCGGCGGAGGAGACGACAAACCGGGCGGAAGCGATTCCACTGCCGGCAGAGACCGCGGTTTCCTGCTCGTTCCTGCCAGCGACGCGGGCAAGCGCTATGGCGACCAAACGCAAAAGCTTCTACCTGACATGCAGTTGGTCAATGTGCCCGGCCAGGCCGACCTGATGTTCTGCCGCGAGCAAACGGAGTTGAGCCTGAATGATCTTGACCGCATCCTCCGCGCCTGTCGGCCGGCTTACGATGAAGCGAGCAACGTCCCGCAGTCCTCGCCTCACGCACGCTTCGACATTCAGGATTGGATGCCGCTCGATCCGTAAAAATCTTTCGAGCGTTTTCGAGGTTCGTGAAGCGTCCCTGATGTAGAGTGGCCTTCCTAGGCCGTCCTACGTAAAGCTCTTCCATGTCGAAGTTATACACTCACCTCTGCAGTTTGGCCGAGCAGATCACGGTAGCGCTGGCGGATCGGCTCAATCACTTCGGCGACGAACTCTTCCACCTGCCGCGGCGCTCGGCCGACGAATTGGCCGCGGTCAAGGACCGCGGCGAAAGCCACGCCGGCCAGCAACGGGTCGGCCTTCAGGCGATCCAGCAGATCGTTTCTGTCCGCGCCGGCTTTCAAAGCAGCCGTGACATCGTGGCTGTGCCGTCGGATGCACTCATGCACCTCCTGCCGATCGCCGCCGCACGCGACCGCCGCCATGAGGATGTTCTCCGTCGCCATGTACGGCAAGATCGAGGCCACGCTGCGATCGATCACTTCCCGATTGACGACCAGGCCATTGCTGATGTTAAGGGCCAGGCGCAAGACGGCGTCGGCGGTCAGGAACGCCTGCGGCAGCGTCAGACGGCGGTTGACGCTGTCATCTAGGGTGCGCTCCAGCCATTGCGTCGCCGCGGTTTGCGCGGCGCTGACCGGAAGGCTGCTGAGAAAACGAGCCAGGCCGCACATGCGCTCGGCGCGCATCGGGTTGCGCTTGTATGCCATCGCCGACGAACCGACTTGCTCCGACTCGAACGGCTCATCGATCTCCTGGCGATGGGCCAAGAGACGGAGATCGGTGCCGAACTTGTGGGCGGTCTGTCCCAGGCCGGACAGCGCATCGAGGATCTGGCTATCGATTTTGCGCGAATACGTTTGGCCCGTGACGGGGTAGACGGACTCGAAACCCATCTTGCGGGCGACGAGCAGATCGAGCTGTCTAACGCGCTCGTGATTGCCTCGGAAAAGCGCGAGAAAGCTTGCTTGCGTGCCGGTGGTGCCCTTGACGCCGCGGAACCGCAGCGTTTCCAGGCGATGCTCCAACTCGTACAGATCGATCACGAAATCGTAGCACCACAGACAGGCACGTTTGCCGACAGTGGTGAGCTGGGCCGGCTGGAAGTGCGTGAAACCGAGCGTGGCCTGATCGCGCCAACGCGCCGCGAATCGCGCCAGCGCATCGATGACGCCGACCAGACGATCGCGCAACAGTCGCAGTCCGTCGCGCATCAAAATGAGATCGGTATTGTCGGTGACGTAACAACTGGTAGCGCCCAGATGGATGATGTCGCGGGCATCGGGGCAAACTTCGCCGTAGGTATCGATGTGGGCCATGACATCATGACGCCGGCGGCGCTCATGCGCTTCGGCCCGCGCGAAATCGATGTCCTCGACATGGTCGCGGAGCTGTTCGATTTGGGCCGGCGAGATTCGCGGGGTGACGCCGTCATCGGCCAGCAGACCCAGTTCGTGCTCGGCTTCCGCCAGAGCCACCCAGAGACGCCGCCAGGTCGAAAACTTCCGTTGCGGTCCCCAAAGCTCGGCCATCTCTCGGCTGGCATAACGGGTCACGAGGGGATTATCGTAAAACTGAAAAGAATCCATGATTGTTTCTCATCGGGGCGGCATCGCTCATTCGCATTCTCGGCACGGCGGGCATGGCAAGCCGAACTGCTATTCCTGGATGTTCTCTCGCGTTTTTTTATGGCCGCACGGGCGCTTCGTCGCCGCATCAGGGGTTTTTGCCTGGTATAGTGCGTGAGGAGGAGAATCCCCGTCCCGTCAAGGAGGACAGCGACCATGCAGCGCATCATATTGACCGGATCGTATTCGTTCCTTGCTCTCTCGCTGTGTCTGGCCGCCGCGGCTCCGGCGCACGCCCAGGACCGCGCTGGAGCAGCGATGGCCGGCGGCCAGGCCATGCAACCCCCGCCGCCGCAACCACCACCGCAACCACCACCAGGAGGCCCCGTGCCGCCGCCCGCGGGTGGCGGAGGCGGAGGCGGCGTAATTCCACCGGGAGTCGTGCCGCCCGGCGGCGCGGTCGCAGGTGGAGGCTTCGGAATCGTCGGCAATATCGGTATCGGCGCGATCGCTGTCACGCCGCCGCCGCCGATCGGTTATTATGCCCCCGCCCGCGCCGTCGATTACAACATGGGCAAGTTTTTCTACTATCCATTCTACTACTTCCCGCATAGCTATTGGCCGACGCAGAGCTGCCCGTGGCCGGAACGCCCCGGCGAACCCTACGTGCGGCCGCCGGCGTACATGGCGTACCCGCCCTTCCTGGAACCGCATTGGCGCTATGAGTGGTATGTGCCGCAAAAATACTATCGCGGCTTCCACTTCTGGCTCGATCAGTTTTGAGGCAAGATACGTCCGAGCCGCGGATGCAGCGCAGCGGAGTAAGCGGCAGATCCCCCGCTTACTCCGCTGCGCTGCGTCCGCGGCTCGGATCGATTCAGCCAAGCACCTGAATGAGCTTCACCATCATCACATCGGAGACGAGAACGAGGAAAATGGAAACGACCACACCGCGCGTGGCGGCCTGGCCGACGCCCTCGGTGCCGCCGTGGGTGTTCAGGCCGAACCAGCAGCCGCTAATGCCGATCAGATAGCCGAACATCACCGTCTTCAAGACCGCCGGCACGGCATCATGCAGCGTCAGCACGCGAAGGCACTCACTGCGATACTGCGTCCAGGAGAGGCTGCCGCCCAGTACCTCGGCAAGGTATCCCGTGCCGATGGCTAGGTAAGCAATGAAGAGTGTCAAGAGGGGCAAAGCCAGCATGCAGGCCAGCACGCGCGGCACCACCAGCTCGCGCAGCGCCGACAGGCCCAGCACTTCCAGGGCATCGATTTGTTCGGTCAAACGCATCGATCCCAGCTCGGCGCCGAGGCTCGCTCCGGAACGGCCGGCCACGATCAGGCCGGCGGCCAGCGGAGCGAATTCGAGGACAACGGCCAGCGCCAGAGCTTGCGGTAAATACTGCACGGCCGAGGGACCGCCGACTCGTTGCAGCGTGCCGCGCAGGTGCAGCCACACTACCACGCCGATGGCTGTCCCCGCCGCCATGCCCAATGGCAAAGCGCCGAACAAAATCTCATGCAACTGCACTCCGAGATAGGACAATCGACGGAACGCGGAAGGCAGCGTCCACAACACGCGCCAGGCAAAGTGGGTGGCGCGGCCCAGGTTTTCCAGCAAGGCGAGCAAAGCACACCGTTAAGCGACGCTTCGCGGAAGCGTCTTTGCCTACACCACCTCGGCCAATTCCGGCGAGGGCGACGCAGCCGGCTCGCGCGAGCGGCGGAGCTGCTGCTCCGTGTGGAAGACGGCCAGCAAATCGGGCCGCAACTCCAGGTCGTGAACGCCGCGGCGGTCCCACTCGCGCAGGACGTGCGACGTGGCCGGGTTCAGGCCGGCGACCCGATGCAGCCAGGTGATGCCGGCGTCCAGGGTCAAATGCCGCGTCCGCGGATGGTGCCAGGCAATGTGCGTGGCCAGGCAGCCCATCGGCACCGCGCGCGTGAAGCAGCCATGTATGAGTAGAGGACTGCTTTTCTCCAGTAAATCGACGAGCCGATCCAGCCCCGCGTCGGTGATGTGCGGCAGCCATGCGGATCGCAACTCCTCCAGGCATTCCGAAGAGAGCATAGCAGGACTCCTTTGTGATTAAGAGCGACGATCGGCCTCCGCCTTTAGGAGAATTCCCAAGCGGCAGCACTATTATACGCTTTCCATCTACCCCAGGTGTCCCTGGAAGGCCTCGCCGCGACGGGTGGAGATTTCGTTGCGTCGCTGCTTCTTGCCGGCCATGAAGTTAGGAGAAAAAACCCCGCCGTTCGCGGGAGCGAAGCGGCGGGGCCGGAACAGAGAAGAGGCCATTTAGATAGGGTAGAGACTATCCCTTCCTTCTCGCCCTGTCAACCATTTTTCCAAAAAAGTTCACCACCCCCACCTGCACATCCTTCCACTTCGGAGACTGTTGCACAACATGAACAATTGATCCAATCAACCTTTCTCTCATACTCCTCTTGCCCAATCCAATCGATCGTGGCCAGAATACAAACCCTAAGTGATACCACGCCCACGAGAGGAAAGGGAAAGCCGATGCACGAAACCATTCTGCAATCGATCGGCTGGACGCCGCTGATCCGCCTGCGTCGTTTGGCCGCCGATGTGCCGGCGACGGTTTGCGTCAAGGCGGAATCGCTCAATCCCGGCGGAAGCGTCAAGGACCGCGTCGGCCTGGCCATGATCCAGGAGGCCGAGCAGCGCGGCTGGCTGCGTCCGGGCGGCACCATCATCGAGGCCACCGCGGGCAATACGGGCGCGGCCCTGGCAATGGTCGCCGCGGTTAAGGGCTATCGCTGCATCTTCGTCCTGCCCGACAAGATGTCGCGCGAGAAAATCGCCCTGCTCAAGGCCTACGGTGCCGAGGTCGTCATCACGCCGACGGACGTGGCGCCCGATTCGCCGGAGAGCTACAACGGCGTCGCCGACCGCCTGGCCCGCGAGATTCCGGGGGCCTGGCGGCCCAATCAGTTCACCAATCTCGCCAATCCGGAGATTCATTATCGCACAACCGGCCCGGAGATCTGGGAACAGACCGAGGGGCGAGTCAGCGCTCTCGTCTCCGGCGTCGGCACCGGTGGCACCATCTCCGGCGTGGCCCGCTATCTCAAAGAACGCAACCCCGAGGTCAAGATCATCGGCGCCGACCCAGAGGGCAGCGTGTTGTCCGGCGGCGCGCCCAAGCCGTGGAAAGTCGAGGGCATCGGCGAGGATTACGTGCCCAAGACGTTCAACAGCCAGCTCGTGGATGAATGGATCCGCGTCAGCGATGCCGAATCGTTCCACACGGCCCGCGCCCTGGCGCGGCGCGAGGGCATCCTGGCCGGCGGCTCGAGCGGCACCAACGTCGCCGCCGCTCTTCGCTACGCCCAACGCCTGACCCGCGATCATCTCGTCGTCGCTCTGGTGGCCGATACCGGCCGCAATTACCTCAGCAAGTTCTTCGACGATCAATGGCTGGCCGACAACAAACTGCTGCTCAAGGAGCAGCCGGCCCATTCGATCGGCGATCTTCTCAAGACGCGCGGCCCGCGGCAAATGGTGACCATCACGCCCGACGCCACGGCCGCGGCGGCCATCGAGTGCATGCAGAGGGCCGGCATCTCGCAGCTGCCCGTCCTGCAAGATGGCAAGCCGGTTGGCGCCGTCCAGGAAGTGACTCTGGCCCGCATGATGCACGACAACAGCGATCCGAACATTGTCACCGTCGGCGAGATTATGGCCCGCCCGCTGCCAGCGCTGGACGTGACGGTGCATCTCGATGAGGCGTATCGCTTGCTGATGGCGGGGCACACGGGCGTCTTGGCGCTGCAAGACGGCAAGGTAGTGGACATCGTAACACGCATCGATTTAGTGCAATATTGGCAATCGCTGCGGAAAACCTAGGAATTCTCGTTCCCACGCTCCGCGTGGGAACGCAGGTAGGCGACGCTCTGCGTCGCATCGTGACCTGTCGCAGGACGGGCCGCAGAGCGGCCGGACGTGCGTTCCCACGCGGAGCGTGGGAACGAGAAAGGAGGAATAGCCTTGTCTTCGGAATCATCCCATCACGGTTTCGCCACCCGCGCTATTCACGCAGGTCAAGATCCCGATCCGGCTACCGGCGCGACGGTCGTGCCAATCTACGCCACTTCCACCTACACTCAGGCCGCACCCGGACAGCACAAGGGCTACGAATACTCGCGCAGCGGCAACCCGACGCGCACCGCTCTGGAGACATGTCTGGCCTCCCTGGAAGGCGGCGAGCGCGGCCTGGCTTTCGCCTCCGGATTGGCCGCATCGACCGCCGTTCTCTCGACGCTGCGACCGGGCGACGAGGTTCTCGCCGCTGCCGATCTTTATGGCGGCACGTATCGGCTGCTCGAACGGGTCTTCAAACCGTGGGGCCTGGTAACGCGCTACACCGACGATGCCAGTCCCGAAGGTTTCGCCAAGCTTATCAGTAAATCGACGAAGCTTGTGTGGATTGAAACGCCGACAAATCCGCTCTTGCAAATCCTCGATATCGCCGCCATCGCCGAGGCGGCGCACAAAGCTGGGGCTCTCCTGGCGGTTGATAACACGTTCGCCTCGCCGTATCTGCAACAGCCGATCGCCCTGGGGGCCGATCTCGTCATTCACAGCACGACGAAATATCTCGGCGGCCATTCCGACGTGGTCGGCGGCGCGGTGATCGGACGCAAGGATTTGCTGCAACCCATCGCCTTCTATCAGAACGCGGCCGGCGCTGTGCCGGGACCGTTCGACGCCTACCTGACATTGCGCGGCCTGAAGACCCTGGCCGTGCGCATGGAGCGCCATAGCGCCAATGCCCGCCAACTGGCCGCGTGGCTGAGCGAGCAGCCACAGGTCGAACACGTGTATTATCCGGGCTTACCGTCGCATCCAAGACACGAGATCGCCAAGCGGCAGATGCGCGATTTCGGCGGGATGGTCAGCATTCGTCTGAAAGACGGCGGGGCGGCCGCGAAGCGCTTTCTGCCGCGCACGAAATTATTCAGCCTCGCCGAAAGCCTCGGCGGCGTCGAATCGCTGGTGTGCCATCCGGCGACGATGACGCACGCCAGCATCCCCGCCGACATCCGCATCGCCCGCGGCGTCGATGACGGCTTGATCCGTCTCAGCGTCGGCATCGAGGACGCCGACGATTTGCAGGAGGATCTGCGGCAAGCGCTGGCGTAATCTCTCATTCATTCGATTGGAGATGCTCTCATGCCATCCCCATTTCCTGGCATGGATCCTTTCATCGAAGCGTGCGGTCGCTGGGAGGATTTTCATCCCAAGTTAATCGCGGAGATTGAACGCACTCTCGCGGATCTGGTGCCCAAGCACTATTTTGTTCGTATTGGTACACGATCCTATGTCGTCCTCACCGACTCGGAAGGCAAGGACTTCCATCCGCTACATCCCGATGTCGGCATCACGACTCCGACAAGCGAGCTTTCGGCAAAACCTGCTACGTCCGCCGTCGCGGAATCCGCGGAACCGGAGGCGGTCTTCATGGATGCCTTCGTGTCCACTGAATATCGGGAGACGTTTATCGACATCTACGCTACTGAGCCGGAAAGGCATTTGGTAACGTGCATAGAATTGCTCTCGCCGACAAATAAGCGCCGTGGCTCGAAGGGCTGGGAACTCTACATGCGCAAGCGTCAAGGGTTCCTGCTCGGAGCGGCCAACTTCGTTGAACTGGACCTCTTGCGCAGCGGCGGCCGGTTGCCGATGGTGACACCTTGGCCGAGCAGCCCTTACGCTCTGTTGGCTTGCCGACAGCAACGGGCGCCGCGTTGCAAAGTCTGGCCTGCTTACTTCCAGCGGCCATTACCTTCTATCCTGGTGCCGCTCTCCCCACCGGATGCGGATGTCCGCCTCGATCTCCAGCCATTGATCGCCGCTATCTATAGGCGCTCGCGGTATGAGGCCGACCTCGATTATTCTCGTCCTTTGCACCCGCCGTTAACGGATGAAGAATCCGCCTGGCTGGCCGAGCAACTGCGCGCACGTTCTTGACACCAGCTGCAATCCGGTTAGACTCGCGGGAAGTGACTCGCTTCCCGCCTGCAACCGGAGATCAATCATGTCCGCATTCAATCGCCGTCGCTTTCTGCAAACCTCCGCCGCGTCCGTGGCCGCGCTGTCGACCGTCACCGCCGCCAGAGCCGCCGATAACCCGAACGAGAAAATCGTCATGGCCGTCCTCGGCGTCCACGGCCGAGGACGCGAGGTGGTAAAAGGCTTTTCCGCCTTCGACGATGTGGAGATCGCCGTCATCTGCGATCCGGATGAAAACGTGATCCCCGCGGCGCTCAAATCCGTGGATAAACGACAAAAACGAGAGCCGAAGTTCGAGAAAGATCTCCGCCGGGTCCTTGACAACCGCGACATCAATGCCGTCGCCATCGCCACGCCGGATCACTGGCATGCCTTGGCTATGATCTGGGCGTGTCAGGCCGGCAAACACGTTTACGTCGAAAAACCCATTTCGCACAATCTGATCGAGGGCCGGCGCATGGTCGAGGCGGCGCGCAAGTACGATCGCATCGTGCAAGTTGGCACGCAGCGAAGAAGCGGAGCGCATTTCCAAAGCGCTGCCGAGTTCGTCCGCGGCGGCAAGCTCGGCAAGGTGCCGTTCGTCCGCACCTGGATCGCCGGCAATCGACCGTCGATTGGGCATAAAAATGACGCCCCGACGCCGGCCGGCGTCGATTACGATCTGTGGCTGGGTCCGGCGGTGCGGCGTCCGTTCAATCCTAATCGCTTCCACTACGAATGGCACTGGAACTGGGATTACGGCACCGGCGAACTGGGCAACAACGGCATTCATATGCTCGACGTGGCTCGCATGATGCTTGGGCTCGATGCTCCGAAGACCATCTCGTCCGGCGGGGGCAAGTTGTACTACGATGACGATCGGATCACGCCGGACACGCAGATCGTCGTCTTCGACTTTCCCGGCACAACGGTCGTCTGGGAACATCGCATCTGGTCGAAAACCGGCGTCGAAGGCGAGCCGTCCGGCGTCATTCTCTACGGCGAGAAGGGCACGCTCGTTTTCGATAAAAAAGGTTGGCACGTCCACGACGGCGTGGATGCGTCGGACCGGACATCGGAGATCGAGAGGCCGCACTTGCGCAACTTCGTCGATTGCATCCACGAACACAAGCGGCCCAACGCCGACATCGAAGAAGGCCACAAAAGCACTCGCCTTTGTCATCTAGGCAACATCGCTTATCGCGTCGGCCGGCGGCTGAGTTTCGACGCCGAAACGGAAACGCTGCGCGGCGATGCGGAGGCCAACCATTTGCTCGGTAGGACGTATCGCCCTCCGTTCGTCGTTCCGGAGAAGGTCTAGGCGAGCGGCGCGGCGTAAGTCCTCCGCGGCTCATTTGCGGTTGTTCGGAGCGGTTGTCTCCATTTATAATTAGAGATAGCTTTTAGGACTCGCGCGCCCCGAATCCCGGCGCGCCTCGATGCGGAGGGGCGAATCATGGAACCGGGGAAGATTGAACGTCTGTGCCTCAAGGCCCGGCAAGCCATCGAAAACCGCGACTGGGAAAAGGCTAAACAAGCCTATCTCATGGCGCTCGGGTTGCGCTCCGACGCTCCGGACATTCACATGGGCTTGGCCACGGTCTATTTCCAGCTCCGCGAGCTGACCAGCGCCGCACATCACTTCCGCGAAGTCACCCGTCTCGATCCGCTCCGCGCCGGCGCGTACATCAATCTGGGGGCCGTCCTTAATCTCCTGCAAGAACTCGATGAGTCCATCGCCGCCCTTCGCCGCGGCATTCAGCTCGATCCACAGCGCGTCGAGGGGTATTACAATCTCGGTTTGGTCTACCGCCGTAGAAGCCAGCTCGATTTGGCCATCCAGGCGTACCGCGAAGCGCTCCGCCTCAATCCTCGCATGTCCGATGCCCATTTGAACCTGGCTAATTTGTACGTTGAGAAGCAGCAATATCGTCTCGCCATCCAGAACTACGACGAGGCGTTGAAGCTGCGTCCCAACTGGGACAAGGCGCTGGAAGGTCGAGCGCATGCCCAGGACTTACTGTCGGGCAATCGCCCTTTGGTGACGGAGCCAGTTTCGACCGGCAGCCAGGCCGGCACCACGCGATCGCCCATCCCCGAGGACAGGTTGGTGGACCCCAATCTCCACGCCGAGCTGCTGGCCGCGCTGAACGCGGGCGCCGAAGCCGCCGAGGATCTAGGACGCCGTTTCCAGAAGGTGCTCGCCGACGAAATGGAAAGCGCCATCAAGGAATTATCGAGCTGTCTTCTCTATCCCAATGGACCCATCGGCGAGCTAAATGCCTGCATCGGCCGCTTCGGGCAAGCCCTTGAACATATGCTTACCGCCCAGAAAAACCTGGACGCGGGCATCGCGCGCGTGCAACAACTCAACGCGCAGTTCCCTACGCACTGACGGTCCAACCGTGAGCTATAGTTGTGTGGAACCGTGGCGGCACCCCCTCCTCTGTCGCCGACCACAGAGGCACAACTGATGCACACGGAACAGAAACTCGGCGAGATACTGGTTCGCCTGAAAGTTATCAATCGCGTTGATTTCAATCGCGTCATGGAAACGCTGCGGCGGAGCGAGCGGCGGCAAAAATTCGGACAATTGGCACGCGCCATGGGCCTGGTCAATGAGGAGCATATCCTCGCCGCCCTGGCCGTGCAGACGAAACTATTTCCCGGCGTCGAGCGGATGACACTTGAGGAAATTCTCGAGTACCTGCAAACCGCGAAGTCGTGTTAGGTGGTTAGGTGGTTAGGTGGTTAAACAACCCAACCACCCAACCACCCAACCACCCAACCACCTAACCACCTAACCACCTATTTGGGAAGGGACCACAGTCGCACGACGGCATCGCGGCTCACGGAGAGCGCTTGCCGTCCGCCGGGCAGGAAGGCCGCCGCGACGATCGGTTGGGTGTGTTTGCGAAACGCCTTGATTTCCTTGCCGTCGGCCGCGTCCCATAAGCGTAGCGTGGCATCGCTGCCGCCCGAAAGAATGTAGCGCCCATCGGCACCGAAGGCGACGCTTTTCACGCTCCCCTCATGCCCCGCGAAGACACGCACTTGTTTGCCGGAGTCCGCCTCCCATAGGCGGAGCATGCGATCGTCGCCGCCGGAAAGGACGTGCCCGCCATCTGGCGAAAAGACGGCGCAGACCGCCGCTCGCGTGTGACCTTGAAGCGTTTGGACCACTTTACCGCTCGCGGCGTCGATAATGTAGATCTGGCGATCCGCACAGACTAGTGCCTGTTTGCCGTCGGGCGCGAAGGCGATGTGATGGGCATACTTGACGGCGGCATCAAAATGGAAATCGTCGACTCTTTCTCCCTTTTCAATGTCCCATAAGTAGATTTCACCGTCGAAGCCGCCCGATAGAGCGCGTTTGCCGTCTGGCGCGAAGGCGAGGCAGGAAACGAGATCCTCGTGTCCCTCGAACTTGCCCAGTTCGCGGCCGGTCTCGACTTGCCATAAACGCAGCGTGCCATCCTTGCCGCCGGAGAGCAGGCGCGAGCCATCCGGCGAGAAGGCAACGCACCAAAGCGATGCCGTGTGGCCGATGCAGCGGCGTTTCTCGCGGTTGCCCTCCACGTCCCAAAGACGCACGGTCTTATCCGCACTGGCAAAGGCAACGAGCAAGCCATCATTCCGAATGGCGGCGGCGTTGGCCGGGTAGCTTTGCACTTCCAGCGGATCGACTTCGCCGGTGTTGTCCGGCAGACTTTGGCCGACCACGCCAGCCTGAAAGGGAGTACCCAGGCGCAGCTCGCGCACCAAATCGGCAAACGATTGCACGACGACCTGCCGTGCCACCGTCGCGCCGGGCAGTCTCAAGGCGCCGAGACTGCGGGCCAGGTTCTCCGATGCCGTGAGATGGGCCGCCAGTTGTTCCGGTTTCATGCCGACCTCGGCGGCGAGCGACGGTAAATCGACATCGGATTCATAGCGCTGGGTCATGCTCATGACCACCTCGGCACCCTCGACGCGATTGCCCGTCTTTTCGACCGCCTTGCGAAACCGCTCCGCGTCTTCCTCCATCAAGGCTCGCATTTTCTCTTTGGGGACGTACAGGGCGCGGATCAACTCGGCGTCCTTGCGGCTGAACGCCTTGCGATTCTTGGCGACGTGATCGCGGATTTGATCGTCCTTGAAGTTGATGCCGCGCGAATGGCAGGCCATGCACGAAATGCCGGCCTCAACAGCGCGATCGGGCCTCTTGGGATCGCTGACAATAGCCGTCGCCCCCTTGTCCTGCCGCACGTTGGAGGCATTGACCAACATGAAACCGTGCAGCCCATTGGGCAGATTGAAGATGATCTCGCCGGCGGCGTGCTGAAAACTGCTTTCGCCAAAGCCGGGCCCAAGTGGATAAGCGAAGACGTTGCGGCGATCGGGCAAGAGCGCATCGCGTTCGAGCAAGTTCTGCGGCACCGCCTCGAAATCGTAGGTACGCCAGTAGGCGCCGTTCTGGGCATCGTGGCGTTCCAGGATGCGGTTATTTTTAGATATTCCGGAGCCGTTGAATCCGGAACGGGCGATGCGCTCCTGCTGGATGTTCAGCGACACATCGACGCGCAGTTGTCGTTCCAGCTCCGAGGCATTGGTCGGTATCTGCAAAAGATCGTAGTACAAGGGAGCGCGCGAGGCGTTGGCGAGAAACCAGTCGGCGCGGACGCACGACATCCGGGTGGCCGTCGCCACCAGCACTGCTCGCGCCGCCGCCGAATCGAGCAGGATGCCGTAGGGATAATCGGCGAGCAGCCGGTTCCACAGATTGGCATCCCACAGGTAATCGCGCAGATCGATCCGCAGCACCAGTCCAGCGGGATCGATTGGCGTAGGCCTGGTGATACGCGGATGCCAGGACAAACTGTTGAGCAGCTTGCTCAGGGCATGGCGATAGGTTGCCAGCTCATCCTCGCCCGCGCCGACGTTGGCCAGTGGCGCAAGGCTGAAATAGCGCGTGAAGCGGCGGGCGCGTTTCTCCCGGTTGTCGAGGTCAGCCAGGATCCGATCTTGCACGTCGGCCTCCGTGACAATCAATCGCTGCACCGCCGGTTTCTCGGTTGGAGCGCCGGACTCGATCCATTGCTTGATGACCGCCAGGTCGGCCGAATTGGGGCGCGGGTGCTCGCCTGGCGGGGGCATCTTGCCGGCAGCCATGCGCTTAAACAGCGGGGATTCTTCGGCCTTGCCGGGCAGCACTTTCTTGCGGGCAACGAGTTTGTCGCGGTCCAGGATGTAATTCAGACCGCCTTCAACAGCGCCTTCCTGACCGTGGCAGCGATGACAGTTGGCCTTGAGGATGGCCTGCGCTCGGTGAGCCAACTCCAACGGTTCCGCCCCGGCCCACAATTGCCCGCCGCTCGCCACAAGGCAGAGCGATGCGAGGACAGTCCATCGGTAAAAGATGGCATGGTTCATGTGAGATCGCGCTCCCGCTACGCACCGATCCGCCCCAATTTCTAAAGTAACATGCCCGATATTCGCAAACATCTTCAAATTCACAACCGCCTCCCTCGTCTCTTCTAAAGACGAACCAACACTGTGCCGCGTTTGCTATCCGAATCAATCTACTTCGCCTGCATATCTTCTCTCGCCGGCATAAGCCGTCCATCCTTCGCGCCAAAAAGTTGACTCAAGACAGATCCATTCAAGATCCGATTCCAACCCCAGCCTCAGAGAGATTCACCCATCAGGGACCGGCCGAGTCGGCGGGTATCGCGTCGCCGATCGATGCTGTCGGCAGCCCATTTCTTCGCACTTATTCGCTTTACCACGACCGCAACAGGCGGCGGGGAGGTTGGTATGTCTCGGTTTGGCTGGGGAGGGAGCAACGTGCCGGCGCGGAAAGCGGCGCGGAAAGTACAACTGCAACTGGAAGCGCTGGAGGACCGACTCGTTCCGGCGGCCACGACGACTTATACCGTTGCCGCCGGCGATGTGGCCACTCTCATCGCCGACATCAACGCCGCCAACGCCAACGGCGCCAGCACGCCGACCACGATCAACCTAACCGCCGGCACGTACATGTTCACGGCGGCCGACAATAACACCTATGGACCCAACGCTCTGCCCGCCATCACCGGGGACGTTACCATCAACGGCAACGGCGCCGTGCTGGAGCGTGATCCGTCGCTGGGGCAAAATACGCCTTTCCGGTTCTTTTATGTCTCTGGGGCCAACGTGGCGTCTCCTTCGGGCACCCAATCGACGGGGGCCGCGACGGGGAGCTTGACGCTGGAGAACCTGACACTGGAAGGCGGTTTGTCGGAGGGCGGCAGCAGCGATACCGGCGGCGGCGGCCTGGGAGCCGGCGGCGCTATTTTCAATCAAGGCAGTCTTACGCTCAATGGCGTGACCGTGGAACAGAGCGCCGCCATCGGCGGCAGCGGCGGCACGGGCACGTCAACGAACGGCGGGAGCCTCGGCACGACCAACACGGCAGCGGGCACATTCGGCGTGGGAGGGAACGACTCCACTTCCGGTAGCGGCGGCGCGGGCGGTTTCGGCGCGGGCGGCGGCAGCGGCAGCACCGGGGGAGCAGGCGGCTTCGGTGCAGGTGCCAGCGACGGCAGCACGGGGGGCGGCGGACTCGGCGCCGGCGGTGCCATCTTCAACATGTACGGCACCACCACTCTCATCAACAGCACGATCGCCGACAACCTCGTCCAGGGCGGGACCGGCGCGAACAACGGCAGCGGCTACGGCGGGGCCGTCTTCAATGTCGATGGAACGATCAGCATCACGACCAGTACGATCGCCGACAATCAGTCCACTGCCGGCGGGGCCGTCTACAACCTCGCGATGGGCACGACCACCGATTCGACTGGAGCAGCGCAGGGCATCACTTCGACCGTCAACCTCACCGACAGCATCCTGGCCGACTCGATCGGCGGCAACGATCTCGTCAACGATCAGAATACCAGCACGGCCGGCTCGGCCGTCGTCAACGCGACCACGCCCAACATCGTCATGGCTTCCAGCACGATCGATGGAGCGACGACCAACGGCACGCCCAATACCGCCAATCCGAATCTGGGCCTGCTGTACAATTACGGCGGGCCGACGCCGACCATGCCTCTCTTGGCGGGCAGTGCCGCCCTGGGTGCTGGAGTAGCCGGCACCAACGTGCCGTCGATCGATCAGCGCGGCGCGACGCGTGGTGCCGTCCTCGATCTCGGCGCCTACCAGGCCACGCCGCCGGAGACGGCGGCCACAACGACGACCCTGACCTCCTCCAGCAGCACAACGTCCACCGGCCAAAGCGTGACGCTGACGGCTACCGTGACCGCCACCAGCGGCACCACGACGCCGACCGGCACCGTTCAGTTCGTGGACACCACAACCGGCACGGTCCTCGGCACCGCCACCGTGACGGTCAACAACGGCCAGGCGCAGGCCACGCTGACGACAACGGCGTTGACTCCCACCAGTCACAGCATCACGGCTACCTATACCAGTTCCAACGGACTGGGCAGCAGCAGCGGCAGTACGACGGTGAATGCGGGATCGACCAATCAACAATGGCTAAATCAAGTCTACGAGGACTTGCTTGGCCGTCCCATCGATGCCTCCGGACTGTCTTATTGGAGCGCCGCCTTGAGCAACGCCTCGCCTACGCAGGTGGTCTACGACATCGAACAGACCACCGAATATCGCACCAATCAGATTCAGGCCGCTTACCAGAATTTACTGGGCGTTTCTGCTCCGTCGTCGGCAGTGAATTATCTTCTCGGCCTGATGCAGTCGGGCGCCGATTTCCGCACCGTCCAGGCCGTGATCGCCGGTTCCAACGCCTTTTATCAGGCCAACGGCGGCACCATCCAAGGCTTCCTCAGCGCGGTCTATCAGGACTTCCTCAATCGCCCGCTCGATGCCACGGGCCAGGCCCAATGGGGCGCTCTGCTGGCGGCCGGCTACAACCCCACGCAGGTCGTCCTCGGCATCTTGAATACGCCAGAATACTTGACCAACCTGGTGAAGGCGGATTACCAGACCTACCTGGGCCGCGCTGCCGATACGAATAGTTTGAACGCCTATGTTTCCGCGTTGGAGGGTGGCAACATGAACAACGAAATGGTCATCGCCTCGCTAATCGCGTCCACGTTCCAATCGGTTTGATTTGGCTTATCTGTATCCGAGCCTGAAGCGTCAGCGAAGGATTGAAGTGCTCTTCGTTCACGCTTCAGGCTCGGATGGCGCCACCCTCCGCGCCTGAAACGCCAGAACCTTGCGGAAGCGCACTTTCGAGGGCGTTTGCTGCTTATCGATGGCGGTTATGATATCGCTTTCGTGCAATCCGTCAGCGAAGGGCCTTCCTTTGTGGACCTTCATGATCGGACCGTCGGACGAGGCGAGGAGCGGTGGCTCGTTCCGCAATATCCCTTTCTTTCGATCGACTTGCCAAACAGGAGGCCCCGCCTTCAGAGGCGATTGTACCGTCTGTAGCGGCCGGCGCGATGCAGGCGCTGCGGCGGCGGCGCGTCCGTCCTTCCCTGCGCGAAGAAATGAGAGTATAAAGGAAAGATTAAGGTTCTTCGTCTTTCCGTGGTGCTTCTCGTCTGGAGATGCCATGCGTGCCCAGTTGCTGCCTCTGGACGGCGGCTCGCCGATCGACATCACCAAAGACCTCGTCGTCATCGGCCGCAATGAAGATTGCGATGTGCGTCTGGAACACAAGAGCGTGTCGAAGATGCACTGCGTCCTCGTCAAGACCGACGGTTTGCTGCTCTTACGCGATCTGGGCAGCACCAACGGCACGCGTGTCAACGGCACGCGCGTCCGCCGCGCCGCCCTTCTGCCCAACGATCAAATCAGCATCTCGCACTACAAATTCCGCGTTTACCTCGGACCCGACGCTGCTCCGGAAGCCCATGCCCATGACCACACGCAGCACCTGAATTCCCACGAGGTTGCCGACCTACTGCGCCAGGCGCATGACCGTGCCGAAAAGGGCGATGACAGCGATTCCTCCGGCAAGCCGGCCGTCGATGGCGACCTGCACCGCAATCAACTCCCCGATGTTTATCCGAACGAGGCGGGGCCATCGTAAGAATCTCCAAAGATATGAACCGCCAAGACGCCATGTGCGCCAAGAGAAGAGAAAGCAGAAGAGAAGGATTAAGATGAAGATTAAGATTAGGAAGAGGATTAAGAGCAAGAGAAAGAGTAAGAGTAGGATCGGCCCTGCGGAGGCCACAGGCGAGAAATCATTCTCTTACTCTTTCTCTTGCTCTTAATCCTCTTCTTAATATTCATCTTGCTCTTTCTCTTTTTTCCTCTTTCGGATCTCGGCGTCTTGGCGGTTCAATTTGTCCAAGCAGGAACGCTACGTCTCGCCGTTGGCACCCTGCACGGGAATGCGATGCGGCTTGACGGCTTCGGTCTTGGGCAAAACCAGGCGCAGCACGCCTTGTTCGAGTCTTGCCTCAACCTTGCCGGCATCCACCGGCACAGGCAGCGTCAATACGCGGTGAAACCGGCCCTCGCCGCGTTCCCGGTAGTGCCAGGTGCTGATTTCGCTGCAAACCGGCTTGCGGTCGCCTTGCAGCGTCAGCTCCGTGCCGTGCCGAATCAGCACATCGATCTGGTCCTGATTTACGCCCGGCACCTCGGCCTCGACGTAGAAGGCATCGGGTTCTTCGCGGACGTTGACCAGCGGATAGGGGAACGATTTCACCCACCAGTCGCGTGGTTTGTTTGCCAGACCCTCCATCAGCTCTTCCAGCTCGCCCGGCAGTCGGCCGAGCCGGCTCAACAGGGCCGGCAGCGAAACAGTTGGATTCATAACAGTCCCCTTGTCTGAGGGAAGGATTGTTCCACGGCCGCCAGGCACACATTCCCGAGCCAGTCGCCCTTGGCGGATCGCGTCCTGCTCTTTACCTTAATGCTTCATCTTCCAGAAAACCAGAAAAGCAAGTCGCGTGCCGAGGACGCGGGCGAAGACGCGTGTCGAAAATAGGAACGCAACATATTGGAAATACAAGACTTGCGCGACGAATTCTCCGGCCGTGTTTCGCGGAAGGAAATGCCGACGGATGGCAATCGCTGTCAATTCGGCAGCGCGCTTGACCTGAGTGACCCGCAGCGCCCGGCGAGCGGGGTCGCGTTAGCGCCCCGAGAACGCTCCTCGGGGCGCTAACGCGACCCCGCTCGCCGGGCGCTGCGGGCTGGCAAGAAGAGAACTCACCTCGCCGCTTTCGGCTGCACGTTGAACACCACGTCCGATGAGCCGATGTTGCCGGCCGCGTCGCGCACACGCAACACCAGAACATATGTCCCTGGTTTCAGAGGCTCGGTTTGAAAGCGGAAGGTTTCCTCCTTGCTATCGAACAGATCGTCCGATGGAAAAACGTTGATCCACTTCTTCCCATTGACGGCGAAGGATGCCGAGGTCAGACGCACTAGCGGCGAGCGCGCCGTTGCCTCCAGCACCACGCGATCGCCATCGAGACCCGCCGTCTTCACCGTCACCGTCGGTGCCTGGTGGCAGACCACGAACGGCAAGCTGACCCGTTCGCCGACGAGCGCCTCGCCTTCTGGATTGTCCTTGCGGTCACTGGCAATCACTTTCACCCGGTAAGTGCCCGACGGCGTGGTTGTGGTGTCCCACTCGAAATTGGTCTTGTCGAGATCGTCCTCTAACTCGACCCAGTTCTTCCAGCCATCCTTGCGGATGAGAAAGCGATAAGTGAGATCGTCTTCGTTGGCATCGATGGCGGACCACTTGAATTTCAGCTTCTTGGGATTGTCCAGGTTGACGGCGTTGAGGTCGGGAACTTCGATTTTGGTGATCTCGGGCGCAAGGTTGGTTGTCTTGTAGCGTAGGATGACGGCGCGAACAGACGGGCTGCGTGCTGGATTGGTCGTCGCCAGGGTAACGCGATATTGCAGGAAACGGGCCGCAGGCGCGGCGATGGCCGATTGTTCGGGGTCGGTTTGCTCTTGGGACCACTCGCTCCAGGTATCGTCCGGCTCGGCGACGTTGCCGCTGCGCGTGGCCACGCTCACGGTCGTCCCTTCCGGCGTCTCACCCTCCCAGCGCAGCGCGCCCCATTTGCTGATGATGTTGGCGTCCAGCACTTCCGAAACTACGCTGCCCCGCGCCGCGTACTGATCTTGAAGGACGTACAGTTTGCCGGGGTCGCCGGCGCCCAGCACGATGGAACCGTCTCGGCGGCGGCACAGGCACAAAATCTGACCATGATCCAACCGCGCGATCTCGCTGCGTTCGCGCGTCGCCTCGTTGATCTCGAACAACTGCCCGTCCATGCCGGTGCCGGCGTAAAAGCGATCTCCCTGGTGCAAGATGCTCAGGATCATGGCTTTCTCGCGGAATACCTCGCGCACCGTGCCGTCTTTCGCGATTCGGTACACGGAGTTTTCACCGGTTGAAGGCGTCGAAGGGGCCGATGCCGCGCTCGAACTGCTCTCTTCTTGTTCTTCGAGCGCTGCGGACTTTTTGCTCGTCGCGGCTCGTCTCGTTTCTCCGTTTCGCGTGGGGGCATGCCTTTTCTGTGGCTCTCGCTCCGCATCGACGGCATCACTCAGCGTGCCGGCTTTGCCCTGCACGGATTCGACCGCTTCCCGACTGAGAGCAGTGTGAGCGCCGCCGCGCCGCCGAGGCGTCGGCGCGCTGGTGCCGGCGTAGACGGCATCGTTCGTTACTTTCAGCGCCCGTATCTCGCCCTGCTTCGCCTGATAGAGCACAAAGCCCTTGCCCCGCGGATCGATGCGATAGACGAGTCCGCCCTTGTCGGTTCCGGCGTAGAGCATGCCGTCCTTACCCGCTGCCAGGCACAGGATATGTTCCTGGCGCGTGCTGTAAAACACCGTCGCCTTGCCCTCGCCGTTGATGCGATAGATCCGGCCATGCGGTCCCGTACCGGCATAAAGCGCCTGTCCCTTCGGATCGATAGCCAGCGACCAGACGTATCCTTCGCCCGTTTCGCTGAATACGGCGGCTTGTCCGCGCGAGTCGATGCGAACGATTTGCCCATTCGGTCCCGTTCCGGCGTAGATGCTGCCGTCGGAGGCGAGGGCCAGGCACAGCACCTCGCTCTGCTGACCGGCGTAGACGACGGTCGGCTTGCCCTCCGCGGGCACCTTGAAAATCTTGCCTTCATCCCCGGTGGCAACGTAGAGATTGCCGTCGTGGTCTTCGACCATGTCCCAGATGTGGGCGGCATCGATTCCGGTCAGCGGCCGCAGCCGCCGCGACAGCCGCAGCACGCCCTCGTTGCTGAGCACCATTTGCTTGAGCTGTGCCTTATCGTACTGCCCCGGCGTGTGCTGATGCCACACCTTGACCTTGGCGGCAAAGAGGAAGGAAGACGGAACGAGGAAGGCGGTACAGATGAGCACCACGGCCACGAGATAAGAGCAACGCGATCGCAACATGAAAACTCCTGAATGATGTCAGCGAGCGGGGTCGCGTAAGCGCCCCGAGAACCTGAATGATGTCAGCGAGCGGGGTCGCGTAAGCGCCCCGAGACAAGCACTCGGGGCGCTTACGCGACCCCGCTC